>Ga0194133_10010365_pt1 | contig 10504 bp, 3 predicted proteins | sample TA2KigOf40mmetaG_FD_155448 | JGI IMG/M metagenome (GOLD analysis project Ga0194133, IMG submission 155448) | Freshwater microbial communities from Lake Tanganyika, Tanzania - TA2015055 Kigoma Offshore 40m | ecosystem: Environmental > Aquatic > Freshwater > Lake | place: Tanzania: Lake Tanganyika... | reverse complement strand
CATAATTGGGAAGTAGGACTGGCTCTAAGTAGATTTTGAATCAATCAAAGATCTGGAAAATTGAAAGAAACTTTTTTATTTTGAACTGAATTGAAACAACTGAATCACTGAAGATCATTTATATATATTGGGAAAAAAAAGAAAATTTTCTTCACTTTAAAAACTGCTGAATATAGTTATTCCCAATGTTTTGCTTCAACACATTTATTCTGATGTAAATGGCATAGGAAAAAAAGTTTTGATCCGGGATTATTTGGAACACGAGCTTCAACATTAATCCTTAAAATTCGATACTTCTCACAAAATTAAAAGTGTAACTGAGAAAATAATTGTTTTGTTCCTCTTCAAGGTATTATTCAAATTTTTGATATAAGCTTATTTTATTTTAAAGCTGCTTTTTTCCATACCAGATTTTGCTTCATCCCATAATTGAATAGAAATATATTTGGATTGAAATGTGGATATGAATAAGTTTTTCAAATTCATGACCCAATTGACATCTTCTCAGCAAGCCATGGAGATTAGGTGTGATGTGAGAAGATGAAGTCTGTTGAAAGATCACATTGTTTGTAGTTATATTGAAGCTGTGATTTTCATGTTTACAAAAAGTGTAACCAAAAGCTGTTACTATGTCTAGGAAATTTTAAAAGTTGATCCAAACTGAGTGACGTGATTCATCCTTTTGCAATCTAGCTGGAATCTGAGAAGTGTAAATGTGTTTGTTATCAGATGCCACCATAAACCATTGAGCAACATTTTTCAGCTTTAATGTTTGAAACAAAATAACTTGCCAAACCCCTTCATATTACAATCTGATATTCCAGCCATTCATTTTTACTCTCCTTTCTTATAAGAGATAAATAATCAAAAAAGTAATCAAAAAAAGGTCGCTGTTTGGATACTAAGGCACCCACATAGAAGTTGTTCCCTGGTTTTCATACATTTCATTCTAATGTAATTTTATTAACCAAGCAGAAAACTTTTTTTTCTGTCTGCAATCAACATTCATTTCCATTTTCTTGTTTCTCTTTTGGGAAGTTGGGTGTATCGTGTGTCTCAGCTTTTGATGCTATCATTTCTTTCTCACAGTTAGCAGTAGTTATCGCCTAGCTGTCTAACTAGGATACAACAAATTTACAAAATCTAGCAACAAAAGACGACACAAACACCATTGCTGAGATGAACATTGACTTCTTCTTCTTCTACGTCATTTTTTCCAATCAATCCAACTAGTACAGTATTGTTTCATCCCGTGTATGTTTGAAAAATCAAGCAAGTGAAACGTGAAAAAAAGACGTTTGTTGTTTCGCATTGCTCGTATTTAACTTCGCTCAACTGAACTCATTACTTATTACATCTAAATATCGTACATTTCAGAATGCTACACCGTTTATCATTTTAATATACAAGATCAAACGGGTGTTTGTTATGGAGAAAAGTGTCCAAACACGAGGTGTAGAGTAATTTTCGCAAAAAGATTGATTGAGCTTCGACTTTTCAGATCGGATTTTCCCTTGTTTGAAATGTGATCTCCGGAGCCTGTTAAGTATGCATGGGATTTTTTTCCACCTTCTCACATAGATAAACTATGTGTGTATGAGATTTCTACGTTTAATGAGTGTTTTCATGATTTCTTTGGAATAACAAGTGATGCCGATCAATACAAAATGTTTGTGAAATGAAAGAAGAAATGTAAATAATAATAATCACCTTGTGCAGTATAGACTCAGGCGATGTTGATGCGCAACCAACACCTTTATAAGAGTCCCGCCATATAAGTTTTATGGTCACTGCAGATTACTATTACCCTGACTGAGAGTGCCTTGTTGATTTTTTTTGCAATCCCGGGTACAAAAATTGCTGGCATGGGCGGCCGGGGATTGAACCATAGACATCGAATACATAGACCAAGCAAGCGACCAAAAATCATAGAGGTGGTTTACCAACAGCTGACCCAGCTAGGCCGCACCAAATCAGCTCTTGGTAAACCATTAATTTACTACTGTGAAAATTCTTCCAGCTACTCAGGCAGAGGTGCGTGGTCTATATATTTGATGTCTATGGATTGAACCCACAACCATAACCTTAGATCTTAGTTCACAGTCAGGTGCCTATGACCTCTCAGCCATGGCGACCCCAAATGCTCCAAAATCTTTTGCAAAATTTTCATCTGATATTTATAGCCAACGACAAGAGGTGGAATTAAACTCTTCAAAATTACAGTTTTCAATTTTTGCAAGCATAAAATTTTGACAAATTTTCAACCACTGAAAAACCAACTCTGAGCCCATTTTTCATGTTGAAATCTCTTCAAGCTATCAGCCATTTTTCTTCGTTTTATTTATGATTTCCAGCTTGTCTGCCCTGATCCACGTGGATCGTAATTAGACCAAAAACTTACATCGCAGATGATAGCCTTAAAAGGAGATAGTAAAAGATCTTGCTGACTTAAATTATTTCAAATTACATCCTGGCTCAGAAGAATTGGCAGTAACATATTATGCGTTCAGAATCTGTGTAATTTATTATGTTTTGATGCTCTTATTCGACGTTTTTAAACACAAAATGGTTTCCATGACTAAGAAACTAAAATTATCATCTTTTTGGTTGATAAAAATTGAAAAACTTCCGCAAAGGAAGGGTCATTCGATTTCCCATTGCCATTAATTTCAAAGAGTTTTTCCAATGGTCTGACGCCAATGCATTGTAAATACCACATTGTAAAGTGGATGCAAGACTAATTAAGGTTTCCTTGTGCAAAGGCTGGCCACGCCAAATTGAAAAATATCTCTACAATGGAGAGCGTCGTTAAAGCTTCGAGATTTTCATTATGAGAAAAGGTTATTCATTAGTCAAGACTACGACGAGACCGTGTCAAACGATCGACAATTAGCTGAAGGGGGTGTGGGAGCTGACTAACATAAACATAAAACATAGTGAATGAGTTCAAAGTCTTTGAAACAATTTTATGACTTCTGAGTTGTCAAACAAAACAGAAAAAACGGGGTTTCATTCAAAAGGTTGGAAAGTGGATTTATAACCGATTTGGACGTCGGCTAGGCGGGTCCTTTTTGCAAAAAAATGTCTTTTTTAGGTCGATTCGTGAAAAATGATCTTTTTCCGTTTCAAAAATACTCAAAGAAAACTAGTTTTTGAGGAATAAAAAGCAAAATCAAGTGTTGTATTTATTCAAGAAATTTTCAATATATTAAAGGTAAGTAATACTTTGGTCAAAATTCAACGTTTAGGAAATTAATTTCTGTCCCTCTTTCTTTTTATGTCGTTTCGTCGTTGGTTAAATGGTTTGTCTAGCAATCTATTGGTCACTGGTGAATCGTAAAATAAATGGTCAGCGAAAAAATGTAAAAATGAAAGTCATAAAAAGTTTCAAAGGGCTTTTTTTGTTAGAATGTTGAGAAACCCAGTGCTGTAAGTTGCAGAGTCCCCACGCACTCTTGCAAAAGATCAATCCTTTTGGCCTTTTGTTGCTTCACTTGAAACAAAGCTGCTTATATTAATGACAAAAAGAATGGAGAGAAACATCGTAAAACTTGGGCCAAGATCAAAGGATTGCATTTCAGTAAAACCGTCTTGTGGACGTCATGGTGCCACGCTAATCCTGAATGCAACAAGATTTAAGAATTTGCCAAACATTTTTCAGACAAGAAAGATTCTATCAGTTTTACAATGATCTTTTTCCTTGACCTCAATTAAATTTCAATGTGAAGAAAGTAAAATGGCTAAATTGATTGATGAAATTGTAACTAATATTTGCTGATGTTATAAATTTTACAACCGTAGATAAAAAAGCTTACAGGGTGGAGTTCAACAACGTCAAAACACGTTACGTGACATCAACTTTTTATCATCAGATCTAGAAATAAACGACTTCAAATGAGAAAAATTAAAATGAATTGGTAGATCAAAATTGCTCTAGTTTCAGAATGTTTAATCAACTATGTAGGACTTTGTTAGTGGATAAATTTGCATTTTAATTTGTCAATGTCAACTTTGGAAAGTGGTTTTGGGTATTGAGTCGTTCAATATTTTGTCTTACTTTAGCGAATGATATTTAGACTGAAACACATTAGAAATTTTCTCGACTTTTATAATTGTGAACTTGGAATTTCTAATTTCCATTTATAATTAGAATCCCATACGAGCAAATAAATGGTAAAGTTTTGAACTTTTCAGAATGACAAAGGAACTGCATGGAGAGTTGATAATGCAATTTCCACTCATTTTTGTCGAATATAAATAATTTATATAAAGCAACTGTTTCAACAAGTATTATTTTGCATTATGAAATGAATGACCATACTGTACTGTAGGTTTAAAAAAATAGATCTTTTGGTTTCATTCATAAAAACAGATTTGAGATTGAAAGTTTCAAGTGAAATCTGACCCTACATTTCGATTTCGTTTTTAATAAGATTATTGGAGTATTGAAATGTGATGAGAATCTATCTTATGGTTCAATGAATTTGGATCTGTCCATGAGGCTTAAAATGACAAAAAATTTAAAAATTCCTTTTCCATAGATTTTCAACGTTTTAGGGCTTGAGGTAAGCAGGGCTCAATCTAAAATAGAGAAAAATTCGGATTTGTTTTTTTAAGAAGGATATTAAGTCGGTTCTCCGTTCCAATGAATTATTTCGATTCTGCAAGATTGGGAAACGTGATAGATGATAAAAGCCGGAAAGATGTAAGACCACATCTGCCAAAATTTTTACTAATGATGCAATTAACATTTTTACTTTCAGTTTTGTAGATGAAAATCGTGTGAAAACCATTAGTTATTTTATTCAAATTGAATCACGTTCAAAATTTTTGACCAATTTCGTTTTATCAGTTGAAACATAACCTAGTTTTAAGATCTGCAAATGACACTGTCAATGAAATCCTGCCATGGAGGGTTGTTTTCAAATCAAACTTTGTTGGAAAGATTTTACTTTTGGGATAAATCGATTCTGTAACAACATTGATTCAATCTTTAAATCATTAAGTTCTTAATAATGTTGAACATTAAACAAAACAAAACATAGATTCCCCACTGGAAATAATCCTTTCTTTTTTCAAGAGGAATTTTTATTCTCTTCCAAGTGATTTCAGTCGAAAACAGACTTGTTGGAAATACAATATGAAGAAATAGTATTTAGACCTTTGATCTCGATGTCAAAGGCAGAAATAGGTAAAGTGTGCCATTGTCATACAAGAGTATGTTTACAAAAAAAAGAAAGTATCTACAAATTCTAGTCTCATCTCGAATGGATCATTCAAAAACCAATAATTTTACATCCCTACTTGAAACTTTGTTCGCCATTGACAAATTTCACACCGTTGGTTGTACTGTGAGAATGCTGTCTCTTTTTGAATGGAAAATAATTTTTGATTTTTGATTTCATTATTTTTGGCACGTGCCAACAAAAACTCGATGCAAGGGTTTTCCTAATCCATCCCCAAAAGCTCTTCAGGGCAAAAACTAGAAACCAAAACTGGTCAACCAATCCATGTTTGGGCGAGAAAAACTGAATTGAGATATATATATATATATATATATATATATATATAAGTGTGAAACAGTGGGGGAAAATATTTGCTAGTTTTTCATCCTAACTTCATTTGAATGATTTTTTGCTTTAGCCACATCAAAGCCTTCTTGAAAGCTGGCAAATGGAAATTATTTTATGGTGTAAAGGTAAATGAATCATTTTTCAGGTCGTTCACTTTTTATTCTCCCAAATTACATTTGTCTCGCATTTTTTTTCGACATCACAACCTATCTCATGTGTCTGAGTGATCGCATCTCATTACCAATCGTATTAAAGCTTAACTAGAATCAGAAGCCATTAATTATAATTTGATAATGATGGCAGTGGAGCATCAAAAACAACATGGTTTGAAGGAGAGAAGGAAGGCCTTAACGAGACGTCCAAAAAATCTAGCAAAAAAAAGTTTACTGCCAACAAAAACTGGCTGCGATTGATCAAGACTTAAATTGGATGCTTGCCAATGATGTTTAAAAACTAGTATCAAATTTAGCAAAAAAAGCTACAACAACATTTAAAATTTGAATCTAGATTGCCTTCATCAATTTCAACAAACAAAACTTTCCCCATCATCAAATGCAACAAACTTAAGACATTTTAAATCTTGAAAAAGATTTCAAAGTTGCAACAAATCAAAAATTCAATGCTAAGACGTGGAAGAATAACTTGCAAGAAAAATATATACTAAATCAACAAAATGATTTGACAATTTTCATTTGTTGAGACCAAAAAAGTAGACCAAAAAATGCATGCGTCATACAAAAATTTTTTCTGGTCAATTAAATTATTTTCAAAAGAATATTTACAGCTTGAAGTGAAAAAAAATATTCCAATGTGTGACGGTTCTCAAACAAGAAACAGTTCCAGCGTCTAAATTGATTTTGGTTATACAATTGCATTGAATGTTTTGATTTAGCTATACGACAACAGACGCATATAGAAATTGATATTTCAAATTCTCCGGATTATTTTTTTCTGCAATTGTTCTGAAACACGCACAACCTTCAAAGCAATAGCTCAGAGTGGTTTTCCTTCCTAGAAACTTAATTCATACCTGGGGGGGGTTACTTCATGCCTCAATATTGTGAAAAAATCTGTCCGATTTTGGTAATGGCTGTAAAAGCGAACTCTGGTCTGGATGGATGAATTCAAGACGGAAAATCAGCTTGGGAAATCAAATACCAATTTAATTGATTTAATTATTTCTAGGTTATATGATGTTGGGAAGAATGAGACATGAAAACCGCACATATAGGCGTTTCAAAAAATTAACCAAAATTCATAATAGCTAAATTCAAAGTTGAAGTTTTTGTGGTCCCCATATAAATGTTTGATCGTCAAACATCGGTCAACGCCCAGATGTTTTCAATCTTGATTACTTTATAATGATGAATAAAAAATAACAAGGGCCACTGAGAAAACTATTTACAACCTCGATTTTAGACGACAAAAAAATACTCTGTTAATTAATAGTCACTATCTAATGTCAACAAAAGCTCTCTAATTGTGCAAAGCTTTTCACATAATTAAGTTACTTTAGCACAAAAATATTTAAGAAGAAAAGGTCAGTATTAAATGTACAAAAATAGGTTAGATTAGGTCTTACCAAAAATCATTTTTTGCCCAATTTAATACTCTAAACAAGTTTAAATATAGAATTTTATCATAGTTTACTTTGGCTTTTCCCATTTGATTAGGTTTCAAAGTTCTTCATCTTCCTCCGGATGTATAGTTGAAATTTGTTGACGAACGACTTCACTCACCTTGGAAATATGGATAAGTAAAAAATAAAGAAACTTGACTGCAGAATCAAAAAATTGAGTTTGTGTTCCTAACAATAGAGCCAATCTGTCTTTTCTGTTTGACATTTAATTTTAAAAGGAAAATACATGGAATGCATTTTGCTATGAGGCACGAACAAATTGGAAACAGTGAACCTTTATTTTGCTTTATACAAGATTTTCCAATATCAAAGGCATTGGAAGATGGCTCAGCAACGTCATTTCCGATCTGTCCAAGGATGAAAGAATGATTGTTTTCAAGTTCATTTTACTCTCAACGATGCGTTTAGAATTTTTAACCGCAGCTTTCACTATGTTGAGATTGTATAAAAACAACCTTTTTCAAGTGGTATTTGTTCGATTTTCCCCTGGTGATTAGCCTTAACGACGAAACCTAACTTACCAAACAAACAATTTGTTGGTCTAAATGAATTCCGTAGTCCCAGACATAACATAAAAGTAAAAACATTTGGGGAGGGTGATCTTATGGTGTCTGCGGTATCCGGAACATTTTTGCACACTATTGGAATTTCCCCCATCAAGATGGATGCCAGGCGAAAAAGGCAACATTGCAGAGAGGGATCAAATATGATGAAAATCGATACCTTCACAAAAAAAGTTAAACTTGAGATCAAAATGTCATCACTGACTGAGACAATAAACATTAACATTGCAGCAAGGGCAAAAAATATTCACCCATGAAAGTTTGATGACATTCAAATATTGAGTTAGGGGTTCTTATGCTACGCTTAATTTGTCGAAGTGGACAACTTGGGAGCTATTACATGTGTCTCAGGTCTCATGGGAATCGGCGTGCACAATTCCAAATTCTCTTGTAATAAAAAGTGGTTAATGTGATGCGTGGACACCATAATCATAATTTGGTGGAAATTAAATTCCTAGAATGAGCCACTTTAGGCAATATTGTTGTTTGAGCTATGACAACTGGCTGAGAACTTTGGGGTTCTATCCTACAATTGATCTCTGCAACAAGCCTTAATGAGTGGGGGATTTACTTAGCTTGGGAGGCCTTTAAATCACTTTTCATCAAAAATTATTAAATCGTAAGAAAAACCAAAAAGTATGGCTTGATGACTAAAAAGACTTCCAAATTTTGTAAAGGGAGCTGATGTAAATAATAATAGTAATAATCTTGTGCAGTAAAGACTCAAGCGATGTTGATGCGTAACCAACACCTTTATAAGAGTCCCGCCATAGATGTTTATGGCCACTGCAGATTACTATTACCGAGTCTGAGAGTGCCTTGTTGATTTTTTTTTGCAATCCAGGATTGAAAAATTGCTGGCATGAGCTGCTTGGGATTGAACCCACAACCACAACCTTAGATCTTAGTTTGCAGTCAGGTGCCTATGAACTCTCAGCCTCGGCGACACTTTTCTCATATACATATGATTTAACATTTGCATCATTAGCTATCTTCCTCACTCAAAAAGTAAACTGTAAAAATTTTAAAACAACCTCTTGTTTCTTTAATAATAAGTTAACTTCTTTAATGGTAGATCATGTAAGAATAAATTAAGATGAAAGGTTGCGCGATCAAATCAGTTTCACAAAAGAGGTTTGTTTGTCATCTAACAACTGGGTTTAACTATTCGTAGTGAACCATTGATTGATTGAAAGTTGAGGAGCTAATTCTTCAAATACCGAAGTATTAGACTTTACAACAATTCCCTACACTATTATTGTGTCTTGCAGTCATCTGAACTTTCCCTGGTTAAATTTTGGTAAAGGTATTTTCTAATGTTATTATTTTGTGCTTTTAATAATTAAATCAGGTTTTTTGTTCATGTGATCTGCACACCCATTAATCCTGACTGAGGTAACCATCATGTTTTATGATTATTTTAAAGATTTGCCCAAACTGGGGATTGAACCTCAGTCTCCCAGTCCTCAGCCAGTTGTCGATAATTGACCACTCTTGTACCAATCATTTCTACTTCAGAAATGTATCGATTAGAGCAAGCAATCGTCATTAAAGCCTTAATTTATGCTCTACAAAAACCTAAAATATTGAAAGCAGCATTTTTCTTTTCAGCAAAAAAAACCATCAGCAACTTGTTTTTGCCCTATTAATCAACTAAAAGTAATACTAATTATTATAAAAGGCAACATTTCAACTCTCCAAATAGTTTTAATACTTTACTGTGACATAAAGATATTCAGAAGAAAAAACGACTGTTTGTTTTGAGAATAATTTGAATGTTTAGTTTGTGCTCGTTGAAAGTTTTGGAACAACAAAGAGCTGAGCAAAATGTTAAAACCAAAACTGTCGAATATGGCCACTGATTTGCGTATCGCATGTCTAGTATAATAAGCTTTAATCACATAAACATTCTGTTGGCCTCTCCTTGTAATATCTTCTTCGTTTTAAAAAAATCCCTGGAAGTTTGCAGCTGTGCAAAATAGTTTTTTTTCGAGAGACACTACAAAAGTTATTTTCTTGGGAAAGGAAAATATTTATTTATTACTTCACAGTTAAGACACATCTTAAAGAAAAATTATAGATTTTGGGTTAAAAATCTGTTTTTCCTCTAATCTTCCCAGTAATTCTAGTGGAAGACTGCCATATTTCAAGGTACTGATAATAAAAAGCAAAATGTCAATACACTTTTGTTTATTTATCTTCAGCCTATTGATCAGTTTTGAGTCTGTCTATTTACTTGAACTCGTCTATTTTCCAGAAGACATCTGATACTTTTCTAGAAAAAATAAATATTTGAAATATTGTACAAAGACCTGGAAAAGAAAAAATTTTTCGAAAGGCGTCGAGTTATAACCTCTCTGGAAAAACTCAATTTTTTCAGTAAATATCCTAAAATATTTTCAGTTATAAATGGTCTTCGAACATGCCATGTCATGTGAGGACAAATTTTTACAGGATCAATACCCACACGGTCGGTTGAAAACCCCACAAGTCTTTACTGCAAGATCTTCAGCCAGTGTTTATGTTTGTTTTATTTTCACTTCAGTGGTAGTTAACTCAAGTAATTCATGCATGTCTGTGGTTAGTGCGGATCATCATGGGGCTCACCCCTCGAAACAGAAGCAAAAATTACACACCTTAATGAACTTTTAATATCCCACCAAAGTTAAGGCATTAACACGAAAGTCAGCTTCTAATGATTTTGTAAACACAGAAAAAGCTAGGGCATT
>Ga0194133_10010363_pt1 | contig 10504 bp, 8 predicted proteins | sample TA2KigOf40mmetaG_FD_155448 | JGI IMG/M metagenome (GOLD analysis project Ga0194133, IMG submission 155448) | Freshwater microbial communities from Lake Tanganyika, Tanzania - TA2015055 Kigoma Offshore 40m | ecosystem: Environmental > Aquatic > Freshwater > Lake | place: Tanzania: Lake Tanganyika... | reverse complement strand
CCTGAACATTCGCACGGTCCAGAAGATCGAGGCCGGCAAGACGAACATCCTGATCACAACGGCGATGCGCCTCAGATCCGCGCTCGGGTGCTCCTGGGACAGCTTGATGGGGCGCTGAGGCGGAGCTGGAGGCGAAGAAGAAGTAAACGCGGGTTACTGAAGGTCACTCACGGCTCTGTAGCATTCGGAGCTGCATGTAAGTTATCGGTCTTCCGGTGAAGACCATGCTACTAACAGGTCGCATCGAGAATTTCGCCGTCTACGCGGCCAAGGCAGCTATTCGCGGCGAGCACCTTGGGCCGATGCCCGCGGACTGGTGGGAGATTCCCCGCTGGTGGAGAACTGAGGGGCGAAAGCGGCACGCCATGATGCAAGGAGGCATGTCGGCGCGTTTCCTGGACGCTCCGGTGGCGACGCTTCAGGCAATCCTCGAAGCGAAGCCGATCCGGCGGGCTTGAGTACAAGAATCGTGTCAGGTCGCGCCAACTTCTACCGTGAGGGGTAACCTCCCCTAGTACGGATGGCCCCAGCTGCTGCTACTGGAAGGAAACCGGATTTTCAGGGGGATCGGATCCGGGAGGGGTTTAGCTCCTAAGAAACTACATTTGTTACTCGTTGGGGCGCAACGTTGGTCCAGTTTCTCTCCTGTCCCGGCCAAAATCCGATTTTGGGGATTTGGCTGCTAGGAAACTGGATCTTGGGGGGTTGGGCCGGGAGGGGGTTTACTGCTAGGAAACTGGATCTTGGGGGGTTGGGCCGGGAGGGGGTTTTCGGACACGAGTGACCCCGACCTTATCGAGCTCAGCGATGGCACGCGTTTGAACGTACTCTACGAAAACCGTGCGACTTGGGAGGAGGTGGGCTCGTGGACCAAGGAGACGCGCCTTACGTACGGGTACGGTACCGTTTTTGGTACGGTGCTCATTCAGCCCGAGAGCCGGACGAGGCTGGTCGTGTACGATGGCTTCGAGAACAAGCACCCCCTCGACCTGCTGCTTTCGAGGAATCTGGCCGCTGGCCCCGCCAACATGGACATGCTGGAGGCCTACGACTCAAGCGTCGCGCGGTGGACGGCTGAGATCGACCGCATCTACCTCTTTCTGGCAGAGCGGCCGGATGTCCCGCCCGAGGCCAAGAAGGCCTTGCCGGCCGAGCAGCGCGCTTGGAAGAGCTTTATCGAGGCCCACGGGAAGGCGTCTTCCGAGCTGTACCGTCTTCCGGACGGCACGATGTGGGGCATGAAGGACATCGAGGCCCACCATGAGCTGCTCCGGGAGCACGCCTTGCGACTGCTCAAGCTCGTCGAGCCTCTGTCCGTTGCCAGTATCCAGAAGTGGTGAGGTAGGGCCGTACGGGCGCTGAGGCCGTTGGTCGACGGGCCCGAGGACCCAAGGCCTCGCGTACCCACGACCCGGCGACCCGCCGCTCAAGGTCTCGAGGACCTGAGTTCTCTCCGTCCCAAGGCCCATCGACCTCGGGACCATGGGTCGTGAGACGTGAGACGTTGGGTCGTTGGGGCGTTGGGGCGTTGGGGCGTTGGTTCCGCCGTGCCTGCGGGCAAGGTGGAGACCCCCTGACTTTAGCGTATAGAATAAAAGTGAGCGAGAGAAGGAGAAGACACCAGACGGTGTACAGACTGCTCATCGCGGGGGGCCTCCACCTGATCCATCTGTTATTTCTGCCGACGAGTTGTGGTTGGGAAGGTGGGGATAACTTCCAATAACTTTTCATGGCCGCGGCCGTGTCAGCGTCGGAAATACAGACGTGAACGCGCGCTCGGCCGCGGGGAATTCGCCGTCGCCCCGCCAGGAGAAATACTTTGTCCAGTTGTCGCTGATAAGGGGGATCCAGTCCGCCGTGGCTGGATCCGCCAGATCCTCAAGTCGCCCGTCCATCACGGCACACCGCGGCGACGCGGCGGCGAGCAGGCCGCGGGCCCGGTTGCCGGAGATGATGAAGCGGACCCGCCCGGCAAGATCGGGGTATTTCGCCAGGACCGCGTCGATTGCGCGCCAGGTGGAATCCGCCTCGGTCTTCACATCGATGAGAAGGATGAGCGACCGGGTGGGCCGCGTCTTCAGGTGCTCGCGCAGCGGATCGAGGTAGAGCGATGCCAGAGTGCGGCCGGGCCGGATCTCCTCGTATTCGTGCGCCACAAGCAACTGCCCGTCGATCAGCCAGACGTCGGCCTCAATGCTGTCGAAGCCCGCCGCCAGGGCGTCGTGCAGCGGGCGGGGCTGCTCGTAGTCGTTGTGCGAATGGGCCAGCGGACCGGCGAACATCGTGGTGGAAAGAAGCCAGGCCAAGCCCACGATGGAGAATGAGCACTGCTGGAAGCGTTTCACCGCAGCCATGGCTGGCACCGGTCAGGAAGGATCGGGAGAAGGCACGGTCACCGTGAAGCTGTGCCGCACCAGTTCTGCGCCCTTGTGGTTGCGACCGCTCCACTCGACCCGGACTTCCGGACCGCCATCGTCCACCACGCGCATCAGCCCGAACTGGCCCGGACCCGGAAAGGTGCCGTGGCTGTAAGGCCCGCCCTTGACCGAGCCTTTGCGGTCGAGAGCGGCGGCCTGAAAGACGGGAAACAGCAGCCGACCCGAAGGGCCATAGCGGTTGTTCGAGCCGTCATCGATGGCGAGCATATGGGAGTCGCCGCTCAGGACACAAAGATTACGGATATCGTGCTCCTCCAGGAAGGCGGAGAGCTCGGCCCGCTCGGTGACAAAACCCGTCCAGCGGTCCTCGTTCTCACTCCCGCTGTCGGTGCCGATCCACGGCACGGAATTGAACCAAACAATCAAGGCGTGCGTATCGCGAGCCGCCAAGACCTCCGCCTTGAACCAAGCCTTCTGTTCCGCCCCCAGCATGGAGCGCTCCGGGCCTTCCGGCACGTCGAGCGGCGAGCGCTCCGAGCGCATGTCCGACATGATAAATCGCACCCGTCCCACCGTGAAGGCGTGGTAAACCGGACCGTCCTCGCCAATCACCAGCGGGTGGTGTGGCACGGCCTCCCGGTAGGCACGCCGGGAAGCCTCGCGGCTGGGCGAGGAGCTGTCGGAGTTGTTGGGACCAAAGTCATGGTCATCCCACATGTAGGGGACCGCCGTGGAGCGAAACAGGGTCGCCTGCGTCGGTGAAGTGAGGGCGCGGTCGATGGCCGCGTGAAACACCGCCACATCGTTCACCGCGATATCCTCATAATGGAGATCGCCCATGTGCAGGAAAAACAGCGGTGCATGGGCCGCGATGGCGCGAAAAACCCCGTGGGCCGAACCCGTGTCACCACAGGAGCTGAGCGCCAAGGTAAACGACGCCGGCCCGGGCGGCGGCAGCGTGGACACCCGGCCGGCAACACCCCCGACCGTGTAGTGATAGCTCGTGGCGGATTGCAACCCATGCAGGTGATAGTCGGCAATCCAACCTTTGCCGGCCGGCACCACGCTGACCGGCGCCACCTGCGCCGGGACGGCACCCGGCTCACCGGCCGGGGCATACGTCAAAGGCCCCGCCTCGGCGCTCCCAAATTTCACCTTGATGCGCAGCGAGTCGGGAGTTTGGGCGCCGCTCCACATCCAACGGACTTCGGCGGCGCCGGACAGCGCCGGCAGGGCAAGGGCGAGAAACAGCAGAACGAAGCGCGGGGATGTTTTCATGGATCAATGGGGTTGAGGGGTTGGACCGGACGGAGAATCGGCGCGCTTGCGGAACAGCAGCAGCAGCGCGAGCGGGAGCAGACAGTGCGGCAGGCGCACGATGAACTCACCCATCGCACCCCAGCCATAGTTCAAGGGCCGGAGCGCGGCCGTGAAAAAACCCCAGAAGGCCATCCACCCGGCCACCGCGGGATGGCGCCACACGATCAGCAGCAAGGCCACGGCCACGTCGACCACGCCGACCACCACGAGAATCCGCTCGGCGGCCGCCTGGGAGATCCGACCGAGCCCGGTGGAGGTGAACGCACCAATCGTTAGATCGACAAACCAAGGGTGGGCTACGAGCGCCTCATAACCGTGCACGACGAAGGTGGCCGCCGTGCTGCCGACCAGCACGGTTAGCAACATCCGCTTGCGCACACCCTCCCACCCTGCCCATGGCAGCAACGCCACGATCAGCGCGAGCGGGGCGGCGATCCGCATGGCGTGCGCCACGTGGGCAAAGCGGCTGAACGGGTAACCACCTTGGTCAACATTCGCCCACGCAAGCAGCAGCGCCACGACGAACAACAACCCCGCGGCCGCCACGCACAGGCGGCGGACAAACAGGGCGCCGGCGGCCAGCACGAGGACTCCCGCCAGCACCCGCTCGACCAACACCGCGGTGGGGTGGACCACGCCATGGTTCATGAAAAGCAGGGAACCGATGGCGGTCGTCTTCCATGCCAGCAGCGCCATCCCGATCGCGACCGCGACGGTCGCTCCCAACAACGGTCCGCGAACGCAAAAAGGCATCGCCACCGGCGTCATGGCCGCGGTGAGAGCGAATGGCTGTCGAGCACGGCGCCGTCGATCCCGATGGCCTCCATGCGCAGCGTTTCCGCCGTGAAGCTGAGCAGCCACACATGGTGCGCGCTCGCGGCAAATCCGGGCGGCTCCACAAACCAAAGGTTCGGACGGGGTTGGCGCTGCGGGACACCCAGGCCACCTTCGCCGATGTAAACAATGCCGTCGGCGGCAAACGCATTGTTGCGGATCGGCACGGTGCGCTTGAGCACATGACCGTCGGACTCCAGCACGAGGTCCACGTTGAACTTCTCGAAGAGCGGCGACCAGGTCTGCCGCACGCGGGCAAAGGTGTGTTCGTTGAAATCCTTGGCGACCGGGTAGGCCGGGCGGTGGTATTGGACGAGCAGCCAGCGCTTGGCGGGGCGCAGCTCGGCGAGCTGCTTCTCCAGAAATTCCAGTTGGTCGCCCGCCACACTGATCTCGGTGTTCAGGGTGATCAGGGCGGTCTGCGGATTGAACAAAGTGGTGAAATAGTAAGCCGCGCTGTTGGCATCGGTGATGTCGCCCAGCCAGAAGTTCTCCTGAAAGCCGATGCCTTCATCATGGTTGCCCCGGGAGACAATGAACGGCAGCAGGCGGCCGTCGGCCGCCTGCAGGAGTTCGTTGTCCTCGAACCACCAGTAGAGGTGGCGCCAGTCGGCCGTGGTGCACCAGTCGGCGCCGTGCACCATCGCGAGAAGGTCGGGGTTTTCCTCAAGCAGCTCCGCCATCCGCCGGTTCATGGCCCGCCGGTCCACGTGCGGCGTGCGGCCCGCATAACGCGGCTTCTCGCCGCCCATGCGCGAATCACCGCCGGAGAGGAGCTTGAACGGGCGGTCATCGGCGGGGGCGGTGACAAAGTAGCGCTCCTCAGTCAGCACCCCGTCACTTTCCACCACCATATAGACCCGGGTGGACGGGGACAAGCCGTCGATCTCGGCGTGATGATACCAACCGGGGGGCACGCCTTCCTTGCGATCCTCGGCCCGGAGGGTGATCGTGCCGTTGCGTGACGCATAGACCCGGGACCGGTAGGACGCGACATCGCCCCCCCGGCTGACCGTGTCGTAATGCACCACATTCTTCGTAGTGGGCGACATCGTCGTCCACGACACGATGGCATGGGTGGAAGGTTGCTCCGTCCAGACGATCCGCAGATGGCGGGGCGAGGGATCGACCGTGGCCGAGGGGGCCACGGTGGCTTCCTGCCGGGCGCAGGCGCCCAGCAGGAGAACGGAGACAAGGCAGGGTAGGAATCGGTTCATGTCTGGCGGGTTGCCGGGTTGAAGTTGCAGTCAAGGGCAACGATCGCGGCAGCTCAGCGGCGCTCCGCCGCCACGGGAGCGATCTTCAAGTCGGTGCCGGCGATGTCCTCCCATGCGTAGTAGTGGAAGACCTTGCCGTTGGACATCGCGACGAAGAGACCGTTCGGGAAGCCGGGCAACGCGACGTTCGTCACCTCGCTGCCGTCGCTCTCGATCGTGGATACATCCACTTCCTTGACGAGCTCGTGGTCGTGCGGGTTCGCTGCGGTGCCTTCGCGCGTGAAGATGCGGAAGGAGTTGTTCTGTTGGTTGGAGACGAGGATGTAGCCGGTGCGGGGGCCGGTCTTGTAGATGGAGATGCCTTCGCGGTCCTCGGCGAAACCGTCACGACCGAACACCGCCAGCTCGTCGTCGGCCTTTCGTGTCATCGGATCAGCGTGGTATTTGCGGATGCCGTAGGCCTCATCGGCGTAGTAGATGAACCCGAGATCCTGATCCACCGCGATGGCCTCGATTTCCTTCTTGCCGCTCCACTCGCCGAAGGAGCGCGTGAACACGCCGCGGAGCGTGCCGGTGCCGTCGTCCACCAGGCGGTATTGGTGCAGATAACCCTGCGCCGGCGCCTGATAATCGGAGCGGCTGACGATGGCGAAGAGCGCACCGTCGGACGGACGCGTGTAGAGGGCGATGCCCATGCAGTCGCGCGCCAGCTCACCTTGGAACACCGGGATGCCGCCGCCGTCCACCGGGGCCATGTCGGGGAGCCGATAGACGCGCAGGCGGTTGGCGTAGCGCTCGGTGACGACCGCGACATCGGCTTTCTTGCCGCCGATCATCACGTCGTAGGCGATGTCAACGTTGTTGGGACGGGAGAGGCCGCGGACGACCTTGTCGTGCCGAATCTTGCCGTCGAGGCCCCAGACGTAGAGGGCGCCGTCCACGTGCTTGTCGGTGCCGACAACGAGGCTTTCGGCCGGGTTGGCGCGATTGATCCAGATGGCGGGATCGTCCGTGTCGTGCTTGACGGGCTCGGTGACGATGCGGGGCTTGATGGCGCCGGGGGCGGGACCGGTCTTGCCGGGCTTGGCCGAGGCGACGGGAGCGCACGCCAGGGCGAGGGAGAGGAGGAGAAGGAGCGGGGAGTGATTTTCCATGGTCGGAGCAGCAGTCTGGCGGGGTAACATTACCACGGAACAACCCCCGGATTACAAAAACGAAAGGAACGCCGGCAGAGGCCAGGCCTGGCGGCGGAAGGCAGGGTCGTAAGCGGGGGGCCTCACCTCCGGAGCTGCCATCGTGCGACAAAAGCCCCTGCCGGCGGATGACACCGGCAGGGGCGTTAGAAATCAATCGGCGTGCGGCGTCAGAAGTTGATCTTCACGCCGACGTTGGCCGTCCAGGAGTAGTATTCGAATTTCCGGAGGCCGTTGGTGACATTGAAGACCGCCCTGTAGGGCTCCTCCGTCACGTTCAACAGCTCGGCATAGACGGTGTAGCGGGGCGAAATCCGGTAGTTGGTGCTGATGTCGAGCTGGGTGTGATCGAGCACATACTGGTCGCCGGAAGTGCTGCTGCCGAGGAGGCTGAGGTAGCGGCTGCGGTGGTTGAGCGAGGCCCGGAGGAAGAAGCCGTGTTTCTCGTAGGAGACCGCCAGGTTGTAGAGGGTCTTGGACTGGTTGAGGAACGGCACATTCTCTCCGCGCCGCCCGCCGCCCACTTCGGATTCGCTGTCGGTGAGCGTCAGGTTGGCGAAGACGCCGAGGCCGTCGAAGGGCGCCGGCAGGTTGGTGAACTGCCGCTGCCACTCGATTTCCAGCCCGGTGACGGTGGCGGAGTCGCCGTTGAGCGGGGTGGTGAGCGCGCCGCCGTTGATGCCGCCGCCGGGGAGGACCTCGGAATAGATGAAGTCCCGGATGTCCTTGTGGAAGACGCCCACGGAGAACACGCCGAGCGCATCGCTATAATATTCGAGGGAGGCGTCGAAGTTGAGCGAGCGGTAGGGCTTGAGGCCCGGGTTGCCGCGGAAGACGTCGTCGTCCTCGACCACGCGGCTGCTGGAGGAATCGAGCGGCTTGGGCCGGGCGAGCGTGGTGGTGAGCGAGGCGCGGCCAACGAAGCGCCTGGAGAAGTCGTAGCGGGCGACCACGCCGGGCAGCACGGTGGTGTAGTCGCGGGAGGCGGAGGTCCGCGCGATGGTGCTGGCATCACCGTCCTCCACGCTGAAGCCCCGCGACGAATAGTCGGTGGCTTCCCCCCGCACGCCGCCGATGAGGGTGAGCTTGCCCAGCGTCACCTCGGCCATGGCATAGGCGGCGAGGATGTTCTCATCCATGTCGTAGTCCTCGACGGCGGCGTTCACCGCGGTGTTGTTGGCATTGGTGGTGAACAGGCTCCGGTTGGACTCGTAGAAGGCGCGGAAGGCGGCGGGATCGATGCTGGGGATGGTCGCGCCCGCCCCGCGCGGTGAAAAGCGCGCGAAGTTGGTCAGCGGCAGGGAGCCGGAGGCGAGGATGACGGCATCACTGGAGATGTCCACCGTGCGGGTCTTGGCGCGGTATTTGGCGCCGAACTTGTAGTGGCCGTCGTGCGCGCCGAATTTGGCGGCCCGCTTGAAATTCGCGGCGAGCGTCAGCTCCTCCTCGTCGTTGAAACCGCGATCGAGCGCCCAGCCGTTGAAGGTGTAGGCGCTGGGGGCCAGGCCGGTGCCCGTGCCGGTGAAGACCGGGTTCTCCGGGTTGCTGATGTCATAGGTGAAGGTGGTGTTGCCGGTGCGGAAGACCGGCTGGGTGCGGTGCCGGTCAATCAGCTTCGCCAGCGACCAGGCGGCCAGGTAGTCGATCTCCCAGTCGCCCCGCAGGTGCTCGCCGCCGGTGGACAGCGACCAGACCTTGTTGTCCTCGTAACGGTCCTTCAGGTCGATCTGGATGCGGCTGGCGGTGACGTTGCCGGAGGTGTTGCTGGTGGGACTGGTGCGCGCCGGCGCGCCGCGGAAACGCGTGCGGAAGCGGTTCTCGTAGTCGGAGAACCGGCTGTAAACGCCGCGCACGTAATAGCTGTTCTCCGCGTCGGGCCGGTAATCCAGCGCGAAGCTCGCCCCGGTGCGCCAGCGGGTGACGTCGTATTCGCGGTGCTGGATGTCGCCGCCCGGCTCGATGAAGCCGCCGTTGGCCGGGTCCACCACCCACGGACTGTTGTCCGTCTCGCGGTTGTCGGAGCCGAAGATCTTCTTGGCCGCGCTCCACGAGACGAGGAGCCCGAGCTTGTTGTCGAGGAACTTGTCGCCCCAGACGGCGCTGTATTTGTAGCCCAACTTGCCCTTGAGGTCGTTATACTGGCCCTCGGCCGAGCCGCGGAGGATGCGGCCGTCCGCGCTGAACGCGGTCTGCGTCTTGACGTTGACCGAGCCGCCGATGGCGTCGCCGTCCATGTCCGGCGTGATGGCCTTCACCACCTCGATGGAGTCGAGGATGTCGGTGGGGAAGACGTCGAGGTTGACCTTGCGGCTGTCCTCCTGCGAGGCGGGGATGTTGATGCCGTTGAGCTGCGTGTTGTTGAGGTCGGGGTCCACGCCGCGGATGGAGATGAACCGGCCCTCGCCCTGGTCTCGCTCGAGGGACACGCCGGTAATGCGCTGCATCGTCTCGGCGGCGTTCTGGTCGGGGAAGCGGCCGATGGCGTCGGCGGCGACGATGTTGCGCAGGTTGCCGGAGGCGCGCTGCAGGTTGAGCGCGCGGGCCTGACCGGCCCGCTGGCCCTCGATGCTCATCGCCTCCAGTTGGACCACTTCATCGGAATCCGCGACGCCCAGGCGCACATCAAGCGTGGTGCGCTCGCCGGCCGTTACCACGACCAGCTCGTCCCGGGCCGGAAGACCCAGATAGCTGACCCGGACGGTATAATTGCCCGCCGGGACGGTGCCGAGGTAGTAATCACCATCGCGCTCCGTGACAGCCTCAAGGTTGGTGTTGACCACGGCGACGCGGGCGCTGGCCAGCGGGTTGCCGCTGCCGTCCCGCACGCGGCCGGCGAGAATACCGCTGGCCGTCTGCGCCTGCACGGCGGTTACACTAAGGACGATTCCGACTAACAACGCCAACCACGTCTGACGGGCGGCAGTTGGGGATGGGATCATGTTGTTCATGGGTGTGGGTGTGGTGTTATGGGGTGACAAGAAAGCTGTGATGCGGCGGTTGGGTTACGGCGGTGTGAACGTTTTCATTTTTTCCAAATATCGCCCTCGCCGTCGGCGAACCAGCGGGAGGTGGTGACCTTGGGTTGGGTGTAGAAGAGGATACCGCTACGGCCCTGCATGTGGAGATCGCCGAAGAAGGACTCGTTCCAGCCGCTGAAGGGGAACATCGCCATCGGGGCGGGCACGCCCACGTTGATGCCGATCATGCCGGCGCGGACACCCACACAGCAACCTATTTTGACCTACAACTCCCTACCCACCCTCCTCTGACAGAGTGGAAATTGGCGCCCCCACGGGGAATCGAACCCCGCTTTGAAGATTGAGAATCTCCTGTCCTAACCGATAGACGATGAGGGCGAAAACTGGACGTAGGACCGTTGGCGAAATCGCCGACGCGTCAAGCGCGCAGTGCGGAGGTCACTTCTTGACCGTGAACGGCAGCGCGAACTCGGTCTTCTCCCACTGGATGCGGATCACCCCGTTGAGGCTCTGCGCCGGCGTGTTCTGCACGGAGAGGGTCAACTGGTCCACGTTGCGCTCCAGCGCGGTCTTCTTGAGCGGCA
>Ga0194133_10010361_pt1 | contig 10505 bp, 1 predicted proteins | sample TA2KigOf40mmetaG_FD_155448 | JGI IMG/M metagenome (GOLD analysis project Ga0194133, IMG submission 155448) | Freshwater microbial communities from Lake Tanganyika, Tanzania - TA2015055 Kigoma Offshore 40m | ecosystem: Environmental > Aquatic > Freshwater > Lake | place: Tanzania: Lake Tanganyika... | reverse complement strand
ATCGAGTGAAAAAAGGTAATTTACGAAAAGAGTTAAAATTTGGTATTTGATATTCCACTTGAAAAACTCCAAAGAATTCAAAATTATATTTTACAGACATGCCAATCACCCCTGAACTAACATGTTGCACATGATTTTTGTACAAAATTTGTTTAATATTTGGATTCATTCTGATTCTATGAAAGCTTTTTACTGAAGTATTTACAACCGAAAAAACTCAATCAAAAGGCCAAAATCAGTTAGGCTTCATAGTTTCAAAATTTTATATTCTTTATGAAGTTCTGTTCAGGTTATTCTATAAGATTAATGTTCATTTTACAATTTTAGATGCCTTTCATGATTTGAAAGTTTAAATGAATCTTATTATCTCAAACTAGTGTAGGGTCTGAGTCAAAAATTTTTAACCTGGGTTGGATCGGATTGGGTCAGCCATTTTTGGTTCGGGTCTGGATTTGGAAAATTTCCCCTAAAAATTCCAATTTTTTCCCCTCCGGATAAAAAAAATCTCTTTGGGTTGGGTCAAAAAGTACTCGGGTAAGCCGGGTTGGCCTCATATTTACTGTGGGTCAAATTTATGCTTTATATCAAACGTCTCATGGGAACAAGCTATTAGAAAATCCACTTTGAATTTTACATAATCTGAAATACCAGTTTTCACTTGATTTTTGTTGGTGCTTTAGATTACATTTTATTGCTTCGAGTAGCTAAAATTTCCAGTAAAAAAATGCAGCTTGAATCAACTTCTCAACCAGAAACATGACCGTATATTTTATGCAATATTTTAATAAAATATCAACAATTTCAGTATCTTATGTGAAGTTTTGACAAAAAAAGACACAGTTTTGGCGTCTTAATGGAACTGCAATAATGGACAAAATTGAATTGCCTGTAGTTGAATAACGAAAATCATTTTTTGTGTAATTTTAAGGTTTCACTTTTGTGCAATATGTGGAAAAAATGAAATTAATAGGTGTTGAGGTTCTACCCCTGCCAAGGTTCGAACCCCTTACCCTCAGATCCCCATCCATGGCAGCTCTGTTAAATATTATCAACATCGATTCTTCACTGCAAAGTTATCAGCTCTTTTTATTGAAATGGTACTTTTTTGTGTACTTGAAAATTACACCAGGAAGCTGCACTTTTTGTCTAATTTTGCCATAAAATCCTGCATTTCAGCAATCTCCTTTTTTATTCCAACATTCCATGAAATACAGGTTTTTTCCAGTTAAGAGTGCAAAATATTATTTACAATACTTTAAAAAATCAAGGATCAATGATTTTTTAAATTAATTTATCATATGAAAATTATTGAAATTCTGGCTGCATTTGCTGTGGCAATAAACATTTCAGACACCATACATTGGTGGTTGGTTATTCAATCTATGAATTGACAAAAAATTATGGCTTGGTTATTGAACAAGTGCTTTATCACAATGGCAAAGTGGTGTCGGCGTGACCATCTGTCAACCTCAAGGAGGCCTGGGTTTGACTCCTGCCCGGGTTAAAATTTCCATCCATCAGAAAAAGATGACCACTCATGAAAAATTTATTCTGTCAAAACCATTGGCATTCACTCTGCACTCTTAAAAAGCAAGTCAATTGATGATCAGCGATTAGAATACGCAAGAGTTAAGAAAGAGATTTAAAAAAAATTCAATCCGTACATACAACAACTGTGTAGTTTTGGGTCAAACATTGAGACACTTTTCCAGTCAGGTTGGGATATGCCTACAGCCCTAAACCACCCAGTTTATTTATGGATGTCGCCTGTTTTTTTCTATTTCCTAAAATTAATCCTGATATGCATCAGAGCAGAATTTGCACCTGCTAAAAAAGTTCTTTAGAGTGTTGCTCTGTATGCACACAATATTAGTAAAAAACTAAGTGACTGACAACTTAGATCTTCAGATAATGTGTTGCTGTGGTCTAGAGGTTACAATGTCTGACAGTAAAATATGATCAAAGTTTGTTTCAACCACCTGCAATGTCCGTAATCATTTCAAACATGGAATTGCTTAAGCTGAGAGGCCATTTGAGAACCAAGATCCTCAGGACCCTTGTATATGTGTTGATCATACATCATGTATGAGCCTGTACTGTACAAGATTATCATCAAAATAATTATTTTTAAATACAAAATATTAAGAGCTTCCGCCGTTACAGTAATGATACTGTGAACTGATTGTAATAAAAGGGACCATTGGATTATTGTCACCATCATGAAATACTTTGAAAGTAGTATGTTAAGAGTTTAATTCCTGAGCAACTCAATAATATCAGAGATATTTTTTGTAAGTTTTGAAAGCTATCATTTTCATGGGGAGCAGAATAAGTCATCATCCGTCTGGCTGTCACCTAAAACTCCTCCCTCAGTTTTGAAGCAAGAGGGCTAAAATTTTGCATATAAGCTCCTAATATTAATGTCAGAAGGTTTATAGAGGGGATTCTTGAAATTTTGCCAAGGGGAAAGTGGATTCGGTTAGGTTAAGCAAGTAAGCATGCAAGCATCTGTTGGCACGCCCATGCCTTCCACGTGGTACTCACTCATGCACTACGAGAGGAGTCGGTATCATAGAGATCGGTTATACAGAGGGAGAAAGGGTCATAAAAATCAATTTAGGGTTTATCTATAGGTTTACCAACAGCTGAACCAATCTGAGCTTCACAGATTCAGCTTTTATTAAACCCAAAATTACTACAGTGCAAATTTTTTCTGCAGCGTGGGCAGGGAGGCGCAGTCTTTAAATGTAATGTCTATGGTCTGTATGCAAATTTCAGCCCTCTAGCTTCAAAACTGAGGGAGAAGATAGAGGTCACAACATGTAAATGTTTGTAAAATGGCCTGTGGCTTGGATGTTGTTGTTGTCATAATCGTTGCTGGTGAAGGGTTCTGCATTTTTCAACCAAATATCCACATCTACTTAATTTTAAGAGTTTTCAAAACAATTTTTGTTGTATGACAATTTATTAATCAAAAATGCAGTTATTGAGGTAAAGCAATATTACAATAAATTTACTATTTTATGTGCCATTGTGTACAAATTTGCAGTCTTAGTTATTACAAGGTACTTGATCAAAATCAAGACAAACTCCTGTAAATCAAATCAAAGTTCATTCTTAAGTACAGCTCTCCAAAAATATATTTATGCTGATATTTTTACCTCGGTTTCTGGCAGCTGCTGCTCCTTGTGCGATTGCGTCTGTTCGTATACCAACGTAAAATGGAGCAGTGCAGTCTAATAATTATTACATGTTGATTTGAGAAAGTAAATTGTGAGACTTTGTAAAAACTTTTAGATTCTTACCGCAAATGGATGCAATCATGTTTGTTCCTGCCGCTGTCTGAACAACTGGGTATTGTGGAAAGTAACTGCCACAGTACTTTGAGAAAAGACCTCCAGTTGTTGAGCAAGAATATGTTGAAGCTGGAGAACAAAAGCAATTACTCAAATTGTCACTACCTAGAGCATTCTAGGTTAGGAGCAGCTAAGCCGCCCCCCTTCCTCGCCCACCTCCACCTTCTCTCTCCACGCCTTCACGTTATGCACAGACGTTTGGGTTTTATATTTATCAACTAGTAGATTTTTTGAGCTGCAAGCCCCCCTGTTTCACTGTTTTTTTATTGCCACGCCCCCGCCCAACTGCGTGATGGGACAGACGTTAGGATTTTAGATATATGAATTCTTACCAGCAATAGTGACATAGTCTAAAGCGCATGATGTGTCCAGCCTACCATTGTCTGTTACAGATGCATCTAATGAGAATGCGTTTGCAACATTTGGACAAGAAACATATTGAACACAACAGAATCCGGCACTTTTGCGGATGCAAATATTGTATCTGTGATGATACCAAGCAGAGTTAAAACTTAGTTGAGCTAGAATGATTAACAAGCCTTTAAAATTTTATGTTACTGCTGAGAGTCCAATTTAGATGATGTTGTAGATATAAAATTGAAAGTTGTCAGCCTTCCAGAGGGAGTGGTGAAGTATTGAAGACAGCCATTTGGAGGCCTAAAATAAAGGATATTTGATGTGTTTAACTTCCTTATTCCTTTGCTAAAAGAAAATATTTTTCATACCAGACCATTTTGATAATAAAATAGTTTCAATTTTGATGCTAGTTTATTCAAACTTCATTTTTAGGTCTCACCTGTTTGGATTGCTGCATGTAATCTGAGATATCTTCATTTCCCAAAGTCTGGTTGTTGACGTAGTTGAAGCAAATGTAAATGCAAGAGTGGCTGAATCTGTAGAAACTGTGCCAATATCCACGTAAACTATGTAAAAAATGATATACATAAATTTCTTAGAATTGTATGGTTATTGTGTGTCAAGTTTGAGTAAATTGCTAACTGATAAAAACAAGAAGTTGCGGAGATCACTCATGTAACTTTATTAGAGATACTTTAGTAGCAAAAGGTCTTAACTTTAACCAAGTTGAATAGAAACTATCTTTTTATGAATGATAATATTAACATAAAGCTCTTTTATTACTTGTTGAAAGTGATTTACAGCAAATGATTTGGTTATATACTTACTGTGTTGACCAGCATTTGAACCGCAAATAATTGGAATACTTTGTCCAGTATTTGTCTATGAGAGAAGTTTAAACCAAATCAGCTAAATGATGTATTTTGCACACGAAGTTTTACTTACAGTAACTTTAAATTGGTCGGGGCATGTTGCACCTGCGGTGGTCGCTGTCAATTCGGAGGTTGAGGTTGGTCCCAATATTGCAAAGGTCTCAAAGTCCATTCGAAGGTAACAAACATCTGGAAAACATTTTTGTTGAGCTTGAATATATGACCCATGTGTTGTATATCATAACAAATTTTTTGGATTTTGATTTGTTTGGAACCTTACAGAGCAGCGTATGTAAAAGATAAAATCTTGGAGGAGCAAAAAAAAGTTTGAATTTTTAGTATAAAAGAGAATTTCATCCTAAATATATGGTTAGTTTAAGTAGCTACATGTTTTTTAAGAAGTATCAAGAATCTTGTTTTAAAGTAGTATGATCTTTCATAAATTGAATTTTACTTTGCCATGTCTTGAGATTGTTTAAACCTCAATAATAATATTTTCCTTGAGTGTAGAAATGTGCATGAAACCTCTATTCCATCAAAAGGAGACTGAAACTAGAGATTAAATACAAAAGGCCAATTTGAAATTTACCCTTGTTCAGTAATTGCTGTTTAAGCAATTTTTGTTGTACCAGCTTGATTGATAAGCAGAAGGAATTGAAGGAAATCAGCAACACAGTTTCTTAAAAAAGATATTTTGCAACCACAGCATCGATCAAGATAAAGTCAGTGGATGCACATATGCAATCATCAAATGAAAAAAACTAGATTAACGCCTCAAAAATACTACATCAATTTCAAAACTGCATGCTAATAATAAATCATCAAAGCTGTCAGTATTGAGACAAATAAGAAATAAGAAAGATATTTAGTTCATGCTTATATTGCCAGATCTTTGTCAGAAAAAATGCAACTTTGAATACCAGTAGAGCACTTGTTGACAGTGTAAGAAAGAGAGCTTGTTGTTGAATAGGCACTTGGAAATCCTGGATTCCTCAAGTAGGTGCCGTTCTGGTTTATTGTAGTTCCAGTTGCTGAAATCAAGAAGAGGCAACAGACACCAAATCTATTGGCAAAAAGATTACCAATTTATGAAGTTATGTTGTAATTACTTTATTCTTTTTTATTTCATGTTTATACCCAGCTGCACAATTTCCACTGGCTGTGCCTCCTTTGCTGGAACATTCACTTGATGTATAACAGGTTCCATTTCGAACAGTGCTAGAAAAAGTTAATTTTTTACTGAAAGAAATTAATACAAAAAGTTTCATCGGATCAAAAAACTTCTCTTAAAGAATAAAGCTGTTGTGGGGAGTGTTAAAAGTTAAGTAGACTGATAACACGTATGTGTGTGAATTTCATTATAGAATAGGTGTTTTGTTGAAATGTAAACTGAAGCTTTAACTCAAAGGGTATTGCAACAGAGATGCCAACTATTTATTTCATATAATTAGGATGTGAATCAGTTGCAGCAATTTTATTGAATTCTTATACTGTTTTGTGTATATAGCTTATTAATTGTTAGTACCTTTGTCCACTGGTCAATGTGCTTTGACTTTTACATCCTGTATTTTTAAACTGAACAATCGAGAAAAGTGAGAAAACTAGAAAAAAAATGTATGAAAGCCCTTAATAATCTGTAGTCCTAATTTAAGATATAAAAGAGTATTATTCTGTCGATCCTAACAGATCTGGCCATCGGCTAACCAAGAGAAAACTATAATAATAATCTGGTGCAGTATAGACCCAGTCGATAAAAATGCAAGATCAACACCTTTATCAGAGTAACGCCAAAGTCACGTCTTTGACACTGCAGATTACTAATATCCCGACTGAGAGTGGCTTGTTGATTTTTTTGTTATCCAGGGGTTGAAAATTGCTGGCATGGCTGGGGATTGAACCGACAACCTTAGATCTTGGTTCCGAGCCACGTGCCTTTAACCACTCAGCCACATTGACCCCATGGTCAATATATTTTGCCCAGATCAAGAATTGAACTCTAGTTTCCCAGTAACTATATAGTCAGGGCCACACACCTTGTTTTGGTTGGTGCAGTACAGGCTTTAATAGCTAATAAAAATCACCCATGTCTTCAAAAGTTTAGAAAAAAGCTCTCAATCAAAATGATTTAAAATATATTACTTGACTGAACCAGATTGTGAATTAAGTGTAAAAAATAATTGTTTTTTTGAATTTAAACATAATATTAAATATTTAAAAAATATAAAATAAGGATTTTAGAAAATTATAGAAGTACCTTTTCCTCCTCTTTCTGCACTGTCTGAATTATTTTCTTGAGCCTCTGCAAATACCAAAATTATTCCAATTAGAATAAGACCCCATGTTGAGTCAATGATGAGCCTAAAGTAGGATAAGTTTGAAAGGATTGCTATTAATTTAATTATTAGTTAATTACTTGACTTTAGACATTGTGTCTAAGAGCCTTAGCTCTCTTGCAAAGCGTTGACTTAAGGGAACTGTTGGAGAAATTTCGTGTCAGCCGAAAAAGATCGAAGTCTCCATGTAAATAAAGTAAGGCAAAAAATTTAAAGACTCGATCTATCAAAATTCTTCATGCCTGGCTGAGAAATTAGGGGCCCCACACGCAAAAAAAAGAGTTGAATGACTCTAACAGTAATTTTACAAAAAAAGTAGGAAGTTACATTTTCGTTCCCACTTTTCTTCCTTTCATTGTTAGATTCGACTCTGGTCTGGATGGGCAACAGGTTTTTACCTTAACAATATTTCGATTTTCAATTTTTTCCAAGAATTTAAAAAGAAAATGATTTCAGGAAAATGTTGTTCCTGGTTGCATCCCTAACAGGATTGATTTTGTCTTGCTTAGCACAAAATGAAGTTATAAAGCCAGCTGAGGATAGGAACATCACTAGATCTGGAAAAGGTATCCAATAAAAGCTTCTTTTCCCAACTTTCAAATAATTCATTATCCAATAAGAGAAAGATAATCAAGACTTTTTTTGCTAAAGAAGTGGCTACCGTGGCTTTTTGCCTCTGTATTTGGCTGGGGACTGAAGGGTCTTGGGCTCAATCCTGAGCACCTTCAAGCAGCTTTTAACCCAAGGATGCCATTTATAGATAAAAGACAATTACCATCCCCAGCCAGTAAAGAGTGAAATATTGAATCTGAAAATAGTACAGTTTGAACAACTCTTCGTTGAGTTTGCAGTCTAAAGGAACATAATAAAGTTTTTAAAAGCAAAATGAAAATAAAAATTATTTCATTTTTCCAGCCTTATCTGTTTTCCAAGTGGTGAGGTAATTTTTTTTCAAAATATATTAGACACCTTTTGACATTATTCTAAAAATTTCTCCTCTTGGTCAGATTCCCCAACATAGGCTGTGTTGGAACATCAAGTCTGAACGGAACATGCTATACTACGTAAAATTTATCTTGATTATCATATTTTTCCATCAAAAAATCCAAGCAAAATTGCCTTTTCATTTTTTCTAGATCTGAATGTACCAACAAAGGTGGTGTTAGCTCAGGTTCTTGTGCAAGTGGCTTTGGAGTGTGCTGCACTTGTAAGACAAATTTCAGAATAAAACTAGAGATTTGAGGAAACAAATATAAAAATACAAGACTTATTTTTCAATCACCTCATGCTTCTTGGAATTACAACAATTTTATTTGGAATTACCTTAAATTGGTACAACCCCATCCACTACAATTTCAAGATAAAAAATATCAAATTGTAGACCTAAACTTTTGAAATTGAGCTCCCTGAAGCAGTTTTTTCTCAACAAATATCTGTTGGAAGAGTTACAAAAGTTATATTTTCAGTTACTCTTGGGTGTGGGAGTGTCATCTCTGAGAACTGCACTTACTTCCAATCATCCTTACCCTCCCAGCCTGCTGGTCAATGTGGTGCAACTATCTGCAAATGTAGTTCAGATATTTGTCAGGTGAAAAAATGATGATTTTTTGAAAAATAAATATATGATCCTTTAAAGTGTTATATTTAGTTGAGACTTGATTTCAATACTTTTGTCATAACTGGGCCGAACACCTTTACAATATCATCATTAACAATCGCCGGTGGAAGCTTTACTCCATTAAACGATGGGATGAAAGTCAGTGAAGCCACAGTTTGTCTCACTGATACATTTTCTGTCACTGGAAATGGCAATTCTCCTCCTGTTATTTGTGGAACAAACACTGGATACCACAGTGCGATTACTTTTTAGATTTGTACATTCAGTTATTATTATGTATACAACAAAAATCATGATCTTCTTGATAAAGTGTTTCTATTAAACCAGCAAAATCTTTAAACCAAGTCAAGTACAGTAAGAATATTTTCCACAGTGTATGTTGATGCCAGCCCTGGATGCAACTTGTTATTATTCCAGCTAAACCCAACTGCAATCGGAACAACTCTTGCTACAAGGCAATGGAACATAAGGGTTTAAAATCTTGAAATCTTATTTGCCCCACAGACCCAAAAACAATCTACCATTTCAGGTGTCTCAAATTTCTTGCTTCAGCACATGGCTTCCACCTCCAGGTAGATCGATTGATTAACGACTTGATTACAATTCCTTCACTTAGATTGTGTCTAAATTACTTATTTTACAATAATTTTTGTTTGGCAGGTCAAATCAAGTGATTTGTACAACAATCAATAGTGGCTGAGAAAATAATTTGTGATAATAATGATTTATAAAGGAAAATCTAGGGGTCAAAAGTATGCCCAGATGTCTCCCAAATCTCAGCCAGTTGTCTCTTAACCATTAACCATTAGGCAATTCAATTAATCAAGAGTTGGCATTTTTTACACCCTCTTTAGAAGCTTTGAATACATCTCAAATTTTTTCACAGAGTGAATAACTTTCACAATGGCAGTGATTGGGGATGATCTATTTTATATGACTATATCTAGTTTGTTTTCACAATTTTTGAGCCTAATATTGGTCACAGCATCTGGCTAGGAACCTGAGGCCAGGGGTAGGCATCTCTAGCAACCGATGTCCCTAGGTTGCCTCAAAATTCACAAAAAAATCATCTCTCTTGATTAATATCGCTAGATGTTTAAGTCACAAAAAATCCTTCTTCAGAGTATTTATTATTTTGGGTTTCGCGATTTATCATGTGGAGGAGTTATAACAATAAAGGTAAGTATCTGGTCATGGTTGAAAGTTTTATCAGTCCCCTGTTCAAACAAATGGCCCCCTAGTCAGCGGGTGTAAAGGATGAATTTTTGCAAATGATGTCCTTTAACATTTCACCATGAATATTTATTGTAATGGCACCTCACAGAAACAAGATATTGCTTGTTTTCTAAACCATAATTAAGTAGAAAGGCATTTTTTGAGCGGGGAAAAATGCCAAACTATCCCAAGCAACTATCAGCCCACCAAGTTTACTTTAAAACTTTAAATTTAATTTTCTCAGCTTCAAAGCAAAAAATCAGGTTGGTAACTTTGGAGCCATCTATGTGGGGATTATGCATGCCCAATTTCAGCCCTCTAACTTCAATGGTGTGGGAGGAGGTTGAGGTGACAGACAGAAGGACGGGTGGACAGACGTCAAGCATTCTTGAACAGATCCCATACAAAATTTCTAAACTGCCCCCTTGCTTCGCTTGGGAGGGATTACACCTAAAATGTCAAACCTGAATTTTGACTATGCTTGAAAGACTGACTTGATCGAAATATAACCAGTTTTTTACTCAATATAGGATGTACTCAATACTACACAGGTTTGACCAACTACTTCAACTCCTACAACTATGCAAGCTCAGTGCAACTTGCCAATCAAAGACAAACTGTTTGCATGAGGTTTCAATGGATATCTTAAAATTTACTAAATTAAAAATGTTTTTTGAGAACTCTTTTATTTTAGGAGAGAGCGTGGATACTGCAGGCAAGACTCTATTTTTCATTTTTTTAAAGACCAAAAATA
>Ga0194133_10010360_pt1 | contig 10505 bp, 7 predicted proteins | sample TA2KigOf40mmetaG_FD_155448 | JGI IMG/M metagenome (GOLD analysis project Ga0194133, IMG submission 155448) | Freshwater microbial communities from Lake Tanganyika, Tanzania - TA2015055 Kigoma Offshore 40m | ecosystem: Environmental > Aquatic > Freshwater > Lake | place: Tanzania: Lake Tanganyika... | reverse complement strand
TACGAGTTGTTGAACCATTGACCGTCATACATGGCACCCAGGGACAGGGGACCCCACGACTGGTTGTAGTTGAGCGAGACGATCTGGGTGCCATCGTTTGTGTAAAACCGCCCCGAGTTGACCAGCGTGGGAACCTGCTGGGAGGTGCCAGCCCGGAGCAACGGTTGGACTGTCACCGCGCTTCCGGGCAGTTCGATGCCGCGGATGTAGGGGTTGCCGCGCACCGATCCGGAAAAGCCAAGGCACATCCACCGCTGGTTGTCCTCGTCGAGGATAGGCATGAGGCAGGTCCTGATGTCGTAAGCCATGGCGCCGGTGCTACCGGTTTGTGTTCCCTGTGCCCATGTCTGGCGCTATGGGACGCTGTGATATTGCACGGCATCCATCCATACCGATCTTCGCTAAAAGGATTCGTGCGAGACACAAGAGAAAAAACCGGCTTCATGAATATTCATTTCATGAATTGAAAGCATTCGAAAAAGAAAAATATAGGTTTAAAGCGAATTTAATTGTTTACAATTGAAGTCATCCGGTTTAGCGGATCGGAAGCGTGAGTACCGGAGCGGCCGTCTTTGCATCGGCGGCCTGGTGCTCGAGAGCGAGGTGCAGATGGGCCAAGACGGAACGGCTCTGGATGTCGTCCGGGGCGAGGTAGAACCAGTGGTCTCGGTAGGGCACGGCGACTTCCGCATGCCAGGGGCGGAATTTCTGGACCCGGACTTGGAACAACCCCTTGGTGAGCCGAATCCAGTCGTCCTGATGTCCTTCGGGTGTGCAGCATGTCTGGGCAATACCTCTTTTGGTGTGCAAAGGTGGTACCACCACTCCCTTTGAAAGGAAGGCCATGACCTGATAAAGCGATCGCATATTCAGGCTGATGGTGTCGCCGCGCCTGGAACTCCTTCCGGGCGTTGGCTCCGCATCCCCGATTCCCCTGACGGGTTTCGGCGTCGGCAGCAGTTCTGTGCCGGCTGAAGCGGCTGAGTCCGGAGTGTTTAGCGCGACGGGATCGTGTTCTTGAGAGACGACTCGATAAGCTTTGAGTCCGGGAGTCAGTTGGAGTATTTCGCATAGGTTGCGCATCTCCGGCGAGTCGATTTCCTCCGGGATCACTACAACCGCAAGCACTGCATTCGCCTTCGCGATTCGCACTGAATTCCCGGCTACCTGGACAACATAGTTCTTCTCAAGGCTATCGAACAAAAACTGGGGTGTTACCGAGTTTGGTGGTACTTCTCCCTTGACGAACTGCTCTTCATTGGCAACCCGCAATTCGATGGCCCCCCGGGCTTGCAAATTCATGATCAAATCCACAACGAATCGGTATGTCTGGTTGTCCTCCATGACACATCCGTTGGGAGATGTGGCGAGCGGGGCGTTGCGAATGCCATTGATGCTATCGACCGCCGCCAGAAATAAGTTGCGGGTGTTTCCTCCCGGGCTCGTATTAATGAGAGTTTCCGCCTTCAACGGCGTGATCAGTGTCTTCGCATACTCGCGGCCTGACCGCGGTGCGTATGACAGCGTGGGGGCGTCACGCATGTGGAAGTTTCCTGACAGATAGCCGAATCCGCTGGAGATGTCGTTGGTACCGCTGATACCGTTGGAGGCGGCCTCAAACTGGCTGGTAATCGCCGGAAGATCAATGAAGACGGGGCTGTCGGCGTACCGCATCCGCACGATGTTGAGCAGTAATTCCTGATCAGCGGTCCGCTCGTACGCCTGGTTGTAGTGCAGACGCGTTCCCCGGATAGCGGCGGGGCCGAGGCACCCGGATAGCATCGAAATCACCACCGTCACCAGCCATCGGCCGACATACCGGGAACAGGTGGCAAATCGGAAGGCAGGCAGTGCACGCATGACCATCGTTCATCCGTTTCCGCGGTGAATGGCGTACCAATCGCGGCACCACAAGTTGGCAATTCCCATGTCAAGGTGGAGATATAGGCCCGGGCTTGCCATGCCTCGTGGGCTGCTACCTTGTCCCAATTGTGATGGGCGTCTACCGAAAAATTGGGTAGATATGGGTACTTCACACAGCAATTAATTGCATTTTGGAATACACGATGATCGATCTGGTTGTAGCAACGACTCTAGTCATCGTTGCATTTGGAGCATTTCTCCTCGGTCTTCGTGTCCGCCGGGTGCTACCACGGCGATACACCGACGAGGCGACCACGGCCAGCGTCAAACAATCGGTCGGGCAGACGGCGATCCTGGCAACCGTGGTCCTTGGCTTTGTCACGGCCTCCGCCAAAAGCAACTTTGATGCCTCCTCTACCCTCGTCGCGGAATCGGCTATGCGATTCGCGACGCTGGATCGCATTCTCGCGAGTTTTGGCCAGCGGGCGGCCGACCTGCGTGATGAGCTTAAGCTCATTCTCGAGCGGCAGGTGAACCGGATGCGATCAACCGTAGAGTCAACCGACTCGGTTACGGCCATCATTGAGAAGGTTGAAGAATATGAAGTATTCAATCGACGATTGGCATCATTTGAGCCCAAGTCCAATTTTGAAGCTACAGAGCTCCAACGGGCGCGGGATCTGGTTGCTGAATTGCTTCGTTCGCGGTGGATGTTTCGCCTTGATAGTGCGGCGGGGTATCCGATCGCGTTCCTGCTGTTCGTCCTCGTTTGGGTTGCTTTTGATTTCTTCTATATCGGACTGAATTCACCTGAGAACGCCTTGGTGATCCTGACCGCGGTCTGCGTAGCGCTCTTCGTGGCGAGCGCCATGTTTCTCATGCTTGAATTGGAAGGTCCGATGTCCGGAATCATCCGGGTTTCTACCGAGCCACTTGAGCGGGCGCTTGCCGTCCTCGGTCGCTGATCCCATGAAGGCGCCTGGCCAAGCCGGCACAAGCAACCCGAAGACATCGTCTCGGTCAGCTAGAGCTGGCGGATGCGGTGGAGATCAACCATTCCGGCTTGCGGCGGGTCGCCAATGTGCTGGTCAACACGGATGGTTGCGACATCACCTTTGTGGCAGGTGGTTTGTCCAAGGCGTTGAAGAGAGTTTCGGTACCTCAGGGCATGCAACTGCGACTGAAGGCCGAATTCGCAAGGATGGGGAAGACATTCGGAAGACTCGCGGGCGGATTGGTGCCCGCGGCCCTGCTTGTTTACCCGCTGCCGGTTACCTCTTTCAGGTGGTGGGCCGGGCCGCTGGTCATCAAGGCCACGGTTCCCTTCGGGTTCATCGGTCTTTTCCTGACAGGTTGCCATGGGCAGGCCCGGGTTAATGTTCGTGAAGCGGCTGAACTCGTCCGCGTGAAAACCATCAGGCCGCGCTGCGACGCGGACCTGGCTGTTGCCTTCGAGCAACCCGCGTTCTTCGCGCCTGTGTTTTCCTGGTCGAGGGGGGAGTGGTTCGGCTCGTTCCTGTCGTGGTGGATTTTGACAACGGGGTTGTTGCGCGGATCAGGAAGGCTTCCGGGCCGGAGGGGCAGCTTGAGTTCACAGGGCGCGATGAAATCGTAGCCAGCCAGCAGGGTGAACTGTCAAATGGCCAGCTTGTCCGTTCCGAACCGTCGGAGTGGTGAGTTGACCTGAACTTGCACCTGTCGGCTTGACAATTTCAGGCATTTCGAGGGGAATAATCCTTCCTGTCCTCGCATTCCACGGAGCAGCGCCATGTCGGAACTGATGATCGGCCTCCTGGTGGCCGGAGGAGCCGTGGTCGTGGTCGCCTTGTTGGTGATCTCGATCTACAACGGGCTGATCGGCAAGCGAAACGATTACAAGAACGCCTTCGCCAAGGTCGATGTGCAGCTCAAGCGCCGCTACGACCTGATTCCCAACCTGGTGGAAAGCGTCAAGGGCGCCATGGCGCACGAGCGGCAGACGCTCGACGCGGTGATCCAGGCGCGCAACACGGCGTTCGCCGTGAGCCAGAAGGCCGCGGAAAATCCCGGCGACCCCGAGGCGATGCGCAAGGTTGGCGAGGCCGAGGCCGTGCTGCGGGGCAGCATGGGCCGGCTGTTCGCGTTGGCCGAGGCGTACCCGAACCTCAAGGCCAACGAGAACATGCTCCAGCTTCAGGGCGAACTGGGAGAGACGGAAAACCGCATCGCCTTTGCCCGGCAGGACTTCAACGACAAGGTCACCACTTACAACACCTCGCGGGAGGTGTTTCCCGCCATCGCTTTCGCCGGCATGCTCGGCTTTGGACCCGCCTCGCTGTTCGAGATCGACAACCCCGAGGAACGCCAGGCGGTGAAGGTGAAGTTCTGAGGCCCGCCCCGGGGTCCGACAGATGCCTTGGCCTTTCACCTTGGGAGCATCGGTTTTGGCCTTGCTGCCGCTCTGGTTCTGGTCCAGGGCGCTGCGGCTTCGCCGGCTGATCCAGGACCTTCCCACCTCCAAGGCCCGAGGGGTTTTCATCGGGCTTGTGGAACTCAAGGGAACCGCCGAGATCGAGGAACCCCTCACCAGTTACCTTGCCGAGACGGCGTGCGTGCAATTCGGCTGGAGCGTGTCGGAGGAATGGCGCCGGGTCGTCACCTACACCGTGACCGACAAGGATGGCAACTCCCGGACGGAAACCCGCGTGGAAAGCGGCTGGACGACGGTGGCCTCGGGCGGACTCGCATCTCCCTTTCACCTGGTGGATGACACCGGCTCGATCCTCGTCAGGCCAGAGGGCGCAACCATCGAGGGGCGTTCGGTGTTCAGCGAGACGGTCACAGCGTTCAGCGACCTGTATTATGGCAAGGGCCCCCCCGGTGGCGTTGTCGACAGCACGGGAAGGCGCATGTTCACGGAGTCGGCGGTGCCGTTGCACGCGCCCGTGTTCGTGGTTGGAAAGGCGCGGCAGCGTGAGGATGTGGTGGCCGCGGAGATCGCCGCGGATCCGTCGGCGCCCATGTTCCTGATCAGCACCCGAAGCGAGGAACAGGTGGCCGGTGGCCATGGCTGGACCATCTGGCTCACGGGGTTGTTGGTGCTGGCGCTGCCGGCCGGGGGGTGGGCCATCGACCGCAACCAGATGGGGCCCGCCGACTGGCCCGACTTGTTGCCGGCGGGATGGTTCTCCCTGGGCGCCTCAGGCGTGTTGCTGGTGGCATGGTTGTGGCAGGTGTTCAACAGCATGACCGACCTGCGCAACCGGGTTCGTCAGGCGTCGTCGCTGGTGGATATCCAGCTCAAGAGGCGCAACGACCTTATTCCCGAACTTGTCCGCGTGGTGGAGGCGGCGCGGGCTCACGAGGCCGGAGCGCAACAGGCCCTCGCGGCGCTTCGGGCCAATGCCGCCGCGGAACAACTCACGGGGCTTTCCGGCGGCATCATGGGAATGGCGGAGGCCTATCCCGACCTGAAGGCCAACGGGAACTTCCTAAGCCTGCAAAAGGAACTCGCCGACACCGAGCAGCGCATCGCCATGGCGCGCGACTACCTCAACGACGCCATCACGAACGCCAACACCCGCGCCGAACGATTCCCCGAGGGCTGGGTTGCCAGCCTGGCGGGCCTCAGGCGCCTGCCGCTGCTGGTGACCGAGGGCATAGAAAGGCAACCTGTGCAGGTGAACTTGGCGCGGTGACAGGTATGGAGAAGGCTTCAGATTGGTGAGTTGAATCGCTGACTAATTTGAACGAACAAAAACTAGTCGTTAAAATTCAAAAGAGCCCCACATGCAGCCGAAGGCGGAGTGAGCGGGTTTGGATCCGGAGCCGACTCGCTCACTCCGGCGCTATGCGCCTGCGGTCGGGACTGGTTCGCATTTCCTCATTGATCTGTCAGCGCTTCACAAATCCCGAATCTGACGGTGCCTGATAAGCCATTCCCATTTCACGCGTTGCCACGGCAACTTGCCCGGCATGCAGGGAATCGACTCCGGCTATCACCATGCCTGAAGTGAGCAGCGTTCGTTCCACCGGGTAGGGTGTTTTCCCTGTCAGCACCATTTCCTCAATGTGCCGGATCAGCGGATTGAAGAAGTCCGCCGTGGTGGCGCCCCGGTTGGGCATCGGCAAGTGGAACAGGCAGGTGAACGGGTCGGCCTGGCCCTCGATGCTGGCCGCCACCGTGAAGTCGCGGATGCCCGTGAGGAATGACGCCGAGCGGAACCCGTCACGGTGTTCCACCAAGAATCCGGTTGTTTCCGGCATCGTCTTCCTGAACCATTCCCAAGAGACCGGCGCCGTCGGATATCCCGACTCGGATGGGAGCGTGTGGCAGGTGCACAGGGCCGCGAGGATCAACTCCCGCGTGCGCGCCCTTTCGGGAACCTCGAGCGCCTTCCAAAGCTTTTCGCCGCGCAGGGCATGAACCGACCTGATGCCCACCTCCCCGCCCTTGCGTCTTTCCGCCAGGCACTGGGTCGATTCGAAGGCGTGGAAATCGTAGCTGTCGACCCCGCCATAGGCCATGCACACGCATTCACGCAGAGGCGCCCCCAGCGGGATGTCGGCCTGCGGCATGCGCCAGGTGACGGGCAGTGAGGAGCCGGCCAGCAGGGGAAACCGCAGTCGCCTGCTGTCAGCAACCATTTCGGCACATTCGTTCCACGAGGTGGACAGGTGCTTGTCATTGAACACGGGCACGGCTCGGCCGGATTGCTCGAATACCTTCACGATTCTCTTGAACCAGGCATAACGGGGATAGAGAACCTGTCCCTTTTCGTTTTTCGGGTAGTCGCCGTGCTCCCCGATGATGACAACGCCGTCGACCGCCAGCTTGCCGGTGCCCAGGGTGAGGGCTTCCTCCACCGAGCGATGCAGGACAAGGCCATGCCTTTGGGCCCGGGAGCGGGCCAGGTCGGACTCGGGGAACTGGTCGATGTAAAGGCCGGCCAGTCGAACCCGGGGCGACTGCCAGCGGCCTCCCCAGGCGTATCCCGCGGTGAAACGGTCGAGGAAGTGCTGCCCGTGGGAAAGGTTCCGCACCATTGTTCCCAAAAAGGCGATGGATGGGCGGCTGTCCGCAGCCTTGCCCATGCCCGAAAGGACGGTGGCCGCCGAGGCGGCCAGGTATTCGCGGCGGGTTGGCATTGGCGCGCTCCGGTGACGGCCTTGGTTTTCAGGCCATGATTTCCCGCACCGGCTTGACGGGCTCAACCCCCGTGAGCCGGGCCTGCAGGCCGAGATGCGGGTAGGTGAGCTTGTCGTGGTCGATGCCGAGCAGTTGCAGGATGGTGGCATTGAGTTCATTCACATGAACGCCGCCTTCGACGGTGTTGTAGCAGTAGTCGTCGGTCGTGCCGTGGGTGTGCCCCTTGCGGACGCCGGCGCCCGCCAAAAACAGCGAGTAGCAGCGGGGATGGTGGTCGCGGCCGTAGTTTTCGGCCGTGAGGCCTCCCTGCGAGTAGATGGTGCGCCCGAACTCGCCACCCCACACCACGAGCGTGTCGTCGAGCAGGCCGCGCTGGCGCAGGTCGACCAGGAGCGCAGTCGTGGCCTGGTCGGTGTCGCGGCATTGGCCGCGGATGGCGTTAGGCAGGCCGCCATGGTGGTCCCAGCCCATGTGGAACAACTGGATGAAGCGGACATCGCGCTCGGCCAGGCGGCGCGCCAGCAGGCAGTTGGCGGCGTAGCTTCCCGGGCGGGTGACATCCGGCCCGTACATCTCGAGCGTGGAGCGGGGTTCTTTGTCGATGGCCAGGAGGTCGGGCACGCTTGATTGCATGCGGAAGGCCATCTCGTATTGGCTGATCCGGGTTTCAATCTCCGGGTCGCCCACGGCGCCCAGGTGCTCGCGGTTGAGCGCCGAGAGCCTGTCGAGGGTTCCCCGGCGGGCCTGCCTGTCGACTCCGGGAGGATTCGACAGGTAAAGGACGGCGTCGCCCTTGTTGCGGAACTTGACGCCCTGATGCACCGACGGCAGGAATCCGGAACTCCAAAGGCGGTCGTAAAGCGGTTGGTCGTCGGGCCGGCCGCTGCCGAAGCTGGTGAGCACCACATAGGAAGGCAGGTCGCGGTTGGGGCTGCCCAGCCCGTAACTCACCCAGGCGCCGATGCTGGGGCGCCCCGGCAACTGGTTGCCTGTCTGGGCGAAGGTGATCGCCGGGTCATGGTTGATCGCCTCGGTGCGCATGGCCCGCACCATGCACAATTCGTCCGCGACGCGGGGCAGGTATTTCCACAATTCGCTGAGCCAGAGTCCCGATTGCCCATGCCGGGCGAACTTGAAAATGGACGGCGCGACCGGGAATTTCGATTGCCCCGATGTCATCGTGGTGAGGCGCTGGCCCTTGCGGATGGAATCGGGAAGATCCTGGCCGCGGTGCTTTTCGAGGCCGGGCTTGGGGTCGAACAGGTCCATCTGCGAGGGGGCGCCCGACTGGAACAGGTAGATCACCCGCTTGGCCTTGGGGGCGCCCGCGGCCCACGGCTTGCCGTCGCCGGCCAGGCCCGCGAGGGCCAGCTTTCCGGCGAGTCCGGCGGAGGAGGCGCCAAGGAAGACGCGCCTGTTGAGCCTGTCCGAGAGTACCTGGGCGTTCATCGCATGCGTTCCTTCGTCATTCCCGAGTCACGAACTCATCGAGGTTGAGCAGGACATTCGCCGCCAGGGTGTAAGCCGCCACCTCGGCCGGATCGAGCCCGGGCCGGGCCGGCTTGTCGCCCGCCGAGGCGAGGCTGGCCGCGGCCTTGGCGTCGGCTCGGCAGCGGCTCAGGTCGTCGCGAAGGCCCGATTCCAAAATGTCGAGTTCCCGCCCGGTGGCCGGCCTCGCCAGCGCCAGGCGAACGCCCAGCGACAGCCTCGAGCGCGCGTCGCCGCCGGCGCCGGCCATGCGTTCGGCCAGGCCTCGAGCCGCTTCCACGAAGGTGACCTCGTTGAGCAGCGCCAGCGCCTGCAGCGGGGTGTTCGTGCGCCCGCGCCTGACGGAGCAGACTTCGCGGGAAGGGGCGTCGAACAGCAGCATGGTGGGCGGCGCGGCGGTGCGCTTCCAGACGGTGTAGAGTGAACGGCGATAAAGGCCATCACCCTTGTCGTGCTTGTAGCCGCGGAGGTCGCCGTAGCGAGAGGTCTCGTCCCACACGCCTTCCGGCATGTAGGGCCGCGCGGAGGGGCCGCCCGTTTTCTCGACGAGCAAGCCGCCGGCGAAAAGGGCCTGGTCGCGCAGCACCTCCCCGGTGAGGCGGAAGCGAGGGCCCCGCGCCAGCAACCGGTTTTCCGGGTCGCGCGCCAGCAATTCCGGCGACACCCGCGCCGATTGCCGGAAGGCGGCGCTGGTGAGCATCAGGCGCTGCATCCTCTTCATGTCCCAGCCGCATTCGCGGAACTCGACGGCCAGCCAGTCGAGCAGTTCGGGATGGGCGGGGAACTCGGCCTGGGTGCCCAGGTTGCCGGTGTCGCGCGACAATCCGATTCCGAAGAAGCGCTCCCACGCCCGGTTCACCCACACCCGCGCCGGCAAAGGGTTTTCCGCGCTGACCAGCCAGCGGGCGAACGCCAGCCTGTCGGGCTTGGCGCCGGGGTTGGGAAGCATCGACGGAAACGAGGGCTGAACCAACTCACCCTTGCGGTCGTACTCGCCGCGAATGAGCAGGTGGGTGGGCTTGGGCGGTCCCTCGCGCATGACCATGACCGTGGGCATGGTGTTCTTGAACGATTCAATGGCCTTGGCGGCCGCGGCGACCGCTCGGTCGGCCTGGGCCAACGGGCCGACGGCTTGGGCCTTGAAAGCGGCTTCCAGCGCCTTTTGCTGCGCCACGGTGCGCTTGGAAGGTTCGGTGGACAGCGCCAGCCTCGCCTCGGCGCCGAGCGATTCCCCCTTGAGGGATGCCCGCGACGGGTCCATCCGGCACAGGGAGACGCGGAACCTGCCGATGTTGTGCCGGTCCAGCGTTTGCTGCACCAATCGGATGACAAGGGTGCTGTCGGCCGGCACTTCCACCGCCGCCTCGGGAAGGAACATGGCGCGGACGGGTTGCTTCCGGGTGGGCCCGTCCACGGCCCATCCCTTGGAGGCGTCGCCCTTGACGGTCGCCTCGATGGGCCAGCCGTTTTGGGAGTAGTCGGCCTCGGCGCGCGCCAGGCGGATGGGTGTTTTGGTCCCGGCCGGGTTGGTCAATTCCGCCTCCAGGCGGGTGAGCACGAAGTTGCCGTTGGAAAAGCGGCCGAGGCTTGACTGGGGCAGGGACGCGTCGGGAAGGCATTCGAGCAGGATGCCCCCCAAGGGCCCGGGGGAAAGCCTGGATGTGATGGAAGTCGTTTCCCGCGGAGGATTGTTCCCGCCCGTGGCCAGCCATGTGCCGTCGGCTTGCCTGGTGTAACGGGATCCTTTTTCCGCGGAGACCTTTTCGCCATCAAGGCCCGTCCAGACGGCCTTGCCGATGCGCGCCTTTTCCGCCTCCTCCCACGCCTTCATTTGCCCCGGGATCGTCGAGGCGCTGGCCGCCGCGGCGGCCAGTGCCTTTTCCAGGGCCGCGTTCAACCGCGCCAGTTCGGCCTCATGGCCATCGCCGGGCACCTCGATCACCGGATCGCTGTTGCCGCCGGGGCGGTTGGAGGCGAGGGTTCCCGACTCGGGCACATTGTTGAAGATCGCGAAGAGCCCGTAAAA
>Ga0194133_10010359_pt1 | contig 10506 bp, 7 predicted proteins | sample TA2KigOf40mmetaG_FD_155448 | JGI IMG/M metagenome (GOLD analysis project Ga0194133, IMG submission 155448) | Freshwater microbial communities from Lake Tanganyika, Tanzania - TA2015055 Kigoma Offshore 40m | ecosystem: Environmental > Aquatic > Freshwater > Lake | place: Tanzania: Lake Tanganyika... | reverse complement strand
TTGCTCTTTTGTATAGGTATAGAAAAATAAATTGAAATGATAAGAGGTTATAAATGACTTTGAATCTATTTCATTTTTTTTTCTCTCTTTTTCTTCATTATTAAATGAACTTCAAATAGGTATGTGGGCGATGACGATACTTGAGTCATACTTTTTTGTAAATCAGTAAAAATTTGTACAAGGTTAGACGTAAGACAATCTTTTTATGATTTATTTGCGAGATGATCAGAGAGGTCGGTGGCATCGTAAAAAACCATAGTTTATTGACTATTCGGACTACCGTAATGACACAAAATCTTTTTTTGACTAAAATTGTCTAAAACGGCCGTAAATAACGCCATTTAAAAATTTTACCTTTTTATAAAAATCGGACTTTGTCCGATCAACAATAAATTTATTTACGGATAAAATAATGTATGGCGATTACGGTATGGAAAAAAAACTTGTCTATGTATATGACGCATACATAAATCCATGTATTGTAAGAAGAATTAAAAAAAATTTCTATCCACAAAAGAACGAATCATCATGATACAATCAGCAACATCGTCTTGTTTTTTTTCATATTTAATCATATTCCAAAAATCAAGACTCACAGGATCTTGTAAATTTTCTAAAAACTGTCGAGTTTGTTCCACAGTCCATTTTTTACGATCGCTTTTTTTGGAAAATTGGACACCAAATGATTGTGTTTTCCATTTTGAAGAATATTCCGACACACGAACATGGTCCAAGCTTGTTAATAAAAAGTAGGCCAAAACGTGTTGTGATAAACGAAGAGCCTTGATATTACATCGATGTTTACCTTCCATTTGTCTTTCAATGAGAACATGAATTGGTTTTTGAATATTTGGTCCACACATTTTCCATAAATAAGAGAAGGAATCTAAATATTCATATAATTGTCGTAATATTGAAAAAGGCCATTCATATAATCCTCGATACACAATGACTTGTTTTGATGTCGTCGTTGTATGATTCGATGTTATAAAATCTTTGATTCCAAGACGTTGAATCGTATAATCATGAGAGACAAGGTCCACGTCCATACACACAATCCCAAAATGACGATATCCTATATCAATAGAAATGATTCGACGAGAAGAATTCATATTTATCATTGCAATGATTATTCACTTATAACAATATTACTATATAACGATATTCCGATACATACGATACATACGATACATACGATACATACGATACATACGATACATACGATATTTTAATCATAAGAAAATTGCCTTTCATTATCTGTTGCATGTTTTCTATATATTCGATTGTCATCAAAGTTGTATCATAAAAGATAAAGTACAAAAAAAGACCCAACCACAGAACCATTAAAAAAGTTTTTTTTAGCGGATAAAGGATAAACAAATCAACAGAATGAGTCGGTCAATTCTTATTCAAACGACAGGTATAGTTTCTTTAATTATCCAATTTTGTTGCGGTGTTTTGAATGTATGGGGTCTTCGTCTTAGAATAAAAACCCAAGGACAGATCTTTCATTCATTATTACTTATTGAATTTATTGTTCAAGTTGTAGAATTCTTTGCTTATCTATTCTTAATCTCTTTATTTTTTCAAAAGAATTTAGACCCCCAAAAAGTCATGACAATACGATATACGGACTGGATGGTGACAACACCTACCATGTTAGTTACACTCATGGCTTTTTTAAGCAATGAATCGTCCTTCTTTCTATTTATTAAAAAATATAAAAAATCCATAATGACGGTTTTATTATTAGATTGGGGTATGCTGTATTGTGGATACAAGAATGAAGTTAACGTGGACTATAATTCATGTCAAAAGAAATTATGGATATATCGTGGATTTTTCTTCTTTTTTTTCATGTTTGCATGGATATACTATTTATTTCAAAAACAAATTCATCGAAATGTTGAAAAACAATTATTATTTACATGGTTTTTTATTTTATGGATGTTGTATGGAATCGTCGCGTTTAATTCATTCACGTTTCGAAATACAAGTTATAATATATTGGACCTTTTTTCAAAAAATATAACGGGTATTTTTCTCGTATGGAAATTGAATCAGTTCCGTATGTAAGTATGTAAGTATGTTTATAAATATAATATTTCATATTCATATTCAACTTTATCCTCTTGATTGATTCGAAGGATCAAAAAATGTGAATAACTATAGACATACATACTTCTAAGATTTAGATCAAATTGATGTTGAATATTTTGAAAAAAGGTTTTACATCGAAAATACATGTTTTGATTGTCTTGGTGTTTACATGAAAATAATTGATGTTTGAATTGAAATTCCAAAATTTTAAATCGAAAAGATAAATACTTGTTTAGTCGGTTCATATGAACCGGATGAAACAATACGATCCTTTCCAACACCGGATATGCCAAACATAAAGATTCTACATCTCGTAATCCCAGGAAAGATGTAACAGAAATCAAGAGCTCTTGTGGTAACAAAAGATGGATCATGACTTGATTTGTTGTCTGTCGAATGAATTCAAGTCAATCCAATTTCTTGTTTAGATTTATTTCCCTGTAAACATTCCACATTCCACATTATAATGAATTCATGAATTCATCAATGTCAATTACACATGAGAATGGTTATCGTGTGTTGTTAAGATTATATAATGTACACTACAATATAACTAGGGCCTACACAAACACTACACTTTAGTGCTGTTTGTTCTTTCGTATAAAAAAATCATCATTTTTTAAACGGTACGAGATCCCGACTTTTTCGATATATTCTACTACCAATGTCTTCTCCATTTGTAGAAAAGTTATTATTAATGACTACCGTAATCGATAATAAATTTATTTATCAAATAAAAAAAAACGTATTGGCGATTACGGTAATACATGTATATGAGATTTACAGATTTACACACCACACCCTGTATTGTATGACAATAAACAGGGTCATATAAGTTAATGCACATTAACGTAGAACTTGAAAGCGAAAAATATCTTTAGAATTTTTCATTTCTTTCCAGGGCGTGCAGATTAATCTGTTTTTTAATAATAATAAGAAGGAATGTATTTTTTAGGAATCGTATCATAAATTCGATTGGCTTGTAAAACATGATGTGGCGTTATTTCATTTCGAAGAACATGCTTAATATTGTCGTCCAGTTGTTGAGAATTTGAAGCACCTAAAAGTAAAACGTCATCCTGGCGTAGTTGTGAAGAAAGCCATTGTAATGAGAAAGCAGAAGCATTAGTAACTTGACAAGTCTGAATCCATTCTTGACATGCATTGACAAAAGAGGAATGTTGACCAAACAAACTTTGATAGATGGGTGAAGAAAATCTTCCACTTGTTTTTTTAGGTTGACCATGAACTAATAATCCCCCACACAAAGGATTATAGGCCCAAAAACGGAGTTGATATTCACAAAGTATGGGAAAGATTTCTTCGACATTTCGACACATGACATTATACATTCCTTGATACGAACTTGGGTATAAAAAGTCATTGGCTTCACATATATCAAGACTTTCAGAAAGTTGTTGTTTCGAAAAATTAGAAATTCCCCATTGATGAAACCATTCTTTTTGTCTGTAAATGTCATTGACTGTTTGTAATGTTTCAATAAGAGGCGTTTCATAATCATACGAATGAAGAAATAACATGTCCACACAATCACGTTCAAGATCAACAAGACACGATCGACATTGTTTTTCAATATTTTCTTTATTTAATTGACCAAGAATTCCATTGGTAAAATCATTATTAAACCACGGATTTACTTTGGTAGAAATTTTAAAATTGGTAGAATAGTTTAAAAGTGCTTTTCCCAATGATGCTTGTCCTTTGTAATAATAGGCTGTATCGATCCATAAAGGATTCGAGGGACATGTCTCAAAATACGTTTTTAAAATATTCTCATCATCATTTTGATGATTTGATAGACATCCAAAATCCATAGTGCCAAGACCAAGTTTAACCATTTTTTTTTTTCTCTTTTGAAATGTAAAATATGGAAAAAAAAATTCATATTTATCAGAATGTTATTGAAAAAAAAACGTGTAAAGATCTTGTCAATCAAATTCTGTTCACGATGAAACATGTGAATACAACGACAGAATCGACCAAATGGATGATGAAATATGGATCCGTCTTTGCGAAAAACAAATATGGAAATTCGAAACGACGGATTTTTTTCGGAAAAGATGTTGAAGACCATTTCCCTTTGATCAAAAGCATGTATGTCTATGAAATCGGAATATTTTTATCACAAGAATATCAAACCATGTTATATGCATTACCGTTAGATCAATACCCTTTGGCATTGGAAATTTTAGTTTATGATAAACCAGGTGATTTTATTACATGGCATGTCGATTCATGTTATGTAAAAAAAGATCAACGAGTTTTGACGGCTTTACTGTGTCTTGAAAACAATTCAAAACAACAATTGTGTATTGAAACTTATGAACCCAACGAACAAGACGTCCAATGTATGGACATTCAACCGGGGTCAATGTATGTATTTGACCATTATCATACTTACCACAAAATTATACCTCGTCTAGAAAAAGATGAAAGTCGTATCATGATTGCCATGGTTTTTGCACAATATCCGTACTCCGCGTCAATCGGCGAATACATGTCTGAAAAATTTAAAACGATTGCCCATTATTCTAATTGGAAAGCTTTGCAAATCTTGACACCCATAGATAAGTTTGTCTTGATCTGTATATTCATCATCATTCTTCTTCTATGTTTTCATCTCTATCAAACATTTTTCAAGTCAAAAAAAATACCGTCATGACAAAAAAAATACCGTCATGACAAAAAAAATACCGTCATGACAAAAAAAATACCGTCATGACAAAAAAAATACCGTCATGACAAAAAAAATATTGTTTTGACTAAAACTGTCGAGAACGAACCGCGGTAAATTACGCCATTTGAATTATTTACCTTTATTTACACCTAAATATCGGTAAAGATTGGACCTTGTCTAATCTATCATAAAATGTGTTTAGTTAATTAGTGGTGATTACGGTAGACATGTCTACGATAAACTAAAAATCTCATTTTTTTTGAAAATATATCATGATTGTATTACAAAAAAATGCACGCCCTGGAAAGAAATAAAGAATTTTAAAGATATTTTCGCTTTCACGTTATATGTAAATGTGCATTACAATATATGAGCCTCTTTATTGTAATTCTTTCCAGGGCGTGAAAAAATGTGCTGTTCATTTATTTGTAATACAATCATGATTCAAAATAATGAATGGTAAATTTTCAAAATACATGTATATTTTATCTGTGTGTATTATATATGTGTATTTTTTATCTGTGTGTATTATATATGTGTATTTTTTATATGTGTATTTTTTATATGTGTGTATTTAAAACGCGTAAGCAGTTGTTATCGTTGAGCTTTTTGCTACAGCACACTCTGTCATGGTTTCCGCCTGCCCTAGAGTCTTACCTGGTTCCAAATACTTTGATAAATCATTAGGGGAAAGATAAATAAAATTTCCTGTATCAGTATCAGTCAAATTAACTTTTTTTTTAGAAAAGTCTCGGATAATGATTTTGCGTGTTTTATCACCAGAGTTATGAATCACAAATCGAATATTCGTACCTTGACATAGATATTTCAGTCCTTCTGTCATCGATATATTATACGCCGTTGAACTGTATTTTTTACCTTGATATTCTTCTCTACTTTTCCCACTTGGTTCACAACCTTGACATTTATACTCGTTTTGAAATGGGCATAACGTTTGAGTTAGGTGTTGGTAAATGAATAGTGCAATATAATTTTTTGTTCCACAGTTTGTCAGTTGGATAAATTGATCTAACTTGTGTTTATTCTTAAGTACATTTGACATGGTTTCAGGAACATACAAGTTATATTTCATCTGCTGAAATGAAAGATATTCACACATTTGTTTTTTAATAATATCCGTATCAAATATAGGATTGTCTAAAGGTCTTAATGGTGACCCAAGATTTTTGATTCCCTTAAAATTTTTTTTTACAGCTTCATCTTTCAAGTACTTGTACGAAATGGAATTATCTCTGTAAATACCTCCATCAATTGTGATGAAATGTATGGATGTATTTGGGTAAAGGAGTGCAAGTATTTGTTTTGTAAGAGTTGTTTTGCCAGATGCACTGGGTCCGAATCCCATTACCAGTGTTGATTTGTCAGTAAAACCTAAATTTGGATTTAGTTTGATAAAGTCACAATCGTTCATCCATTTGCCTGTAATCTCGTCGACATTAGAAATTTCGAAAAATGGTTCAGTAAAATCGTGACCAATGGAAAATATGGAGGCTGATAATGTTTTTAACATATAGGCTGTTGATTGTATTTCCCAGTTGACAAGGTTTTTTGCAAGTGTGTAACAATCTGGTTGGAAGATGCTACTTATAGGTCGACCACAAGGTATCCACTTTTCCTTACATTCGTTATATTGTTTACCTTGACTCGTACATTTTGGAATTTGATTAAAATATTGTTGAAATTGACGGAACTTATTTTCAAATTCTAAGGTAAAAAGTGCATTTATAAGTCTATTTTTTACAGATTCATCCATACTAATTACATTTTTTAAATACTCTTCTTTATACTTACCAACTAACTTAGATATATAATCATTATGAATATATGGTTGTCGATTTCCTCGATATATTTCAGATTTTCGACAAGCAACAGAGATGAAAATAAGAGATGATAATAAAATTAGCAAAAAAAAGAGAATGATGATGGTTTTCATGTTTTGTGTTTTTTTTTAATATAAAATATTTTACTTTTGGAAAAATACAAAAGTACAGTGTGTTCTCCATGTGTACATTATTATTACATCATGATTGGAATGGATGATAACGTGCCGAGTCTGTAGATTCGAATTCTCTTGTAACGTAATGACAAAAAAGACTAAATTTTACGTCCTGGAAAGAAATAAAATTTCTAAAGATATTTTCGCTTTTAAGTTCTATGTTGATGTGCATAAACTTATATGACGACCCTCTTTATTGACATTCTTTTCAGGGTGCGAAAATTTCACGCCCTGGAAAGAAATAAAGAATTTTAAAGATATTTTCACTTTCAAGTTATATGTAAATGTGCATTAACATATATGAGCCTCTTTATTGTAATTCTTTCCAGGGCGTGGAAAATTTTCTAAAACGAAAGACCGTAAATAACGCTATTCAAATATTTCAATTACCGTAATTGCCATAAGTTATTTTATCCGTAAATAAATTTATTGTTGATCGGACTTTGTCCGATTTTTATAAAAAGGTAAAAAATTTAAATGGTGTTATTTACGGCCGTTTTAGACAATTTTAGTCCAAAAAAAAAGATTTTGTGTCATTAAGGTATTTCAAATGTTTAACCTTTTTTTACATATTGGACTTTGTCCGATCGACAATAAATAAGTTGATTTATGAATAAAAAAATGTAGTTAAATTATTGGGGATTACGGAGTATTAAGAAAAGAAGGAAAAATAAATCAAGACGCAATTCAAGATGAAAATATCGAAAACGAACGAACAAGGTTTGTTTCATTTCTTTTCTTCTTAGTTCAGAGACAAAACAGTTCTAGGGTAGGACAGGCTCGACTATCACAGACACTAATTACGATCATTGTCTCATCTTCTTCATTAGGTAAATCAACATCGACAATACGCCTTACGTGCTGGTGACACGATGGACAAATACCAAGTGGAATTCCTCGCATTTTTGAAATGTCATTCAACATGATTCGACGAACGGTCTCCGGGATGAATGCATCATTGTCGACGGCTCCCAAAGAATCAATCAAATCCACATATTGATAAAAAGTCTTTGTTAGTTGACGAGTTTCATAAATTTTTTGTAATTGAAGTTTAAAACGTTGGCGATGAATTTTGTTTTCATTATGAATATGATGTGAAATCACAATAGAAAGAGCTTTAATTGTCAAATCAGTGGAAGGGATTGTCCTCATGAGTCTTGATTCCTTTGTATTCCTGTATTAATGACGAAACAAAGAACGATCGAGATATCTTGTTAAAACAAAACTGTTTGACACGATCTATTAATCAAGTCCAAATTATAATTATACCATCAATTTTACATCGACGATACGGCCGTGTGTGTATTTACACGTATACCAAAAGTAGAAACATATTCACAATACCGTAATGACAGTGATTTTGTATATTACGAAATACTCATCAAATGTTAAATGACAGACAATCTTGACATGGTAGTCGATCTATTTATTCTATACTATCTCCAAAAAATGGAGAGATGACAGATTTTTCTATACGGGAACGTATAGAAAAACGTAGTTGATTCAATCTTAATAAAACTATCAATGTCATACTTGAATATGAATCAATCATTTTTGAAACGATGTATGACTGAATAAAATAAAGGTTACCATAAAGTTTTGAAACTGGTTGTGAAAGAGACTGAAACAAAGATCTTGTAAAGAAATGAGTACCGTAATCGCCAATAAATTACTAAATTATTTTATCCGTAAATAAATTTATTGTTGATCGGACAAAGTCCGATTTTTATAAAAAGGTAAAAATTTGAAATGGCGTTATTTACGGCCGTTTTAGACAATTTTAGTCCAAAAAAAAGATTTTGTGTCATTACGGTAAATAGGCGTTTCTTTGTGAATCGAAATAAAAATGCATTTGGTATCTTTCTTAAATATATTAATGAGTGTGAATAAATTCTTTCCGACATGAGACAAAGGCTAATTTCTACAAAGTTTCAAATCTGGTTCGTTTTTCCGTCATACCGATGGGAGTTACTGAGGGAGCAACGTCAAATGTATTGACGTCAATCATTTGACGTTGCAAGTCTTTCGATACATGTTTATGAACAAAGGTTTTTGTACATGTGGATGGTGATTGTTGAAACCATAGATTTCGAATGGTCATAAAAGGAAGTTGTGGATGATTGGAACGTTCAGGAAAGATCAAATCGTCTTCAATATGTTGACACATATTTACACTATGTAATGGTAATTTTGCCATCATTTCGACAACGTGTGGAGAATATTGGGTCGGTAATTTTTGTTGAAAATACACTTCAATAAAATCATGACACATGTTCCACCATAGTTCTGGGTAGTCTCCGAAATGAGAAGGATGTGAGCGTGCCCATTCTAAACTTTGTTGCAAAAGAACGAGTCCGATACGATCTGCTAATGTTCTAGAAACATCTTGTCGTTGTCTTAATTTGGAAGCGTATAATAATGCCTTGTATTGTTCAATGACAAGTCTTGAGGAGGATGAAAATGGTATTTGACATGAATGTTTGAGAAGATCAAAAGTAATTGAAGAAACGGTTTGATAAAATAGAGACGGATCGTCTTTTTCTAATGAATCAATAATATTCGAAAGAAAAGGATGGTGTTCAAACAGGGTTTGTGAGGGAACAATGACATGTCGTGTTAAATCATTCGATCCTTCAACAGTAATTGCAATGGGATGTTGTAAAAAGTAATGAAGAATTGGATTTAAAGAACCTTGTGTAATTCCTTTTCCCCCAAAAATATCCATGGCATGTAATATAGATTTACGATGAAAATCAGTACATAACCATTTCATGCATGCCGAAAAGGATGATGATGAACCGCCTTGTTGAATATCTGCATGATAAAATTCGTTTAAAATTTTGGTCAAAAACCACAACATGTGCATTTCACCCATTTTGACTTGAACTGCATACAAGTCAAGTAAGGGTCGTTGAAATTGATGTCGAACCAACGTATACCACAATGTGTACCAAGATAAAGAGGCATTGGCACCCAAGGTAACAGACGGTAAACTAATACCACGCCCGTGTCGTAAACATTTCATCAACATGATCCACCCTTTTCCTATATTTTGTGATCCGCCAATAACACTCTCTTCTAATGGAATCCATAAGTCTTGAATCGTGATATACCCATTCGGAAATTCACTTCCTACAGGATGATGCCATTGAATCTGTATTTTTTTCTTGTCGGATTCCTTTAACGTTGATAGAGAAATCATAATTAATGAGATTCCTTGATCGATATTTTTCTCATCATGAATACGAATGGCGAGTCCGAGTAATTGAGAAATGGGTGACAATGTAATCCATCGTTTTTCACAAGAAAGACGGATACCTTTTTTTCCATCTCGTTCTTCGAGATATCCTATATCAGGAATAGCACCTGCATCCGAACCATTCCATGGACCTGTCAACCCAAAACACGGAGTTATATCTCCATTGGATAATTTAGGTAATAAATCTTGTTTTTGTTTTTTAGTTCCATACTCCAACAATAATTGTGCGGGTCCTAATGAATTGGGAACCATGATTCGATGAATCCAGTTTCCTTTTTTATCTGTCGATGCGAGTTGACGCAAAACTTTACTATGAAAATAAGGACTTCCCCCCAACCCTGTCCATTCTTGTGGAATTTCTAAACCAAACAGTCGTTCTTTTTTTGTCCATTCATTCATTTCAGTATCGGTATGAATCATAATTAAATGTCG
>Ga0194133_10010358_pt1 | contig 10508 bp, 6 predicted proteins | sample TA2KigOf40mmetaG_FD_155448 | JGI IMG/M metagenome (GOLD analysis project Ga0194133, IMG submission 155448) | Freshwater microbial communities from Lake Tanganyika, Tanzania - TA2015055 Kigoma Offshore 40m | ecosystem: Environmental > Aquatic > Freshwater > Lake | place: Tanzania: Lake Tanganyika... | reverse complement strand
TCAAAAGTAAGCTCGGGTCGGGTCAGGGCCCATCTCTACTTTATGGGGAATTTCTTTTTTTTTAAAATCTTTTATAGTACGCCTTGCGAATTTTCTTTTTCATTAAAAACACACTTCTTTTGGCTGGGAATTTCTAAGTTGTTTTTGACAACCCGGGGTCAGTCAAAGGTTGCCTGGAGCCGTTGGGGTTTGAACCCCGGACCCTCAGATTTCCAGCCTGATGCCATGACCATTCGGCCACAGTGACCCCTAATATGGAAGCTCTTTGAAAAGGAAGGGCTAGGATCAGTCATGTAACCTTTTATTGGTGTTTTGGAGGAATGGGTCTTTCGATTGCAATGAACAACTATAATATGTAAACAAGCGTTGGAGTTAAATACAGCTTGATGCGCTACCTTGAAATGACTTTTGAGGTAAATGCAAAAGAACTGGGCATTTGAATTAACAATATCTTGGTGTGTGAAATTTGAAAATAGATGATAAAGAGGACATGTTAATTGCTAGGGAATGTGTCATATTGCCTAATGTGTAGTTTCGCTTAACCCTGCGGGTTAGGCAACACATGCCCCAAAGGGTTAGGTTAGATATTAGGAAAAACATGATTTGACAAATCGATATGGTATCCTTATATTCTGTTAATAACCCCAGGCAGGTAGTCAAACCTGTGTACCTGGTCTGGAATAAGAAATTATTTTCTTACCTCTTCCTGAATGAAATTACTTGAATTTGTGTTGATGATGATATACATGCCTGTCACAACAATGCAACACAAAACAAAAAGGACTTTTTTAAGCCCTTCAATTGTGTTCACCATTGTGACTTTTCTCAAAAATATTCATTTAACTAAATAAGAAAATATCTACATTCTTTTTTTGAAACAAAACCATTTTCTTTCTGAAGCTTGGATAAGTTTGGTTATCATAGTCAACAGGTAAAAACTTGATTTGTAATCGTCAGGTTCAATTTAAACCTGGTATGCCTTGTGCGCTTCAAAAACTGCATAAGAAATTTCTAACTGTAACAAACAAATGCAAAATAATAACATATTTTTCTACAAATTATTCAGATTGACAATATTTAAATTTATTTGATTGAAATATTTTTTCATGTAAAATTTTTCATTTTGTTTGATAGTTTTACATATATTTAGATTGGTGAGTTTTTAAAAGGCTAGCACTTTTGGAATAATTTTTAAATAAAATGTCAAGAAAAATGGTTTTTAAGTATTTTAAGTAGATAAATTGTTATACTTACCATAACTAGTGCCAAAATAAATTTTAACCTTTTAGATCAGTCAAAATCTGTATTTTTTAAGTGTCTAGCTAAATCAAGAGTGACAGACACTTTCGAATCCTGACTGGGAATAATTTTTTTTATGAATTTTGTGACAACCTGGATTCAAAGGTTGCTAGAGGTGTCAGGGTTCAACCCCTGACCCTCCTATCCACAGTCAGGTGCCATGGCTATCCCACAGTCTGTGTGCATTAAAGGGTTTATTTCTCACAATAGATCTAATACTGTTAGCTAGGATTTCCACCAAATTGTCTCATGATTAAGAACTGTTTTACTACTGGCTTTAGCCACTGGAGGCCCCCAGGGCCCATTTTATCAAGGTAGAGTCGGGAACCTAAACAGTTAGGGAATAATAAAATCAAGTTAAAAATCTGTAATTTTTTCATGCTTAGTTTTCACAAAGTGAAGTTAAAACATTTCCCTTGTCATTTACTGTTCTTTTTCCAGACAAATACAAATTGATCACCTTCATAAAAAATATCTAAAGTGTAGTAATCCTAACTATTTTCATAATCCTGAGAACAAACCTTTGAAATGGCAACAATTTTTACCATGAACTTATTCGTGTGAATTTTATTTCAAGAATTTTAGACACTGTAAGAAAAAGTCTTTCTTTGAAATTGTTTAATAACCTGTGCTAACTTTACCTCACCCTGCAGGGGTGTCCCTGATCCACCCAGCCCCAATTTTTTTCACAAAAATGCATTTTGGACAATCATATTTGGAAAACCTCGTTTTACCATTTTTGAGAAATCTTTGCAGTCTACCAATAGGACTTGAGAAAAATAGATTTACATTGCATGAAAAGTTTGGATTGCAGTTCTGTGGTTTTCTAATTTCTTAAGAATTTCCATTTTCTGCTATACATGATTGATCAGGGTAGAATTAATCTAGTCAAGTAAAGTGGACCTATTTCTTCATGCCTGCTCTGAGTTATTTATATTAACGAGTGTGATGTGGGGGTTTTGAATAGAGATGAGGATTTAAAAACCCAATGACCTTCCCAATCAAGAAAAGAATCAATACTGAACTGCTTATTGATAAGAAACATGAGCATTATAATACCCCATCGACGGATCAAGGAAATTGATCGGACCTCTGGGAGAGAGGCAACAGATGCTGAATATAGGTGGGAATGAAAACCAATAACAGCAGCCTGTTTGAAATGAACAATTTTAGGTGGGAAGGAAAACTTAATAATGGCAGCTTGTTTGAAATGACTTAATTGTGGAAAGGAACATTAAAATATCGTAAAGTGAAATGGGGTTAATAACTATCATTGAGCCTATGTTACTATAATATAATCATTAAAACTAATAAAAAGTATCTTTATTTTCTCTAGACTGCTGGTCATTTTAAGGTCAGCCATCCTGTTTTTCTGACTTGTAGGGCATCTAGTTTTTTTTCAAATGTAGTGTGAAAGACTGCCAGCAATTGGGGTCATTGAAAACCCCACTAGCCTTGAATTTTTTTCTAGTCAAACCCAGTAATGTTAGGCCACAACTATTCTACTTTTAGAATTTTCCAAGCAGATATCCTTCAGTTTCTGGTAGATTTACTTAAGTAAATCAATCTAAAAGATCTCATCTTTGACACACATATCCTATTGAAGAATTTTGCTATCCTTCTCTTCAAAAAATTAATCAAACACAAAATGCTCCATAAAATCTTTATTTTCTGACACAAGATTTATGAGTATTTTTTTGGCATCAGTTGAATAAAATTTGCAAAAATCCAAACTGGACTTTACTCTTTTGATATCACAAACAATTTGTTCAAAAAAAATAATTGAGGGTGCTAATATAATTCGTGGACCCTTTACCAAAAAATAACTAATAAAAATCAATTTGGGTCAAATAAAATACTACTATTATAAACATTCAACATGATTGAAACATTTAAAAAAAAATTTCTCATTCAATATAATTATCAACTTTCAGCAAGAATTTTTGACAGGGTTAAAATGTAGTAGATTCGTGATTGATTTTGTATTTGGTACAAATTTATAGTTTTTTTGGGGGGGCATGATCAAAAAATCATTGGTTTGTTTAACGAAGATTGGGTGGACGAGGCTCTTTCTTTTCATATTGAAATCACAAGATTTGTAAGGTACTTGTCCTCTTCACTTTGATGATTTTAAAGATTTCAATTCATTTCTAAATATATAGGTCTGTACAACAAATTTGAGTTTCAGGTCAGATATTTCTGTAGAAAATATATTATACTTTAATTAATAAAAAAAAGGTTTATTTTGTTCCAAATGAGTTTTGTTTCAGTTTGAGTTATGTGGTTGAGATTGGCGGGTGTCTGTAGAGATCTGGGGCTTGGACCAAACGTTTTGGTCTCAAGGTAATCACAGACTCAGGGGGAGCTTGTAGTGCTGAAACAGCAGGTGATAGTTGGTCTGATCTAGCATTTAATGGAGGAGGATTATTGGGTCGCCTAGTGGTTGGCACACCAATACCGAAAGCACGTAGTTCAGGCAAAATTGGTAAAGGTCTTCTAGGCCAATCACGGCGTTTTTTGAGCTCAGCAGCATCTTTCTTCAGCTTTGTAAGCTCTACAAACATCTAAATTGGAATAAAAAAGTTTAGAGAATTAAAGCCTGACTTTGAGAGAAACTATTTTAAGAAGTAAATTTACTGGATAAATCTTTTGCTCAATCCACTCAGCCACTGTGTAATCATCATAAATCTCTGACAAAGAATTCTGAGCATGGCGGATCAAATTGGTGACCGAAAACTGAACCCTGGAACACACGGTTATTATTAGTGATGGGTTCGGGTCAAAATTTTTTGACCCGGGTCGGGTAATTTTTTTTTTGCTCGGGTCGGGTCAGCGATTTATGGTTTGGGTTAGAATTTGGAAAATTTCCCCTAAAAATGTCAAATTTTTCAATTTTCCCCCTTCGGGTAAAAAAAAATTGCTTCGGGTCGGATTGGAAAGTACCCAGGTCGGCCTCTTATTTACTGCGGGTCAAAAGTAAGCTCGGGTCGGGTCAGGGCCCATCTCTAGTTATTATCCAAAGCTTAGGATTGGACCTAAAAAACCCAGATGTCTGTGGCACTATTTTTACCTGGGCATTTCCTCTAGACCCTCATCAATCCTCATTGGGGATGAATAGTTTCTTCTTAAACTGTATTCGGTAAGCCATCCTTGCTCAACTTGAACTTTACTCAGATAATTGCTGACTTCTTCCTAATTATTTCATAATAAAATAGTAAAAAATTAGAAGGCACCTTCTTTAAAGTAGCTTTTTTGATTTAATTACTTGAACATTTTCTAGATTTCTGGTCAGCTTGAAAATTTCTGCTCCAGGAAAGAAACACCTTGAAATAATAAGTGCACTTTGAACAAATCATTTCTACTTCTGAATGAATTTGAATTTACTTACCAGCCCATTTTGTCCCAAAGGTAGGGGTCAGTTGTCAAATTAATAAATGAATCATAGGCCACACTGCCTTCTACACAGCCCAGCCTCTGAAACAGTTCAGACTTGATGGATTCATTGAAGAAACCGTGTGTCACTGTCAAAAGGTTGACCGCCAGTGAAGGTATCCCGACTGGCAATAGTTCAGCAAGCACAGCAAAGTGGTCGTAACGTTGCCAACTATGAAAAAGTAATGCTGCTGATTAGTGCTTTCAGGCAGTCCTGGAATCAAAACACTGACCCTGTGATGGCCATTCCTCTGAACCCCTCACGAAACTTCTCTTCCTCAATGCTCATAAGTTCAAGCCATTTGAGATTGTTCTGGAGACGTTTCTGTATGTTGGGGACACTGGAAGTGGGACCATCTGCTCCTTTAAATGCACTTGAAGTCCTGAGAACAAAAAATGTCCAGTTTGAGATTCTCTTTAATAAGTCTAATTCTTACCATGCTGTGGGGAAAACGTCTGCAAGCCTTTCCCAATTGTAAGATGGCATAAATCTGTAAGGTTCCTCAGCATAAACCCAAACCATAGGCTCAACCAGGTCTGCCAGTGGCTGCATTTCGTTGGACATGAAGTTTCGTAGCATGTCATCCCAAATGATGACTTTTTTGTGATACTTTTCCTTAACATATCTTGCTACTTTAGACACGTGTGTGACAAACAAATGTGACCGAGGAAGACCTTGGCAGGATAGACAACCGCCCAAATGGAAGACCTCGTCACATCCAATGTGCAAATATTTTGCATTTTTGTGTAGACTCAAAACCTGGAACAATTAGTGTAATGAATAAGAAGTCATTGATTTCTGATTGGAAACAATATTCTTTGGGCTTTTTGTAGCAGCCTGGGTCAATGGTTGCCATTGCTAAGGCATAAACCCACTGTGCTTGGATTCCCTAAAGACAGAATCAGTGACCATTAGAGATGGGCCGTGACCCAATCCGAGCATACTTTTGACCCGCAATAAATAAGGGGCCGACCCACCCTTGGCTCAGGTATTTTTTGACCCAACCTGATTGAGATTTTTTTAACCTGAAAGGAAAAAATTGGGGTTGTTGGGGGAAATTTTCCAGCTTCATGGGTGGCTGACCCGACCTGGGTCAAAAAAAATTGACCCGGACCTATCACTAGTGACCATAGACTTCTATGGCAGGTCTCTGATAAAGGTGTTGATCCATTGCCTGAGTCTATACTGCACCCCAACTGGAAAAGTGTCACACGAACAGGTCAAAAATTACACAATCGTCGTATGCACGGATTTTATTACACATTTGTCAAATAACAAAACCAAATTTTGTTCATTTTTTTTTGAAAAATGAATGCCTTTTTTGTCTCACTGTCCCTATAAATCCCACAATTTACCAATACTGCTATTTACTTCAGATGTTGCACGGAATAGGGTCATTTTTCCGACAGGGGCCAGATTATGATAATCTTTGGCTCTAAACTTACCTGATCTATGTAGGTCATAATTAGGGAGACAGCATCATCATGGCAAGGGCAGATAGACTCTGGCATTTCCGGTGTATCTCTCAACTCAGCAAATTCTTCATGTTTCAAAATAAATTCCATATGTCCAAAAGTTTGTATTAAAGGGATGACATCTAAGCCTGGAATCAAAAAATCATTTCTTAATTAAAAAAGTTAACATTTTTGAACAGGAAACAACTTGCCTAGGTCTTCACACGTTTTGACTATAGTTTGAATGTCTGATTCGTTGTAATGGTTGATAACAGCAACTTTGGCAAGCTAAAATTCGACGATAAATTTGCTCAGAAATGTTTAAATTTCAAGTTTTTTATAAGACTCACTTGTCCAGTGAATGGAAATGTATCTTCATATTCTAATAAAACACCAGTAGCTCCAGCTTCTTTGATCCACTTGAGAATCTTGAGGACATACTCTAAACGTGGTGGTGCTCCTTTCAAATCAAAATGAATTATTCTCTGACTGGGGACATAAAAGTGAGGTTCTTTTGGAGGTTCCTGAATTAAAAAACAAGGTGTTTAAAATAAGTTTTGGTTTATCAAAAATGAAGCAGCTACTTGATCTCCTCTGCCTTGGTAAGAATATCCATATCTGTACTGATTGTTGCCCGGTGGTTGCATTGCAGGCATGTAAACAGGTGGAAAAAATTTGGGCTGGACATGTTTTCCACCAGAATCATACTCAGTATTGTCGACACCGTAGGGTTGAAGCCCTGGCCCGTCTATCTCTTTGAAGCCACTTTTTCGACTTTTATCTTCGACTTGTGGCAGTTTTTTGCCTCTCACAGGAGATCCCTGTAAATCATCAAGTATTAATTTATTTCTTTGCAATCCAAGGTGAAAGGTTGCTTGCAGTTGGAGTTGAAATCGAACCCACAGATCTTAAATCCTCTTTTTTCCCAATCAGATGTTGCACAAATTAAATTTAGGCTGCATCAACCCCATATATCAGTCTTTACTGCACAAAATAGGTAGCCAACATGATATATATGTACTTTTACTACTAATAGTAATCATCTCGTGCAAAACTCATGTGATATTAATGCAAAATTAACACCTTTAAAAGAATCCCCACATAGGCATAGTATTATGCTACGGACACGGCAGATTACTATTGGCCTTACTGAGGGTGCCTGGTTGATTTTTTTTGCAATCCAGGATTGAAATATTACTGGCATGGCTGGGAATTGCATCCACAATCTCATGTCTTAGATCTCAGGTAGGTGCCCATGACTTCTTAGCCACGCCAACCCATGTGCTTTGTATCAAACAATCCATTTTCACCTTAATGCTTAAAGGCCAGTCCAAATTTGATTTATTGATTATCTTTCTGTCTCAGCAAACTGACAAATAAATATTTTTAAGATATACCAGCCAAAGAAAAGACCAAAAATCAGAGCAAGATTAGAATGAAATAAAAATTAAGCTATCAAAAGTTCAGGCTTAAAAAACTAAAGAATTTTTAAGTTGTTTAAGTCTTTTTAAAATAACTCCATGTCTAGGATATGAAATTGTCAAAGTATGAGAAATTAATTTTGTGAGTTAAAATATGAAAAAATAATTTCTTTAGTTCAACTCTGATCTGGTCACTTCCGAGGTCATAATTTTACCAATGAAAATTAACACTAGCAATTATTGAACTAATACAATTATGAATACATTATCTTCCAATCTTAAGCTTAGATTTGTCAAAAAAGCTGGGCTTTCAAACATTTCGTGCATTATGTAAGTATGAGATAGATTAATGAGCCTCAGGTTTCAAACTTGATAAATAAGCTTGTTATGCAAGAAAAATCAGAAGAGTCATCTTACATTTTCCAATTTTTGTCATTTTAATTCCTTGCCTCAAACTCCTTGAATGCAAGATAACTTTAATTTTAAAAGAAACATAAGTACTTTATTTCACTCAATACTATAAAGGACTATGAGCAATTACCATAAAAAATAGTGAATCCCTTTCTTGAATAGAATTAATAATTCTCAGAATTTTTTTACATTTGAAAAATTACCTCGGGCTTGTGAACTCCATTTAGTATGTTTTGAGGAGCATCCATTAGGTTATGACTTTTCGAATTGGCCTTTCTGGGAAGAAAGCGAATTCCAGGAAGGTCAACTGCATGTGGTTCACTCTATAATAAAGAATAGAAATTCAAATATTACATCTATTTTCGACACACAAACTGCATATTTTTACAAAATACCTGCTGCAATCTTTTTTGTGTTGACTTAAAAACTTCATCCATATTTTCTTGGTGGTTTGAACGCTTACCAAGTGGTCCATTAATATGTGCCCCAATCAGGCAAAGAAGGCAGAACAAAACCAGACCTAGAGAAAATTTGAAAGACCCTTCAACATCAACGTCCAAAAAAACAAACCAGATGGTGTTACTTTTGCATGTAACATACAAAAAAAGCCAGATGATTGATGATGGAAAAATTAAATTTGAAAATATTGTTATAAAGTATACTATATAAATTCTCCTGCATTAATTTTAAATGAAATTCTTTTTCTTTTTCCAAACTCAGAATATGATGGCAGTTGAGTTTTACGTGTTTTTTCAGGGAGGAAAAAAGAGTCAACAATAAGGGAAACAAACATGTCAAGTGAGAAGTTTTATTTTATTTTATTTTTTTTTCAGAAAGAGAAAAGAAAATGTGACAATACTTGATACTTCCCATGCGAAGGATAATAAAAGGTAGGCAAGTTTTTCGATATCACACACATACATCAAAAGCTTAACGAGCGTAAGCAACAGACACGCATGTCAAAAAAGTTGCTGTTTTGAAAAATCACTTTGGAAATTCTCATATTCAAGTCCACTTTGGAAAAAAAGCAAGAAAGAAAATCTTGTCTGGGTAAAAATAGTCCCTTGAGGGATGACAAGGAGAGCTAGAAGAGAGAAAGAGTGAGAGAAAAAAAACTCAATTTCTATTTTATTTGTCATGTTAAACTATTCGCTTTGTTCTCATTTCAAAGGGTAAATTGAGTTGGTTATACCTATACCCACAAAAGAAAAGGACTAAAATAACAATATTTCACTCTTGTAAGTGAAACTTCTACATTTTTTTCAAACTCCCATTACCTTTTTTTTGGGGGGGGTTCTTCAAAATAAAAATTCAAAAATCAGGAAGCCCCTGGGTAATCAGCTGACTGTTGGCCAGGTTCACATGCTGTATCCTGGAAGATTCTTCAGCTACCCTGGCTTTGGCCAACTGTGACTATTAGGTCTGTCTAACTCCTGACATTGACTTAGTGGTCATAGACATCTGACTGAGAACTAAGATCTATGGTGACGGGCTCAATCCCACGCAGTGCCAGCAATTTTTCAACCTATGCCTTGCAAAAAAAATCTGGCAAGGCAATCTCAGTCAGGGTAGTTTTAGTCTGCAATGACCACAGATATAAATTGATATCTATAGCAGGACTCCTTTAAAGGTGTTAATTGAACACCATACTTCACCAGGTTATTATCGTTTAAACTAGCTGAGGTACCCAGCGCTGCCCCGCTTAATTTGTAACTTTCTGAACATCTTTTGTTATGTAAACAGGTTTTTAAAATGTCTCCTTCGGCTTTTAGTGTTTTAGGTTCCCAGGCCCAGGGGGGGAGAGGGCGGGGGTCAAACCAGTACCAAAACCTTCCTTGGACAGGTGTAGATGTGTGTGCAAAGTTTCATCAAGATTGGTGCAGGGGTTTGGATTTCGATTAGCCCTCCACATACCAACAGACAGACAGACAAACAACTGCTTGGGTACCTTTGGGTATAATTATTTAAATTTGAGCCTTCTCTTGCTTCTTGGAAAGTTTTTCTTAGTTTTGAGTTCAAACTTGGAAAATTAGTCAAATGTGTTTTGTAATCAGCTTTTATTTTGATGAAGATGAAATTTACCTCTTAACCCTAGGGATAGTTTGCTCAGGATCCAAAACCTAAATAAATTATGTGTCACCTCCAAAAACAGCTTTTTGAGTAAAGTTTTGGAGTTTTTCTCCCAGGCCTCAAAGGTTGATAAGATATTATTGGATCGGTGATCAAATATGTGTAAATTTCAATGAATGAAGTAGGTCCAGCTGTGAGGATTAGTGTTTCAAACATACACACAGTTGCATATATTTATTTTTACATGGAGAATCAGGGGTGTGTAAAAGAAACAACTTTTTCTCTTTCTTGAGTATCATGAATATTTACAAAAGGTTTTATTGGTTTTTTTCCCCAACTCATATTGGAAACATCAAAGGCCATTGAAAGAAGTGTAATTGGGGGTTTGACCCTGCTTTGCTATTTTAGCAAAAAATTCTC
>Ga0194133_10010357_pt1 | contig 10509 bp, 9 predicted proteins | sample TA2KigOf40mmetaG_FD_155448 | JGI IMG/M metagenome (GOLD analysis project Ga0194133, IMG submission 155448) | Freshwater microbial communities from Lake Tanganyika, Tanzania - TA2015055 Kigoma Offshore 40m | ecosystem: Environmental > Aquatic > Freshwater > Lake | place: Tanzania: Lake Tanganyika... | reverse complement strand
TGCGGGGGCGTCGGCGGCTCGACTGCGCCGAGCAGGTGCGCCAATGGATGCAGGCGGCTGGCGTGGCGATGCCCTCTGTGGAGGCGCTGCTGGCCGTGCGACAGCCGATTGCCGAGCGCCTGCTGCCGTCAGCGTTGCCCATGCCCGGCGCCAAGGAGCTGGTTACCCACTGCCTGCAAAGCGCCATTCCCATGGCCCTGGTGACCAGCAGCAGTGCTGCAGCCGTGGCCCTGAAGGCCGCCCCCCATCCCTGGTTGGCGGCCATCGCCCAACGGGTCTACGGCGACGATCCGGAACTGCAGGCCGGCAAGCCGGCGCCCGACCCCTACCTGTTGGCCGCCCATCGCTTGGGCGTTGAAGCCGCCAGCTGCTGGGCCTTTGAAGATTCCCTGGCCGGAGCCCAATCGGCGGCGGCGGCGGGGTGCCGGGTGCATGTTCTGTTGTCACTGGAACCTTTGGCCCAGGGCTGGACAGCACTGGGCTGGCCCCAGCGCAGCATCGTGCTGCGATCGCTGCGGGCGATCGCTTGGTAGGGCTGCGGCTCAAGACCCAGTTGTGACGAGCCTTAGGGCTCGACTGCGGCCCTGCCGCGGTGGTGGCGTTGCTGCAGCACCGCGGCGATGAACAGCAGTGCGATAACCACAATTTGGGTCTGGATCAAGTGGCCCAGGACATGCCAACTGCGGATCAATGCCCCAATGCGAAGGGGCGACGTTGGCAGCAGATGGGTGTTGACAATGAAACCAGGAATGGTCGTGTCATGGTCAAGGGCCAGCTGAAAACGGCCCTCGCTGAGCCAATGAATGATGGACGTGGTCTGATCACTGGATAGCGGCAAGGGTTCAAGCTTGTCGCGCAGCGTGATTTGGTACGCGTTGGTCATGGCCGCCGTCATTAGGGCGCCACCGGCTGATTTGACAGTTGTGTTGAGGCCGATAAGGAGTGAGCTAAAGGTTCCAAGATTGGCTTTCGGAACATGGCTGGCGGCCAGTGTTTCCAAGCCTGTGTAGGTGTAGCACTCCAGCAATGTGAACAGGGCGACGCTGGCGGCAGTCCACACCACGCCGGTTGACGGTGTGGTCAGGATGAAGGCCAAGGGGCACAGCAGCCAGATCAACAGCGCCCCAGCTGTGGATTGGAGCACGCCTACATTGGTGCTCACCAAACCAAACAAGGAGGCCCCCGCCACAGCCATGGCGTTGGCTGGTGTGAGCCAGCCGGTTGTTTGATCCAGGTGCAATCCGTAGCGCAGGGTGATGAAGCGCTCGCTGTAGTAATTCCAATCAATGCAGTAGGTCGCTGCCACGGCAAGCATGGCGAGCACCAGCGTTGGATTGGCCAGAAAACGTAATTGCTGTTGGTTGAAAGGCGAGCGTTTGATCATCCAGATCAACAGAGCAGCGATTCCCAGATCCACTCCCAGCACAACGGGTGTGAGCTTTGGGTCCACCCCATGCAAGATCGGTAGGGCCGTGCTCAAGCTGAACACAACGCCAAGGCTGATCATCCAGTCCCAGCCATTCGTGCAGCCGTTGTTTGTGTTTAGCGTATGGCTCATCAAGGCGGTATTCCCCATGAACAGGCATAGGGAACTCGCCAGCACAATCTGACCAATGACGTTCCAACTACGCACGGTTTGCGTCAGGATCATGCCCGTGATGGGGGGAAAGACCAAAAAGCCAAGATTCCAGACAATGGTCCAAGCGGCCAAGTACAGACCCAGTTGTTTGGGAGTTGCTGCTGATTTCGTCAGCAGGGCATAGCCAATCACCGTCGCTGACATCTGGCCAAGACCAAGCACCAGCAAGCCCACAATCAAGCTGGAAGCCGTGTTGCTTAATGCGATCAACAGGCCGCCCAGACCAAACAAGATCAGGCTTGCGCTCAAGCTGCGCTTGGCACCGAGGCCGTCTGTGATGGCTCCAGCCGAAGGGGCAATCAGCAAACCAGCGGCAGCCGGGGCAAAGCGCAACAGGCTGGCTTGGGCATGGCTCAGATCCATCTGCTGCCGCAGATCCACCAGCATCAAGGCCGTTGATTCGCTGATGAAGGCGTTCAGCAGGGCCAGGCCCATCGCCATGATCACCGCAACGCTGATCCAGGGCGGTTTTTGTGCAGCCGATGGCAGGCGCTTGTTCACGGGCTCATCCATGCGCCGACGGCCACAACGCTGAAACCTGTAGCAACGAGACAAGCTTCCAGCCCCTCTGTGGCACGTCTTCGCCCATGTCGGTATCCGTGTTTAGGTGTGTTTTCTCACCAGGTCATTCAGTGACCCGCAGCCGTTGGAGCTGCACAAAGGGAGTGCGGCCGCCGATGGCCATATGGCACCTACGGCCGTTATAGATCGAGAGATACCGCAGCAGCCAGGCGGCTGTGACCCTCAAGGAAGCACCCCATCCTTGGCTGGCGGCCATCGCTGAACGGGTGTATGGCGATGACCCTGGCCTGGCGGCGGGCAAGCCGGCGCCTGATCCTTACCTCTTGGCTGCACGACGGCTCGGTGTTGAGGCCAGCGCATGCTGGGCTTTTGAGGATTCCCCGGCGGGTGCGCAATCGGCGGCAGCAGCCGGTTGTGTGGTGCATGTGCTCTTGGGTGCCGCTGATCCTGCAACCCAACTGGTGCTGGCCCAGCTCCCAGGTTGCTCGCGTCTGCTCCAGTCGCTGTTGCAGATCAGGCTTGATTAAGCCTCAGTGGACACGAGCCTTGCCTGGCGGCGTTGCAGCAACCAGGCGGATGCGTAAAGGACCGTGACAAGGATGATCATCGCCAAGCATAAATAGCCCAGTGCTTGAAGACATGAGGTGAAGACGTCAATGCGAATGGGTGAGCTGCGCAACAAATATCTGTTCACAACGAGAGCTGGTATGTTGTAGTCATTTTCAAGCACAAGGTGGAATTTGCCCTCGCCGAGCCAATGAATGATTTTGTTGGTTAATTCGCTCGATAGAGACAGTGGTTCAAGCCTGTCTGCGTAAGCCTCTTTGTAGGTGTTCATCATGATATCTGACGTCAACGCTCCTCCCATTGATGCGGCCATGTTGTCGAATCCAAGTAGCACAGTGCTAAAAGCACCCAGGTTTGCTTTGTTGACTTTAAGTGTGACGGTAGTCTGTAGGCCAGCTAATGTAAATGCACACAGGAATGTGAATGCAGCAATCGCGGCGGCTGTTGCGTAGATTGGCGTAGATGTGGTTACAAATATAAAAAATAGCGAGCTAGCTAGCCAGAGTGCTAAAGAGGTACTTGTGCTCCTTAAGATGCCATGCCTAAGGCTCAGAATGCCAAACAGAGATACCCCTGCAAGGCCCATAAGATTGGCTGGTGTCAGCCATGCTGCTGAAATGTGTAATTGAAGTGAATGGCGAAGCGTGATAAACCTTTCGGAGTAATAATTCCAGTCGACCAGGAAGCTCGACGAGACAGCTAGCATTCCTAGCAATACAGAAGGATTTATGATGAACTCAAGCTGGCGACGTGTCGCGTCGCACTGCTTGATCAGGCGTATCAATAAAATTGTCATTGCGACGTCCACTCCTATGAGAGGTCGCGTTAATTGCGGGATGACGACATCAAGGATGGGGATGGCTGTTGTGAGACTAAAAATGATGCCTAAATTAAGCATCCAGCTCCATTCAATTGGCTCGACCGAGTCTTTTTTACGCGCATTTTTGAGTAGTTTTATAATCAGAAATAAAAGTGTTGCTGCTGCTATGGTAAGGATTCTTCCGATAACGATCCAGCTTCGATCTGTTTGCGCAAGGATCAAGCCTGAGATTGGCGGGAAGAGGAGCGAGCCGATAGCGTACGTGGTTCCCCAGGCGGCGATGTATATGCCGAGTTGCTTGCTGTTGGATGCTGATTTTGAAAGCATTGAGTATGCAATTACGCTAGCGGGTATTTGGCCTAGTCCTAAAATCAGCAAGCCAAGTATCAGTAGACTGCTATCTGTGCTCATGGCGATCACGAATCCGCCAACTGCAAAAAGGCTTAGAGCTGTAGTCAGTGTGCGCTTGGGGCCAAGCGTGTCGGTGATTGCACCGGCTGATGGTGCGATTAATATTCCAGCCGCAGCAGGCGCAAAACGGAGTAAGCCAGCTTGCTCGATTGTGAGTTGCATTTGATGGCGCAAATCAACAATCATCAACGGGATTGATTCGCCAATGAATGAGTTTATAAGCGCGATGCTAAGGGCAATAATTACAGGTAAAGGGAGTAAATACATTTGTCTTTTGCTATGTTCTTGTATCTTATTTATTGGCGTTGTGGCGCAGGCTGCCTTTGGCACATCGACGGCGAAAGGTTGGGTACAAAGGCCAGTACCGGAGCATCACCACCAGAGGCCATCGCGGCTCGCCAATGTTGCCGTGCGCTGTGATCGCCCTCTTTGACGTCACAGCTGGGATGGACGCGCAATTGCACCGTGGCACCATCGATCGACGGTTCACTCAGCAGTCGCCTAACGAGTTCCCCGGCGAGGATCTCCCAGAAAGTGCCGGTGGGGAAATCCTTTGTTGGTTCTTTGAGTGGTTGAAGCAATTTGATTAACAATCTGTACTCCGGATAGTTGACGGGCCCTTGGCCTCCAACTACTGCTGGTTTGTAGCTGACAGCAAAGAACAGATCAACTGTACTGCCTCCCTGCCTTTGCGTCGCGATGTTCAGGGATTGCATATAGAGATCTTCCTGCAGAGCGGATCCCGTCCTGTCGGCAGCTGCGCGTGTGTTGTTGACTTCTGCTGAGCTGCTTCCTGGACACAGTGCCAGTGTTGTGACCAGGCTCAGGGCTGTAAGAAGACCCCATCGGCATGAGCGGCGTGGACGGAGCGCTTGGTCGTGGCCTTGGCTGTCATGCATGGCTTCGTGACGGATGGGCAAAATCTGATGTCGCCCATCAGTCCCGTCCACCAACAGTCACACTGTGACGCCTTCGACAAGGCTGATCACCTTGCTCCTCAGGACAACCTGCTCAGTACAACCGGCTCAGCACAAAGTCGGGCAACCCCCGCAGGGCTCGGGTGGCATCCGATGTGGGCAGCCAGCTCAGGGCTTCGCCTGCTTCGCGGGCAAAGCCCTCGGCCAGGGCCCGTGCGCGCGGAATGGCGTCGCAGCCACGCACCTGCTCGAGAGCCTGCTCGAGATCGCCGTCCTGGCTGAACTCGCGCTCGATCAGCCCGGCTAACGCCGGACGCTCCTCCAGGGCGTAGAGGGCCGGTGCCGTGAGATATCCCGAGGCCAGGTCGCTGGCGGCCGGCTTGCCCAGCTGTTGGTCGCTGCCCGTGAAATCGAGAATGTCGTCGACCACCTGGAAGGCCAGTCCCAGTTGGCGGCCAAAGCGGTAAAGCTCAGCAAGCTGCGGTTCCGGCAGCTCTGAGAGCACACCGGCGGCCCGCGCACTATTGGCGATCAGCGAGGCCGTCTTGCAATAGCTCTTTTCGAGGTAGGTCTCGAAGCTTTGGCCCGTGTCGTAGCGGAACAGGCCCTGCTTCACCTCACCATCGGCCAGGTCCATGATCACGCGGCTGAGCAGCTTGACCACCTCGAGGTCATCGAGGTTGGCCAGGTGCCAGCTGGCCTGGGCAAAGAGAAAATCACCAGCCAGCACCGCCACACGGTGGTTGAAGCGGCTGTGCACCGTGGCCACCCCGCGGCGGGTCGAGGCCTCATCGACCACGTCGTCGTGCACCAGCGACGCGGTGTGAATCATCTCGGTGATCTCGGCCAGGCGCCGGTGGCGTTGGCTCAGCTCACCGCCAGGGCTGATCGCCCGCGAGAGCAGCAGCACGATGCCCGGACGCAGGCGCTTGCCGCCGGCGGCAAACAGATGCTCGGCAGCCGCCTGCAAAATCGGATGTCCAGCGCCAATCAGGCTGCGCAGGTCAGCCAGCAGTGCGTCAAGGTCGGTTTCGACCGGCTGGAGCAGCTCTGCAACCGTTGCCACACATCCTCCGGCGTACCGCGATCCTAGAAGCTCCTGCCCTGTTACCGCTGCCGCTCGCTGGCGGGCGTCTGCTCCAGGTTCACCTGCTCCACCACAGGGGGTGTGCCCAGCCAGCGTTCTGCGGCGCGGGCGAAGCTGCTGGCACAGCCTGTGACACAGATCCTGCTGCGTTGCTGCAGTTGGGCGAGGGGTTCGGCGTGCCGATCGACCTCCGGCAGTTCGCCCAGGCTGCCCAACAGGGGGCCGAGCCGGGCCACGGCCGCTTCGGCCGGGTCCACCAGGCTCACCTGCTGCGGTAGCAAGCGGCTGAGCAGCGGCCGCAGCAGGGGGTAGTGCGTGCACCCGAGCACGATCGCTTCACAGCCGTGCTCCAGCAGCGGCTTGAGATAGGACTGCGCCGCCTCCAGCAGCTCAGGATCGGCGAGGTCTCCGGCTTCGATCAGCGGCACAAACGCCGGACAGCCGATCTCAACCACGTGGGCAGCGGGTCTGCAGGCCTGAATGGCGCGGCGGTAGGCATGGCTCTGTGCCGTAGCGGGGGTGGCCAGAACCCCGATGCGCGAGGCCTCAAGTGTGGCTGCCACGCTGTCGATCAGCCCAATGACAGGAACACCCGCTTCGGCCACGGCCACATCGAGAGCCAAAGCATTCGAGGTGTTGCACGCCATCACCAGCACATCGATGCCCTGAGCCCGCAGCCAGCGCACCACCTCGGCGGCGATCAGACGGATTTCGGCCGGGCTCCGCTGGCCGTAGGGCACCCGTGCCGTATCTCCCAGATAGAGGCAGGGGGAATGGGGATACCGCTGTTGCACCTGGCGCAGCACCGTCAGCCCGCCCAGGCCGCTGTCAAACAAACCGACGCGCAGGCTCATGGCGCTGCCCTGAGGTAGTTGAGGATTCCGGCGGCCAGGGCCAGGGCCATGCGGCGGCGGTAGTCGGGGTCCCGCAGTCTGGAAGCATCCAAAACCCCCGTCAAAAAGCCCATCTCCACAAGCGTCGCTGGCATCGTCGCCCGGCGGATCACGAAGAAACGCGCCGTCTTGACGCCCCGATCGGGTGTGCGCGGCGAAATCGCCAGCATCTGCCGCTGCACCGCATCGGCCAGCAGCCGCGAGCGTTCTGCTTGGGGCCCGCCGGCGAAATAGAAGCTTTCGATTCCATTGACATCGGGTCGGGCCATGCTCAGGGCATTGGCGTGAATGCTGATGAAGGCATCAGCGCCCGCGCCGTTGGCCAAGGCCACCCGCGGCGGCAGGTCGACATCGATGTCGCTGGTGCGGGTCATCGCCACCGTGACCCCGCGGGCCTCGAGCAGTCGGGCCAGCTGCAGCGCCACATCGAGCACCACATCGGTTTCACGCAGGCCGGCGATGCCGATCGCGCCGGGGTCGGGGCCGCCATGGCCGGGATCAACCACCACCTTGAAGCGCCCCCTGGGCACCACCGGCAGCCCGTCAGGGGAGAGCGGTGCCCCTGAGGTGGGGAAGCTGGGGCGCTGCTCTGCAGCGGGCGCTCTGGCTTCGAGGTCGCCTTCGCCAATGCTGATCAGCCCGCGGGTGGGCAGACCCAGCAAGGGCATGCGCCAGCGATCTGGGGCCGTGCCGACCAGGCGCAGCAGGCGAGGATTGAGCCTGATGCCCGGTTGAAACTCGAGCACCAAGCGGGTGGTGTTGCCATCGGGCCGGCCGATGCGCACCTCCTTGAGGGCACCACTGCCGGCGATGCTGCGGCTGCGGCTGGGCTCACCTGGAAGGTCAACCCACAGCTTCGCCCCCCTTAAGGCGGTGCCGGCTTCGAAGTACGCCTTGAGCTCAACAGCCGGGCTGGTGCGCAACTCCAGGACCCCGCTGGGGCTAACGCGCCAGGCCCCCAGGCTCGAGCTTGCGGCGGCAGGGCTCTGCGCAGCGAGCACCAGCAGTGACCCCGCGGCGGCGGCCAGGGCAGTGTTCAACCGGTGTGGCAGCCGCGCCATGGCGAGCACCCGGGCGCTCTAAAACAAGGCCGGCCGACGGTGCCGGAGGCTGGGCATCTGCGCGCGCACCCGCGCGCCATGGTCAGGGTCGATCGGCGCCACCGCCAACCCTGCTGTGGTGCCCGCATCCGCCAGCACGGTGCCCCAGGGATCGATCACCAGGGCATGGCCATGGGTCTGGCGCCGGTCGTGGTTGATGCCGGTCTGGGCCGGTGCCACGACGTAGGCGGTGTTTTCAATCGCCCGCGCCTGCAGCAGCACCTGCCAGTGGTCCTTGCCGGTGAATGCGGTGAAGGCAGCGGGCACCATCAGCACATCGGCGCCGGCTGCGGCGAGATGGCGATAGAGCTCAGGGAAGCGCACGTCGTAGCAGATCGATAGACCGATGCGGCCCAGCCCAGGCACATCGACCACCGGCGGCAAGCTGTCACCGGGCTTGACCGTGGCTGACTCCCGGTAGGTGTTGCCGTCGGGCAGATCCACATCGAAGAGGTGGATCTTGTCGTACTGGGCCAGCACCTGACCCTCGTGACTCACCAGTTCGGCGCGGTTGTAGGTGGCGCCAGCGCCAGCAGGCACGGGGAACCCGCCGCCCAGCAGAGTCACCTGGTAGCGGCGCGCCATCGTCACCAGAAAGCGACTGCAACGCTCGGCAAGCTCGGCGGCACGCTCCAGGCGCTGCTGGTCATCGCCCATGAAGGCGAAGTTCTCAGGCAGGCCAACGAGCTCGGCGCCGCGGCGGGCGGCCAGCTCGATCTGCTCTTCGGCAGCGGCCAGGTTGGCGTCGGGATCGGGCGTGCTGGTGAGCTGCACTGCAGCGGCCAGAAAACTGCTCACCACCCCTCCGGTCTTGCTTGGGCCGAACTGTAAGGGAGTCGCTCAGCTCTTCCGCAGCACCCCGGCTTCAGCCTGCAGCGGCACCACCTGCAGGCTGTCGACTGCGGCGCAGCAGGCAAAGTCGGCGTCGTGGTCGCCGATGCCGATCAGGCGCTGGCCGTGGCTGGCGGCCCGCAGGCAGGTCTCGGTGTCGTGGTGCCACTGCTGCCACAGGGCCAGGGCAGCGAGCATTTCGTCGTTGCCGAAGCGCACCCCCACATGGGGTGCCACCGCCAGTTCGGTGGCCGCTGACGCCACCGCGCCGGCCGCCAGGCTGTCTTCCAGCGAATAATCACCTTCCCAGCCGCTGCCCACGATCCAGACCCGCTGGCAGCCGCGCTCGACCAGGCGCTTGGCCACCGCCATGCGGTTGGGCAGGCAGGCGGTCATGAGCAGGGGCACCGCTCGCACCGCCGCCAGCGAGCGGGTGCCGTTGGTGGTGCTCATGAAGATGCGCTTGCCGCCCACCAGCTCGGGGGTCACCGCCAGAGGCGAATTGCCCAGGTCGTAGCCCTCCACCCGCTTGCCGCCGCGCTCACCGGCGCGCAGCCGCTGGCCTGCGGGCCAGGCCGCCGCCGCCGCGTCGAGCTCTGCCAGATCGGCAAAGGCTTCGATCGCTTCGGCACCGTTCTCAAGCGCCCAGGCGATGGTGGTGGTGGCCCGCAGGACGTCGATCACGACCGCGGCATCGGGTCCTCCTTCGGCCACCGGCAGCACCTCAGGAACGGCTTCGGAGGTGTGGAAATAGCTGAGCAGCATGGTGTCGCAACCGCCGAGGCAGGTGCGTCACAGTAGGCACCTCCCCTAGGGCATGGGTCGCCACCGCGATGGCAACAACGCTTCCGGCCAGTCGGCGCGACCTGCGCGGTTTTCTGCAACTGCTGGAGCAGCGCGGGCAGTTGCGCCGCATCAGCGCCCCGGTCGATCCCGACCTGGAGCTGGCTGCCATCGCCGATCGGGTGCTGGCCGCAGGCGGTCCAGCGCTGCTGTTTGAGAACGTGATCGGCAGCTCCATGCCGGTGGCCATCAACCTGATGGGCACCCAGGAGCGGGTGCTGTGGAGCCTCGGGATGGAGCGGGCCGAAGAGCTCGAAGCCCTAGGCGAGCGCCTCGCCCTGCTGCAGCAGCCCAGGCCGCCCAAGGGTGCGCGCGAGGCGGTGCGCTTTGGCTCGGTGCTGCTCGATGTACTCAAAGCCCGCCCTGATCTGGACCTGACGCCCCCCTGCCACCAGCAGGTGTTCAAAGGCGATCAGGTCAATCTGGACGCCCTGCCGCTGCTGCGCCCCTGGAGCGGCGATGGCGGCCGCATCATCACCCTGGGGCTGGTGATCACCAAGGATCCCGAGACCGGCACGCCCAACGTGGGTGTGTACCGGTTGCAGCAGCAGAGCATCAACACGATGACGGTGCACTGGCTCAGCGTGCGCGGCGGGGCGCGGCACCTGCGCAAGGCTGCGGCACTGGGCAAAAAGCTCGAGATCGCCATTGCCATCGGCGTGCACCCGCTGCTGGTGATGGCCGCGGCGACGCCGATTCCGGTGCAGCTGAGCGAATGGCTGTTCGCGGGGCTCTACGCCGGGCAAGGAGTTCGGCTGGCCAAGTGCAAAACCGTGAACCTCGAGGTGCCCAGCCACAGCGAGGTGGTGCTCGAGGGCACGATCACCCCCGGCGAGGAGCTGGCCGATGGCCCCTTCGGCGACCACATGGGCTTCTACG
>Ga0194133_10010355_pt1 | contig 10512 bp, 8 predicted proteins | sample TA2KigOf40mmetaG_FD_155448 | JGI IMG/M metagenome (GOLD analysis project Ga0194133, IMG submission 155448) | Freshwater microbial communities from Lake Tanganyika, Tanzania - TA2015055 Kigoma Offshore 40m | ecosystem: Environmental > Aquatic > Freshwater > Lake | place: Tanzania: Lake Tanganyika... | reverse complement strand
CTTCGCCCCCTACGGCCAACTTCCGGAGCAGGCCATGGGCGGGCGCGAGGCCTGGGTACTGCCCGAGCCGGGGCGCCCGCTGGAGCGCACCACCAGCCCCGCCGCCGCGGAGCCACAGCCGAAGCGGGTGACGCTGAAGCTGGAGCTGTCCGCGGACGGCACGCTGTCCGGGGCGGGCGAAGAGCAGATGGCCGGCTTCGAGGCGGCGCAGTTCGCCGAGTCCCTGGAGTCCATCCCCCCCGAGCAGCGGAGGCAGGCGCTCGAGCAGGCGCTCTCGCGCTACTTCGGCGGCGCGGAGCTGTCCGAGGTGGAGGTGGACGCCCCGCGCGAGGTGGGGGCGCGGCTGTCGCTCCGCTACCGCTTCGTGGCGCCCGGCTTCGCGCGCCGGGAGGCCAGGGCCCTGGTGGTGCCGCCGCTCAGCTTCCCCGGCCAGCTCGGGCGCCGCTTCGTGCAGGTGCGCACGCGGCAGACGCCACTCGTGCTGGACACCAGCGAGGCGGTGTCGTTCGAGGCCACGCTTTCGCTGCCGGAGGGGGCCACGCTGCAGGAGCCGCTCACCGGCGTCTCCTTCGACGGGCCGCTCGGCCACTTCGAGCGCGCGGAGCGGCAGGAGGGACGGACCGTGTCCGTGCGGGAGACGCTGCGCCTGCGGATGGGGCGCGTGCAGCCGGCAGACTACGAGGCCTTCGCCGTCTTCGCGGGCCAGGTGGACCTGGTGCAGGCGAGGGACCTGCTGGTGAAGCTGCCCTGAAGCAGGGGGGCGGTCCTCACAGCAGCCGCGCCACCACCTCGCCGTGCAGGTCCAGGCCGCGCGGCGTGAGCCGCAGCCGCTCGCCCTCCCACTGCGCGAAGCCCCCGGCGACGAGCCGGGTCGCTTCCTCGAGCCGCGGGGCCGGGTCCACCCCGTAGGCCCGGCAGGCCGCCGCGAGCGAGAGGCCCGTCCGCAGCCGCAGCCCCATGGCGAGCCGCTCGTGGAAGCGCTCCTCGCCCGAGAGCACCTCCACCTCCGCCTCGGGGAGCTCCCCGCGCCCCACGCGCTGCAGGTAGCGCTCGGCGTTGCGCTCATTGCTGAAGCGCCGCCCCCCCACCATTCCCGTGGCCCCCACGCCCGCGGCCAGGTACTCGCCGCCCGTCCAGTAGAGCGCGTTGTGCCGCGAGTGGTGGCCCGGGCGGGCGAAGTTGGACACCTCGTAGCGCTGCAGCCCTGCCGACTCGAGCTCCTCGGCGAGCGCGTGCGCCATCTCCACCGAGAGCGCCTCGTCTGCCGCGCACAGCGCACCGCGCGCCTGCCGCTTGGAGAACGGCGTGTCGGCCGCCAGCACCTCGCGCTCAACGGTGAGCGCGTAGGCGGAGACATGGGCCACCCCCAGCGCCACCGCCCGCCGCGCGTCTGCCCGCACCTCCTCCACCCCCTGCCCCGGCGCCCCGTAGATGAGGTCCACCGACACCACGGACGCCCCCGCCTGCTGCGCCGCCGCCACTGCGCGCGCGGCGTCCTCCGGGGTGTGGGCCCGCCCCAGCGCGCGCAGCGTGGGGGCGTGGAAGGACTGCACGCCCAGCGAGAGCCGGTTGACCCCCGCCGCCACGTACCCGGCAAAGCGCGCCGCGTCTGCCACCTCGGGGTTCCCCTCCAGGGACACCTCCGCCCCCGGCAGTACGCCGAAGCGGGCCCGCACGTGGCCCAGCACCCGCTCCAGGTCTGCCGGGTCCCACAGCGACGGCGTCCCCCCGCCGATGAAGACGCTCTGCAGCGTACGCCCGCCAAGCGAGGGCTCTGCCACGCAGCGCAGCTCCAGCTCGCCGATGACCGCGTCCGCGTAAGCGGCGCCGGGAACCTCCCGGCGGATGGCCACGGCGAAGTCGCAGTAGGGGCAGCGGGCAAGGCAGTACGGGAAGTGGAGATAGAGCCCCATCCGGGCCGCCTCCATCCCCGTCAGGGGGTCAACGTCCCCGGCCACGCCGCGGGTGCTCGAGCTTGTGGAGTTGCTCACGGAGGACCTCCGGATCGTTGAACGCGGTCCGCCACTCCTCGAGTTCCGCCTCCAGCTCCGCCGTGTCGGGGAGGCTCACCATGGACGTCACCTGCGTGAACTGCGTCTTGGCGTCCGTGTCGTCCAGCTGCGACTGCAGCTCGGACAGCTGCTCGGAGAGCTCCACGCACTGCTTGCGGGAGGACTCCAGCTTCCGGGCCAGGGTGTCCCGCTCCTTCTCCACGGAGGCCACCCGGTGGGCCAGCTCCTTGCGCTCCACTCCCATCCGCTCCACGCGCAGCCCGAGGTCGTCCGCGGACTCCTGGGCCTCCAGCGCCTGCGCGCGCAGCGCCTCGGCCTCCGCCCTGGCCTCGTCCACCAGCAACCGCACGCCGGCCAGCTCCGCCTCCAGCACCACGCGCCCCGACTTCTCCCGGGCGAGCGCGCGCTCGAACTCCGCGCGCGCCGAGCGGTCGTCCGGGACCTTCTTCTTCTCCGCCAGCAGCGCGCGCACCCGGCGCTCCGCCGCCTCCAGCTCGTCCCGGGCCCGAGCCTCCTTCGCCTCCACTCGGGCCCGCTTCTCCTTCTCCGTGGCGAGCTGGTTCTCCACCGCGGCAAGGTCCCGGGCGAACTCCTTGCGCTCCTTCTCCGCCTCCCTGGCTTCCTGGAGGGCCGCCTTCCGCCTGTCCTCCGCCTCCGATGCCGTGGCGCGCGCCCGCTCCAGCTCCGCGGCTTGGCGCAGGAACAGCTCGCGCGCCCGGGCGAGGGTGTCTGCCTTCTGCTTCAGCACCGTGCGCAGGTGCTCCTGCTTCTCCTCAGGGCCGGCGCCGCGGGGCAACTTCGGCTCGGCGGGCTCCTCGAAGGGGTCCTCGGCGTGGCGGCGGGGCGGGAGTGGGGGCGGGGCGCTGCTCATGGCACGCTCGGAAGCGTAGCCGGGGCGCCCCCTGCCATGCACGCGCGGAGCCCTGTAGCCTCAGCGCCGCCTCTGCCCATGTCCCTCCCACGGCTCCTCGTCGCCTGCCTCGTGTTCTTGTTTACCCCCGCGCTGGCCGCTGGCCGGGAAAGGGGCAAGGGCGCCACCGTCCCCCCCGCCGCGTGGATGCCGCCCGCAGCCCCGCTGCTGCGTGCAGGCGACCGGCTGGTGCTGCTGGGGGACAGCATCACGGTGGCGCACACCTGGACGCGCAACGTGGAGGCCTTCCTCCGGCTGCGACACCCGGACGTGCCGCTCACCTTCGTCAACGCCGGCATCGGGGGCCACACCGCGCAGGACGGGCTCAACCGGCTGGAGCGGGACGTGCTCTCGCAGGCCCCCACCGTGGTGGTGGTGAACTTCGGGATGAACGACGCGGGCTACCCGCCGGACGTGGACGGCGGCGCCTTCGAGCGGAACATGGCCACCCTGCTCTCCCGCCTGCGCGAGCGGGGGGTGCGGCTGGTCGCATGGGCCGAGCCCACGCCGTGCGACGTGGAGGGGCTGCCGCGGCGCCACAAGACGCGCCAGCGGGACGAGCGGCTCGTCTCCCTCTCCGCGCACGTGCTGTCCCGCCCGCAAGGGGAGAGCTTGCGCGTGGTGCCGTGGCGGACGCCGGTGCTGGAGGCCATGGCCCGCTGGCGCAGCGCCACCGGGGACTCGCTGGTGCCGGACCGCATCCATCCCTCCGCCCCCGCGCACGGCGTCATGGCCGCGCAGGTGCTCAAGGGGCTGGGCTACGCGCTCGCCACGCCGGAGGTGAACAGCCGCGTGGAGAAGGGGCGGCTGTCCACGCGCGCCGGCGGAAAGCAGTCCTCCGTCCCGTTCGACGGCACCTCCGCGGTGACGGTGGACCTGGCCGGGGCGGTGCCTCCCGTGCCGTTCGTGGCCACGTCCGGGGACGCGGCGAAGCTGGGCAACGCGGACGTGGCACAGCTGCGCGCGCTGCCGTGGAAGGTGGCGGGGCTGCCGGCCGGGCAGCGCTTCAGCGTCACCGTGGGCACGGAGGAGGTGGGCACCTTCAGCGGGGAGGAGCTGGCCGCGGGGGTGGACCTCATGTCCGCCGCGGTGCAGGCAAAGCCCCCCGCGCTCAACCCGCCCCTCGGCAGCGCGGAGGCCGCGGGAGGGCCGGACGCGCTGATGGCCGCGTGCGAGGAGGGCCCGGGCAACCCGTTCGCCCGGGACTTCGACTGCGTCTTCCGCCTGCTGTTCCAGAAGGACCAACTGCGCGTGGCCATGCGCGCGGAGAAGGCGTACGGACTGCCGGCGTTCGTGGGGACGTACCGCGAGCAATTCACGGAGCTCACCCGCCGCTGGGCGGAGGAGACGGACGCGGCGGTGGCCGCGCGCGCCCAGGCGCTGCGGGAGCGGCCGCACCGCGTGACGCTGACGCCCGCACAGCCGTGACGAAGAAGGGTTGAGCCGCGTCCCCCGGGGTGCCAGCCTCTGTCCCTCCATGGCCCTCCAGTTCCAGCTCGACAACGGACTCACGGTCGTCTTCGGCGAACAGCACGCCGCCCGCGTGGTGGCGGTGCAGGCCTGGGTGAAGGTGGGCGGCGCGGACGAGCGCGAGGACGAGGCGGGGCTCGCCCACCTGCACGAGCACATGCTCTTCAAGGGTACGGCGCGGCGGGGGCCCGGCGACATTGCCGCGGCGGTGGAGGCCAGCGGCGGCAACGTCAACGCGTGGACCTCGTTCGACCACACCGTCTACCACGTGGTGATGGCGTCCCGGTTTGCCCGCATGGGGTTCGACGTGCTGTCGGACGCGCTGCGCCACTCCACGTTCGACGCGGAGGAGCTCAAGCGGGAGAGCGAGGTGGTGTGCGAGGAGATCAAGCGCAGTGCGGACACTCCCGCCCGCCGGGCCTCCCGCGACCTCTACGCCACCGCCTTCACCACCCACCCGTACCGGCGCCCCGTCATTGGCTGGGAGGAGACGGTGCGCGGCTTCACCCGGGAGAAGGTGGTGGGCTTCTACACGCGCCACTACGCCCCGGAGAACATCGTCCTCGTCGTCACCGGGGACCTGGACGCGCCCACCGCGCGGGCCCTGGCGGCGGAATACTTCGGCGGGGACTGGGGCCGGCCGCGGGTGCCGCACCCGCCGCGCCCCGTGGAGCCGCCGCGCGCGGGGCGGCGCGTCCACCTGCGCCAGGACGACGCGAAGGAGGCCATCGTCCACGTCTCCTTCCCACTCTGCGCGTCCGATCACCCCGACGTGCCCGCGCTGGACGTGCTGGCCATGCTGGTGGGCCAAGGGGACAGCTCGCGGATGTCGCTGGAGGTGAAGCGGCGCCGCCAGCTGGTGCGCGGCGTCCACTGCTCCGCCTACACCCCGAAAGACCCGGGGCTGTTCACCCTCACCCTCACGTTGCAGCCGGAGAAGCTGGCCGAGGCGCTGGACGTGTCGCTCGCGCTGCTGCTGCAGGCGCGGGAAGAGCTGCTGGACGCCGCGGAGCTGGAGACGGTGAAGGCCCTGGTGGAGGCGGAGGGCATCTACCAGCGCGAGACGGTGCAGGGGCTGGCAGAGAAGCTCGGCTACCATGCCTCCGGCGCGGGCGGGCTGGAAGCTGAGGCGAAGTACCGGGCGGACGTGGCGGCCCTCACCCCCGAGCACCTGCGGGACGTGGCGAGCCGCTGGCTGGACGTGCGCGTGGCCAGCCTCACCGCGCTGCTCCCCAACGGCACGGCATTCACCGAGGCAGACGCCCACGCGGCGCTGCAGCGGGCGGAGAACCCCCAGCCCGTGACCGTCCCCGCCCGGCGGCTCCCGCCCGCGCACGACGGGCTGCGCAGCACCGGCGCGAAGCCCGGCGCGCGGGACGTGGACGTCCGCCTGTCCTGCGGCACGCGGCTGCTGGTGCGCCCCGAGCCGGGCATCCCGCTGGCAGCGCTCCGGGGCGCCTTCGTCGGCGGCACGCGCCACGAGACGGAAGCAACGTGCGGGCTGCACCACCTGCTCGCCCGCACCCTGCCCCGCGGCACGCCCTCGCTGGAGCCGGAGCAGGTGTCCCACCTGTTGGACGACATGGCAGGCTCGCTCTCCGCTGCCGCGGGGCGCAACTCCCTGTCGCTGCGGGCAGAGTTCCTCTCGCGCCACCTGGGCCGCGCGCTCGAGCTGTTCGCCGACACGCTGCTGCGCCCCGCCCTGCTCCCGGCGGAGCTGGAGCGCGAGCGGAAGCTGGTGCTGCAGGACATCTCCACCCGGGAGGACAAGCCCTCGGGCCTGGCCTTCCACCTCTTCCACCAGGCGCTCTTCCAGCGCCACCCGTACCGGATGCAGGTGGGCGGCGAGGAGGCCTCCGTGCGCGCGCTCACCCGCGAGCAACTGGCAGCGCACCACGCCCGGCTGATGACGCCGCAGCGGCTGACGCTGGCCGTGGTGGGGGACGTGGACGTGGACGAGGTGGTGCGGCTGGCGGAGACGCACCTGGGGAAGGCGCCCTCCGCCGCTGGGGGCGCCGAGCCCACCGTCGCGGACGAGCCGCGCCCTGCCGCCCCGCGCGTGAACGTGCGCGAACTGCAGCGCGCACAGGTGCACCTGGTCTACGGCTTCCGCGGCGTCACCCTGAGGGATCCCCGCCGCCGCGCGCTGGAGGTGCTCTCCACCGTGCTGTCCGGCCAGGGCGGCCGGCTGTTCGTGGAGCTGCGAGACAAGAAGTCGCTCGCGTACAGCCTCTCCAGCTACAGCGTGGAGGGCCTGGACCCGGGCTTCTTCGCCGTCTACGTGGGAACCAGCCCGGAGAAGGTGCCCGAGGCGCTCGCCGGCATCCGCGAGGAGTTGCGCCGGGTGCGCGATGAGCGCATCCCCGAGGCCGAGCTGGACCGGGCGCGGCTCCACATCATCGGCACGCACGAAATCGGCCTGCAGCGCAACGGCGCCCGCGCCGGGCTGCTGGCGTTGGAGGCGGCATACGGGCTGCCGCTGGAGGACGTGCACGCCTTCTCCGAGCAGGTGCTCTCCGTGACGGCGGACGACGCCCGGGCGGTAGCGGAGGACCTCCTCCGATTCGACCAGGCGGCGCTCGGCGCGGTAGGGCCGGGCGTGGCGGGGTTGCAGCCACCGTCAGCGTGAGCGCGCCCCCAGCGCCTCCAGCAGCAGCACCGGTGTCCCGTCCCGCGCGTAGGCCGCCGCGCGCTGGGCGATGAGCTCCACGTCTGCGCCGGGCTGGAGCGGCTGTGCCCACCCCGCCCACGGCGGCACCACCGCGTCCACCTGGAGCTCGCCGAGCGACACCGTCACCGCCTCCCACGTGTCGCGCCTTCGCACCTCGCCGCCGAGCACCAGCTGCTCCTCCGGCCCCGGGGGTCGCCCGCGCAGCATCACCCACACGGCGCCCTCGGGCCGCACCACCTCCACCAGGTCCACCGTGCCGCGCACCCCCACCTGGCCGAGCAGCCGAACCGGCTGCCCGGGCGGAATGTCCCCGCGAGACAGCGCGAGCGCGTCCGCCGTCCCCTCTGCGGCGAGCAGCGTGGGGGCGTAGGCCAGCCCCACATCCTCGAAAGACTGCAGCGCCGGCCCATCCGGCGGACGGACCCGGCGCCCCACCTCCAGCGCGGCCGAAAGCGCCCCCGCGTAGGCCTGCTCGGCCGCGCCGCCCTCCGGCAGCCGCCGCGCACAGGCAGCCGCCAGCTGCCGCCGGGTGTCCAGCTGCGCCGCCGAGAGGCCGCCGAGCCCATCTGCCGAGGGCACCGGCAACACCACCTGGCACGCGCGCACGTCCGCGAGCACGTCCTCGGCCTGCTGCGTGAGCGGCACGGCCTGTCCGTCGAGCAGCACCGTGCCGTCCGCCGCCGCGGCCACCTCGGCACCGGACAGCCACAGCGCCCCCGCCTCCGTCCGCCGCTCGAAGCCCCCAGCGCCCAGCTCCACCCGCACGAGCCCGTGCACCTGGGCCGGGTGACAGGCCTGCTCCCGCGCGGACGTCACCACCTCCTGCACGGTGCTCTGCGTGGTGGTGCCGGATTGCTGGTGACCCAGCCACGCCACCACCGCGGCGGGCACGCCCACCGCCAGCGCGCCCCACCCCCAGCCATGTGCCAGCTGCCGCGGCGAGGCACCGTAACGCCCCTCCGCGTCCAGGATGTCCCGGTTGGGCGCGTCCGAGGCGACCTGCGCCCCCAGGAGCAGCCCCACGCCCGCCAGCGTCCCCACACTGCCGAGCGCCAGCGCAGGGCCGGTGCCGCGCGCGCTCCGCTCCACCGTGCGCTCCTCCGCGTGTTGCTCGAGCCGCTCTTCGCGGCAGGTGTCGGACTTCAGCGGCCGCAGCCACGCACCCGGCGAGCCGTCCCGGAGCGCCGCCGTCGCATCGGCAGAAAGCTGCGGGCGCCCCAGCCGCACCTGTTGCTCCCAGGTGCGGAGCACGGGGCCGCGCTCCACCCGCACCTCCTCCTGCACCTGCACGCAGCCCAGCGCACAGAGAAGCCCCGCGAACGGCCACCTCACGGCGCCCCCCCCTTCAAGAACGCCACCAGGTCCGGGCAGCTGGCGAAGGCCTCCGACACGTCCTCGCACCGCGGCGCCACGTCCACCCGGTCCGAGAGCCGGAGCAGCGGCACACGGCACTCGAGGAAGCGGCCGCGCGAGGGGCTGGAGAAGGCGAAGGCCTCGTCGCCGCAGCCGGTGCGCGACAGCAGCGCCTCGCGGCAGGCCTCCCCGGGGCTGAGCGTCTGGGTGACCGCCTCGCAGACGGGCTGGCTGCACAGGCGGGTGACCAGGTCCTGGCACACCGCGGCGTCCTCCGCGGCAGGTCCGGCGCAGGCAGACAGCAGGGGCAACAGCGGGAGGAGGCGTCTCACGGGCTTTGGAGCGTAGCAGGCCGCGGCGCGCCCGCTTCGACACCCAGCGCCCGAGGCGTTAAGACGCGCACGCCATGTCCGACACCTGGTTCTCTCTCACGGTGGACTTGCCGGAAGACTCGAAGGAGGCGCTGGAGACGGCGCTGTACGACGCGGGCGCGTCCGGGCTGGAAATCCGTGATCGCGAGGCCCCGCCCATGCCCGGCGTCCGCGGCCCCGCTGCGGGGGAGGCCATCGTGGTGGGCTGGTTCGCCACGCAGGAGGAGGCGGAGGGCGCCGCAGGGATGGTCGCCGGAGAGTTCACCGGCGCACGGACGCAGGTGGACCGGCTGGAGCCGCAGGACTGGAGCACCAGCTGGCGCTCGCTCATCAAGTGCGTGCAGGTGGGGCGCCTCTGGGTCGGCCCGCCGTGGGACACGGACAAGGCCCCCGCGGACAAGGTGAAGCTCACCATCGAACCGAAGATGGCCTTCGGCACCGGGGACCACCCCACCACCTCGCTGTGCCTGGAGGCGGTGGACACGTACATGGGCGCGCACCCCGGGGCGAGCGTGCTGGACGTGGGCACCGGCACCGCGGTGCTGGCCATTGCCGCGAAGAAGCTGGGCGCCACCCGCGTGGTGGGGCTGGACAACGACGTCACCTCCGTGGAACTGGCAAGGGAGAACCTGGAGGTCAACGCCACGCCGGACATCGAGCTCTCCACGAAAACGCTGCGCCACGTGCAGGGCACGTTCGACCTGGTGCTCGCCAATATCCTGGCCAACACGCTGGTGGAGCTGGCGCCGCTCATCGCGCCGAAGGTGAAGGACCGGCTCGTGCTCGCGGGGGTGCTGGTGCACCAACGGGACGAGGTGATGGCCGCCTACGAGAAGCAGGGGCTGAAGCCCGCGGGCGAGAAGGTCCACAACGAGTGGATCCGCCTGGAACTCCAGCGGTGAGCGTCCGGCTGCTGCTGCCCGGCGCGCGCGCGGGGCAGGCCACCATTGAAGGGGACCGCTTCCACTACCTCGCGCGCGTGCTGCGCCTGGGCGCGGGGGACGCGCTCCGCGTCTTCGACGGCGAGGGGCGCGAGTTCCCCGCCCGGGTGGAGCGCGTGGACGAGGGCGCCGCAGTCCTCTCGCTGGGGCCCGCCGAGCTCTCCGCGCCCCCGCGCGCGCTCTGGCTCCTGCAGGGGCTGCCCAAGGCGGACAAATTCGAGTGGGTGGTGCAGAAGGGTACCGAACTGGGCGCCACGGACTTCCTCCCCGCGGCGCTCGAACGCTGCGTGGTGAAGCTGGACGAGGACCGCGGCGGCAAGAAGGTCCAACGGTGGCAGGCCATCGCGGAGGAGGCGGCGCGGCAGTGTGGCCGCGCCGACGTTCCCAGGGTGCACGCCCCGGCCCGGCTCCCCGCGGCGCTGGCCTCGTTGCCAACACACTGCGCGCTGCTGGTGCTGGACGAGCAGGCCCGCGCCCCCTCCCTCTCCGAGGCCGTCCGCGCACTTGAACCCGGCCAGCCGGTGGCGCTGCTGGTGGGGCCGGAGGGCGGACTCGCCCGGGCAGAGGTGGAGGCGGCGCTGGCGCGCGGGGGCGTGGCCGTCACCGCCGGCCGGCGCGTGCTGCGGACCGAGACGGCCGCCCTGGTGGCGCTGGCGGCGGTGCAACTGCTCGACGGGCAGCTGGGCTGAGCTACTCCGAGGCCCCCGTGCTGCAAGGGCGTTCCACGCCCCACTGTCCCGCCGCGCGCGGCACCACCCCGGGCGGCAGCGGCGGGAGCAACCCC
>Ga0194133_10010348_pt1 | contig 10516 bp, 9 predicted proteins | sample TA2KigOf40mmetaG_FD_155448 | JGI IMG/M metagenome (GOLD analysis project Ga0194133, IMG submission 155448) | Freshwater microbial communities from Lake Tanganyika, Tanzania - TA2015055 Kigoma Offshore 40m | ecosystem: Environmental > Aquatic > Freshwater > Lake | place: Tanzania: Lake Tanganyika... | reverse complement strand
CCAAAACCAAACCTACAAAATAAAAATTATCAACAAAAACAAAGTCGCCAACTCATCAAATCAGGTTGGTGATAAAATTTGTATTGTCAAAATCGAAGGTATTAATGATCGAAATCAAGCTGAGGTTTTGCGCGGTAAAGAACTTTATGTCTTGCGCGAAAATTTTGCTAAAACCAAAAAAAATGAGTTTTATATTTCAGACTTAATTGGGATTGATGTTGTAGATAATTCGTACCAAAAAATTGGCAAAATAATTAATGTTTTAAACAACAGCCATAATTGTTTAATTGAAATTGAGTTTTTAGACAATTTTATCTCTAAAAAAAATCTATATAAAGGCCTACAAAAAATTGATAATTTTCCGTTCAAAAATGAATTTTTTCCGATCGTTGATGTTGAAAAAGGTTTCGTGGTTTTAGAAATTGATGATTTAGAAATTTCTGAGATTAGTTCCAATGATGAGATTAAATTTTAGATTTCAAAATTTTGTTTTAAGTTTTAAAGATTAAATTTTATTCATACCTCTCTATAAAGCCCTAAGCGCGATATCTCTTCTAACAAAACCTTCTTTCCAATCAATCAAATCCACGACTTCATAGGCTATTTTGCGCGCTTCCTCAAAACTATCAGCTTCAGCGATAATGTTTAAAACCCTTCCGCCCGTGGCGATAACTTTGTTTTCATGAAAAGATGTTCCGGCGTGAAGAATTTTTACGCCCGCATATTTTGGTGTATTTTGAATTAGAGCTTCAACGGTTTTGAGATTTTTAATCTCAGAATTTTTGATATAATTTTCTGGATAACCGCGCGAACACATCACTACGCACACCAATTTTTTATTCGCATGAAATTCGATTTTATAATCGCTGAGTTTTTTATCGATTGCATGTTCGATCAAATCGATAAAATCGGACTTAATTCTGGGCAAGATTACTTGTGTTTCGGGGTCACCAAAGCGCACATTGAATTCGAGTAATTTCGGATTTCCGTTGTCGATCATTAGGCCGGCAAAAAGGATTCCGCAAAACGGAGCATTAATTTTATTCATGCCATCGAGAGTTGGTGCAATTATGGTGTCGATAATTTTTTGTTCTAATTTTTGGTCGATAAAAGGTGAGGGGGCGAAGGTGCCCATCCCGCCTGTGTTGGGTCCAGTTTCGCCTTCACCGACTTTTTTGTGGTCGTGCGCAAAGCCTAGTGGAATAAAATTTTTACCATCGCAAATAACGAAATAGCTAGCCTCAAAACCCCGAAGAAACTCTTCGATGATAATTTTTTTGCCCGCCTCGCCGAATTTTCCCGAAAAACATTGATTGATTGCTTGCGTGGCTTGTGTGGAACTGTCGGCGATGATTACGCCTTTGCCAGAGGCCAAACCATCAGCTTTTATTACGCAAGGTAATCCAATTTTGTCGATAAAATCTAAAGCTTGTTGTGAGGATTCGAAAGTAGCGTATTTGGCGGTTGGAACGTTGTTTTGTTGAGCAATTTCTTTCATGAAAATTTTTGATCCTTCGAGTTGAGATGCTTTTTTTGAAGGACCGAAAGCGCGAATTTTATTGTGTTGCAATATATCGATCAAGCCCTCAACCAAGGGTTGTTCTGGCCCGACAAAAACAAAATCAATTGCTTGGTCTTGACAAAATTTTACGATTAAATCGGCTTGATTAGCTTTAATAAAATCAATATTTTTGGCAACTTCAATGGTTCCAAAATTGCCGTTAATTATAAAAATTTGTGATAATTTGGATGATTTTTTAAACGCTTGACAAACCGCATGCTCTCTGCCTCCGTTACCAATTACTAAAATTTTTTTTGGGGTTAAATTTGCCATAATAAATATTTTTTGATTTTCAAAATTTCTGCTATTATCATAATTGCACCATTTTTTTTAAATAAAATTACTTTTTATGAGCCTCAAGGAGCATACTGTCAAATCATATGATAAAGACCTTCAATCAATTGCTGGAACACTCGACACCATGCTTGAGATGGTGACTCAATCAATTGATATGGTGGCCGAAATGATTAGAACTCGTGACATTTCTTTGATCGATAAAATTACTGCACATGATTACAAAATTAATTCCTTAGATCACTTAATCGAAAAAAAAGTTACGGCTATTTTAGCTCTTCGCCAACCTATGGCTGTTGATCTACGCTATACAATCTCATCTCTGAAAGTTTCTTCTAATCTTGAGCGAAGTGGAGATCAATCTAAAAGTATTATCAAAAAAATTGCTCGCATTGGTAATGAAAAGTTTGAAGACGGAGTTGAAAAAGCTCTTCTCGATATGATTAGTTTGACCAAGCAAATGGCTCGTGAAGCCCTTCAATCATTCAATAATCATGATATTGAATTAGCTAATTTAGTTTTAAAACAAGATGATGAAATTGATAAAATTTATAGTGATCTATTCGGTATTATAAACCAAGAAAACTTTAGTCGGGAGCAAGTTAAACGTATTACCAATACTTTATTTATTGCCAAAAGTTTTGAGCGTTTGGCTGATCATTCTACTAATATCGCTGAAATTGCAGGTTTTGTTGTAACTGGCGAAATAAAATAAGCATGAAAACCAGAGAACAAAAACGCGAATCGGGTCAGATTGCCAAGAAAGATAATAAAGATTTACTTGGTTTTGCTGAAAAATTTCCAAAGCAACAAATGGAGCGCAAGCCTGATTGGATAAGAGTCAAGGCTCCAACGTCGCAGGGCTATCTTGAAACAAAAAAACTTTTAAACGACAAAAAACTGCACACGGTTTGCGAGGAGGCTGCTTGCCCAAATATCGGCGAGTGTTGGGCCCAAAAACACGCCACGGTGATGATTCTTGGTTCGGTTTGCACGCGAGCATGTTCTTTTTGTAATATTGAAACTGGCAAACCAGATGCTATTAATCCGCACGAACCCGATAATGTTGGTGATGTTGCAAAAGTCTCTGGCCTTAAGCATATTGTAATTACCTCAGTTGACCGCGACGATCTTGATGATGGTGGCGCTGTGCAGTTTGTTAAATGCATTGAAAATGTTCGCAAAAAATCACCGCAAACTACTATCGAAATTCTTACTCCAGATTTTTTGCGCAAAAACGGCGCTCTTGAAATGGTTGTTAAAGCTAAGCCCGATGTTTTTAATCACAATATCGAAACCGTTCCAGCTCTTTACACCTCAATTCGTCCGGGAGCAAGATATTTTCATTCATTATGGTTGTTGAAGCGCGTTAAAGAACTTGATCCAACTATTTTTACAAAATCTGGTTTGATGGTAGGACTTGGCGAAACCAAAGAACAAGTTTTGCAAGTGATGGACGATATGCGTAGTGCTGATATAGATTTTTTAACGATTGGCCAATATCTTCGCCCCACTATTAGGCATGCTCCAGTTGATCGTTATGTTCATCCTGATGAGTTCGAGTTTTATCAAAAAATGGCCTACAACAAGGGTTTTTTGATGGTTTCATCATCTCCTCTGACTCGATCTTCATATCATGCTGGCGATGATTTTGAAAAAATGCGCAACGAAAGGCTTAAAAGACTCGGAAGTTTCTAAATTTCTAAATTAAAGAAATGTAAATCTATTTATAAATCTCTTCTGCAAGCTTTTTTAAAGTTGCTGAAAGCTCTTTGTTTTCAATGTTTTCGAGCTTTTTATCAATTTTATAATTTAATTCTTTAGGAAGTTTTTTTGAACTTAAATCAAGATCAATTTCTTTTGGCTCTTGTTTAATAATAATTTTATTAATTGATTTAAAGCCGTATTTTGTAGCAATTCGTTCGATAATAATCTCGGAATTGTTTTCGATAAAAAAGCCTGTCGCAGAATTAAAAACTGCAATGGTTAATCTTATATTTTGGTGTTTTTTATCAAAATTTACCATTTTTGGAGAACAAAATTTGGCATATTTTTCACCTATAATTTGAGGCCAGTTTTTAACTAAATTGTTGATGATTATAAACTCTTTTTTGGAGCCGTCAAAAATTGGAGAAAGAAGATTTGAAACTTTTTCATCAATGGTTTGGAGGCCATATCTTTTGTTAGTTTTTTTGGGATATGATTTTGATTTCATTGATTGTCAAAGTAAGTTTTGTAGAATATATTTTTAACCAACATAAATTATTAAATTAAAATTTATTTATGCAAATTTTTTGTAATGAATCATTTCCAAATTCACGTCTTAGAAGGGGCAGATATAGACCAGCGATGCGCGATTTAATTGCCGAAAATTCTATTCTACCGCATCATTTAATTTTACCAATTTTTATAATTGAGGGCAAAAATTCAATCGAAACAATTGATTCATTGCCCGATGTTTATCGTTTTACAATTGATAGGGCTATTATTAAAATCAAAGAAGCATGGAGCCTTGGAATCAAGGCTATTTCACTGTTTTGTGTTGTTGAACAAAATCGTAAAAATACGCAAGCTAAAGAAGCGATTAATTCTGATAACTTGATGTGTAGGGCTATTCAAGAAATTAAAAACGCTGTTCCCGAGATTTTAATTATGGCTGATGTTGCGCTTGATCCATATACTTCGCATGGTCATGATGGTATTATCGATGAAAATTATTTGGTTAAAAACGATGAAACTATCGGAATTCTGTGTGAACAATCTTTAATTCAGGCGCAAGCGGGATGCGATATTATTGCGCCATCAGATATGATGGATGGAAGAGTTAAACTAATTCGTCAATGCCTCGATAAAGAAGGATTTGATAAAGTTTCTATAATGGCTTATTCAGCAAAATATGCCTCAAACTTTTATGGTCCATTTCGACAAGCTGTTGGTTCGGATAAAAATTTAAATAGCCAAAATCCTCATAGCAAAAAATTTAGCGATAAAAAGAATTATCAAATGGATTATCGCAATAAAAATGAAGCATTGCGTGAGATAGCTTTAGATATATCTGAAGGAGCCGATAGCATTATTGTTAAGCCGGCAATGACATATTTAGATATTGTTTCTGAAGCTTCACAAAATTTTGTTGTGCCGATTTTTGCTTATCAAGTGAGTGGTGAATATGCCATGCTCAAACTTTTATCAAAACATACTCAGATAGATTTTAAAGACCTTTACCTCGAGAGTTTGTTTTGCATTAAAAGGGCGGGAGCAACCGGAATTATTAGCTACGGCGCACTTGAATTATTTAAATAAAACAATTTTAAAAAGGTTTTATAAAAATTTGTAAAAATATTAAAAGATTTAGCTTTAGTTACAGGTTTTTAACAACAAGAATTTTTTAAAAACTATAAAACAAATTTAATATCTTTTTTGAGAAAAAAATTTGGGTGGTTTTCATAAAAAAAATCAAGGCATTTCTTATAATTTTGAACATCAGAAAATATTGCAAAAAATGCACTTCCGCTTCCAGTCATTTTTGTGCAAAGGGGTGAGAATTTTTCAAGATTTTGTTTTAAAATTTGTAATTCTTGATTGATGTAAAAAGCACTTTTTTCTAGGTCGTTATGATTATTTATAATTAAATCAATAAAGCTATTTTTTAAAAAATAATTACTATTTTTTTTTGGCAAATATTGTTGATTGGATTGATTAATTTGATTTTTAAAAACTGTAAAAACTTCATTGGTTGAGAGTTGAATTCGAGGAAAAATTAATAAGTTTTTATATTTATTTAAATTATCAATGATGAAATTTGATTGGTGATTTTTAAAATTCTCAATTGGATTAATTATTTCACCGCGTCCTTCGACTAAGCATATTTTTTCTTCAAAAAAAAACGGCAAATCCGACCCAAAAATGGCCGAGATTTTTTGCATAGTAGTTTTTGATAAATTTAAGTTAAAAATTTTATTTAAAATTTTTATAAAATATGCCCCATCCGATGATCCGCCCCCAAGTCCAGAGCCAACCGGAATATTTTTTGTTAAAGAGACTTTTACTGCTGATTGAAGGTTAAATTTTTGACTAAAATAGGTAAAAATTTTATGGATAATATTGTTGTCATTTAGATTTTTTGAAAATTCTCCATTAATCACGAGTTCAAATTGATGATGTTTTTCAACTTTTAATTCGTCATATAAATTTATTTTTATAAAAATCGATTGAAGTTCGTGAAAACCATCTTCTCTGAGGTTATTAATTTTAAGGAATAAGTTGAGCTTGGCTGGACATTGAGTTTGTAAAAACATTAATTTTGAGTAAATTATTTAATGTTCAAAACAACTGCGAAGTTATTGTTATTGCGTTTTAAGAATAGAAATACTTTTTTATTTTTCTGAGCTTGGTCGCGAATAATTTCTTTAAAATTTTCAAGTGAATTAATGTTATTTTGGTTAACGGATAAAATTATATCTCCCACTATAATACCTTTTTCAAGCGCTTCAGACTTAGTCATTACTTCATTTACAATTAAACCTTCCACTCCATTATTTTTGTATTCAGCTAAGCTAATACCAAGAATATTTAATAATCTTGGTTGAGGTTTTTTATCGAGAATTTTGGATTCAAACTTTTTGGAATCAATTTTATTTTCGTCATCGCGAGATTTTTCAACTATTAAATTTAATGTCTTGGTTTTGCCATGGCGCCAAACTTGTACCTTAACAATCTTATTGATGGGTGTGCGATTTACAATTTTGGGTAGAGATTTCATATCGTCAATTTCTTGATCATCAAAACGAGTTATGACATCGGTTGGTAAAATTCCGGCCTTATTGGCTGGCCCATTGACAACAACATCGCTTACAAAAGCTCCGTGTATTTTGTCTAGTTTTAACGAGTCAGCAAGTTCATCAGTCAAATCTTGAACAGAGACGCCAATCCAACCTCGATAAACTTCGCCAACCTCGCGTATTTGATTAATAACCTGAAGGGCATTATTGGATGGAGTTGCAAATCCAATGCCAACACTTCCTCCCGAAGGAGAAAAAATTGCTGAATTGATTCCAACGACTTCACCTTTGGAGTTAAATAATGGCCCTCCCGAATTACCCTTATTGATTGCTGCATCAGTTTGGAGGTATTCATCAAGTTGACCTGTATTAATGTCACGACCTCGAGCTGAAATAATGCCAATCGAAACCGAGCCTCCTAGGCCATATGGATTGCCTATTACTATTGCCCAATCGCCAATTCTTGATTTATTTGAATCACCAAATTTTGCAAATTTTAGTTCTTTTGGTGAATTAATTTTTAGCAACGCCAAATCAGTTTTTTTATCAACTCCAACCAGCTTAGCTTTATATTTTGACCCATCATGTAAATTAATATTTATATCAATCGAATCTTCAATTACATGTCCATTTGTAACTATATATCCATCTGGAGAAATTATAAAACCAGATCCAATTGAAGTTATTTTTCGGCGTGAATCTGGTTCACGATTAGTTCGCTCATCAAGAAATGATCGAGAATTATTAGTGCTATCCTCGTCGTTAATGTTATATTCTAGAGATGTTGAAATATTTACCACCGTTGGTAATAAATCTTCGATTGTGTCGGCAAAACTCGGAATTAATTGAGATTTCGATGGAACAATGTTGGGTTGAGAAAATGAATTATGACTTAAACAAATTGCGCACAAAATAAATAAAAAAATTTTAGAAAATTTGTGGGTCATGGAAATTATTTTTTGGAGTTGCTAAAATACTTGAAGAAGTTGCTATCTGGAGAAATGATCATTTTGGTTTTGTCGTTACTGAGTGCGATTTTGTAGGCAATCATTGATCGATAAAAATCAGCGAAATCAGGATCTTTGCCGAATGAAGAGGCGTATATTTTGTTGGCTTCTTTTTCACCATTACCACGAGTAATATCAGAAGTTTTTTTAGCTTCGGCTAAAATAATTGTTTTTTGCTTATTGGCTTCGGCTCTTATTTTATCAGCTTCTTCGGCACCTTTGGCGCGGATTTCGCGCGCTTCTTTTTCGCGCTCGGTTTGCATTCTAGCATAAATTGCATCAGAGTTTTCTTTTGGGAGATCGGCACGCATTATTCTAACATCGATAATTTTGATGCCAAAAATCTCAGAGGATAAGCCAACTGCATCTTTAATTTTACGCATTATAGTGCCACGATTTTCGGTAAGAAGTTCATTGAGAGTTACTTCGCCGATGACTTGACGTAGGCTTGAATCGAGGATTCCAGAAAGCTTGTTAGATAAGCCGTTAGAACCACCAACGGTAGTGTAAAATTTTAACGGATCAACGATTTGGAATTTGGTGAAGGCATTTATAATTAGGCGTTTTTGGTCGGAAGCTATAACTTCTTGTTCAGGAAGCGATAAATCGATTATGCGTTTTTCAAAGTAAATTGCATTTTGTATGAATGGCATTTTGAATTTAATTCCCGGTGTATTGATAACTCTGATTGGTTCACCAAATTGGAGAATTAAAACTTGTTGTCTTTGATCAACAGTAAAAAATGAGCTTTGAAAAGTTATAATTGCAAGAGTGGAAACAATTAACAACTTTTTGATTGATTTTTTCATATTTAATTTGAATTAAGTGGTTTGTTGGTTTTGTTGATGTCGTTTAGAGGAAAGTATGGAGTTATGGCTCCGGAACTAGCGCTTTTGTCAATGTATATTTTGTCAGCCTCGCCGTATATTTTTTCCATAGTTTCTAGATAAATTCGGCGCTTTGTTACTTCTTTTGCCTTAATGTATTCGTTATATACTGCCAAAAATCTAGATGCCTCACCTTGGGCGTTTGCGACCACTTGTTTTGAATATGCTTCAGCTTCTTCTTTAAGTTGAGAGGCAGTTCCTCTGGATCTTGGAATTATGTCATTAGCAAAAGCTTGCGCTTGGTTAATTTCTTTTTCTTTGTCAGCTTTAGCGGTTTGAACATCTCGAAATGCATCTATCACTTGTTCAGGTGGGTCAACTCGGCGAAGTTGAACTAAAACTATCCTAACTCCGGCGCTGTAGGAATCTAAAATTTCTTGCAAAAGGTTTTTAGCGTCTTGTTCGATTTGCATTTTTCCATCAGATAGAGCTTGAGCGATAGGCGTACGGGCAATAATTTCGCGCATCGCACTTTCGGAAGATTTACGAATTGATTGATTTGGTTCGGCAATATTAAAAACAAAATCTTTGATATTAGCTACTTGCCATTGAACCTGAAATTGAATATCGACGATATTTTCGTCGCCCGTGAGCATCAAACTTTCAGCGTTAAAATTTCGTTGACCAATATTGTTGGATGATTTTTTGGTTGATGAAAATCCAAATTCCTCGGTATTAACTGTTGTAACGCTTTTTTTGATTACTTGTCCAAATGGGTATGGAATGTGATAATTTAGGCCGGGTTCTGAAATGCGATAAAATTTTCCAAAATATAAAGTCACGGCATTTTCATCGGGGTCAACTTTATAAAAACCGAAGCTCAAATAGGTTAAAATTAAGACTAGAATTACGATCCCGATCCCCGATTTTGGTGTTTTAGGTAGATTTTGGGATTGACCAAATAGATCATTAAAAAACTTAAAAACTTGTTTGATAATTTTGGTAATAAAATCATCTGAATCATTATTGTTATTGGAGGAGTTGTTATTTTTTTTAAAAAAATTATTGGTATTTTTTGAATTATTTTTGTTGGAATTTGATGAATTATTGCTACCGCTACTTGAATTTCCACCATTGCCATTGCCTTGATTGCCGTTATTGCCACCCCAAGGGCCTCCGCCCCATGGGCCAGATGAGTTGGAAAAGTTTTTGAAGTTATTAAGAATTAGCTTGAACATCGAAATAATGTTTGAATTTATTAAAATTTTGGGAGATATTTGCTTACACGATATTAATTTTCTACAATATCAAATTCAATTAAAATTTTCAATGCCAATCAACGATTCTAAAACCCTTGCCGATTTTATAAATAAGCCTTCCGAGGTCATCGGTGTTAAAAAAATAATTCTAGTTGCGTCTGCCAAAGGTGGAGTTGGAAAATCAACTTTAGCTTGTAATTTAGCACTTTTTTTAGCGCAAAAAATTTCATCAGTTGCTCTGGTTGATGCTGATATTTATGGGCCTTCAATTGCTCATCTTTTGGACATTAAAGATAAGCCCGAAATTATCGATAATCAATTTCAGCCATTAACTAAAAATAATTTAAAAATTATGTCGATTGCCAATCTAACTGATTCAAATCAAGCGGGAGTTTGGCGTGGACCAATGGTAACTAAAATTTTATATCAATTAATTAGAAGCGTAAATTGGCAATTTGATAACAAAAAAGTTGAAGTTATGGTTGTTGATATGCCTCCCGGAACTGGCGATGTCTATTTAAGTATGGCTGAAAAATTTCCAATTGCGGGCGTGGTCTTGGTTTCAACACCTCAAAGTATTGCCGTTATTGATTTAATCAAATCGATTGATTGTTTTAAAAAACTCAATATTCCGATTTTGGGTTTAATACAAAACATGGCTTTTCTTGAGGTTAATGGTGATAAAAAATATATTTTTGGTCGCGACGGAGCCAAAGAAATATCCAAAGAATCACAAATTGATTTTTTAGGAGAAATTGAAATTATGGATTCAATCTCTCAAGCCTGC
>Ga0194133_10010346_pt1 | contig 10517 bp, 10 predicted proteins | sample TA2KigOf40mmetaG_FD_155448 | JGI IMG/M metagenome (GOLD analysis project Ga0194133, IMG submission 155448) | Freshwater microbial communities from Lake Tanganyika, Tanzania - TA2015055 Kigoma Offshore 40m | ecosystem: Environmental > Aquatic > Freshwater > Lake | place: Tanzania: Lake... | reverse complement strand
AACGCATGCTCGACCTTAATAAGGAGACGGAATTGACGTTTAAAATACCGAGATACGCTGACTTGGTGAATGATATGTATTTAGTGATGAATTTGCCGGATATTTGGAGCGGGGTTTATAAACGACTAAGTGGACCCACAAATTACGAAATACCATATGAATTCAAATGGATTGAAGAGATTGGAGTGCAAATGATTAATGAAATAAGCATTATACATGGTGGTCTTGTTCTCTCCAAGTATTCAGGTGAATATCTGTCATGTTTAGTGGAACGCGACTTAAATCGAACTAAAAAAGAGCTATGGAATCGGATGGTTGGGAATATAGCAGAATTGAATGATCCTGCTAACTCTATTACGAATTACTTTAAAAAATACCCAACTGCAAAATATATTACTGGTGATATAACGATGCCAGGGCCGTCGATTTTGGGTAGAAAACTATATGTACCGATTATGCCTTGGTTTGGAATAAATTCAAAACAATCTTTTCCATTGGTTGCATCTCAATACAATGAATTGTTTATAACCATAAAAATTAAACCAGTTAGAGAATTATACATGATTAGAAATATTGAAAAAATTATGGCTGATGGTTCAATCCAGATAGATTCAGAACTTGATTTGCCTGAATATATTGCTCCGAACACTACAAATGAATTACATAAATTATATAGGTTTCTCAATCCACCTATAGATGACAACCAGTTTGAGAGAGAAAACACACGCAATGATTGGAATGCTGACATTCATTTAATTTGTAATTATGTCTTTTTGGGAGATGAAGAACAAAGTAAAATGGCAGGAAATGAACAAAAATATATTGTACGGCTGCCATATGAAAGAGATTATCATAATGTCACAGGATCTAGAACAATTGACATAGAATGTCGTGATTTAGTAAGTAGTTTTATGTGGCGATTTCGTAGAAGCGATGTAAATAAAAGGAATACTTGGAATAACTATACAAATTGGACTGGAAATTATCCTCCTAATTTTATTAGTAAAAATATATTATTAACCATCGTATCGGCACCTATTCTGTTAGAAGGCAGGTTGACATCAAACATCGATCCAGCAAATCAAAAAGACATCATGATCGATTGTGCAATAACGTTTGATGGAAAATACCGAGAGAACACACTTGATGCCGGTGTTTATAACTTAACTGAAAAACTGTATAAAACCCCCGGAAACGCCAAGGATGGCCTTTATTGCTACAATTTCTGTATGAATACCGACCACACCGAGCCGAATCCGTCCGGTGCGATGAACTTGGCAAAATTTGAGAATGTTACATTGGAATTTAACACGATTCAGCCACCAATCAATGGAGCAAAAAACTTTAATGTTCTATGCGATGAAAACGGAAATACAATTGGATTTAGGAAAGATCACTTTAGCATCAATGAATACAACTTTGATTTGCGTGTGTTCGAAGAGAGATACAACGTAGTCTATTTTAGAAGTGGGCATGTGGGGTTAGTATATGCGAAATAGAGTGTGGTCAAGACCATGGCACATTGTTTATTCTGGAGACGAGAGGGTAGTTTGCTTCGTTTGCTCGGTACTCCTTGATGATGCGGGTGGTTTCGGCTTTATTTTTCGCGAAAAAGTCGTCGTAGGCAAACTCGGTGAGGATTTGAAATGTTTTGTGGTCGGCAAGGGCTCCTGGGAACAAACGGCGGTGGCCGACGCAATGTGAAATTTCTGGGTCTGTCACATGTACTGGCTTGAACTTGAGGTTGTTTATGTACTTTTCTTTGTTGGCCGTTTTCACCCAATCGCGGCGGTTCATAACATATGTCTCGCGATCGATGTTGTAGTGACGGCGGTCGTTGGTTCTCTCCCGCTCTCTTTGTTCAAAGGTGACAAATGACGCCGCGATGTCGTAACTCGCGCTCACACGGGTCTGACTGATCGCAACATCAATGGCGCGGAGACCACGCACGTAGTCGCTCTCAAACTTGTAGACGCGGGTTGATGCAATGATCGGATTGGCAAAGAGTGTCGTGTAGTTGAACAAGATGTCGCCCTGAACGAGCGAGAGGATGGCCGGGATCCGCATGATGTAGAGTTGCTTGAGGTCGGAAAAGTGGATGATGCGGACGATCTTCATGAGTATCTCTGGCGGCAGCATGTCGAAGAGCTCGTTGATTTTGGTGTCGCGGTTGAATGTTGGCATGATGAGACGCTGGCTGGTGTCGCTGAAGTTGGTGTGCGTTCGTGCCATCTTGAAGTCTCCTCTGTAAAAGTGTGCATGGCAATGTTCGAGGTTTCCGCATGGGTTCGGACAATAACATCCGCATGCCAGTCTGGAAGTGCACCAATTTTGTTCATTGCTGCTGATGTAGAGTGCGTAGATCTCGGAGTCAATGCTGGGGTCGAGAAGGTAGTTGGGAGCGTGGAGTGCCTGGCAGGTCATTTTTGTTGTGTTATGTGGGAGGCTGAAAATAAATGCTTTTTTACTCAATCACAAAAAAGCATTTCAATTTTTTCTTAAAGACCATTTGATTTGAGGAAAGTCGGCTGGTCAAACGAAGTCGGTCTCAAAAACTTATCAAAAGACGTGTCATACTCATAATTGTATGCCTGGATTTCCGAGCAATTCTTAACTAATTCACCGCCGGAACTCTGTTGGCACGCGCTTAATATACCAATTTCATCATCGTTTTTTATGAGAGAACGGTCAATTCCGGTGTTTGCTGCAGTCATAGCACCAGTATCGGGCTTTGACTCTATGCCTTGAGTCGGTTGATTCTGCTGATTACCGTAAACAACATCCTTTACTGAAAACGGCTCTTCTGTCACTGTATGTATCTTGTCTCTAAACAGATAATAAAGAAAAATAGCAACCAGTGCGAACAATATAATGTTCTTAAATGTATCGTGCGAAACCATCGTTTTATATATAAAAATGACAAATAAAAATCGTCTTATTTCCCGCCAAAGAAATTGTTTAATTGTTGCGAAACCAACACAAATGTCGTACATTTCGGCATGTGCTTAATTTTCTTGGCATTAATGTAGGCACACGTTGATCGAACTCCTCCCAAATAATCGAGCACTGTATCATTGAGAGAACCACGATATGGCACCTTAATTGTTCGCCCTTCTGACGAACGATACTCTGCCATTTTGCCATAATGCTTCTTCATAGCATGGTCAGAACTCATACCATAGAACATTTTATATTTCTTACCATCTGATTCCTCAATAATTTCACCTGGATTTTCGTCGTGACCTGAAAATTGTCCACCAACCATTACAAAATCTGCTCCACCACCAAATGCCTTGCTCATATCACCTGGACAAGTGATTCCACCGTCGCCAATAATGAATCCATTGGCACCATGAGCAGCATCGGAGCACTCGATAATGGCAGATAACTGAGGCATCCCTACGCCTGTCTTTTGCCTAGTAAGACACGCACTTCCACCACCAATTCCCACCTTAACCACATCAACCATACCGTTAATGATGAGTTCCTCTGTCATCTCACGCGACACCACATTACCGGCAATAATAATGGCTGCCGGAAACATTTCGCGCATTTTACGGCAAAACGATACCAATTTCTCCATATATCCATTGGCAACATCGATACAGAGCCATTTAAACTGGAATGTGGCTTCATTCTCCTTAAATGCGACCATCTTCTCCAAGTCTGCGTCTGAAATACCAGTAGATACAGCAAAATAGTCTACATTCAGCGTCTCTTTTCTCTCGATAAAGTCGTGAACAGTGTAAAACTTGTGGAGACAAGTGATTATTTTGTGCTGAACTAGGGCATCATAGACGTCGAATGTACCGATGGTGTCCATATTCGCTGCCATTACAGGCACACCATCCCATGTAGCGGTGGAATGTGGGAATTTGTGAATATGCCGAGTGAGAGAAACCTCCGAACGCGAGGAAATTGTGCTGCGTTTGGGGCGGATAAGGACATTCCCGAAGTCGAGTTTCAATTCGGTTTCGATTTTCATAATGGGAACAACTATATAACACAATTGTGATGGTTTTATATAGTTTTTCAAACAGAAATAGTGGTTAATTCGTCATTTAAAGATTTGTATAGAGATTGAGGTCGATTTTGTTGCTTAGGCGTGTATGGTGGTGGTAAATCATCTGGAATGGAAATGTATCGACTGCGTTGTTTTTGCGAATCATATGCTATACAACCAATAACACTCCATCCCGATATAATCAATAAACACATTATGAACATTATGTAATAACCTATGATTTCAATCCACTCATTCACCATAGGATGAGAAGGGTTGAACACATTGACAAAACACCTAAAACTGCCTGTCTTGTTGAGAGAATTATACCAGTCATCGATTTCTTCTCTCGGCATCACACCGAATTGCCAGTGTTTTATTGGAGGATAATAAAGATATCCGTTATATTGCGTGCCATTAACGTCAGCAACAACATCAACCCGCCCATGAAAGAAAAATCCTCCGTCAACTGTGTAATTTGTGAGTGTCGAACCATTACATAACCCTTCACTGTATTTACGGGTGTCTTTATAATCAGTCATAACAACACATGATATAGGAAGTGTTATTGAAACGAATGACGCAAGCGAAATAATGAGGAGAATGTCCACACACCTATTGTTAGCCATAAAAATATATTTATACTTACAACATATTTTTAAATATCTTCAGTTAAGTTATATACCAATGTCATCTGCTGAAGACAAAACATCAATGGAGAATTTAAGGGATAGAAAGGATGCTGAAGTGGATGCTGGAGAGAATGTACCAGATTATCCGAAATTCTTTAAAAACGTGTTCGTCATTATTATTTCAGTGCTTATGTGGGTTGTTCTAAGTTCAAACCTTATATATTTGGTAAAGGAAACCAATCTAAATGCTTCATTACCTAGTGATCCCACCCAGTTACCATACAGTCGAGGACTTTCCTCTAAGTTATTCGGCGGAGCAGGAGGATTGAATAGTGTATTTGACGCATACAAATATGATTATGGCTGGCCATACAATTTAAAAGACAGCAACTTTTTCGGCAGTTGGTTTGGACAGATGATGGCAACATCGTGGTCTGCTTCACGTGGAATTTTATTTAAAGTAATGGATTTTATGAAAGAAATTGATGACCGTGTTCTTCTTGTAATAGGAGGTCCATTAATGGCATTATTTCTGATGTTTTCAACTGGTGCTGGCTTCTTCACTACAATTTATGGTTCTCTACAACTCGAATTAATTCCTATTATTTTAACAATATGCTTGTTTCTAATTGTTCTTCTGATTGGTTGGTTCAATGGAATGATAATGTCATTTTTATTGCTCATGTTCCTAGTTGTAAAGCCTCTTATATCTCAAGATGGTCGCGATAAACTTAAAACACATCTTTCAACTTATAGTCACTTTATTGCTATGGCGATTGGGTTGTTTGTTACTATAAATGCCTTTGATAATCTGGATTCCACCGTTGCTGGTGGAATGTTGTTGGCTCTTATTGGTTTCATTGTTAAAAGTTTGTTTTTTTAGACATAACTGAATCATATAAGTCTGCTGCAAAGAAATACAATTCAATGTCATCTTCGTGGTAATTACTGAAATAGACGATGTATTTTGTAATTATTGGTATAATGCGATATTTAGCATCTTCGTCCACAATTTTCGAATTTTTAATGTAATTGAAATAATTGTCTAAAATGTCAACAACTGAGTATCCCTTTGTAATCATTGAATCGAGCATTCCTTTTGCTATTGATAGATTTTCAACAGTATAAGGTTTATTAAATACAATTTCAGTGAATTCTTCGAAATGAGAATAACTTATTATAGAACAAGCCGATTTTGCTACATCCAACGTGATTTTCTCTCCGATGAGATTAAATTTCTCCATGTAATTAAGCAACATGCTAACTGAATTGTTACACATATTAATGACAAATCTAGTAGCATCATTATCTATGTCTATTTTCTCTTCTTCAATCACTTTCATACATATACCCGCTGTTCTGTGCGCATCAATTGGAAACACACGCAAAATGTTTAATCTCGACTGAATCGTGTCAATTATACGTTGATTGTTGCTACAACTCGCAATGAATATAACGTTGTTTCCATATTTGTCGATGTAATTGCGCAATATTTGTTGACATTGTTCGTTTACAATAATATCCATGTCATCGATGACTACTATCTTCTTTTTGCTTGCTATTTTTGGTGATAAAGAGCAGAATGTTTTCACTTCATTTCTGTAATAATTTATTCCATTGTCGGTCAGGCTATTAATATACAGAACTTCATCGTCGTAATTGCTCACGCCCTCAAAATATTTTTTCACCATGATTTTTAAAAGGGTGGTTTTGCCGGTTCCACCATTCCCAACCAATAGCACGTTCATTCCAATCATTTTGTGTAATAATTCCTTTAAATTTTCTGGGAATTGGAACTCGTCAATTGTTTTCGGAGTGTATTTATGTAAAATGCTTTTATTTTTAGATTGATGATGATTATTGGCTGATGTTTCTTCGCCTTTTCTGTTTATTTTTTTTACAATAATGAATTTGTCCATAGTATTTGTTGTTATTATTATTCGTATATAAGTATTTAAGTTTTTATTGGTTATGATTAAATAATGAATTATTATGAAGCATTGGGAATCAGTGAAACTGCTAGCCAAATAGACATTAAAAAGGCATATAGGTCACTTTCATTAAAACTACACCCAGATAAACAAGGCGGAAACGCAGATGAATTCAAGAAAATAAATGAGGCATATTCTGTTTTGTCGGATCCAGATAAACGTCAAGAATATGATTTTTCTCTCCGTGGTTCAAAACAACAACCTCCACCACCATTTAGCACTCCTACTAATGTGGGCGAAGTGTTTAATATGATGTTTAATAATGAAGGATTCAGCCAATTTATAAAAGTCAACTTGGAAAAGGTGGCGAAGAACATGAGTGTTAAGAAACCAGTGCCAATTGTCACCACAATAGAACTGACATTTCAACAGGCATATGAAGGCTATAATTATCCACTACACATAGAACGGTTCTTAGTGTCAAATCCAGAAAATTCCGAGGAAAAAACGCATGAAACCGAGACTGTATATGTTACTGTTCCTGCTGGAATAGATGAAAATGAGATAATTGTGGTCAACGGAAAGGGCAATGTGATCGGAGAGAACTGCGGTGACATAAAGTGTTGTATTAAAATAACAAATGATACAGCATATACTAGACAAGGCATGGATTTGCGTTATAAGAAAGAACTTTCTCTCAAGGAAGCATTATGCGGATTTTCATTTCCTATACATCACTTGGATGGCAAAACATATAACATTAACAATACGATGGGTCGCATCATATCACCTGGAATGAAACAAATTATACCTAAATTAGGAATGAAACGTGGTGAACCAGCCAATTTCGGAAATTTAATCATCGACTTTGAAATTAAATTCCCAGATACGTTGACACATGAACAGAGAGAAACTTTATTGAAGACTCTTTGAAATTAAGAAATGCGTTTCTGAGGGAGATCCTTTGAAACAAGGTAAATCGAGTTCTCAGTGAGAATGATGTACTCGTTTTGAACTTGGAGAATCTTTGCAATAGGACTAGTATACTCTTCGGCACTCTTTACGAGCAGTTTCTCCTTGTTGCTCGCACGAACACCGATGAAAGCGGTCTTATCACATGAAGCCGTCCAATAATCCATCATAATTGGGCGGTCCTCAGTAATGGCAATCTTAGACGCATGCTTATAAGTGGTCTCCGATGGAAGAGGATACTTAAATTCTGATTCGGTTGCTGCCGGTGGCTGTTGGGTAGAAGGGGTAGGTCCCTTAACCGTGTTTGTTCTCACTAAATTGCTGCCTGAAGCAGATGCTGTCATGGTGTTTGCGGTAGGCTGACTCATTTTTTCTTATATATTTCTTATGATTAAAATCTTTAAATACAAATACTTAAAAATATATATTAAAAACCTTTTATATGAACAACGACCCTTCAAATAAAAGGTTAACCGACGAAGAAAATTATAGAACATCATTTTCTCTTAAAGACTTGGATTCTAGTTTGCTAATATACTCAAGAATAACTAGCAATTTCATAAGTGATATATCCGAAGACATTAACATCGCCGATAAGAGCCACTTCATGTTTATTGTTGAAAAAGGAATTGAGACAATAACCAACGTTTATAAAACTTTATTGCTTTATACAAGAAACATCGAATTAGCCGAATATCACACTGAAAAGGCTTGTGTTTACTATATTGAATTCATTTCACAATTGGTTGGCACTGAAATAAATGTGAGAGAAACAGTGTTGTTTGTGTATAAGAAGACAATATTCGATATTAACAATGAATGCAAGAAAAAGGTGGCTATTAGTGTAGAACAAAATGTTTATTTTTCAATATTAGATGAAACGACGCTCTTTATTCAAACACTCATTAAAACAGTGCTATTAGAGAGAAATGTAAACGATAATAAAGTTATAATGGGTGGAATCTTACATGAAAAGATTGTAGAATACTCAAAAAAGATAAATTTTTTAAATGATTTAACGGATGTGCGTATTTCTAAGTTGAGATTTTTAAATTCACTAATGTCTGTATTAAGTATTTTAAAATGTACACACATTCGAATATTTAACATTGTGGACGCAGTTTTAAAAAAACTCGCAAAAATCGATGATGGCTCAAATTTGTGTTTTTCAATGGAAAAATTAACAAATGCGGTTGAAAACAATTATTCTCCTCTTAAAATAGCATCTCATGTGGTTTTGATGTAAATTGTCTTTCGTTTGCTCTTTTTAACGGTCGACTTCTCTCGACGTTCGACGATGTTTCCAATGGCAATGTTCTTATACTCAGTCTCCAAGATTTGCTTGAGGTATTGATAAATGACATTCAGAAGGTCTTCGTCGCAATGCCCTACAATGAGGGTGCTTCCCGTTCGAAACACCATGAATGCGATTCCTCTACACTTTGTCTCTCCGACGGTCTGTTTCTTTCTCTTGTTGGCACATGACTTGACACACTTACAGATTCCTTTGGCATCAGGATGCTGGTCGTTTTGAAAGTAAACACATCGGATTCCCGGATACTTACACGGATCATACTCGCAATGAATTCCATAGTCATAACGAAGCACTTTGAACAACTTGTCTCTGTCGATGTAGTATCCGCAATTGAAGTTGGAATTGATGAGAACTGTGTCTGCTTCACCTTCATTACACGAAATCACTTGGTCTGGGAAGAATGGCTTCAAAATGTCCACGAGGTGGGTGATTGTGGTGTCGAGCAAGTCATTGAGAAGCATTCCTGGAAAGGACAGTTTACCGGTGTTGAACACCTTGACATTGACTTCTTTGAACTCGTCACCATACTTGATGCGGAAGATGAGCACCAAGCAATTGTAGAAGGCACTCTTGTTTTTCACGCGATGCGACAAAATGTCTTTGTTTGACATGCCAACATTCATCTTACAAACATACTTGTTCTTTTTGTTAATCTGTGAGTCGCCCTGCTCAATTGTTTCCTCATTGGAGAGAACGACACTCTTCTTGTTCTTCCTCATAATTCGGTTGATTTGAAGATTCTCCACCCCGGCAGTTCTTTTCATGACCTCTTCGTATTTTTCAGCCGTTTCACACGTGATTTTAATCTGTTTCTTAATGATGCCGTTTGCTTCAGTTGTATACGGCATGATTGGTATCGCCCAAAACAATTCAGCAATATCAATATTCTTAACGTTTAAATAAGTTATTTTTGTCTTGGTGGAGATGTAAATATCCCCGCATTTTGGTGGATGAGAATCGTCAACAGGTGCGAGTTCATCAGTTTCTTCATCGGCTGACATGGTTCCGTCGTCATTGAGAAATGCTTCCCATTCATCGTCGACAAAGGTGGCCATTTCTCTTTTGCTAAATTGGTTTAAGTTGATGTGTTTAAATCCATTTAAGAAACTGTTTGTTCAGTTTCAATTTTCTCGTTGGATTGCGTGGTTGTTGGATTCACATTAATGTGTCGCTGTATTGGGTACATGTTACGCGGATCAACGAAATACACAGCACTTTGGTTGTTCTGTGCGATTGCGTTGAGATTCTTCTGTCTCTCCATCTCAAGAATAAACTCGAGTGTTCGTGCGCTATCTCCAGTTGCCTTGTTAATGGTGTCGATTTGACGGGCAAGAGCCTTAGCATTCTGGTCAATAGCATATGCCTTTGAATCTGCCTCGAGTTTCACCTGATAAAAGTTGGCATCAGCCTCCAGTTTGGCGGCATCACGCTCTCCCTCTGCGGTGCGGATACTGGCCTGAGTATTCAGTTCATTCTCTCGACGACGACGCTCAGCCTCCATCTGCTTCTCGAGGTGATGCGCGACCTCCTTGTTTTGAGGCCCGAAATCAGTAATCTCAAACCGAGTACACGCGACACCCCACTGATCGATGCTATTCTCAATCGTCTTCACAAGTTCAGCGTTAATCTCGTTGCGTTGCGAAATGATGCGGTCATATGCGAAC
>Ga0194133_10010345_pt1 | contig 10517 bp, 4 predicted proteins | sample TA2KigOf40mmetaG_FD_155448 | JGI IMG/M metagenome (GOLD analysis project Ga0194133, IMG submission 155448) | Freshwater microbial communities from Lake Tanganyika, Tanzania - TA2015055 Kigoma Offshore 40m | ecosystem: Environmental > Aquatic > Freshwater > Lake | place: Tanzania: Lake Tanganyika... | reverse complement strand
ATTCGTTTGTTCTGTGATCGTTTATTCAGCGCATAAAACCGTAAAAAAAGTTTCCAACAAATTTTGGGGCATTTTTGGATTTAAATTTAGTGATCCGCCAATTATTTCGAAGGCCATATAATTGCAATTCTGGTTAAAACTAGGCGGGGTTAGGTTACCTGCTGATTCATATCAAAAAAATATTACTCGATATGGAGAACATTTGAAACAATTATAAATTGTACTAACGGATTCAAAATTAAATGCAATAAAAAATTATTTCGTCTTCATTTCACACCAATAAATTTTAAAAAAATTTAAATTGTGTCTGGATTTGCAAGGAAAATGTTATTTTTAGAATGTTCAAATTTTAATTTCAAGACACTTTTAGATCTGATTAAACATGGCTTCTACATGACTTCAAATTATCCATTTTGACCAAACACTGCATCTTGTTTGCATGATCCAAGGCCTTTTCCTTGTGCCCCGAAGGCAACCGCACTAGTTGGAAGGTTTCCGGATTTCCAGACTATCAAATCTTGGTTGTCAAAATGTAACCAAATAATTTATTGAATTTTACTAAATTGTTATACTCTTAACAATTAGGGAGAGAACAAATATATTTTCATGCAAAAACGTGTATTAATTATATAATTATCACATTTTCAAGAAAAAACCTTCCTCAAGGTAAAGTATGAGATTTTTGCAAGACCTTTAAATAAATAGCAATTTTTTTGGATCTATCTTATTTCTTTTTTTGACTTCATGAGATCAATTTCAAAGGTAACTAACTGTTTTTAGGTAATATTGAAACGCCCACTGAACTCCTGGAATAACTGTGATGCTATACAAAAAAAAATAGAAAATGATTTTTTTTGAAGTTTTGATCTTGGATTGTCACGAAGTTTGGTTTCAACTTTTCGTCTTAATTTTAGACTTTTTTCATGCTTAAACTCACGTTCAAAATTAATTCTGTGACCACAATTCTTTAAAGATTTCTTTTTCATTCATGTTATTTTTTGCAAAAAAAAAAGTTTTTTCAAAAAAGCTCCTTTAATGGTGAATTTAGAAATAAGTTAAGGCCATAAAGTATAGATTAGAAGCATCTCTTTCTATTTTAAATGGGATGAATTTCTCCTTTGTCTAGTTTGCATGCAGTTCTTGTTAGTTGTCTGGACTTGTTGCTAAAAGCTATTAGGCCGCATCAAACTGATCTGACCTATTTCTCAGTGTAACACCATTACAAAAGAGAGTCACTTTGGATGTAGATTTGAAGAAAAGGGTTGTTACCTTGAAGTAATGCTTGCAAAGTCTCATTATGAGGATTTCCGATGACAAAAATGATTCTGCACCAGGTTTCTGCGTTACAATTTTCGCCCCAAGTAGATCGAACTTCTCGTCGTTCTGCAGCATTTCGAGGAGCACTTTGGGCTGCAATGATCACGCTGAATGCTGGAAAAAAATGCAAAATTTATTTTCCCAGGCCTTGTAACGTTAGAATTTTCAACTAAAACACATATTTTTTTGTAGTATTTTTAAAGACATTTTTTGCCACACTGTGGCTGGAAATTTTTTTGTTGGTGTGCCAACCTTGGGCCAGTCAAAGGTAGCCAGGGTTCAAACCTATGACCCTCCAATCCCCAGCCTGACATTAATAATAGTATTTTACTGTTTATTAATAACTCTAACATTATATAAATTGCAATAATCAATGAAACTTTATCAGTATTTTATAAGCTGGAGGTCTTTGAGACTTTGGTGGCTTGTGCTAGGGTGTAAAAACAAAACTGGGATTGTTTATGTGGAGAGGTGCCCCACCCAGCTGAAAAAACCACCACCACCATAGCAGCTTTACTGACTAGATAATAAATTGGACACACTGTAGGCGGTTAAAAAATTTCTTCAAACATTCATATCTATGATGGCCTCATGGTAAGGTAAAAAAGGATAGGATTCCCAAAGATACCTTAAACCAGTAAGACTATCAAGGAATTTATATTACTTTTTCTCATCAAGTTGCCTTAACTTTCACCCGATTTCAGGTCAATGCAAATAAAAGGACACTCTTTGTTCATGGCTTGGAATTGTACTTTTGATTTCTTTATTTTTTGACAGCCCTGAGTCAAAGGTTGACAAAGGTGCATAGCTTAAAAACCTGCTATCCTGAGATCTTCATCCTCATCTAACTACCTATGTATGTCCTTCTTTCATGCGTGAACCACCAAACCAATCTCCACCAAACTTTGTACAGACTTTCCCACTAACTCAGGGAAGTATGACCCCACCAAACCAACCTCTTTACCACAGAGACACGTGAACTCCAAAATCTAGGCAGATTATTGGAGAAAAAACTTTGCTTTACAAAAAATGTCCAGATGGGTACTTTTGTGCTTTTTTGTCAAAATGGGCTGCTTAATTTTTGCTCTCCAGGTCTAGGGATGAGGGGTTACGAACTGGCACCCTTAATTAAAAACTGATAGTCCAATCATGTTGAAATTTCGGTTCTGGGCCTTTAAAAATGAAAGTACAAACACAAGGAAGGTTTGAAATTTATCAGGGCCTCTTACCTGCCTAGGGATAAAAAAGGTGAAAGAACAATAAAAAAAGCCCTGGAGTTGCAAGGGGTAGGCTAAATTTTTATTGGGCCTGGATAAAATTTCTCCTGGGTAGTAACAAATAAATCAAAAAGTTTCAGATAGTTTTAAGTACATTCCTTCTTTGCATCTTTTTTGCATTCGATTCGATCTCTGATGCATTTATTTACCAAGGTGAAACTTCATGACAAATTTTTCTCCATCAAAAACATCAGATAAGTATTTGTAATCAAATGAGAAAATGAAAGTTTTTTCATCTTTTGCACATACGAGATGATGATTTCAAATTATTTCTCACCTTTTCATAATTTAATCTGTTTATAGTGAATGCAAAAAAACGCCCAAATAGTTTGGGGTAGAGTTACAACAGGTGGATGTGTGTGGTCTGCCTAGATAAAAGTTAAGGTGGTTGGTTGGGATGGAAAAAAACCACAAACAAGAAGTTTACTGATCTTAAGATTTTTGAAAAATTTGGTTTCATTTTTTTTGCCTTCAATTTGAAAAATGAGGGTGGGTTTCATATTTCAAAACTTTCCATCTGCCCCCAAAACAAAAGAGTCACAGGAAGATGGATCTTAAAAAGAGTGCATGAAAAATGCCTTAACCTTGTAACTACATATTTTAAAAACAGTAAAAATATTTTTTGAAATTTAATGTAAAATGTTTCTTTAATTTGTATAAATAAGTATATGTTAGCATTTCATTTCTGATTATTCCTCACCAATATTTATTACTGACCCCTTTTATTTTATTTCACAATTGATTAGGGCTGATTAACCTGCATTCATCTAGATCAATTTTCATTCCTCCTCCTCTCCAGCACCAGCTAACCTGCTAAGGTCAAACTATGTCTGTTGATATAATAATTTTAAACCTACTCTATGGGCCGCAGCCAGACCGCCTTATGCTGTTTCCGGTTGGCCTGCAGTCGACCCATCTTAAGCCATATTTGGGCAGACTAATCTATATGATGATGGTCTAGGTTCAATATTACCCTAAGGTGCCCTTTTAAATCACTTCCTCAAATATTTTCCATTTATTACGAATGACTCTGTAGCCTGATGGATAGGGCACTTGCGTCTAGAGCCAGAGGTCTTTTTTCTATCATAATTCGTTTAATAAAATTGATTTGAAAAGATCATTTGACTAAATAACATTCCAATTTCACACTGCCACCCACTCGAACACCCTTACAAACTAACGAACGACAGACAGATGACAGCTACACCCTTATATAAATACCGGCCAACCCGGGGCCTGCCGCTGCCCGGGAAAAATTAAATGAAACTAAGTCACCCATCTGGACATTTTTGTAAGGCAAAGGTTTTTCTCCACTGATCGGCAAAAGTTTTGAAGTTTGGGGTACTCTGGGGTCAGGGGGTCGGGTTGGCAGGGTCATACTTGTGTAAGGAATCTTCCCTGAGTTGGTGTGTAGGTCTGTACAAAATTTGGTGGAGGTTTGTCTGGCAGTTTGCGAGCAAAAGAGGGACATAGGTACATACAAACAGTCTGCCTTAGGGAAATAAAACATCGATTCATCTAATAACATTTCGCCTAATGTCATTTTGCCAATGACGGTTCGCCAAATGTCTGTTTGTCTAATGCATGGTTCGCCTACCATGACTGTTTGACAGATGTCAGTTTGCCTACTGTTCCCCCCCTCCCCAACCTCCCAACCTGCAGGGTTAGGGAGGAGGAAACATGCACTGCAGGGTTAGGGAGGGTGGAAGATGCCTCACAGGGTTAGGGAGGGGAATATGCTTTGGGAGGGTTGGGGGGTCAGGTAAGGTTAGGTTAGCAATAAATGCTCTTTTGGGTAAAGGCTGAAAAGGCAAACAGACATTAGGTGAAATGACTTTTAGGCGAACTGACATAGGAGGCGAAACGACATTAGACAATCCATCTGAGGCAAAATGTTTGTTATGCGAAACATCATTAGGCAAATTGACACAGTATCAAATGGGAGTCAGTGTGGTCAAGTTGTTTACTCGCCAGATTTCCAACCCAGCAGCCCGGGTTCGACTCCCGCCCGGAGTAGTAACCAACAAAATAAAAGGAAAAAAAGAAGCTAAAACTACCTAGTGTGCCTTAAATTGACTAAAAGTGTTGCAAGGAGTACAAAAAAAATCATTATAAATAGATGTAGTTAATGGAATATATCATTAAGCACTTTGGAATTGGGACTCTTGAATTAATCATGAAAATTTCTAAAATTTTTTGAACTTTTTTCTTAAAAAAAATCTTATCAAATGAAGTTTTTATAAAATCAAAATCGAGCAAAAAAAAGTGACAATGTTCCATCTTTTGTAAATGACGTGGTTTGTTTTGGTCTTGTCAATTTCGCATTTTTGTGTAAGTATTGATTAAACCTGGGATATCATCCATTAGTAAACCATATAATAGCTGAAAAGAAAGACTGTTTCAATTGGATCTTTCGTGTGCAAATGTCTTTCACAGAGACCTTCGAAAAGTCTTGTGTGGATATTATTATTTGCTTCCATTTAATGGTTCAATAGTTGTGATTAATCAAAAAAAAATGTTGGCTAATTACGTTGCCCGACATTTTGATGGTCATTTGGGAATAATTCAAGGCTAGAAAAAAATATTTTTTCCTTTTCATAAAAAAGACTTACCCATTCTACCCTTGGCCATGATTGGTCCTAATTTAGGCCTCATGATCGATGTATTTTTGCTTTCAATGTCAACATAGTGAGAAACATTTCTGGACACCTCTGGAGGCCATCCAGGTACTGTATAATCTTCAACAGTAGCAGATTTTGTAGCCAATTCTTCTCCTTCATCATTCTTGACGTCGGACTTCTTGACTGACACACTTTCAGTTTTTCGGACAAGTCTCACCTCTGTGGCATTCGTGATGCTTGTATGAAATTCTTTCTTCGCCTGATCTGTAGGAATTTTCGGCCCGGTTTCGTCATTGTCACCGAGCCCTGTGGTGTCCTTCACTTTATTGTCTTCTGGTCTGGATTCTATGTGAATCCAGATGTTGTCACGCTTCGCGTAACTGTCGATGGAGACGTTTTCGTTGCGGTTCAATTGGTCCCGCGGGCCACCCACCACGACCTTTAGGTGGAGATGGAATCTCTCAACTGAAATAAACAAAAAAAAAGATTTGACTTTCAATTAAGTAGAGGGGCATTTTTTGTGCTGGGATCGACTATCAAAACCTAAACTCAAAAATTTGATCAAATTCTGCTCCATCTAATCCTCCTAACATATAGTATTTAGCAATCTTGTGTCCATCACAGTTCCAAGACCCTCAGGGTAGACCGTGCGGTCCAAAAAATGCGTGAGCAATGAGGGTTAAAGAAAGGCATCCCAGGGTTTCAGGATAAAGTGCCCCTGATGTTCTTTTTTTTAATCTTTTAATGTGCGCCTTGCAAATTTTTATTCATTAAAGGCACACTGTTTTTGGTTGTGAATCACTTGTTATTTTTTGGCAACCCAGGGCCAAAGGTTGCCCTGGAGACGCCAATGCTCAACCCCGTACCCTAAGATTCCCAGCCTGATGTTACTCAGCCACAGTGACCCCTTAAGAAATAATCTGCCTTTCAGGACACTTGGTTCTCAATAACCTCTTCTAAGCTAAATTATAGCTCTTTGCACTTTAAGCTTAAATATCTCAGCTTCTAGACAAAGATTCAGAAATCTGATCGGTAAATTTCATGGCATTAATTAAATGAGTCTTCATGCCAAATTTCAGCTCTTTAACTTCAAAACTGTAAGAGGAGATAGTCGCGCACAAAGATGTCACTCATTATCAGACGCAATCCTTCTCGCTTTTTCTAAACCCCCACCCCTTGCTTCGCTTGGGAGGGATTAAAATATTTCACAAAAATTTCACTTTCAACTGGGATTTTTTTTCCAATTGCCAAAGGCGATTGAGTCGATATTTCACTAAGTATAAATTTCATCACATTCAAAAGAATGAAAAGAAACTAACTTTGTTATTATTAGCTTTTATCTAGAGGACATGTGAAAATCTGAATTGTTTCTACCAGACTTGCATTTAAGCCAAATATTATAATTAGCCGGAAATGTTTAGTGGTTCAAAGTAAAACGCAGGCGGTTTACCATTTGTAAAGCACATAAACGTCACTTTAAAATATAACTAATTAACTCCACACAAAAAATATCATTTAAAAATTTATGATCCCAAGTACGGAAAAGGGTGCACCATATCCGCCCTGAAGCCCATTCCTAACAAAGTTTTGAATTTCTTAATTCTTGAAAATGGAAAAAGAAAGTGATTCATTATTTCAAGTTCCTATCAAACCAACCTTCTTTCGAAATCCTTAAAAAATCAACCCAAGCAGGTCTTTTTTAACAGATTACTTTGAAATATCATTGATATTATACTTGAAAATAAATCTCCAGATGATGGAATGGTCTGAAGAGAGTTAGAGTCGGACGAGAGACTGTGTGTGAAAACCAGGTGATGACCTTCCCAATCAAGATAAGAATCAATACCGAACTGTTTATTGAAACAGCAGCCCTTTATCTAGGAGAGACCTGGATAAGAGTTATGACCAATAAGGGGTACCAGTGTGTGTTGACCCTTTCTGATTAGAGAAATGCATATACCTTGCGCGGATGTGTTAATCTCGGTCAAAAAAGAAGTGGGAATCAAAGATCAGGTGTCAACCTATCTTGAAATGAGTTTAATGGGAATGTGATAAATATAGACCATTATCGTTAAAATATTGTGAAAAGTAAAATGAGACAATAACTTGCATTGAGCGCATTATACAAAATATTATTTATTTATTTATGAAGTTACATCTCAAGATTAAATTTTAGATGATTTTCATATTTTTGAGTTTTTGTCAGCAAATAAAGTGCCCTAAAGGTTGCAAGATGTACTGGGACTGTACCTATGACCTTCAGATCCAAACTCAGATGCCTGGCCTTAATGACCCCCCTTTTGAACAAAGCAAATCAAGTAAAAAGTAGGTAATCTAATGAAATAAAGACTCAGGCAATGTTGATGCTTGATCAACACCTTTTTAGAGTCCTGCCATTGTCAAATAATTAATTATGTGGTCAATGCAGATCATTTTTATCCTGATTAAGGTTGTCCTGTTGATTTTTTTTGGCAATTTTTGGTTGAAAAAATTGAACCTATAACCTTAGATCTAAGTTCTCAGTTTTCATGATAGAGAATGTATACCCAAACTACAATTTTAGATCCTACCTTTCAGTTAGTTGCTTCAATTATTAGGAGAAAAATGCCTCTAGACAGAAGTTTTGATTCTAAATAAGTTTTTGTAAGAGTTTAAATCGCATGTAGATATCTATAAGCTGCTCAAGTAGATCCGGAAAAAGTGAAAATGCAGATCTTAGCCGTGGAGAACTGACGTTTCTTCATGGATAATCCAATTCAAGCACGGATTTCATTCATCACATCACGTAGCAAATAAATTTCAAAGAGAAATTAAAACTAACATGTCATTATACTGAGTATCAAACTCCAAGGAAAAAAGGTTTTGATGGTTGCAGATTTGAAATGATCCTTGAATTGTTTGCTCTTAATGCCTTAATAACCAATTATTCCACTTCTAATCTTTAAGATTTTGTTTCATAAAGATGGGTATAAAAGTTCAAGATAATTTCCATAGATTGCGAAATGTTTAACAACTGAAAAATATTCCCCCTTTTCGACCTCACGTCCTTTTCATTAGAAAAAAAACTCTACAGGAAAAGATGATTGTTTTGAGAGGAGAAAATCTCATTGTCATAAATCTAGATTTGTGTGTTTAGATCTTAGTCATATTTGTTTAATTTGAAAATTAATATTCCAGATTAGGAATGTTTAGGACACTTTTTGATGGTTCTAGTGAAACTGGATATAAAAATAATAATTAAGTTGATAGGGATTTTTTGTGCAGGAAAAATGCCAAACCCTCTCAAGCTCACAAATTTGACAAAGCTAAAAAACATGTTGAATCAGACCAATTCTGTTATTTTCGACGTCCATCTTTGACCTCAAATAGCTCACTCAGTTTAGAAGCTAGAGTTTGATCCAGACAGCCTCATCCCTTGCAATTGGATTTTTCATATTTGGTCTGCGAGCTGAGAAATGAGGGTTTTACGAGGCTAACAAACCAGATCGGACTAGCACAATTATGTTATTTTTGACCTCCATCTTTGACCTCAAATATCTTAGACACCAGACAAAATGTCAAAAAACTGGTTGATAGATTTTGTGCCATTAGTACCGTAATTATTTCTGCCAATTTAAAGAGTCCTGGCTCTAAAACTGTGGTAGGAGATAGAGGTGACAAACAGACAGACAGACATTTTTACCAATGCAAGCCCCGTTGAAAAATCTAAACTCCCCCTCACTCTGCTCGCTTTGCTCGGGAGGGATGATCTAATGCAGTGTGAGATAAACGCCTCAAAAAGAGTTCTTCCATTGATATAGTCACTGCAGATTACTATTACTCTTATTCAGTATGCCTGTTGATTTTTTTTGCAATCTGGGGTTGAGGGATTGCTGGTAGGGCAGGGTATTAAACATACATCCTTAGATCAAAGTTCTCAGTTAAGTGCCCCTTACCCACTCAGCTATGGCAACCCCTTTGCATGTAAAAGAGATTTATTTTGAGATTAGCCTTAAAATTTATTAGTTTTTGATACTTTGTCAATGACTAATGGAATCAACAACTCCTCCTTTTCAAAATCACAGGTATTATTTCATTTGAAAAAAATGTAAAAAAATTGAAAATATTCTTTAGTTGACAATACAAAGCTTTTTCATACAAACTTTAAGATGATCTATTAAATGTAGATATCTCAACTGGGATGAAGGTATATTTTCAGATAAATCTATTCATCCATCATGTGAAACACTTCTGAACAATTTTTTTTCTGCCTAAGAAATGTATTTTGACTTCATTTTTGCATTTCCATATGATAAAAATGAGAATATTTAAATGAAATCTTCCTTTCGTAACTCTATACAAAAGGATTCCTTGGCGAATATTGATCACTTATTGTTTGCTAATCAACACCCCACCGAATAAGGAAATGTCAGAAATTTCTTCATCTTTTGTGAAATGATAAAAGCAGGACAAGGTTTTGCAAAATAAAGTCAAGATTCTTTTTGACAAAACAAGTGCTTAAATACTTAATCATAATATCATCATGCTTGCTTGCATGTTTTTTTAATGCTTATTCCCTAAAACATGAAAGGATCCATCATAGAACTTTTTTTTATATTCAATTGATTAGCAGATAAGTGACATGTGGATTATTCTGTGAAAAGGGAAACAGAAAAAAATGTGAACAAAGAACTTTTTCACATTTTCCTAATTAGAAGACATTGTAGAATTTGTGTACATTGAACTTATCCATGGATAATTGTTTAAATAATTACTTGTCATTTATAAAGTAGTTGCATCTTATTTTAAAGTTATGATGACTTTGCTTTGGGAATAAGACAATGTTGCAAAAAAAATTGCCAATCATGTTGCTAAAAAGATCTGAAAATATGCTGAGAGTCTTTAAAGAACATATTCAATCCATTGTTGCTTGGTAAAAAAAGTATCATGAAAGTGGTATTTCATTTAAAATCATCAAAAAGGCAACTTTGTGACTTTTTTCTATTAATTTCTATACCTGAATTTGTGTAAAAGGGTAGAGAATAAATTCCTCCCCCACCAAGTTCAGTTTACTGTCACAATATACTGTTTACCCTCATTTGATCATGCAGAAAAAACTGTCTGAATGATTTGAGTTTTGAGGAGCCTTTTTCTATAGTCTGTCAAAAAAACAAAATGGGTAACAAAATTGAAATTAAAAAAAAAAACTAGCCAAAAAGTCGAGACTGAAAAAATGTTCTTGAGCCAAAAGTCTCGATGTGAGTCAGACATGGAATTCAAGTTTGGTTATGATTTACAGTTATGAATGGTGAGGGCAAAGTTA
>Ga0194133_10010344_pt1 | contig 10517 bp, 6 predicted proteins | sample TA2KigOf40mmetaG_FD_155448 | JGI IMG/M metagenome (GOLD analysis project Ga0194133, IMG submission 155448) | Freshwater microbial communities from Lake Tanganyika, Tanzania - TA2015055 Kigoma Offshore 40m | ecosystem: Environmental > Aquatic > Freshwater > Lake | place: Tanzania: Lake Tanganyika... | reverse complement strand
TGCCGTCCAAAGAGAAGAAGCCTGGTCTATAGTTGTACAATTCGTTCAGGAAGTCTGTTCTGACTTTGAAACTGAGAGCTATGAAAACAGTGAAGTAGAGTACTTTAGGAATAGGTTAGAGGAAGTTAAAAAGAAAAAAGCAGTGTTTATGATTTGGTTGCAAAAGTTCAATCAAAAAATGGAACTTGAAAGCTTGAAATCGAGAAAGCGATAGGGCTAACTGATTTGGTTAATAAAATTGTCAAGTAGGTACTTACCCACATTAGAATATTTTATGTAAAAGTAATTAACAAGACAAGTTGTTCATCTCGTACACAAAAACCAGTGAAAAGTGCTTTTAATCAAATACATTTTTTTGTTTTATGTTTTGTCTTATTTATTGAATCTCATAAAGTTGACTTTTTCACAAAAAAAGGCGAAGATATAGATGAATTTAATTTTGAGAAATGTTAACTAAACTTCCAAAGATTATTTCCTTTTTTCAGTTGGGTGTTTTGGTGCTGGGTCTTTACCCCTGTAAAAAGGGTTGACAAGTGGATCATTTTATGGAAAACAAAAAGATATATGACTGACTACATTCAACAGTTTTCGGGATCAAGCTCCTGACTCTCAGTTACTTATAGTCATATGCAATGACCATACAAAAGGTCACCTTCCGTTGTAATTGGGGTGGTAAAGTTTGGTTTTTGGCATCTGGGATATATATTGGATCAAACTACAAAAATGTGTTCACTGAAATTTTTTATTGGCAAATCACAATCCTCTGAACAAGAGAAAAAATAAATCTTATCAAAAATTATAGATGAAGTTCATTGATGACCAGAAATTTAGCTACATATTATGCAATTTGCCAGAGGGCCCTATCCTTAAAGTCCTCAATTCACCCCTTCAGTGTTAATCGATAAATTCTTTGGTTGACTAATTCACTCCTTGAGCCTATTCTACCCATAATTCCCATTGATCTTAATTTGTGGTCACCCTTGTGAAAACACACTTGGTTTTCCAAAAACATCCCCCCCTTATGTTTTGAGCCCTTGGCCTGGAGGGTTGAGGGGCTCGAACTCTGTGAAAATCTAAGATTATCCTTGGAAAAGCTCTTATTAAGCTTACTTTTAATGATTTGCTTTGGATTTAAATATTTGTGTCCCAGGGCTATGGGTTAGGAGTAATAATAATAATCTGGTGATGTCAATGCAAGATAATCACCTTTATCAGAGTCCTGCCATAGCCATTTAAATATGTCCATGGCCACTGCAGATTACTGAGGGTACTTTGTAGATTTTTTCTGCAATCTGGGGTTGAAAAATCTGCTGCCATGGCCAGGGATTTGAACCCACTATCTTAGATCTCTAAGCCACGGCGATCCCATTAATCGCTATCGATATGGGAATAATTTTTACAAGTTTTTTAGGACTACAGCATTCCTTTGTATTGCCAGCAGATAATTGGAGTGAAGGGTTCAATTAGAGGTTGGTTGTGGCTGAAAGCTGGTGACTGTTGGCAAAGCCATCTGGAGATTACATGGGAATAAGGGAGGTTATGAAGAAAGAAGGAAAGTGAAAATAAATTGGTTAAAAGTCTTGGGGAGTACGGGGTAAATATAGGGAGTTTAGAACGACTGGGGGACTATTAGGGATTGTGTGTCCTATCTTGATCTCCATATTGTATCCCAAGCCAACATACTATTCGACCTCAGCAACCTAATCAACCGGACTTTACAGTTTGGAATTGGAACAACAAAAGTTCAAAGAGATTCCATAAGACGCGAGGTTTTCCTTTTGAAATCTTAACTTTTTACAAGGTAAAAGGCGGCATTTATAATATTTTTTATTGATCTATCACTTGGATTTAACTTTGAGAAAGATTCTTAAAGTTGACTACATAATTTATCATGTGTCTTTCGGATGCAATTCTAATGACAGATTTTATCAAGGGGAGCCTTTTGGGTCAGGCTGTTTAATAGGGGCATCTTTTGATTCTGGTTGAGACACCATTTCCAATTGCTTCGATATTAAGTCTGTTAAAACTCCAGTTTGAGATTTTAAAGTGTTTGGAAGATCTGCCAGTCCACTAAAGACCCACATTACACCTGTCAAAAAAAAAGCTTTTTAGATAAAGCTGCAGCAAAATGTTTAAAAAGTTCTATATTTACAAACCTGAATTCCAATGTTTTCTCGCATCTAAATATAAATTCTGAGTTTCTGGAAATGCTGTAAAGTAAAAAAGATGTTCCGATCATACAAGATTTTGGCATCAATTTGTAAATTTGATAATGAAGGATATTGCAATTTTTTATAGAGTGTAATAAACTTTTTGGGTACTATATCAGCATTAAGCTTTGAAGACTAAAATCTAACTTACCCATATACTTAGGTACCAAATCCGTTATTTCTTTTGGAATCTCAAAGTTTGGAATTTCACTAACATATTTGTCATCGGTGACGTCCTTCCTCAACTGCTTTAGACCCTTGGTCGCATCTTCATGGCTCCCCCAAAGACGGTACTGCAAGCAATTGGGATCGTCTCGTTCTATACAATCTTTTATAAACAGCATGCAAAAGAAAAGTTACCTGATCAGAAACGTAGAGAACTCCTCCTGCAACGCCAAGCTTTGTTCCCAGTTTTAAGGTGGCCCACAACTTGCCCATAGTTGCACTATGAAATGAAATCAAAAGGTTTGGTCCACTTTGGTTTTCAGCATGATATAAAAAGATAAACTGATTTATTGCAAGGCTTAAAATTTCACAGGCAATTATTTCTCAACAAGTTAAGTAACAAAAACCCAAGCTGATTTCGTGTTTAAAAATACACAAAAAAGAGAGTCTTTCAGATCTAGGATTTGCCTTTTGTTGATTTCAGCAAGAATGACTAGTGAAGGTTCTTTTGACAAGAGTAAAGATAAACAGCTCCTTAAGTGATTGTAACACATGAAATATTCAAATATGGAAAGTATTTTAAGCATCTTTTCGTGGCTTTCACTTGAAGGTTTTGCTTCGTAATGCTCATTTCTTTAGTTTGTTGCATTTCTGGGAATACAATTTGGCCATGTGATCCCGCCGCAAGACACCGTTACTATGATGTAAATGAAAACAACAACAGTGATTGCAATTCCTACACCGACTTTGACATTTTGCCACCACATCCTCCTGGATAGTACACGACTGCTTTGCTTAAATGCAACAGAACGACTTTGCAGAACATCAGTTTTGTTAACAATATTGTCGAGCCGGTCGCCACGCTTCAAAAGAGCATCGATATTAGTATTCATAAGCTCTTTTACTCGATCAACCTACAAAAATTTGGACCATTGAAGTGTTTCAAATTTTCACATTTAGAAGCTTCTTAAAATGCTTTACCTCATTTTTCACTCTTTCCACTTTGCTCGGGTTGGCTGTGGCCCCATCTCTAGAGTCCACTTCGATTGCGTCATAGTCATCTTTAAGAGTAAAAAAACACTCGTTTCCTTCTCTTATCATGAATATAACCTTAATGTCATGAAAAAAATTACCTCTGGATTGATAACTGGCCATGTCTCCGAGAAGGTTGAACTCTTAATTATCTAGCCCCTTTCAAACAATGAAGACTTTAACGTCACGCCCTTCTTACAAAAAAGTAATACGTCTTTCTAGAACGGCGAACGGACTATGAAGCTTTGGAAATTTTTTTGAACTTTTTTGAATCACTCGCAGACATGTAATCTTCTTGTTCTTATTCCTAAACCAAAGTAAACTTTCAAAACAAAGAATTGGACAACTGCAATGACAACGAACAGCATTATCTGCGACAAACAAAATTTAACTCAAAATGTAGCTTAATATAACAGCAAAACATCATTTGCAAAGATTTTACAAAAAAATTTGCTGCAGATTTAAATTTTTATCACTTCAAATTTAAAGTCGATGAAGTTTTTGGTCCCTAATCTTTCGAATCTTTGTTTTGGCAGCACAGACTTCAACAGCTTTTACCTTGGATTTCAATTTCGTTTGACAAAATCGACATTTAACAATTTTTCTCATAAAAAATTCAAGTAAATACTCTACAATAGTGTACGTCTTGTTTACATTGGTAAGATGATATGGTCACTGTATGATTTTCGAGTGTTTTTCGTTGAACCCTCTAGTCTGGCTGCAGTACAATTTCGCTCAAAGGTACGTTGGTTAGCCTTAATCAAATAAACAAAACAAACTTCTTCATTATTTTGTTATTATGTGATACTGGGTGTGTTCGGTTATAATGATTTAAAATATTTCTGACAATTTTCAAGAGCAATTTTCCATTAGAACATCAGTTCTTCACCTTTAAGTTCAGCAATACATTCTCAGTATTGAGTCCATAGAGCGAAAATCCTCTTTACGTCATGGAGATAAGACAGCGATAACGAAAGTCATTTTTTTACTAGTGGAAAGCTTGAATAAATGGTAAAGTTATTGTTAAACTTGTCTCAAATATTTTTACTACAGTTTCTGATTGCCTACCGGTTCAAAAAAATCTTTTGAAGTCACAAGTCTAAATTGCCATTTACTTGCTTTTAGACAAAATGTTACTGGACGATGACGAGAAGCCTCCTGCCCCGCCCATTAGGTTGACTTCCAACCGATCTGATGCCAGCGTTTCTCTTCCTGTTGACATGAGACCTTTACCAAAAGAACCAGACGAAAAAGCCAAGTGGTCTTCCAAGGGAAAGAGCAAAAAGTCAAAAGAGCATGAAAAACCAAATATTTCCTATCCGACGAAGTTCCTACATGTTGTTCATGTTGGGTTTGACTCAACTACTGGTGAGTTTACCGGTATGCCAGACCAATGGGCAAAGCTATTGGCTGCGTCTAACATTTCACGTGAAATGCAATTGCAAAATCCACAAGCTGTTCTTGATGTCCTCAATTACTATGAGCATAGCTCTAAGCACCCACAGCAAGACAAGTTCATGACTCAAACCCCATCGGCTGACCCATCTCCTAGGCCAAGCTTTGCTTTTTCTCAAAACACCTCTTCAAATATTTCTCCACATGGGGCTTTTGAATCTAGTCACTCAAGTCAGCAGATTGGAATAGCACAGAGTCAATCTTCAAATCCTGAACTTGCCGTTCAAAAAAAGCATTATCAGTCAAATCTCAATAGTGCATCACAGCAGATTCAAAATATATCTATTAAAGATGATGAATTACCCCCACCTCCAATTGCTACAAGACCCGAAAAAACGAAATCCATTTATACAAAACCAATTGAAGAAGATGACGAGGATCAAAATGCTTTGAAAATTCCTCATTTAGCCATTTCAACAACAGCATCTGCCAAGGCTAATGCAAACCAAGTGAAGCAAACTGGAACAAAAATATCTAACAATAATGAGAGACAAAAGAAAGCAAAAATGACAGATGATGAAATCATGGAACGCTTAAGGCAAATTGTTACAGTTGGGGATCCAAACAGAAAATATACAAAAATGGAAAAAATTGGCCAAGGAGCATCTGGAACCGTTTACACTGCCATTGAGACAGCCACAGGTACTGAGGTGGCCATAAAGCAAATGAATCTTCAGCAACAACCCAAGAAAGAGCTCATTATTAATGAGATTGTTGTGATGAAAGCTAACAAACACCCTAACGTCGTGAACTTTCTGGATGCTTATTTGGTGGAAGAGGAGCTCTGGGTTGCAATGGAATATCTTCCAGGAGGATCTTTGACAGACGTTGTCACTGAAACATGCATGGATGAGGGTCAAATAGCAGCTGTATGTAGAGAAGTTCTGCAAGCTCTTGACTTTTTGCACAAGGGTCATGTCATCCACAGAGACATAAAATCTGACAACATTCTGCTTGGTATGAGTGGAGATGTTAAACTGACAGACTTTGGATTTTGTGCTCAGATTTCTGCAGAACAGAATAAAAGAACGACCATGGTCGGGACGCCATATTGGATGGCACCAGAAGTTGTCACAAGAAAGCACTATGGACCTAAGGTCGATATTTGGTCCTTGGGAATCATGGCTATTGAAATGATTGAAGGTGAGCCACCCTACCTAAATGAGAACCCTCTGCGAGCCTTGTACTTAATTGCAACGAATGGAAAGCCAGAGATCAAAGAAAGAGAAAAGCTTTCTTTTATATTTCAAGATTTTTTGGACAAATGTCTCGAGACTCAAGTCGAAAAGAGACCTTCAGCTTCTGAACTTTTGAGACATCCTTTCTTAAAGCTCTCTAAACCTTTGATTTCCCTTAATCCTTTGATTCTAGCAGCAAAAGAGGCAGCTAAGGCGAACAGCTAGTTATTAATCCACTACTTTTGTTAATTATTGCCTCCACTTATTCCAATCTCTTATCTTAGCTTCTAACAAGGAATGAACTATTTTTGACAACTATTTATTCTTTAGATGCCATAAACAAAATAAACTTTTAATCTCAAAATGTGATTTTTATTAAATGGGTCTTTCTTTTGCTTCTATTGTCTTAGTCATCTAAGAAAGCAGAGGTTTTTATCTTCTTGCATTGAAAACTGTACATTTTATTCAATTATGTATTAAAAAGAAATCCAAATCTTAGTCATAAAAAAGATTCAATAAAATGAGATTCGTTACAATGGAAAGAAAAATGATGAGATAAGTTTTTCATATGGAGCAAAACCCTTGAGTCTGCAAATTCTCTTAATTTTCTTGACTTGCAAGCCTGACGGCAATTGAGGCTACAAGTCCTGCACCCTTGCCACTGCCATCATCGCTCAAGAAAAGTTTAACTTTTTTACCTATCAAGAATGAAGATTGAAAAATATTTTTGGGGGTTTAAATGATCAGTTTTTGTTTGAATTTATCTTCTACCTTTTGTCAATTTGTGTATGTATTTCTCCAAAAGTTGATGAAGACTGGGATGGTGCTTATACAGAGAACCTGTTACTGCGACAGCAACATTTTGATGGTCAGACATGCGAGATATGAAAGTCGACAACGGAACAGAAACCTAAGAACAATTTTTTTTCACTTTTATTCAGTAGAAGTAAGTTGTGTCATTCAAAAAATACCATGAAAGCACATCTTTCACTAAGAATCTGTGTGACATATCTCACTATTTCTATATCGTCGTTGTCAACCTCGTTGACTGCATAAACCCGCTGGATAAATGACTTGATATAATCTTGGCTTGCAACTGAGTGGGATACATCAGCTGAGGTGATGCTCTCTCTTGGAAGGTTCGACTCCTTAGGGAAAAACGTTAATATTAGAGCCTCACAAGATAATTTTTTGAAGCTTTAGCTGCCTTCAACTTTAGTCTTTTAGGAAACACAGCCAATGAATCTAACCTGAATATTCATCAAGAAAAGTCTCTCTTGGTTGAGTTTGTTTAACACCAGTCTCATGAGTTCTCCAATATATTTTCCTGCAAAATACTTTTCAAACGTAAAACTTCCAGGCAATAACGACGTACTATCAAGGTCACGATCGAATTCGGTTTTGATAAAATCAATGCATCCGTTGTCTCCAAAAGCCCCAAATTCTGGGTCAATGATGACCTCTTTTGCTCCATGCCTATTTCCTACCCAATGAGGAACGTTGGCAGCAGATTCTATGTATGCACCATTGCATCCTGTGCCAAGTATCAATCCAATTCGTGTATCCTTCAAAGGAAATAACAATAGAGGAAAGGATGGACAGATTGGTTTAATTTTTAATTTACCTTATCATCGTATGCACCTTTGACTAGCGTTCCTGTGGCATCATTTAGGATAGAAACCTTCACAAAATTTAAAAGAAAAGATTTCTAAGTACCCTAAATGGATTCTAATATCTTCTTCATACCACTTTGACTGGTATATTTCCAACACGATGAATGGCATCATTAAGCATCTTCACAGCATCCTTAAATTAGAACATTTTCAGAAAATGTTTTAGAATATCAGATCTAAAAGATGTACAACCTGCCCAATAACCCCAGGGCAGTTAAAGGACTTTGTCCATGCAACAAGAATTCCAACATCCAGACCTCTTTGCTCCATTGGGAACGAAAAGGTGAATCCAAGTGGTATTGGATCTAAGATAATCATGATTACTTGAAAAAAATTTATCCCTCCCGAGCGAAGCGAGGGAGGAGGTAGAAATTCTTATAGCGTTCGCGGGAAAATGGGTGACGTCCTGTGTCCGTCTGTCACCTCTATCTCCTCCTACACCATTGGTCCTAGAAGGTTGAAATTTGGCAGGAATAATCCTCATAGTAATGGCTTAAATCTGAGGTTATAGATTTTTGAAATTTTGTCTAGAAGCTGAGAAAATCAACTTCAAAGTTATGTAGTGAATGGATGATTTTGAGCCATCACTATGAGGATTATTCCTGTCAAATTTCAGCCTTCTAGGATCAAAGGTGTAGGAGGAGATAGAGGTGACAGAATTGCTTGTTGCTAGAATAAAACCACCTTTTTGATTGTTTTTAATTCATTTGCAATTTGATGAAAAAATCCACCTTTTTTAATCACCAGGTCAAGGTGGGGAGGTCAAATTTTGAAACTTGAATAAGATTAAGAGATTAAAAGAGGTCAAAGATTGTCTTCAGTGATTTTAAAGATTCAGAAATTAAAAAGATTATTATCTTATTATGATCTTTATGATATTATGATCTTAATGAGAGATGAAAGATTATTTCCAGCGATCTTAATGGTTAATTGATTAAAAGATCATATTCAATGACCTTAATGAGAGTTCAAAGATTTTCTCCAGTAATTTTAAAGGTTAAGAGATTAATAAAACTATTTTCGATGATCTTACTAAGAGACAGGGGTCAGGTTAGGTTAGTAATAAACCCCTTTTTGGTAATATAATGTTGTTGATTGGGGTTAGAGGGGGAAGGGTTGCTCGGGAGGGTTAGGTATTTTTCTCTGCACAAAAAATACCCGTATTTTGTATTTGTATATTTCAGAAGCTCTATCTACATCATTATCAAACTATTGCCAAATAACAATATTTACTTGGTTTATATTGTTAACCTTATAACTATAACTTCTCATAAGAAAAGTAAATTCTACTGTATACAAGTTTTCAGTCATGGCTAATTCTTGCTTTTAAAAATGCACCAAAGATGTGGTAAAAAATAAACAAACAAATGAATTGATTTCATGATCGAGTCATTTTTTGATAGTTTCCCGACAAAACAAAAATAAAAGTCAAATAAAAGTGACTGGCAAGTGGCAAATCTTCGAATCAAAACTATCTAGACGCCGGTTTGGCTCGTAAACTATTTAATTTTTCTATAATAATATCATTTTGAACCATTATTTATGACATGTTGCCAAATTTTTGCTTTTATTCGTACCTGTGACTTGTCTTTTAGTTTCTCAAAATATCACGACACTCCCCTCTCCATATTAACCTTTATCATTTTGAGAGCAGCGAGATAAAGAAAGAAAGAGTGAAAATAATTAACCCATTTTGCCCAGTTGTTTACTAATCGATTTGTTCTAGATAATGTCTGTTGCATCCGTGACCTCAAAATCTGTTTGGGCAACTCTTCCTCGCACAGAGAGGGGTAGACCTCTGGTTCTCGGAGCAGATCCGAAAGGAAAAAACTTTTTGTACTGTCATGCAAACTCTGTTATTATAAGGGACTTGGTAAGAAAGAAATTCTTTATTAAAGAATTGTAACCCTGTCTTTGAATTAAAGGAGACAAAATTAGCAAAAACATAATGAGCTTTAAAAGGTTTTTTTCCCTAAAAATAAAGGCTCATCCTGAAATATCTGATGTGTATACACAACATTCCTGCCAAGTAAATGTTGCAAAATATGCTCCAAGTGGATTTTACATAGCATCAGCTGATAAATCTGGAAAGGTACGTTTGAAACTCAAGAATTTATTACCTAAAAAAGTAACTCGCGTACCATAATGTCTGCCTCGGCCTGAAAGTGACTGACAAACAGGTTTGGTAGGGTATACCCTGTTGCATCGTGCAATCCAACTTCAGGTTCGTGTGACTTCCTAGGAGAGAGGCCTGTCTGTCGGCCCTTGACATAATTTCTCCTTTTCTAAAGACAAAAGTACTGCTTCTTAATAAAAGAACCAGAAAATAAAAGTTAATTAAGAATTAAAAACATGTCACTTTAAATTTTTCCAAATCAGGTGCGAATATGGGACACCGTCAACACGGAACACATATTAAAATCAGAATACCAACCGATCTCTGGCCCTATCTACGACCTCGTAACTATTTATTTAGCAAAAGTTATTACTTAAGTTTTATTTTAAAGCTGTGAAAATTAATTACAGGCTTGGTCGCCCGACAATCAACGTATAGTCGTAGTTGGAGAGGGTCGTGAGAAATTTGGTCATGTCTTCTTGGCAGACACTGGAACTAGCAACGGGGATGTTTCTGGTCAAACCAGGCCAGTGAATAGCTGTGATTTTAGGCCTGCAAGGCCTTTCAGGTGAAGCTAAACTTAAATTGAATCATCTTATCAAGTTTTGTTAAACTGAAAGCTTGTGAATATGGCATTTTATTTTAATAAAGCTAGAAATAACTCTCTTTTGTTTTTCCAAAGATTCAA
>Ga0194133_10010343_pt1 | contig 10519 bp, 4 predicted proteins | sample TA2KigOf40mmetaG_FD_155448 | JGI IMG/M metagenome (GOLD analysis project Ga0194133, IMG submission 155448) | Freshwater microbial communities from Lake Tanganyika, Tanzania - TA2015055 Kigoma Offshore 40m | ecosystem: Environmental > Aquatic > Freshwater > Lake | place: Tanzania: Lake Tanganyika... | reverse complement strand
AGGTTAGGTTAGGTTAGGTTAGGTTAGGTTAGGTTAGGTTAGGTTAGGTTAGGTTAGGTTAGGTTAGGCTAGGATTGGTTAGGTTAGGTTAGGTTAGGTTAGGTTAGGTTAGGTTAGGTTAGGTTAGGTTAGGTTAGGTTAGGTTAGGTTAGGTTAGGTTAGGTTAGGTTCATAGACATCAAATATATACACCACGCACCTCTGCCATGCTCTGCCTGAGTAGCTGGGAAAATTTGAACCTTAGTAAATTTATGTGCTCCAACAGCTGAATCTGTGCAGCCTAGCTGGGTCAGCTGTTGGTACACCCTTTGATTTTACTACGGTGCAAAAACTAAAAAAAATTATGATTTTTTGCCGCATGCGTGGTCTATGTATTTGATGTCTATGGTTAGGTTAGGTTAGGTTAGGTTAGGTTAAGTTAGGTTAGGTTAGGTTAGAGTTCGAAGAATTCATAGCTTAACGATTTCGGATTCGACAACTTCTCATAGTATCAAGTAATCCTATCAAGTTTTAAATTGGCAAGAATCAAGAGGAGGGTCACCTGAGCATAATGAGAATGGTTGAGGCCATCCTGTTTTAAAAGGGTGAGAGTCTTTCAGGCTACAATCCTGCCAGATGTATTGACAAAAGTAATAGTTTAATCATGGTACATTTCACTGTAAGGAATATTTTTCAATACCTGTCTCAATTTTAGGCTTAACTCTCATTTACAATATAAAAAAGTTCTTTGAACTCTCTTCTTTTCTTCTTTTTTATGGTTTTAAGATTAAAAAGTATTGTATAGTCTCACTGCAAAAAGTGGACCTTTTGATAGCTGAAGCTGATAAATAATAATAATTTTTCACCTGTTATTTTTTACCCAGAGTTTATCTTATCTAATTTTTATTCCTATGTTTCAGGTCTTATCTATCTATCTTAAGATTTTAAAAGGAGCAAAGAGATTGAGAAAGTTAAAGTTCAGAAAACACTTTTTCCACAATCAGCAAATCAAACCATTTAGTAAAAAGGATCTTAAAAATTGAGAATTAATAAAATAAGTTTATTAATGTGTTAAAATAGTAACTTCTAATACCATTCTCTTCAAAACTTCAGGACTCGGAATACAACAAAATGGAATTTTTAGAGTATCAAAGGACTCAATATTTTTCAGGGCATTACAAACAATTTAAAAGAGTGAAAAATTGGAATATTTATTGACTTCCAAAGATTTCTCTATTATGATAGTTTGTGATTAGCAAAAGTCGAATTCTATAATCTTCAACTGAAAAAGTACCTTTGCTTTCAACTAAAATATGACCAAAAAAGTAAATCCTTTTCACATTTATCTTTTTGAAAGAGAATAAATAATTTCTATATTGTTATTTTGGAAATGAAAACCCTTGAGATGATCTCGTGTGAAAACCAACATATGGGTTTCGAATAAATCAGAAAAATAAAATGAAAGGGTTAAAACAAAATTTAAATGTAATGACCTCACACCCTCTGTTACGAGAAGGGGTCGTTGTATGACACCTGGCTGAGAACTGAGAGGTTCAGGGTTAGATCCCTGGCCCGGGCAAAATCTTTGGTCCCTGGATTTGCCTTAATTAATCATTTCTAGTAGATGATTCTCTCAGTCAGGATTGATTGTTGTGCAAAAACTTGATTAGAATGATCTTTAAACTCATTTATTTACATTTATCAAAAGAAAATCAAGTAACTTTAAGACACAACTTTCAGTTTGTTTGTAAAGTCAACACTATTCTCATTCAATTGATTTGGTGTAAGAATAATCAGTTCTTAACACAAGCTCTCTTTATCTTTTTACCTTTCTAAACCTGGTTTGACTTAGAGACTCTTGAATTATTTCCTTCCATTCAAAGCCTTGCACATTTTAGTTGCTATAAATAATTACCTTCTTTACAACCACGTGGTTGAATCTGAGATCCATCAGGACAGAGATCGCACTTGGTCCCAGTTATCCCTGGCTTGCAAATGCATCTTCCTGTCATTTGCTCGCAGTCTTGACGAACTGATCCAACTGGTGAACAGTTGCACCCTAAAATAAATAATTGATTTTAGATCAATAAGCTAATAGCTATAAGTTAGATTAACTAGATGAATTTTTACTTACCTGGTAATATGAATATTAAATACTTACTTTTGCATCCTCTAGATTTTTCTTTATCCCTTGCCATTCCCCAAAACTCATGCTGACACCTGTCACATCTGGTGCCAGCAACCCCAAGGTAACAGGTGCATCTACCGGTAGACGGGTCACAAAATGCTGTACCTATTTGACCACATGCATGCCAAAAGGGGACATTTTAAAAAACAAACAGACCCTTTGGATTTGTTTATCAAAAGCAAAAATTTCCAAGGAAAATCAGGTTTTTCTACTCATGAAGTAAACTAATGAAATTAAATTTTTTAGCCTGGATTACTCTGATAAGCCAAGCTTTGTTGCAGCAAATATTTGCATTTTATAGTCGACTATTTCACTTCAGTGCACCTTCCAAGATGCATTTATGTAAATTCAGTTTGTCTTTATATCTATTACAACTAAACATGGTCCTACTAAAACTTCAGTTATTATAGGACCTCCATTCGTCATTTCTTGGAATGTTTGAATATACAGGGAAGTAAAAGTGTCTTAATTTACATAAAACATTAGCTTGGAGGCCGGTTCACTGCAGATGACTATTTAGGCTGTCAATCTTTCACAGTCTGGAGGTATTTAATAAATCAGTGACTAATTAATGCAGCTGCACTCAAACTCTTTTGATTTTACGTGACAGCTCCTTTGTATACTAAAGTCAAACAGTGTCTAACAATTTTAAAAGATTCGAAGCTCAAGATTAAGAAGAAGTCCCTGACCAGGCAGAAAATAGAGAGGTTCTGAGAACATTATCTCAAAACTAGAATTTTTGGGCACTATTGCCATCTTGGTAAAGCAAGAAAAAGTCAGATTAATAGCTAAACATGATTTTCCTTGGTATAGTAAACTAAAAATAGTGCTCATTTCAAAAAACTATGGAAGTAAAATTGACCAAATCTAGGATCAGAAAGCCTACCTAAAACATGACAATTACACGAGAAGTCATTGATGCTCGCGTTCTGGTTGTTGAACATGCTGTATTGACTAGTATTTTTGTCTGTTGTGTGGAACTTTGTGACTGTAAAATTGTTTTACATTTGGAAAGTGTTTACTGTAAATATTTTCTTCTGATTTTATTTTCTTATGAGCAAAATATTTGATCATCTAGAATTATAACTAGATAGTTTTAGATGATTTTGAATGTTTTTGCAAGATAGGAAATGTTAATAAAAAACATGTCTTCCTGTTTGAGGAACTAAAAATATATGTAGTGATATTTTTGATGAAAACCACCCTGTCTAGTACAGTATGGTTTTGAATAGTCAGAACTAAGGTTATAATTATAATAAAAAAGAATATAATATTTAAAAAAGAATGCTTATGGTCTAATTAATTTTTAAACTAAACCAAAAAAATAAATTTTTAAGAGTTGCATTTTGCTTCGTTTACCTTTTCCACTATGTTGAATAAATCGATTGAATTTTCTGTCAGAGGTAGGTTACTATATTGTAAAACTGCCTTAAAAATGGTTTTTTCTAATCTAGAAAATATGGATGGTCATAAAACTGTTTTACTCTAGCATGAAGAGGGTTGCAAAAGATCTAGAAATTCAATCGACAAGATGTTCGAAGGAAAAAATAAGGTATAAATTGATAACAAACGTGAATTGTGCATGAAAATAGAAGAAAAAAAGTGAAAATAATCAAGTTGAGTTGATACTTTTTTTCTGTTGCATGAAGTTTTAACAACAAGTAATGGTGCAAAAATTGTGTGCCACTAAAAGTAAAAACCACAAGTGCATTTTTTTACATTAAAGAAAGTTAATACATGAATTGTGCAGTGCTTTCAGAAGTTTGCAAGTTATCTTTGCCTGAATGAATCAAGCAGCAACTTATCTGCAAACAGAGTGACCTAATGGTGAAGTTTATCTGATTATGATTCATAACTGGTGCACTTTTTTTGCATGGTGCTTCATTTTACTTGGTGAGTGAAATAGAAATGCTTGAATTAAACTGTAAACTTTACCAGGATCAGGTATATCTTCACATGGGCCATTGTGAAGTATCTGCAACTTTTGTTTCTTTTCACAGCCATCCTTCATCATCTCACATTCGCTTGAATACTAGCAATCAAAAAGTCAAATCATATTTTCATTGCACAAAAAAGGAATTTTACAAATTCAATGTTTTTGCATGTTTGATATTTGTTTTTTAAGTAAATTGAGTTTTTGTAAATCAAAAGAATTTTGATGCACAAAAATATCTTCATATTAAATCAGTTGACATTTCTGAATTGATCAAAAAGATGAAAGCAAAACAATACAACTTTTTTTTTGGATTCAAAATGCAATTTTCAAGTAAACGTTTCAATCTGTATTTGTTTTTTTATTTACATTTTCTTAACTTTCACAGATATATTACTCATTGCAAATGTTAGCAACGTTTTATATTTTCTTTTAGTCTTTCCAAAAATAGCAATATTTTACCGTTCTAAAATTTGATGCACACAGTGGCTCATACACATCATGAGGACAATCATCTGGACAATGATTAGAGTTCCTAAAATCTGTAAGATAAGGAAATAGCTTTTTGTTTTGTAGAATGTTTAACAGAATGAAAAGTGTTCAAATTTTATAAATCGAAATTAAAAATGTCTCAAAGGATTTAGGCTTTTTTGTTCAGTTTCCCTTTAGATGTTCATTCATAGCCCTAGGAAAAAGGTCTGAATAAATCAAGATTATAATAAACAAAATACCACTCTTTCCAATTTGATGTCTCTGGGGCTGACATAGTACAAAAAGTCAAAGTAAACATTCTTTGATGAATTGACCATAGGAAATTCTATGGCAATAAACTTGTTTTTAAGGACAATCAAACAGAAAAAAAGTTTCCAAGAGAAAAATACTCCTTGAAATTTTTTTAAGAGTTATCAGAAATTTTGTAAACTTAAAATTAATTTCCCATATAAGCTAACTTTGCCTCAATTTGGGTCGTTGTCATTGCTATGAGAATAACTGGCTGAGACCTGGGGGACTGGGGCTCTATGACTTCTATTCCTCTGGGGCAAGGATTGATTGTTGTACAGAAACTTGATAAGAATTATCTCTTTCTCATTAATTAACAATTATCAAAAATTAAAGTTCTCAACTTAAGCTTTCTTCTTCTTTGATATTTTTCCCTGCCTGGTATTTTATGAATACATACTGAACTTCAGCCTTAATTTGGACATACCTTAATTAGCAGATTATATGATTATATTAATGGTAAAGTAAAGAAAGTTGTACAGAGAACTGATTATTCTAACACTTAATCAAGTGGTTGAGATTAGTGTTGACTTTACAACACTTTCATCTTTGGATTTTTTTATACTAATTTATTTTTGAGCATATCTTTGACTCTTTCTTAAATGGTAATGCCAACCTAAAGACCTCTCTGGTCGAGATAGACACCTAACATGACTAAACAATGCTAACTGAGGGATCAGACGATTGCCCATAGGCCAGGGATTGAACCCTAAACCTCACAGTTCTCAGCCAGTCTAGAGATGGGCCCTGACCCGACCCGAGCTTACTTTTGACCCGCAGTAAATAAGAGGCTGACCCGGCTTTGACCCGGGTACTTTCTGACCCAACCCGAAGCAATTTTTTTGACCCGAAGGGAAAAAATTTGACATTTTTAGGGGAAATATTTGAAATTCAAAACCAAACCATAAATGGCTGACCCGACCCGAGCCACAAAAAATTGACCCGACCCGGGTCAAAATTTTTTGACCCGTACCCATCACTAAGCCAGTCATCGTAGCCATGAGTTACAATCCCTTTGGTGTTTGAATCAAACAGTCAGTTTGAATTACCGAGGATAAACTAAAACAAAATTAGTTTAAAGGTTCATGATTGAAAAATTGCTCCATTCTTATTTTTATTCTTGGAATCATCCCATTCTCGTTCGATATAATTAAGTTACGTGACTTTATTTTTCTTACCACAGGCGTTAATATATTGATGACAATCGAAAGTCAATTTAGAAACGTAACGATAATCATCACCAATATAATTGACACAAGAAAAGGTCAGACTAATTAATTATTGATTTCTTTGTAAAGACTTGAAATATTTATTCGGGTAAGACTGAAAACACTGTTAACGAGACCAAAAAGGGCTTTTATAAAAACAGATATATTTTGATGCACTTAGTGTTGCACTATCATGAAAACACTAAACTTCTATGAGGAAAATCTGTTTGAGTGGTCAAAGGTAATTGACTGAGATCTAAGGTTATGGGCTCAAACCCTAGTGCATGCTAGCAATTTTTCAACCTCAGATTGCAAAAAAACAAGGCACCCTCAGACAGGATAATAGTAATCTGCAGTGTCCATACACACGTTTATTTCAAGACTCTGATAAAGGTGTTGATCTTGAATTAACATTGTCTGAATCTATACTGCACCAGACTATTATCATTTTTATAATTTGTGCAACTTTTGTTGCAACCTGAGGTAAAATGGTTTCTGAGCCAGGTTTTTAATCAGGAAAGATTACTTTTGTTTAAATTCATTATTCTAGAACTTTATAAACCTTGTGTATTATCATCACATATGTACTTTTGAGGACATCAATTTAGGTCTCACATAAGCTTCATAAATTCATTTATGAGGCATTGAAATACCTGATATAGCAATGCTTAAATCAATCAAACCTGATTTTTCTGCCAAGAAAAAAATCAAAATGAAGAAAAAACAGAGATAAACTTATAATCTTAAGCTTTTTCTTCTTCGTTGTATAAACTAAAAGTTGGCAAAGTCACAAAAACAAGTCGGATAAATTCAAACAAGCAACTTACTTTTTTTTGTCCATAAAAATAAAGATTATTGTTCGTCTGAGCCAATAATTTCTCAGCCTAGTGTAAGTAGGTAGGAGTAATCAACTAGATTATCAAGAGACTATTTCGTTTTCTAGCCTTGATTATTGTAGAAAGTAGGGGCTTTTTATTAATATGACTACTTTTCTTGGATCACCTTGATCTCAATTGGCTTGCTTGCATTTCAAACACCCATAACTTTTTTTTCCTTAAATCAATGCCTTGAGTAAGAAAAAATCCTCTTTCTTTTTGGCTGAAAAACGAATAAAAACCAGACTTTCTAGAATATGTCGATTCCATTTTACATTGCCTCATTATTTGTGTGTTTTATGTTTAGATCAATACAAAACTGGCTTTGCCTTTTGCAACAAATACCTCATTGCAAAACGTATCACGTAGAATTCTAAGAGCCTTAAAGCTACACATATCTTCAGAGAACCACTTCTCAAGACATATCTTTCTTTGGCTTTCTGGGCTTGAAAAACCTTTTTTACCATGTTATTTACTGACAACTGAAATGGATGAGTAGCAAAAAAAATTTCAAATTTTAAAAAAGTTTTAGGGAGCTAAAGTTTGATATCTTACTTACTCCAAGAAATAAAATTAAGATGAGATATATAGGAGGTAGGGAATTAACTTCAATGTAATAAATGTCATTCATTGTGTATTTATGTGATAATGATAACCTTAATAAAAGCTTTAAATGAAATGAACGAATTTTGGATGGAGAATAATTTCACTCTTCCAGCAAAGATATAATTTTTTAGCATATCTTCAAGGCTGAAAACCCTTAAATATACTGTTGATGAAAAACAAAAGCCTCTCTATGTCCTTCTCAAAGGTGCGATTTCACAATATCATTATTCTTCGAATCCAATGAAGAAAAAAGTTTATACAATTTTCTCCTCTGCTTTTGATTTTGGGCTCAGGAGAAAGCTTAAGAAATTGTTACACTTTCAAACCAAATGCTTTAAAAAAGAGCTTTTCATTTCAAGATCCATGCTTTTACACAAATTTTACCCAAATCCCTGACAATCATAGAATTGTCAGAAAAGCCTCTAGATTATATTTTCTGCAATACTTGAAAATATTTAACCTTAAAGTTAGCCTAATCAAATTTGATCACTGTGTCTTTAAGCAACAAAATAACCTTAAGTTTAGCAAAAGGAACTTAAGATTACTTAAAAAGCTAATGCTGTAAAATTGTAAATAAATGGTGCCATTTAAAATTGCACGCACTATGATCAGTATTTGTCACTCAACGTCTCCTTTTGTTTTGTTTCATGAGCTGCTCTCCCACTCAATGGTGGAAAGAAGGAATCCCTTGAGACCAAAGTTCCTGGACATGAGTAGAACAAAGACTGGAAAACAAAGCCTTGCAAATCGTGTCGCTCATGTTGCTCTAAATGCTCTAAACTTTGATTGGTGTGGCATCCAGACGACCAAAGATATGTTGAGAAGTTACCTCAAGGGATCCTTTTTCACCTATTAGCCTAATTTATATCCGTTTTGCCAGCCTACGTGGTCTTGGTGGTTTTTCCCCCAGGTGGGGCAAAATGTGTATAACTAGGGTATTATGTCATTAAGTTGAAAAAAAGCCTGGTTTTCCACTGTCGAGTCAGCCAAGTAGGTAAGACCTCAGGCATATAACTTAGGTAGGATTTCCCCAGTATAAGAACTAATGTTCAATAAGATCAATAAGTTGTTTTAATTGTCTGAATCCGGCTCTTGTAAAGAGTTTATAACTTTCGTTGAATTTTGTAAACTTGTATGAGTCATGAAGAGCTTTGATAAAATAAAAATTCTCAAATATATGGTTGTATGATTAGCAAAGAAATTTTCGTCTGAACTCATTGAAATTGATATTTTTTTCTCACCACATTGGCCTTGTGTGGCAACTGTGATTTGTTGACTCCTCTGGCATGCTGACATCTGAAGATGACATTTGGACTCATAGGTTTTCCCATCAGTTCCACAAACTGGGTCTTTGAAGTCTGTCACACAAGACTTGGGGCACAGGCAGACTAGTTGATTTCATTATTACATTTTACTAAGCAAATTAAACTAACAAACAAAAATTGAAATACCGGCTTTCCCGTCTGAATTAACTTCACAAGTTGCATAGAAATCGCAAGAGACATTGGCACAAACACCTATTGTAATAAAACTTTAAGTACAAGAACATATTTTAGTAAATTCAACCTACATAAATAATTTTTTACACCAGGTCTTCCCCATTATTTTGCCTATTGAATTTTCAAACAATAGATATTTCCATCTCAATGGTGGTCTTTATATCTATTGGCCCACACAATTCAACCAATTATTTCTATTTGGAATTATTAAACTAGAAAAATTGAGGCAGGAGAAAAAAATCAAATTATGGCCAAATTTATACTTTTACTGTAAGCATGTCTAGGAAATGGCCCAAGTCACATAAAAGTGTTGGAAAATTTGTCGCAACCCTCTGCAGAGGATTGGCCAGGGGCATGTAGTTATACTTACATATTGTGACATGTAAATTAAGTTTAGCCAAAGAAAAGAAGGTAAATTTTTTTGGCAAAAAACCCGCCACTGTGATCATTTACCTGTATGTGTAGAGAATGATCAAATTTACAAAGTTAAACTGTCTTACTACAACTTCCAAGTTCACCCAGAAGTAGGTCTTCTTCTTTCTGGCATGCTGATCTTTTCAAGGTACAAATATTATCATAAGTTTGACCATCTGAGCCACACACAGGGGAATAATCCTGTTGCAAAAATAACTAAATTAAGCCTGTAAAATGTAGGTAAAACATCAATTTTTAATTACCAGTTTACATTCTGGACATTCGCAAAACGCCAAATCTCCACTTTCAACGCACAAAGAGTTGTGGTTGCAAGACCGTTTTGTACAAGGACCATTTGAATCTGTTCAATTTGATATCAAAGTCTAGAGTTAATTTGCAGTACTTGCCTAGCTTTTGATCTACCTAGTAGGTATTTGTCATGCTCAAACAGTGAATATTTTTAGAAAAGAAAACAGTTTTGAGAACATCGCCAACTGTTTTCAAGATTACCCTGAAACTAATCCTCAGCACATACTTTCCTTATCCTCTGTGTAAATCATGTTATTGGAATTTTTTTTGAAGATTTTTTCCAATAAGTTCATTACGACAGAAGTAAGGCCTTGTTTTTTGGCACACACTCATTTTAATGTAAAAAATTGAAAAAAAATTTGTTTTGTTAAAAATGACCTGACAATTTTTCCCATTGAAAGGTTTAAATCAAAAAAAGGTAATCAGAAGGAAACTGTAATGATCTTACCACAAACACCAATGTATTTGGCAGTAATGTTCAACCTCTGATTGCAGGCAGACCTCATCATTTCACAAAGGTTATCATAAGTTTTCCCATCAGTAGCACAAACTGGCCTCACAATAGGTTCACAACTTTTTGGACAAATGCATTCTGTGATGCCATGCTTATCCATTGAGCATTCTTGTCCATAATTACAACTCAAAAGATTGCATTGGTTTAAACCTGAAATTTTTTCATTTCAAATTAAAATTATTTTTATGAAATCTTCAGGACTGTATACAAAACC
>Ga0194133_10010341_pt1 | contig 10520 bp, 10 predicted proteins | sample TA2KigOf40mmetaG_FD_155448 | JGI IMG/M metagenome (GOLD analysis project Ga0194133, IMG submission 155448) | Freshwater microbial communities from Lake Tanganyika, Tanzania - TA2015055 Kigoma Offshore 40m | ecosystem: Environmental > Aquatic > Freshwater > Lake | place: Tanzania: Lake... | reverse complement strand
ATCGAAGGTGATTTTAAGCAGTCAAATTGGACTCTTTTAAAAATATGGCTTACATGAGAAAGGCCATCAAACTTATCAGCATCTTTGCCCCAAACATAAGAACCAAGAAGAACATGAACACCTGGAATAACATTTTAGTGTGAAAACTAGATCACAAATGACTTGGCACAAGAGTTTGGTACTTGAATTTCTTGATGACATTGGGTAAAATATCTGCTTGATGTTCAGGTCGGTAAATGATGCTCCTCCTCTTTGTTCATTGTTTTCTCTTTCCCAGAATGGAGTTTCAAAGACAAGAAGTACTTTGGTTGCAGAAAAATATGCTATGGTTCTCAGAGCAAGTCTTTTTTCTGTGCTTAAAGGTGGTCTGAAATGAACAAATGGCACTTTTTAGATTATCTGTTGCTAGCTGATTTTCATCTTGAAACTTATTACTCAAAATTGATGATTGAAGCTACAGGGGCTGTTGTTGTGATAATTACATGATCACCTTTGACCACAGATCTAGGCTCTTCTGGGCAATCAATTCCCTTGCAGGAAAACCTTGAATAAATACTTTGATATCATTAAATGTATCATTAGTTTTAAAATGACAAATAATCAAGTAATATAAAATAAAATGTCAAAAAGGTTGCATTTACCTAACCTCAACTCCTTCTTCATTATGACTAATGTGTGTTACTTTTGCCTTGAAGATAATATCTTTATGGAGAAAAGGAAGGAAAGCACGAGGAAGCTTGTCAAATCCTCCCACAATCTGATCAAATCCAGTGGCCAAACCGTGATCACATTGGTCAATGGTGATTTCAGCTAGAGATCTTTCCAATAATGTTTCAATGTTGAGAAACAATGCTGCCATATTGACTGAAGATTTGGTGATATTTTGATATTCCACTAGCCATTGTTTCAGTGTGTAGTGGTCATATTTAGCTAGAAATTCATTCCATGAAAGGTTCTGCAGATCAGCCAGGGGCTGTTTCAAAGAATTAGACATTATTTCTGATGCAGGTCTCATCTCTTCAGGATTTTGAACATTGAACTTTGAGAAGAGGTACTTATGAGTCTCACTCTGAATAGAAAAATGCAAATATTTAAATCGGATATGGATTTGCTTTAAAACTAAAACAAGTATCCAAAGTTGAAGTCGGATTTGCTTAAAACTAAACAAGTATCTAAAGCTAAAGTTAAATTTCTATTTTTATTTAACAAATCATAAACGGGTAATTGGTTTTGAACAATTTTAAACAAATACTTAAGGCAAATATTAATCATTAGTTTTTGTAGTAGATAAGATATATTCAAAAAAGTAAAAGTTTGCAGCCAAAATATCACAGAAAGTTAAATTTGAACTTTGAAACAGTATTTGTATTTGACTTTTTGCACCTTAAGTAGCTGCAAGTTTGAGACTTTTTGGTCAATGAAGCACAACTTGTTTTAGACTCATTTTTGGTATGCTTAAACAAATACAAATAGGAGTCTGAAATGAGTTTAAACAAATAATTTTTTGAGCTGGACCTATTTGATTTGGATTAATTTTATTTTTAATTGTCTGAAAACACTTGATTTGGATTACTTGGATTTGTTTATTGGGTGAAACTACTTGATTTGTATTACTCGGATTTGTTTATCGGCAAATATTTGGATTTTAAACGAGTAAAATGGGTACCCCCGAAGATTTCTATCTCATACTATATCATTCTATAAAAAAGTAAAAAAAAGCTTATTACAAAAGGGCTTCCTTTGATGTACTCATCCATTGAAAGGCGGTTGTTTTCAACATATAGAGTATGAGGATCATTGTTAAACGGTTCCAAAGTCAAATTGAATTGATTGACAATTTCTCTTGCCAGTTGGTGGCTTCTTGGCAGTCTCATTGGTCCAAGTTCATTATACCAATCGTCATCTAGATCCCTGTAAAATTTGTAGATAATCTTAATTATTCAAATCAATCCTTTCAATATTTTATTTGTAAGTTAATTAGAAAAACCCAATCAGCATAAAAAATGGGTTATCCTTGGGGAGAGAAAAAATATTTCCTGCCTGTATGTCTGGATTCTTCCACCAACTCTGTTGCTTGCTTCCAGAATTGTTACAGTATGACCAGCTTCCTTTAGAAGTTTTGCTGCTGTAAGGCCACTAATGCCAGCTCCAACAATAATGATCTTTCAACGATGAAAATGTTTGTATGGAATATAAACTTAAATGTTTCCTAATCAACCATCAAACTTACATGCTTTGACTTCTCAGCACAATTGGATTGAGTTGGCAAGCCATTCTTCAGGAATCCAAGAACTGTGTCTTCACGGTCAAATGGTGTGTGGCACATTTTTGATTGGCTTGAAAATTAAAAAACCTTTTTTGGCAATTTGTAGATTTTATTAGAAAGTTCTTAAATACCCAACAGTTGAAGAGGGCTTTTGATGTTGCAAAACTGCTTGAGCTTTATCTTTTTGGTGATGGGGAGCCTGTGGATTTGGATCAGTCCTAGTATGTGAATTTATATCTTGACCAGATGGCTTGTAAAAAGGTAATTGAAAGCTTGGGTTGAAAAATGGGCCTAAAATTTTTAACTAATCTTATTGAGATTTTAATGTTCAGAAAACTTTTATGCTTAAAGGCTAACCAAGAGATGACTGAAAATATTGTCCTTGAGCAACAGATGACTGGTAATTGGATTGAAACCCACTTGAGGGCCACCAAACTCCGGGTGCTGGTGAGTATTGAACTAAATAAAAACTGTTTGATGAAATCTGAATTTTAAAGAGGGCCAAGTTTGTTGGATCATTAAAGTTTCATTTGTCACCTGCAAGTGATGAGATAGTTTGAATAAGCAGAAAAATTTCTGCTCTAAATAAGTCCTTCATTGTGTTTCTTCAATGGTAACCTCACAAATTACTTTTCACAAAGAAGGCATTCTTTAGAACCATGTTCTTTGTAATTTAGCTTCATAATGAATCAAATCTAAAAAAATTAAAAGATCCTTTGCAAAAGTTTATTTTTATAGGTTTTGTCTGGCTGTGGCCTTTTCATACATTTTTGTGTGCTTTGCAGCAACCAAAGTATTTAAAAAACTAGATAGGTGTTAAAGCCTGCCAGAGATGGGCGGTGACCCGACAGGAGCATACTTCTGACCTGAAGTAAATAAGGGACCCAGCCAGCTCTGACTCTTGCATTTTTTGACCTGTGCTAAAGATATTTTTTTTAACCATCAGGATAAAATTGAAAAAATTGACCATTTTGAGGAAAATTTTCCTAACCCAGAGAAAGTTGATCCCGGAGATGACCCAACCCAAGCAGCTGATTGCCTTGGGTCAAAATTTTTGGCTTGAACCCATCTCTACCCAGAACCAACTGAGCTACTAAGAACAAAATATAGTTATGCTTACTCCCTATTGTTAATGTAAAAAAGGACCAATAAAAGTTTTAAATTGATTGTTCAGGGTTCAATAAAAGATTAGGATAAACCTTGGAATTTTGAGTCTACGTCAATTGACAGGTTTTTGCACTGCATTTAAGTATGTTTAGCTCACCAAATACCAATCCACATAACAATATAAGTGGATTAAAATGCTTCATAAGAGGTGTGCCTAATATTGGTAATGATAATTGATCAATTTTTTTTGAAAGTCTGATTTGATTTTTTAAAGAGATTTCTAAAATTGCTTGTTCCAATCCAAATCCTTTTTTGAAAGAAGAGCTGATAGTCTTGTTTCTTTTAATTAGTAATAAATTAGATAATGATTGGTTAATGTGTGAAAGAATTTTTGTGAGAAAAAGAGTTCTTCATTTTTCAAGATTTTGGGAAATCTGAATTGGGATTCAATAGAATAACAAAATTTCTATTGTGGGTTTTAATATGTAAACAAAGATCAGTGTCAGAGAAATCTTTCAAAGTATTTTAATTACAGTATCTTAATGTTTTAGAGTGAAATGAGCAGTTGACTTGCAGATTAATGCCACCTCAGCTAGAAAACAAATGTTTTGAAACATTTGTTTCAGTTAACTTTTTTCAAGATTTGATAAGTAAAGACCACTTCATTTTAAGGACAAATTTTTTGACATTTGAAACAAAATCCCATCAATTGATTATCAACTAGAATGAGTTTAACTTTAACTCTCCTACACAAAACTATATGATGCAAATGTTTTGGCAAAAAAGTTATCATTTTGATGTTTATTATCTGCTTTATATTTCTATTAACAAGTATAAGTTTATTCCACCTAAAAATTGACTCAGCATTTTTTAACATTTCCAACATACTTTATACTTTCAAAGTATATTTAAAAGATTATTAAAAGTATTTTTATTGGTTGGCTAATGATGCAAGAGATCATGAGTTCAGTTAGGTATATTGAAACATAAAATGAACAAGTACAGACAAGTTTTCATGGTTTTTTACACTCAAACCAACCCTGATCTCACTTTCTTTGAAAAAAAGGGAAATTAGAAACAGAACTAACTTTACTATTTTGGATAATTTAAAGAAGGTTATTAACATCAACGAAAATGTAAAATGGTTGAAAAAACTATTTCAAATAAATCATGTTGGTTCAGCCATTCACTTGATAAAAGGTTCTCGTTTTGGACTAAAAGCTCTTTGTGTTGATCACATTAACTTTCTTTATTTGGAAATAAAAGAATACATTCTTTGTTCAAAAAACTTGCTTTTTCATGCTTTGGTAAAATTTGATTTTTTTAATTTTTCTTGCCTTTGTGAAACTTTATTTCTTTACTTTTGTGTTTGTAGATAAAAATTGCACTCTGCCAATAAGGAAAGTTTCAATTGGTCCATCATTAAAAATTACTTTTATAACTTTTATAAAGTAAAGACATGAATGTACTTACATAACTTGACTTATTTTTAAACTTTTTTAAGGTTGACTTTGGGCATTTGCAGAGTTCAACTTCCAACTCTCACTGCTACTCTGAGCTCCACCTTCAATGAAGACTATTTTCTTTTTTACTTTTTTGATGCTTGAAGAATAATGAACCTGCATGGCGGACAAAATGTTAGTCTCTGACACTCTTTTCAAGAAAGATTATTTTTTATTCAAAGACATATGAAGTGGCCTAAAAGTACGCCATTAAAACCTTGCATCATGCACTATTTTTCATCTTTAAGCTACTATTATTTTCTTGATGGTTTCAATGCGAAAAGAAAATGATCTGGAAGCTGTGACAATAAATCTTGAGTGAATAAATGCTGCTTCTTAACTGTACTTGAAATTTTTTTATTTGGATGTGGGTCATCTTTGCAAAAAAAATTTCTGACGTGGCAAAAAGTGAAAACCAACTATGACTTCATCTTCATAAGTAGTTTTTCGAGTTCTGGCTACATAAAAAATCCCAACTAAAAGAAACTGCTTTGAGAAAAATTAACTTTTTTTCTTGATACAGCCTTAAAAAATGACTTACATTTTTTTCAGTTGAACCCTTTTCAGTCTTTTGAAAGTGTCAAAATCAAAGCACAAAGCAGGCTTGAGTCATAAACATCATAGAAGATCTAAATTTCAAGTTGATAACAATCATCATGGTGACCATAAATAAAATCAGATGACTAGCCAACACTTAAAATTAGCAACCTGAAATCAAACACCTTATCTTTAGCTATCTGACTCAATGAGCTCCACTTAGAATTTATGATTCTTTTTTTTTATTGTTTCTTAAGATGCTTTTTAGATTCTCAGATGTGATAAGTCTTGAAAATGGCAATAAATTGCCAAGCAAAATTATTTCAAAGCATAAAAGTAAAGTTGACTTCTCTTTAATATGCCAAAAAATTTTCCTGTTTGGATTTTCGTAGGAGTAATCATAAAAGAAGAGAGGATCATGCAGTACAAAGTCAAAATAGATGAATAATTTTTATTTTCAAATTTGATTTTCATTGTTTTTACATATTCCTATTCCAAGTCATGTTGAAATGGAAAATAATTCACAAAGCCTTAAGTAAACAATAGACACTAGTGATGGATCCGGGTCAAAAAATTTTGATCAGGGTGCGGTAAATTTTGTAGCTCAGGTTGGGTCAGGTCAGCCATTTATGGTTTGGGTTGGGGATTGGAAATTTCCCCTAAAAATCAAAAATTTTCAATTTTTTTCCTTCCGGTCAAACAAAATCATCAGGTCAGGTTAAAAACATTTTTCCTACCATGAGCTTGACCCAACCAATAAACCCCCGAATGCATTTTTCCTAAGCTTAGTAAGGCCTAATGCTAGGCCCAGATGATAAACCCAGAAGTTTAGGTTAGCAATAAAAAAAAAGATTTTTAAAAAGACAAGATAATTTTATTGCTAGCTTGACCTCATCTAACCTTCTGGTCATTGCCCTAGAAGGCACAAGATAAATAAATATTACATAATATGCATACATTAAATTATAGATATCAACATATTTTACAAGAGTTCTTTGATTAAATTGTGTAATATGTTTAGATAATAATTATTTTGTGGAGCAAATATAATTTGTACATCAAATTGTATTTTCAAATGTACGGTTGGACTCCATTCCAATTGATTGAGCAGCCCTCCCATCTGGAAAGAATATCAACCAATAATAGTTATAAAGTTATGAATAAGCCATGTCTATAATCAAATTACTTAGTTCTAATAAGAAGCTCCAGAGGTGGAACTTCCTCATTTTCATCATCATCGAATGGTCTGAGAACATTTCCCTTATTGGTTTCAATTTCAACTGTTAGAATAGTTTCCTTTTCAGTTCCCTCTTTAAACTCAAAGTTCGAGTAGTAATACAAAAAGAACCTGAAAATAAAGAAAGAAATTGATTTTAGAAAAGTAAGGTAAAATGTGACATTAGCACAACCTATACCTTTTTTCAGCGTCATGAGATCTCATCAAGTCCTTATTTGGGTTGAACAATACCCCTACAATGTCATTGCAGACAGTGACCCATAGAGGTAAGACTGGTGTCTTCAGCCTTGATCCAACATTTAAAGACCCAGTTGTTTCATTATCTTGGCTCCAGAGAAGGAGACCAATATCTCCACGATCATTTATGCCAACACGTTCATTTACCTTAACAAATTTTATTTTTTGAATAAATAATTTTGATTATTTACGCAGAGAGCATGCAGAGTTTAGTATTTTTATAAAGGGTCCAGACCCCATTATGAATGTCTGTCACTTACATCTCCCCCTTGAGTTTTGATGCTCGAAAGAAAACAATCAGTGGATTGGATAGAGAAATTCCTTGCCAAGAATTTTGCGTACCACATTTTTTAAATTTTGTCTAGAAGCTGAGATATTTAAGTTCAAAGTTTTGGCATAAGTGTTTATATCCCAACACGTTAAGACAACCATTCAAGTTTGCTTGCTCGCAGAAGTTAGGTATTTTTCCCCCAAACACAAAATACCTGTCTACTTAATTCAGAAATCAGACGAACCTCTCCGGATTCATCTCTAATCATCATGGCTCCATTGTGATAGTAAGGAGTTGCCCTTCCAAAAAGAACCAAATTGATCAAAGCAAGGTGACAATCCCCACGCATGTCGACCAGTGGATGCTTGATTTCGTTTTGAAGATCTTCTCTGAGCCTTATTTACAAAGCAAGAGATTGTTATTAGCCTTTAAATAGAATATGTTAAGGCAGATCACTCCACCTTTGGAAATTCCTGGACATTAACAAGCTGTACAAGAAGCAGAGAAGTCCAGCTCCAGTTTCCATGAGAAGCTAAAGATTCATTTGTTTTAATTTAAAATGATTTTTGTAATAACAAAGGGATTTTACATTATCTATGTACTTTGCCACCAAGGACTTGAGGGCATCCAATGACTTGCATCTGGAAATGATTATCTAACAGACAATAAATGTAAATTTTTAAAATCTTTTGTCATTTTTTTATTATTATAAAAGTTGAACTTTTTCAGTGTATCCATCCATTCCAAAGTTTGAGCTCGGTTCAAATCCAGCTTTTTTGGCCATCATGCAGAAAATAGCCTCTTTTCCGTCTGCAGCTTTAAAAATGGCCTCTGAAATGCCACCAATCATCATATTTTGTTGTCCTTTGGAATTTGGACGAAGAATTTGATCCCTAAAAAAGTGTAATGGCATTTAAGAATATCATTTGGCCTTCTTTAGTTATGGCTCTGGGTCAAACAATTTGAATATGGTCTAATAATTTTTTTGCTGCTGGGTCAGGTTGGGTCAGCCACCTTCAAGTCTGGAAAATTTTACCCAAATTTTTCAATTTGTCCCCTTTGGGTCCAAAAAAATCTCATTGGGTTGGGTCAAAACATGCAACCGGGGTCAAAACTTATTTACTGTGGGTCAGAGGTATGCTTGGGTTGGGCCCAGGCCCATCTCTAGACTCCTTGTAGACAACTAAATAAAAATATGAATGCAAGAGTCAAATTTGTTACGTTTTGATGCTTCCTCTTAGTAGATTTTTTTCACTTTTATCATCTCGTCCAGATTTCCTAAGATTAATTCCATAATGAAATGAAAACTAAAACTGATTTGATTGATAGTTTTTTAGCTTACGAAAACTTTGATTGTCTCTTTCCAGACGTCGATGGCCTTCCAAAATTATTTTGCTTATTTTTTTATCAAATCAATTTCTTTGAATTTCCATAACTTACTTTGCTTTCTTTTCCTTTTCATCAGACTCGAAAAATAAATGTTTTAAGAAGTATGCTTGAATTGCCATGAAAAAGTTTTTGGTTCCATTTGCTGGTGGTTTCACTCCATAGCCAAATAATTTATCAGCTGGATGTAGAACAAAACCTTGTTTCAGCCAAAAGTTAACAGGACGAAGAGATGCTGTTCCCCAACAAATTTTTTTAAGTTCCTATAAAAAGTGAACTTGATGAAATGATAATAATAATAATCTGGTGCAATATAGACTCAGGCGATGAATTACTCGTGTTAATCATCTTTATTGAGTCACTGAGGATTGCTATTACCCTGACTCAGGGTGCCTTGTTGATTTTTTTGCAATCTGGATTTGAAAAGTTGCTGTCATGGCTGGGGATAGAACCCACAACCTTAGATCCTTTCAATATAATCAGATGATTAATTACCGTAGCATCTGCCAAAGATATTGGCTCAAATCCAGAATGCTCTTCCAACTCAAATTTAACTGCATTCCCAATGACAGAGTCTGTTTTGAAATCAAAAAAGAAAACTAATTTTGAGCTTTAAGCTACAAACTCAAATGTGTTAGTTACCCTCCTCAGTCATTTCAGGTCCAGACTTTGCAACAATGACTTCCTCATTGGAGGAAAGGTCAGACCCTTTACCCTGATTGACATCAACCATGTTTGTCTGACTATTTTTAGCTTGGACTAAAGCTGGAAATCACACCATAAAGTATACTTCCCTAGATTATAGAGAATGAAACGTTATTGACACTTGCTTTTGCTCTTTGATTACTTCTTCTTTAAAAGTTGTTTCTATAATCAGAAGTATTTTTGACTTCCTAAAATAGGAGAATTTTCTCCTTTACAAGAAGGAAAAGAATAGTTGATTTTGTGGCATAGTACTGGGACTTTCCAAGAACAACATTGCTAATGACACTAGAAAAAGTTTGAGGAATTAAGTCACAATAATTGGTCTTCATTAAATAAAAATGTTGATTTTTTAAGCATTTCCAGATCATATTACAGTAAATAGGTTTGTTTATTAAATATTTCAATTCAGATGAGATGACTTCTTTCAGGTAGGTATATAAATTGATTTTTTTGTTCCCATTTATAGTGCGTCGCAGTTGTAAATCTACAAATAAACTTTTTGTTGACAGAACTTATTATTACCCTTCTTTCCACAAAAACAGTCAAAGGTGATTTATTTTTCTATATTAAAGACAAAGTAATATTTGGTGCTGGAATAATCATCCAAAAAAACCAAACAAACATATTTTGATGGTCCATGATTTTCAATAGATTCTAGAAAACCTGATTTATAGATTATCATATAGCAAAAAATAAAAATATTGTTTTATGGTTAAAAGGATAAAAAATTCTGATTTTATTTGATGAACCATTGACAATATAGATAATAATTCTTACATCTTTATCTAAGGTTAGCAAAGTGGAATTTCAATAATTAATTTGATCTTTGAAGATATTCACAATAGATTGTAGATATCAAATAACAGGAAAATGTAATTATAAAGGCTCACTGATTTTAATGTTTGTTTGTTCTTTGATTCAATAATTAAAAAATTTGCATCCAAAATTGTAAAATCTTGGTCAGAAGATTGATTTTTCCTGACAAAATTTCACTTTAAAATCAAATTGAATGAAATACAGCCATAAAATCTCAGATTAATAGTGAAAGACTAATTTTAAATTGCAGTATTGTGAAAACATTGTGTTTTATTTTGAAACTCTTCCCTGAACACCTGAAATACTGGATTCAAGTGTTGGAGGTTTTTCCCATTGGTGGAGCAATCAAGTCTGCTTTTAGTCTTCGTTCACAATAAGATGAAAAGTGATGATGAACCAGCTCGAAGACATCAGAATTTCTGTTTTCAACCACTTCCAAAAATGAGACACACTGTA
>Ga0194133_10010340_pt1 | contig 10520 bp, 7 predicted proteins | sample TA2KigOf40mmetaG_FD_155448 | JGI IMG/M metagenome (GOLD analysis project Ga0194133, IMG submission 155448) | Freshwater microbial communities from Lake Tanganyika, Tanzania - TA2015055 Kigoma Offshore 40m | ecosystem: Environmental > Aquatic > Freshwater > Lake | place: Tanzania: Lake Tanganyika... | reverse complement strand
TTGGACAAAAGGCTTTGAGGAATTGACTTGGTTTTATGAACAACTTTGGATTTAATTGGTCTTATGGATTGACGGATGGCAGATTGAGGACAAACCTAAAGAAGGAACTAGGAATGAAGATTCTTGATTTAAGACTTTATTGATTTTTCCACAAAATTTGATATTTTAATTTTTTATTGACTTTTGCAGAGGTTTTTTGCAGAGCTTTGGCCAAATTTGCAGAACTTTGGCCAAATCTGCAGAAGTTTGGCCAATTTTGCAGAGCTTAGGCCAAAATTGCAGAGTCTTGAGGTATGCTGGACTTCACCAAAATAAAGTTATAACTTCTTTTTCATGCATTTTACAGGCTAGCTTTTCCAATTTTTACCTGCTTTCTTGACTTAAAGAATGATCAATTGATAAAATATAATTGTTTTAAAATTTTGGTCTGTTGTATTTGAGCTTTCAAAAAACTTGGAACAAGAATCAAGATGTAATAAAATATAAAATAAGTTTGCTTTCCATTGAATCTGGGATATATGAATCATAACTTTGGTTCAAATACTGATTTAATTACCAAATTTGAAGTGTTTTTGAACTTACAAAGTTATTTTAAAGAATGGATTTATTTTCCAATTATAGGTGTTTTGAGGCTATTTATTTACCTTAAATCAAACTTAAAATTGTGCAGATTACTCTTTTGAAAAGTAATGATTAAAAACAACAAGGGTTAAATTTCACAAATTATCATTGAAATTAAGATAAGTATAACAGTTGTGAGTTATTTTTCTGAGATGTACAATTGTTGCATATTGTACCTTGCAACAACTGATCCCAGAAAATGTGTGGATAGATGACTCAGTCTCTTATTGCTTGTATGCAAACTGGCATTTTTGTCTGCCTAGGGTGTATTAAAAAGGTAAGATTTTGTTACTTTAGTGAAAGAGGTGTTATTGGCTTTAGATGATGAATTATAGCAATATTGCAGATGTTATAAACCATTACAAATGACTAAATTGACAAAGTGACTATGTGGGCAGGCACTATACAGTCAAGGTTAAAATTTTAAGATTTATCAAAATTTAAGGCTATTTGATAGCTGCTTCTCATGGTGAAATCCATTTTTTTCAATGTCTGAAGGGTCCAAATCAATATAAAAAATGGTTTTTTGTTTGTTGAAAAAGTGTTGAATCATTTCCAATGCAACACCTTTTGTTTCAGGAAGGATGATATAAATTAGAGGGACAGAGAGTACCAAGACTGCTGACATGAAATAGAAGGTACCGTAGAGTGTCTGAAAAAATATTTCCTCAATGTTAAAGTGTGACAAGGTTCTAAAAATTGTATTTATTTACTCACAATTGAGCTTTCAAGAAAAGGGAAGGATTTTAAACACATGACAAGCAAAATGCATGCAAAGCTTCGACAAACACCTTTGCAAAATGCTCGGACCTCTGAAGGGAAAAGCTCTCCTGTAAAAATTCAAAAGATAATAAATAGAATAAAAATTAGTTGGATGGGCATGCCAATCCCACGAGTGAGTGAGCAATTCATAATAAACAAACAAATGAGTGTTAAAAAACATTTTGTTTTTTATAATCTTTGCATCTTTGACATCAATTATCAGCTCCTAGACAAAATATCAAAATCTGGTTGGTAACTTTTTAGTCAGGTGTTAAATCTGTCTTCATGTAAATTTGAGCTCTCTACTTTAAACTGAGGGAGGAGTTTAGTCTGACAGACAGACAGACATAAAAAAATAATTTGACTTTGGTCTTACTTCTTTAATAGCTCCCAGCATATTTATGTATATATATAAAAGTTAGAAAACGTTTATGAATTATCATTTGTAAGTAAATAAATATTATTTTATAAATTTTTCTCTAGCTATAAAATTGTGGGAGCTATCAAAGATGTAAGTTGAATGTTGATCGAACTATCTATTGATGAGTTTTCTTTTGAAAGGGTATCCAAGAGATAAAGTCTTCTCTCATGATTTTTGTTCATTTTTACCTGACAATAAAGTTGGTAAAGTTTGAACACCAAGTTGAACTGAAAATACCAGAGCCGCACTTGATGCTAGTGTGCACCACTTCAGCGTGGTTGATATACTGGGTTGGAGATCAAAATTTGCCTAGAATAAAACAAGCATAATAGACATTCAAGGTTGAATACTTTTTCAACTTAATTACCACAACACAGCTAAAGGTTGCCACTCCTACGAGTGAAATAGCTGTAGCTGTTACAGATGTGAAATACATTTTTCTGCGTGGAACACTTCTTAAAAGTCGTGATAAGGCCAATGAGGCTACAAGGCGAACAGTTCCAAGAATTGTTGCTGCGTAGTAAGCCTCAGTTCTGACACTCACAGATGAGAAGTCTGTGCAATTTATGATGGAAAGAGTGTCCACTGTTGCTAAAATTGAAGTTTGAAGTGTTAATTTCCTAGTCAAACTTCCTGGAAGTTATTTATCTCTGGATGGTTTAAACTTTTTTTGATTATTTATTTCTTTAGTATAAATCTTGGTTGATAAAGATTGCTGATAAAAGAGGTTATATTTCTCAGAGAGTGGCTAAAAGCCAAGGTTTGTCCTCCCTAATTGAATGCTTCATTTTGTGAGATGGTATGATTGCTATAAGAAGGTAAGTGCTCATTTCATCCTTGGATAGAGGGAACCTGATGGATGGCCAGAGGCTAATATCAACAAAACTTGATTGTTACCATTGATGGCTGGCGTATGAGCAAAAATATTGTTGAATATTTTAACAACATAAGCTCTGAGGATTGTCATTCCTGAAAATTGCTGAACAATAGACAACAAAATGATGATTCCAAATGGGCGAGCTACCTCTGGACGTCGAAATATGGCCACTTTTTCACCAACTGTATCCTGAAAGTTTATGTTCAAATGTTTTTTAATCCTGATTTTTGACTTTTGTACAATTTGCTTTATTTAAGAAGGTATTTTGGCAGGTTTTTGTTGCCCCTTTCATATCCTAATGCCAGTAATACCTTTAAGAAGGGTTGTCTTAAAGCAGAGCACAAGACATGATTTTTTGTATGGCCATGCTCACAGAACTTCCAAAGAGTAGTTCCTGGTCAATTTGAATAAATGACAGTCAGTATTTCTACTGTTTTGACACAGCATACCTTAAAAGTTTTCTTTTCCTCTTCCTGGCCAAGCTTCTTTCTCTTTAAAAGACTATTGCTTATTTTCTTAACATGATCCTCTACATTGTAATCAGATCCAAAAAGGCGACGGAGAGCATCTTTAGCACCCTCTAGGTCACTCTGATTAGAAGAAAAGATGAGTCAACTTTGTTTATTTAATTATCAATAATTTTAAATAACATTTTTGAAGTATTAATTTTTAACAAAAAATGTGATATCAGGAATTTGATTTTCAGGCAGTGTTTTTATTGGAAAAGGTTTTGCTTTATATGAATCAAAGGTTCCTACCTTGTGTACAAGAAATGTAGGAGATTCTGGTACAAATATGGCCAAAATCAAGGTTACTAGAGGAATAAGTGTGGCACCCTGAGCAATGGTTTTCCAGTTCAGAAATGCTCCAAGTGTGTAAGGGATCAGACAACCAGCACATCTAAATATATTTAATTCAATTTAGTTTTTACATTCATGAATATGGCTTCAATTGCAAGTTGAGGAGTTTAGACACCTTCCCTAGCTGAGGACTATTTTTGCAGTTGTTGTTGCTTTCTTGTCTCATAGGTAATTACTGGCAGGTTGCACTAATTCAATGGTTACTGAGACACTTCTTGACACTAACATTGTTTCTCTCCTTTAACAATAAAATCAACATCCCTCACATTAAATTTTTCTAACCATCTACATAAAATTTGTTGAATAATGTTGAAGAATTATGAATTACTACCGTATGCGCCAGCTAAATCCGGAAAATGAAAAACACTTTTGGGGATTGTAAATTAGCCACAAATTAAAATTGAAACAAAAGTGTGCATTTTTTGTATTCTTCAGCCATCTAGTTATCCAAAAAAGTTAAAATTTGTGGTAAAAATTGATGAATTTGATGAAAAAAAAGTCATGGAATTGGAAAAAAGGAAATTGATTGTTATGAAAATTCACAAAATTTTCTACTCTCTGACAAATTGAAACCTCCTTGTAAGCTACCCTTTAGTCTTAAAGATTATTTTGAATGGGCATATAAACACCTAGACTCAGTTTGACATAACTGCAAAAAAACATGAAACTGCAGTAAATGATCATGAAATTATGGATCTTTTTCTTTTGATACTTTTTATTTCAACTTGCAATGCTTTTCAGGCTCATGGTCAGGGGTTATTGATGCAAGTAAAAAAATAAGTCCTTCCCAGTAATGCCAAAGTATCAAACTTTCAAAAAATGTGCTTTTTTTTACTTTATAAGTTTTTTTTGTTCACTTGCCAGAGAAACAAAATATTTTTTTGAATTTTCCGGATTTAGCTGGCGCATACGGTATATTTTTAATTTACGATGTATTTTCTTTAAAATATTTTTATGGTCAACACAATAACTTTTTGATCACCCATAAATTATTACATTGATTGACAACTTTTATCTGGTATTATGTTATAATAATACGTCCTTCCGATACTAGCCAGATTCCTTTCCTTTCTAACAGTAAATTTTGATAAAAGCTTGACTGGCAATTCTAACCACCCGAATTTCTGGACTGCTAAAATCATCTATTCACTTTTAATGTATATAAACCCACCTCTTCCTCAAATGTACAGTCCGCATCTCATCGGTCTTATTTCTTGACGTTCAAATCTCCTCTCCTCAATTTACCGTATATCTGCTTCTAAAACCCAATTCCTTTTCCCTATGACATCATTTCATTCATCTAATTTTATCATGACTTTGAATCCAACCATTTTTGTTTCAGGGGAGCCTTTTCACAAGTCCGTCTTGCAGAGAGTAAAGATGAGCCCGGCACACTTTATGCTGTCAAAGTAATCGATAAGAAAGCACTCAAAGGGAAGGAAGACTCATTAGAGAATGAGATTCGAGTCTTGAGACGGTAAACAAGTTTAATGTTTCATTTTATATTTTGGATTATGTTGTCAGCTTCTTCAAAATGAAAAGTATTGCAGTAACTTTCCTTATTTCCATGAAAAACAACTTTTGTCTCCTAGTTTTTGCCTAAAAATTGCTTGCTCCCCAAGGTCTAGAGCTGGGTCTTTCTGGTTCAAAAATGGTAAAATAATTCTGTTATCCTACAAACAACTTTTGCTTAGTAAAAAATGTTTTACTTTAGTGTATTATACCCTCCAGGCCCATAAACCAATACTGGGATTGGGGTTGATGTAAGTGACAAATTTTAAAAGTAGTGTTGACTTGTACTCTGGTGGCAGATAGAGGGCCAGATCCAGGGCCATTTTTATAACTAAAGATTTATTTCCTTTTTTGTTCATATCTATCACTGACACTCCAATAGAAAATTGGATCAGATCAATTTAAACTGTAAAAAAAAGAATTCCGATTTGTTTTATAACAATGTGTAGGCTCGAAGAGAGATAATTCTATAATTTGTCTTCTGCTTTCTCAACTGTATCGTGATCTGAACACAAAAATTTTATTTCATGATTGTCTCATATTATCTTTCATCTATTAAGAATGATTTTTGATCTCAAAGAAAAGCTAGAAACATGATATTTTTGTAATCACTTTTTGAAATATCAAGTTTAACTTTGTTTTGAGAAAGTTTGTATCATTTTTGAAGGAAAAAGTTTGAGCAAATCTCTGCTATGTTTTTATTCTATTTATATTCTGCTATCTTATTTTTTCCTTTATCTCCCATCTGCATTTTTTATGAATGGAGATTTATCCCTGAGAGCTAATGCATACAAGCATTATTCGATCTCTCATACGGGATAGCATTGATTCAAAATCATCAAACATATCTCCCATGGACTGTCTTTTAATAAAAGAGTACATCAAACGTGAAATACTTTATTCTCAAGAGTACCAAATAAGTGAAGAGAAACCTATACGTTAAAACCTCAATCGAGGGCCTCATTATCCAACACTGATTTGAAGGGTAAGAATAACGGAGAATAAACTACTGAGCATATTTGGGCTCACAAGCCTATTTATCTACATTCGAAGCAAGACTCAGTGATCGATTGCATTTGTGAATCTGTTGCGGATAGATAGGTTGCTCGATGTTATAATAAAGTATCGAGATAATACGAAGGGTGCAAACATCATTTCAATTGTAGTTGAAGGACTGACAATGGTGTGATCAAAGGTTCACGGGTTCAACCCTTGGCCAAGCCATCTTCGTTCACCCCAGGGTGAATAAAAATTTTTGTGTTAGACTGGTTGTTGGTCTTACAGTTTCAGCTGTAAAAGTAAATTTATCACAATAAGAGAAGAAAAAATTTGTTTTCTTGAAACTTCAAAATCTTTCAAACGAATTGTAAACATTTTTAACAATATCTTTTTGAACTAGACAAGGTCCTCTTGAAGGTAATCAAGGGCACAAAGTTTTAATGGTATGTAAATAAACATCCTATTTTTTTCTTCATCTCAATAATCCAACGTAGTTTGTCTTAGTTGAAAGTCCCTCAGGAAAAGTTGGTTGGCAGAGAGAGAGGCATATTCAATAGACTCATCTCAAAGATACAGTGGAGGGAGATATCGAACATAACACACATCTGTCAATATCCAAGTGTTAAACTTTTCTCTCTTTCAAAGACAGTCACGAGGCACTCAAAAAAAGAGATCTTATGTGAAAGAAATCTATTCCTTTTTTTCAAATGCAAGCCATATATCACTTGTTTTTCTTCAGTTTGAAAAAAACCTGACTTTGCAAGGCTGTTGATCTCTGAGGTGCATAAGTCTGAATGACTTTGAAAAGAGCAAGAGCTACTAGGGACCAGAGAGATGATAAATATAGAGTGAGAGCTGAGAATTTTTTTGAAGCTTTTGGCTCTTTAGTAAAGTCAGCTGCTCAATGCATCCAAACAAACAAACAAACAAAATGACTTGCGCACAAAGTAAACAAATCTGAGCCTCGCGCACTTACAAAAAGTAAACAAATTTGCTCACAGTGTGCACAAAATGAGAGGTTGCGTTGAAAATTTTTCAGAAAAAAGTCATTTTTTCCAGATTTTTAAAAAATAAGCTTTAATTTTATTTCTTTTTTAAGTGTGCCTAATATTAAATTTTGTTTCACTAAGAACACATTTCTTATAAATTATGTCAGAACTTTGTAAAAGCTCCATTTTTATGTCATTTATTTAATAAGTCTATTAGTAAATAACAGAGCATCATCAGCTGAAATCGGACTTTCAATTGGTCACAACTTTTTTCTGCCCAGGCTGCCTGACTGCGCTCACTCTATATTTATCATCTCTCTGGTTAGATGCAGATACTACCACACATAGTTTTCTTATCATCTTTGCACTCTAATCTATTAATATATATAAAATGCTAACGTCTGTCCCGTCACAAAGGCGGGAACAGCAACGCGAAGGGGGTGTGGCAAAAAACAATACAATAAATAACAGCAAAATAAGATGAAAAATGGCAAAGATTGATGAAAAATGGCAAAAAGGGGGGCGGCTTGGCCTCTCCTGAACATGCTAAGTGTATGTAAGAATTGGCATTGGTGTTGTTTTATTCAACTTTTTTGCAGCATATTCAAATTTAATATAGATAGTTCTTTTTAAGAGTTGACATTTCACATTTCAAATTTAAATTTTTACAGACTTTTTTACTTTCAATACAAATCTCTTCTTAGAATGAATGAAATGGATTTTTAAGGAATGGTCATCAAAGTTGAAAAGATGGAGGGGGAGGTTTTTGCTGTGCCTGGAATCAAACACGAGCTGCCATGGTGGTAATCCGGGGCAATGACCATTCTCCCATATTATGTAAATCTCTTGATAGGTCTGTTAGGTCTCATTTATTATTTTGGGTTCTTGCCATATACATTTCCGTTCTGTGATTCACCTTTTATGCTCAGAATGAACACTTATGTGCCTCACATGCATAGCATGCTTTTAGCACGTGAGAACTAACATATTGTAATTTATGAAGTCAGTTACGAATAGAATTCTAAAGCAAAACAACACATGTTTTATTTTGGGAAGACGTTCACAACACATAACAACCTACCTAAAAAGTGTACGTACCCTCACATCACAGCGATGACGTAGGGTCACATACATCAGCATTGGCATGGCATCACAAGTCTTTTATATATATAAATATCCTGACATTATTGTTCTTCAAAGAAGCTTTTTTCTGCTTTTCAATTATTTCAAAGATGGTTTGATATATTTTACAGGGTTGATGACAACCTTGGTGTTTTAAAAAGTCTAGAGAACCTTTTCTTTGGAGGAAGCTCGGATAGTTTTGATGATGGAAGTCAAGGCTACTATGATGAAAATGGATATTATCATGGTTTGATTTTTATAGCTGGTACATTTTATCTTAAATTATTTTTAAAATGTTTTCTTAGATCCTGTGAATAATCCACTTGAAAACTCTCAAGATCCCTACTATAATTCCAATGAAAACTACAATAATTTGGGTTATCCACAATCAGTGAATCAGGTAACCTGAACTGGACTTTTGATGGGTTTTCAAACATACCAAAAATATAAGCGCTCTGGTGAGGCATTTTATCCAGAGTCAAAAAAGTTTGACTTTCGAAAAATAGGATCAAAAATTGGTGAAATGTGGTCCCAAGCATCCGAAACACTCAACAGGTAAAAGTCAAATGTAAAAAGAACATGTAATACATGAGGTCTAAAATTACAGTTTATGTTTTAAAGGTTTGATATTCTCAATTCCACATTCAACTTGATGAACATCGAGTCTGAAGCTTGCAGACTCAAAGCTGTTTGTGAGATGCAAAAGTCTGCAAATTCGTTGCCAATTATCAACAATGTTATGGGAAATATCAAGTAATATAATGAATTTGGGTTTTTAGTTAACCTTTGGATGGATGCAACATCATTTTAATTTGAGTGTCTAACAAAATTAATCACAACAGATGTTTTGAATCCTAGCTGAGAATAATATTTTTGTGAATTTTTGTGGCAACCTGGGGTCATAGGTTGCTGGGGATGCGGGTATTTGAAACCCAGGCCTCAGATCCCTAGCCAGATATTTAAAATTTAATTGATGCTTTAAACTAGCTGACCCAGTTCTCACTTCTCCACGGTACAATCTTAGAAGGTTTAAGCAGTCTATAGGGTCAGCTAATCTCCTCAACTCCTGAACCTAATCCAGAGGGATGATAAATATGGAGTGCTTGTGTCCCTGCAGGCTAGGCAGACAAAATTCAGGGTCTTGTACCTGCATGGATTCAGCTGTTGAGGGTTTTTGCTAATGGTTAAAGATCTGATTTACTTTATAGTTTTTTTTATATGTTAAACCGCTACCTTAATTTTTCAAAAAATGTATGGATTTGTTAGGAGTTTTTCTTCCATATCCGATGGGGTTTCATGTGCTGAAGTCTCCAACGTGTAATTTTGTAGTGTTAAATTGCCATTAGGCCAAAACCTTGCAAAAGAAGTCATCCAATCCTTGCTCTTTTAAAAATAGAGAAAGGTAGCTGTTGGAAAACAAAAAAGATTGGTTACAACCTTCTTTCATGGTTTTGACCTAACGGCAGTGTAAACTACAAAAATATTTGGAGAAGATCTCAGCACGTGCATCCCCTTAGGATGTAGAAGAGAAACTCATCCTAAATAGTTCTAAGTGTCCATTAGTGCTCTAAATATTTTGCTTATTTTTACGGACACACAGAATTCTGACATGATAGTCATGAGCGGAAAACCCTCACAGCTGAATCTGTGCCATCATTGGTTTTGTGCTGGTGATTCATATGAAATTTCAAATTTTCAGTCAATACATAACTGGAATGGCCCAATATGAAGAAGCAATGTATTATGGTCGTGAGTACGGAGACTGTTACTACTATGAAGAGAGTTGTTATGAAGATCAATATGGAAGTCACAGTGCACAAACAGAAAATTTGAACTACACTTGAAATTTTTGTCTTAAGATTAATTGTTAAAAATTTGGTTTACCATCAACCCACATATTAGTTATATATCCTGTTGCCATTATGTTTATTTAAAAATTGTGATGTACCAAAAAAGAAAATGTGACTTCAGATCTCCTGACAAAGTCGACTATACAATAAATCATAGAGTTTCCTAAGGTTAGTTTTCCCTTATAACCATAGTTAGAAAATCAAATTGCTAAAAAAATATAAAAGCTATTTTTTGGCAACCTGGGCTCAAAGATTGCTTTGAGGTATCTGCTGGATTCTGGAATTCAAACCCTGGACCCTCAGGCTCCCAGCCTAATGCCATGGCAATGCACCACAATGACCCCTGTATTTAAATTAGCAAGTCAAGTGTGTCGGGAAGAGTTGAAGCGAGGTCAGAAATGCGTCACTGATGACGACTGAGTGTGGTAGGCAAAAATCTCAGAGATGACCTTCCCAATCAAGAAAAGAATCAATACTTAACTGTTTATTGATAGAAACATATATGGG
>Ga0194133_10010339_pt1 | contig 10520 bp, 8 predicted proteins | sample TA2KigOf40mmetaG_FD_155448 | JGI IMG/M metagenome (GOLD analysis project Ga0194133, IMG submission 155448) | Freshwater microbial communities from Lake Tanganyika, Tanzania - TA2015055 Kigoma Offshore 40m | ecosystem: Environmental > Aquatic > Freshwater > Lake | place: Tanzania: Lake Tanganyika... | reverse complement strand
TTGGCCACTTCCCGCATCGCGGTCTGCAGTTCCACCTACGAGGCCGCCCACCTCTCCTCTTTTGAGGCCTTGTGTTGCGGCTGCTCGATTGTCACCACCACCGGCCCGGCTCTGCCCAGCGTCTACTGGGGCGCACAGGAAAATGGCACCATCGCCTCCGGCCCGGGGGCCCGAGCCTTGGCTTTGGCTCTCCACCAGGAAACCCAAGCCTGGGATCAGGGCAAACGAAACCCCCACGTCTCCTCCCAAATCTGGAGCCAAAAAGTCCATGCCCCACAGGCGGCAGCCCAAGCCTTTAAACTGCTGTTGAATTGCTAGGTCCGTTAACGCAAGGCAGGCGTCAGACAAGTCGCGCCTTCATTCGCGCTAGTGCCACCCTTGCTTTCAGCAAGGCCCGCGCCAAGCCATGGCTTCTTTCAATCATGCCCGCGGGCCAGCATGCCTCCCGCCTGGAAAAACCATGGAAGAAACTTCCCCACGCCTCGTTCATCGTCAAAGCCGGCCCGTACTCATCGGAAACCCCGCCCTCCTGCCGGCTGGTAAATTCCGTGGGGCCGTACTGGGCGGCTTCCGCAGCGCTAGGTCGCAGAATGAACTCCTTGAAGTTTTTCATGGTGACTTCCTGCAAGGCTTTTAGCTCCTCCTCCGGCAACTCCGAATCCTGCAGCTGAACCCATTCGTTGGCGCACGCCTGCACGGCGCGGTGTTGCGTTTTCGCCAGCCTCTCCTCGGGGCCCCCGGGGGGCGGATCCGCAAGAACTGGCTGCCAGCCAGCCGCGGTAAGGGCGTATCCCATGGTCATGCCGTGCTCCGCAGAGCAAAACATCTCCAGAGCCGCAAAGGCGGCCCGGGCGTCCCAGCCACGAAAGGGAAATCGGGACAGCCACCCCAAAGCTCGCCCAGCGCTGGTGAGATGATTCTTTCGCGTAAGGTGGAAGTAAAACCCTATAGGCACGGCGCTCGGTGCAAGGATCCGATCAAGGTGGGATTGCAGGTTCCCGCCCCACCCCAAATCCACCAAGCCATAGGAGCCGTCCCGGCCGAGGCCCTCTTGCATCAGGTAGGCCTTCGCCTGCCGGGCCCGTGCGTTTCCTTGGACACGGATTTGCGAAGCCATCGCTTCGGAAAGAAGAAAAAGTTTCAGGCCCGCCAAATCCTCTGGACCCAGGGGTTGCTGGATCCGGTTCCGAAAAGGCGCCGGCCAGGGAATTCCCGAAATTTCCTCTCCGGTGAGCCCGATTCTTTTCATCACCTGAACGGGGCTGACCTGCGCCCGCTCAAAGAGGAAAAATTCCGCATCCGCCTCCTTAAACTCGGCCGCCCGGATACAGCTCCAGGCTTGCCGCGAGCCATAAAGGTAACGCGATTCCGGCCACCCGGGGCGGCGGGGACGTAGACAGTCGTAGATCTCCTTGAAGATCAGCCCGTCCCTGGAAACGAAGTAAAGTGTCTGCAGCTTTTTTGCCCGGGCCGACGCTCCCACCCACTCCACGAAAGGAATGAATAACGGCGCGATCACATCGCAGGCCAGCGACCATAGGTCGGACTGGCCGAACGCCGGTTCCCCGGGCCTCTTCAGCCGGGCAGTCCGAGTAGCATCCGCCATCGTGGCCTGTCCCCCCCGTTCCAAGGCGGTTTCATATCGGGTCAGATGCCCTTCCCGAAAAAAAAGGGCATTGACCCCAAGCCTCCGGGGCGCTTTCACGTCGGACACGGGATTGTCCCCGTAATGTTGAATATCCTGCGGCTCGACTTTGAGCTCTCGACAAATTTTCTGGAAAAGGCCGCTGTGCTTGGCAACTCCCTCAACATGGGAGACAAAAAGACGGGCCCCCTCCGCCCATAATCTGTTTTTTTCTAAGAGCTCACGGATCAAGGCCGGGGGCAGGTACATGTCGCTGACATAAATGATCTTTTTTGAATCTTTCCGGGCTTGATTCAGGAGCTCTCGCCCAGCTTCAATCGCGAAGCATTGGTTTTTTTCCATCTGCATTTCCGCTTGCTTTAAGACCTCCGCAGCCATTTTCTCCAGGTCTCCCAGCACAGTCATCTCGCTGTAAATATCTTCCAGCGAATACAGATCCGCGCCTTTTCGTTGCCCTGCTTTGCGCTCCGCCATAAGCCGCGCCTCCGCGTGGGCCACAAGTTGCCCGGCTGCAAGACCAAGGCCTTGATAAGCGGCCCGAATGCGCAATTCCGGACAAATTTCCCTGCGATCTAGAAGCGTCCCGAAAATATCAAAACTCGACACTGTCGTTATTTCAGGCTGGCATCTGGATGACGCGTTTTCACTTAAGATCCTCATTTCATGAACTTAGATTACACAAGATACTATTTAAAGTGGCACAAAAACACGGCCTCCCACAGAGAATTTGTGGCGACCCACTACCGCAAACTGCTGGGCTCTTATCTTCCAGAAAACCCGGAGGCCCTTATTATAGATGTCGGTTGTGGCATGGGGTTGGCCCTCGGATTCCTTAAGGCTTCAGGTTTTAAAAATATCGAGGGCGTCGATACGGATCCCGGCCAAATCAAATTGGCTTGTGATGCCGGTTTGCCAGGCAGGTTGGTTCAGGACACAACTAAGTACCTTGCGGGTAAAAAGGGGACTGCGGAATGTATTCTTTGTCTGGATGTTCTCGAACACATTCCAAAAGCCGAACAAATATATTTTTTACGGGGTATTTACGAGGCGCTTAAACCAAAAAGCCGTCTCCTGCTTACCGTTCCAAATGCAAATGCCTCAATCGGGATGAGGTGGCGCTACAACGACTGGACTCACTCCACAAGTTTTACTGAACATAGCTTGGATTTTGTTTTATTTCACGCCGGTTTTAAAAAAATTAAAATTTGTCCGGCAGAGTTTGTTCGCCGCCCCAAATGGTTCTTCCTCCCGATAGGCGGAGGCCGTCACTGGTGGGCATTCTGCTTTTTTCGTCTTTTGCGTCGGTTGGAAATGATGGCTGAACTCGGGCCCGAGCAGGGCCGTCAGGTTCCTCTGTCCTTAAACTTGCTGGCCGTCGCAGACCGGGAGGGTTAAGCGGCTCCCCAACGGAGCAGGCCACCCAAGGCTTTTCTTTGAAGCGCACCACTTTCTCGCAGGGGGTGGAGAATCAGGGAAAAAACTGTTGTGGAGATAAATCCCACCACGGCCATGGCTGCGGCCAAGCCTGTGGGTCCGAACCAGTGGATTCCGACGGCGCAGAAACCCAGCTGAAGAGGCAGCAGTAACATCGAAACCAAGAGATGATTCATGTTCTTGTTGGAAATCACGAACTCCATGGCACGCACACTACCCACCACCAAAGAGGGAAACATGAAGGCGTAGGCCACAAAAATTGGAACGGCCGGCGCATAGTTGGCGCCGAAAAGAAGGGGGATGATCCAAGGCGCGGCCACGGCGCCAAAAACTGCCGCCAACAGGCCAAGTTGATAAGTGCGTCGATAAATGAAAACCATCTTTCGCTCATACGCCTCTTCGGAGACCGCCCGCAGCCGCGCCAAATCAGGCAAAAGGACTGCCACAAGAGACGGGATTAAAACTCCCGCCATTTCAAAAAGACGCACCACCACGTAGTAGTAGCCCACGTCCGCTCCCGGGCGCAGCGCCTGAAGCAGTAGCTGATCCAGTTTTAACATCGCAGCCACCACCATACTGGAGGCAACCAAAGGCATCGATTGGCGAAAAAGTAAGCTGCTGGGAAAAGGAGCCTGCGGAAGATTGCCTCCTGGGATTTTCTTTCGAAACCAAAGGAAAAGTAAGGCGGTAGTCCCTCCTTCAATGACTGTGACCATGGCGAAAGCCTCGATAGGCTTGTCATGGGTTGCCAAGTAAAGCCTAAGTCCCATCCCCAAAAGGGAGCTAAAGGCCCGGACCGGCGCCAGTGTTCGGAAATCACTTCGCCCGTAAAAAGCCGCCTCCACATAGTCGGGCACAAAAGTGAGCGGCAAAATCGCCAAGATCAGATAAAGGGCCCCGTGCCCAAACCAAACCGGCAAAACTGAAATCGCGATACCCGCCAACAGGGCGCCCCCCAGCCTCAGCTTCATGGCGGACCGAAGCAAGGAGCGCATTTTTTCAGGGTGGACGGCCGCATTTTTACTCACCACTTCAAGGGATCCGAGCTGGACCAATCCTGCCGCCAAAGTGGCCATCATGGTGGCAAAGGAGAGAATTCCAAAATTTTCCGGACCCAAATATCGGGCCACCACTGCACTGGCGATGATGCCGGAACCGAGGCGCAGAATTCGCGGCCCGGCATGCCAAAGAGCCCCATGGACCTTGGCGCTGGCGAAAATCCTTTGAAAAACCTTCACGCCGCGACAGGGGTCAATCTGACAGAAGGCAAAGCGAGGAAAAAAGGGCGAGGGTTGAATTGATTAATGATTTTCGCAGCCTCATGAAAGGGTCCGATAGCTATTAAGGAACGCATCTACGGTTTTACTGGGGAGAAAAAGATTTCGGTAACGCGTCTGCCCTAGTTGACCCATTTGAAGGGTCATCTTTGGGTTTTTAATCAGGTTGGATATTGCGGCAGCCATCTTTTGCGCCTCACCGGGAGAAACTAGAAATCCATCTTCCTGGTCCCGCACATATGTCACTTGCCCTCCTTCCGGGGTGGTGATGACCGGCATCCCGATCACTCTTGCCTCTTTCACCACATTGGGACTGGTATCCGCGCGGGTCGGTAAAGCCAGACACCACGCCTTGGATAGCTGTTTCTGCACTTCGGCTACGTCCAACTCCCCCAGCCACTCCACGTTGGTTGGCGCCGACTGCTTTAGGCGTCTCACATACGCATCCTCTCCTCGGCCAATGACCCGCAAAATGCCAGGCACATCGCGAAACGCCTTGATCAAGTCCGCAATCCCTTTGCGGGGATGAATCGAGCCGATAAAAACCGCCGCCGGCCGCTCCGGATCGGGCCGCCAGGGCACCTCAAAAAAACTGTGCCGCACCCCGTACTCCACCAAATCGATTGGCCCCTGCCAGCGCCGTTTTCTTAGGATCCGGCGACCCCATTCGCTTTCCACGGACACCCGTTCCGCTTTTCGTAGGCACCAGAGCTCCAGCAACGCCTGAAAATAGTCCCGGGGCTTCATCCGATTCCGCAGGCAGTAGTAGCTAAGAATTCCCTGCATCGAAATCAGGTGGGGATATCCGCTGGTCACCGCTGCCAGCGCATATACATCCTCCGTGCCCCAACCGTGCACCACCTGCGGACGAATCTCCGCCAGGCAGCAGCGCAGCGTCTGCAGATCGTCGCGATACCAGGAGGAGGCGCGCCCGGAGCGGGTGGTGGGAAGGACATGGAAAATTCCCCCCTGGGCAGGGAAAACCACCGGTTCGCCCACGTCGTCCCTCAGGGTAATCCAGTGCATCTCCAGATCCCGGAGCTTGGCGAACTCCCCCGGTAATTCCACCAGCCAGGAAGTGGCATGCTGGCTGGGCCCAAATCTTCCCGTCGCTTCGGGCAACTGATCAAGGGGGTACCCACATAAGACCGCCACACGCATGGCTTTAGCTTAAGGCAGCCCCTGGGGGCTGCCAATGCGGGGGACGGGGAAAGCGCCGGTGCACCCGCCCGATGTTTGCCAATCCCAGAGGCCGGTTTTAGTTTGGGGGAGTGCAGAATCTGACCGTTCAAAAGCTGGTCATCGGACTGGTGGTCCTGGGATTTTTCATTCTTGCTCCTTGGATGGTGGCCGAATTTCTCGGCGGAAACACCATCCCCCTGCTTTTGATTTTCGGACTTGGCCTGCTGCTTCTTTTCCTTTTTGTGCTGAAGGACCGGTGCTGGATGATGATTCCCTTTACCTTGCCGATCGAGGGAAATCTGAATTTTCTCCCTCTGAACTTTACGATTTTTGAAATCTCTATCCTTTACGTCATGGCCTACATGCTCCTGCAGAAAATCATGGGCCGGGAAATCCAAATCCGGCTCGGCCCGGCCTTTTTCTGGATCCCGCTGGCCGGCGTGTTGGCGATCCAGGGTTATCACTGGGTGCAGTCCGGCGACATCGGGATCCGCGCCCTGGGAGGAACCGGCTGGGGGGGGCGAACCTATTTTAAGCTATTTTTCTATGCACTCACTGTGCCCTTGATTTGCTCCTTCTCCGGCTCCTCCTGGAAAGATTTCCAAAGGGTTCCGCTGGTTTTTTTTCTGGGAACGTTTGTCGACATTGTGCCGCAAGCCCTCACCACCCTTTTTCCAGCCACCGCCCCGTATGTTTTCCGCATATACAGCGGCGTGAACATCGGGGCTTACGGCCAGGAAATTGCTGGGGCGTTCGCTGGGGAGGGCGTCACCCGGATCGGTCAGTTTGGCAAGGTGGGATACGCCCTTGGCCTTGTGGTGATCAGCTATTTCCCGTTTCACACCTGGCTCAACCCCTCCCGGTTTTGGGTTCTGCCCTCATTGGTCTTGGCTTTTCTTGCCTCAGCCTTTTCCGGATTTCGTAGCTCGATCTTTAATTTTTCCGCGGCCGTTTTTGCAGGTTTGTATGCGACCGCACGCTGGAGGGCGCTCCTGCTGATTCCCGCCGGCGCGCTGGCCATTGCCGCAGTGGCAGCCTCGCAGAAAGTGATCGTGGATTATCCTCACAGCATACAGCGGGCGCTTTCCTTCCTCCCCGGAAAATGGAACCCGGTCCCCGCCGGAGAGGCGAAGAAGTCAAGCGAGTGGCGGGAGGAGATGCGCGAGCTCTTTTTTGCGGAATACTTTCAAAAATCTCCTTTGATTGGGCTGGGTTACCATTTCGATCCAAAATTTGCCCTTGAGTATCAAGATGTCTACTTGCGGATCGCCCAACTCCAAACCAACGATCCTTATCATATGGTTCGCGGGTTCATTGAGCGACGCAACCCTCATGAAGGCGATCTGCATCTGCTTTTGACTGGAGGGGTTCTTGGGATGGCTTTTTTTATTCTTTTTTGCCTTAGCTTGATTGTTTTCGTGTTAAAAACCCTTCACAACACTCCTGTGCGCCAAATTGCCCCGATAGAGACGTGGGCGACGGCGCTGGTTGTCCAACAGGTGGCCGCTTTTTTTGTGGTTTACGGTGATCTGGCTCCCACCTTGAGCTTTCTCTGCCCGATTTTTGCCATTCTTTATGCCGGGGAAAAGCTGCGGCCGGCCTTCGAGGCTGAGACTGCGGAAGCTAGCAGCACCACGCCCATGCAACCTGATCCGGTCTTGTCGCCATCGCACTCTTGGGGACGCTCGGGAAACTACTAGGGTCTCCCTGGCCAAAAGGGCCCCACCGTGGCAAAGGAATAGGCTTTTCGTTGCAAATCGTTTCCGTCTCGCCAGATCTGGTAGTCCAGATTTTGATTGCGGTAGGACCCGGCCAGCCATCGCCGGATTCGATGGCTTAGGATAAGCGGCCCCGCGAGGAGTCGGATCAACCAAGGGGCCTGAAGCCGGAGCCGTTGTTTTTCAGCCAAGGCGTTGGGACGAAGATTCATATTTTCCCCCGTGTCGGTGAATGTGGCCAAAAATCGCCCGGCTTTTATACAGGGAACTTTTTGCCGGCGCAGCTCCAGCGCCCAAACCGCATCTCCCACGTCCCGCCAGCCGGCGGGAAACCGGTGGCCCTCTCGGAACAGTCCCATCCGGAAAAAGGTGGCCGCCGTGAAAACCGTCAGGTTGCCTGACACCATGACATGCCAAGGCTGGGGCACGGCCACTTTTCGGTGGCAGAGCGGGGTGCCGTCCGGCTTGAGTACGATGACATCCCCAAAAACCACGTGAGTTTTTGGCCGGGCCATAAAAAAATCCCGTACCCACTCCAAGGTTCGCGGCAAGTATTGCTCATCACAATTCAGGTAGGCACCGATATCTCCGCTCGCCTTCTCCAGCCCTCGGTTGACGGCATCGTACATCCCGGCATCTCTTTCTTTAAAGATGCGCAGGGAGTATCCCCCGTCAGTGCGCCAATGAAGAAGCTCGCCGGCAGCAAGGTTTGGGCCGCCAATCCCGCCATATTTGTCCGAAAGCCTTCTTCCCGTAGCCCGGGCAAACTCCTCGATTCCTGGGCTACCTGCGTCCTGGACAATGTGCTCAATCTCAACGTTCTCTTGGTCGGCCACCGAGGCGACGCAACAACCCAGCCAATCCAATTGACGGTAGCTGGGGGTGATGATGCTGAACTTCACGACAGCCTCAGGCTAAAGATCGCCTGGGTGGGGAGGGATGCGGTCAGCCTACGAAAGGCTTTTCCCAATTCCATCCACCGGCTGGGGCCGAGCAGCGTGGCAGGCACACCCAAGACAAGGCTCACGCCCTGGGCCAGACGATGCCGCCATCCATGGTCCTCGGCATACAGAGGCTGAAACCAGTACAGCCAAGGATCTGCTTCTTCATAGACCTCAAGGATCAGACCAGCCTGTTTGGCCCACTGCTCGACTTCCGGGCGCCCAGCCTTTCGCAAATGGTGGGGATTGGGCCTTCTTTCATGAATGGGAATCACCCCAAGGATCCTGCCGGAGAAGGACAAGGCACCGCGGAATTGTCGCAGGAGCCGCGCCGGATTTTCCAAATGCTCCAGCACATGGCTACAAATCACTAGGTCATAAGGGCCGTCGAGCAGGGGATGCGGACGAGTTTCATCAGGATCAATCGCCTCCAGTCTGACGTCTTGAAATCCGCGGGCAGAGAGCTGGCGGCCCACCTCCTGACAAAGGATTGGGTCCTGCTCTACGCCGGAAATTTTTGTGGATGCGGGCAAATACCTAAAAAGCGTTCCGGCCCCAAATCCGTAATCTAGTACCCGGGCTCCCTGAATCGGAAATTTCCAGCGCCGGATAAAATCCAGGATGACCAGCACCTTGGACATCCGCAGGTAGGACGCATGGTGCAGCCAGGATTGGCGCCCCCGATAGACTTTCTGAAAGATTTCCTGCTTCATCCTGGTCGGGAAATCCCGAGATCCTCCATCGCAATGTCCACATAGGGGTGCTCTTGTTCCCCTTTTCGGTACCGCTGCTCAAAAAGAGCCCGGTTTGACTCCCCCATAACCCGCCGCCGCTCAGGATCCCGGGCCATCGCTTCCAACCCGTGGGCAATCTCCCGGGATAAATTCCCGGCGTGGGAAATAAGCCGGTTGATTCCACCCGCCAAAACTTCGGCATTGGACCGCCAGTCCGTTGCCAGAATGGGCAGGCCCCACATCATAGCCTCCACCAAAACAAGGCCAAAAGACTCGTAAGGAGCGCGGCTGGGAAATGCCAGGAGGTGCCCGCGCTGAAACACCTGCGATTTTTCCCTGCCTTTTCGCAATCCGAGAATTTCCACCCGGTCAGCGATCCTAAATTTTTCCAAGTCTTTCCGGCATTCGGCTTCCGGGTAGGAGGCGAGAAACTCGCCCAAAAGCAATAGTCCCCAATCCGGAAAGTTCTGAGCAAAGAGGGAGAACCCCTCGATCAGCTGAGGTGTTCCCTTTTCCACCGACTGGTGCCCCACATGCAACACCCATTTGCGACCGGCGGCATGGTCTGGCTGCCATCGCTGGGGATTTTCATCGACAATTTTATGCGGAATCACTCGGACTAACCGAATGCCGGCGGCCTCAGGATCGACTCGGTTTCCTTGGGTCATCACGATCGCGCCATTTGCTTTCTGATAAGTCTTTTTGACGGCATCCGCCAGGAGCCCGGGGTGCTGCCCCATGCGGCGGGCAATCCCGGCCGCATGGAACTGAATCCAAAGCCTCCGGGAAGCGAGGCGCGCCACCGGAACCAAGGCCAGATCCCGAATCATCGGGACGGTTTCCGGTCCTCCACTGGGAAACAAAAGCCAATCGATTGGACCCTCCTGGCGTAGCCTCCAAAGACGCCACCATACCCGTCCAAGCTCAAGAATTTTACCAGGGGCAAAAGTTCGAACCTTTTGGAAATCGGGGTTAAACCGAAAAACCCAGTGCCGGCAACGAATCCGGGGGTCAGCGCGGAACTCCTCCAAAATTCTTTGGATCATGATGTTCTGCCCGCCAAGAGGAGGCGGAATTTGGCCCGCCACGACCACTTGAATCATGGGTTACTTTCGTCCTGTTCGGAGACTCGGCCAACTTTTAATTTGGTGTTGTGCGTCTTCTGGTCACCGGGGGTTCGGGGTTTATTGGGTTGAACGCTGTGGAGCGTTTTAGCCTCACCACCGAAGCGCTTCTGAATCTCGACCGAAACTGCCCCGAGCCTCCGGATCACCGGCCTTTTTGGCAGAAGACGGATCTTTTAGATCGGTCCGCCCTAATGGAAAAAGTTCACTCTTTCCAACCCACCCATGTGCTCCATCTGGCCGCCCGCGCGGACTGCGTGGAAACCACCACGGTGGAAGAGGGATATCGGGACAACACCGAGGGTACCTCCAACTTTCTGGGGGTAGTGGCTTCTTGCCCATCCGTACAGCGGGCGGTCATTACCTCGAGCCAGTATGTTTGTGGGCCGGGCTACTCTCCGAAATCGGATGAGGACTACGCTCCGGCCACGGTGTACGGAGCTAGCAAAGTGATCACGGAACGGT
>Ga0194133_10010338_pt1 | contig 10521 bp, 10 predicted proteins | sample TA2KigOf40mmetaG_FD_155448 | JGI IMG/M metagenome (GOLD analysis project Ga0194133, IMG submission 155448) | Freshwater microbial communities from Lake Tanganyika, Tanzania - TA2015055 Kigoma Offshore 40m | ecosystem: Environmental > Aquatic > Freshwater > Lake | place: Tanzania: Lake... | reverse complement strand
AGCCTATTCTGGAGTCCTGACGGACTCGGGGTCCGTCTCGGTAATCAGACTTACCGAGAGATTAGTTCTGAGGCTGCGGAAGTCCTCCTGGGGTCCCCAGAGGGGGTGCCCGCCTTGCTGAGTCTAGCCTGGTCTCGAGCCGACCTATATTAAGCAAATATATATCTTGAGCCCTGGCTGACAATCACATTTTCATTTCCCATCTAAAGTAGTTCATTTCAAACAAGCTGCCGTTATTGGTTTTCATTTCCACCTATTGATTGGCGTCTGAGCCAATTTCTGTTTACCTTCCTCAAAGAGATTAGATCAGGAGAGCAGGGTCTTAACCTGTTTATCCTATACTGGATTTTCATCCCCACACTCATTCACTCATATGGCTACCCTACCAGGGGGAAAAAACCTCCTGACAGGACAGGTCGCTCGTGCAGGTGGAGGGAAAGGTTTTAAATGTAATATTCTCTTTACATAGTTGAATCAATTTAGCCAGGGAAAGTTCCATTTTTGAGACCTTACGTGTCAGTGTCAGTAAGAAAGATCAGTTTGCTGATCTTCGATCGACCATCTCTGAAGAAGACAACTCAACCTTCGTTGCGGCCATTTTAATACACTGTGGATAAAAGCGTCTTGAACAATTTGGTTGGCAAAGCTGACAACACGATACTAAAAATAAAACTGGAAAGCCGTTTGATTATGACCTGGTCCAAGCCAGGGACCCTTAATTTGAGTGCCATTTGATTCCTATTCAGTCTAAGTCTAAAATCCCTTAGGATTACTCCCAATTGTCTGTGGTAGACAGATCATAGATTGTTCTTTTGCACACTGCATGTCGAATATAAAACCACACAGGACACCCATACGTTAGTCTACCTACAAAATGACTTAAGAACACTTTTCTCACTTCCTATCCACTGAGGTACCTGTTAAGATACCTTAGAATGTAGCTAAGGGACCTACATTTGCCAATCTTAAATCATGATCCATACCCATACCTGGAGCATTATCATATCTTTCACGTGTATATCCTCATTTCCAAAGAAGACAATCACAGCCTATGACCTATTGGTTTGCTGGGGTACAGTGGTTTTGGTTATCCAGGGTTAATGAAAGGTTGCCTGCAACTGGAATTGATCACCAATCTACTTAAAAAGGAACAACTAGTCCAGGCCAAGGATTAGAGAGATAATAGCTGGTTTGACCCTTGGACCCAGCATATAGACTCAAAAATCCCTTTCAGAACATTTTTAAAAGCCCTAGCTAGATAATAAATAGGGATTATTTTTTGACAGTGTAAATTTTGTTCAAATGGTTTCCCCAATATTAGAGTATCTACCAGTTTTGTTTTGTTTTCCTTCCGCCTAGTCCAAACCCTCACCCCGATCGAAGTACACTGGAGTTTATTATATTATAGAACTTGATGTTTGTGAAATTGCAATCACTTTTTTCAAATTACAAACATGGTGAGAGAATTTTTTTTATATCCATGCCCTTTTTTTACAAATCATTCTATTTTTTTTTAACTTAATTATATTCAGAACAATTCAGGAACTCATTGTCCAGCCTCAGGGTTGACCCAGTTGATTACACCACTCCTGACTGATTTGGTCAGTGTTTGATTTTAAACTAAATTTCAGAATAGATGGGAAGATTTTTTTTAACCTCAGGAGACCAACTTGACTGATTATCGACTTGCCAGACAGCCCAAAAGGTCAATGGTTGAGGACGAGAGTCTGAAGGCCATGAAGAAGCAAAGGGCAGAAGAGAAGGAACGTTTGATCAAACAGTTCCTAAGTTTGAAACATTAATTTTTTACATGATGAGATTTAGATCAAAGTTTTGAAAAGAATGAAGAATAAAGCAGTTTGGTCTTATAAAGTCGATTGTTTCTTCTAGTCCTAAATTATAAGAAAAAAACCAGAACTTTTAAGTCCGAAAGCTAATATATTATTCTAAATGAGACAGACATGGAGGAGATAAATGGTTGATTATGCAGGGTTGCATTTTCACAAATAGAGAGAACCCGTGCGACCGCATTCAGCATTTCTATAAGAGGTAAGTAAGTGTAACACAAAAAATTTAAATCAACAGGCATAACAAAATATTTCCCTTATAAATGAAAAATTTTTTGTACACATTATTTTATAGGTTTGGTAGTTGTCTCTGAAAAACAGGTTCTTTTCACTTTGACATTTTAGAGTTTCCGAGATCTTTTGAATCCATTGGTCTCTTCACCCCAGATCGTGGTGTTCCACCGACTGCCTGTTGGCTGGAGTCTAAAATATCTCTATTAAAGGAGCTGGTTTTTAGGCATTTCTCATTTGAATGTACCTTGAAGCCACCTAACTTGGGTTGCTGGTCCGTAGCCCTTTTCGTTGCGGGCAGCTATCCTGAAAATGATGGCAGGTTTGTTAGAGGTGTCCACGTGAGCTGAGACCAAGTTGGATGTCGGAACGACACACTGAAAAATTTCAAGGATATGGTTTCTTTAATATGATTGTTTCTGCATTTTTATGAGTTCTCGAAAATGACCAATGCCTCAACGGTTGAGGTATTTTTCAGTAAACACGAACTTACTTGAGCTTGTGAGCCTACGAATACTCGTACAAAAGCCAACTGGTTTGGTGAGCTATTCACAGTCTTTGTATCATTGGCCGTTTGTTGAGTTGCTGATTTGACAGCCTAAATAGAAATGTAGGTAAATTACTTTTTTCCTCCTCTGAATAGGGTCATTTGGCAGTTCTTTTACCAAGTAAACAGAATACTCAATTATGTCCCCAGTGGAGGTGGACGGCGGCTCCCATGAAACGTGAGCACCTTCATTGGTTTTTGAAATCTTTATAGCAGAGGGAGCTCCGGGGAAACCTGGCAAGCATGTTTTGAAAGCAGAAACTTCTGACCAAGGACCCCGGCCACACGCATTTAATCCAGCAACTCGGAATTTGTAAGCAGTGCCAGGCTTAAAAAATAAATCATATCAGCATTTTCACTTTTATCTTCAGATCAACAAAGCCAACTCATTATACCAAAAGCTCAATTTTATTCAGTTCGTCTATTTCGCCGCCGTTCTCAGGGCATGAGGTCAAATAGTAACTTGAAACTGTACATGCAACTCCTTTGATCATCCCAACATCCAACCTAAAATAATTAAAATTCGTTATTCTGGTCAAAATTTTTATTAGAACATTTTACCATGACGATTCTTTTTTGTCTGATTTATCTTCTTCCTCTTTATCTCCTTTTGTGAGATCTGCATTCTCGGTGTCTTTAGACGAAACTGCTGCTGAAGCTAATGCCTCTAGGGGATTACCCTCATTCATTGCACCATCTTAAAGAAATAAAAGAAATTTTTGTAAAGAAAAAATTTAAATGTTTCTGTCGATAACAGTTGAAAAAGACAACGTTCACTCGCCTTTTATCTTTTCATTGAAAACTTACCTATTTTGTTTGTGACCTTGACACTTCTTTCCTCATCTTGGTCTCCAGTAACAGCTTCCATGGCTTCAGCAAGGGCGTCCTTCTTTGCTTTTTCTGGCAGATCCAATTCCATAGTAACTTCATTTTGATCTGTAATCAATTTTGTAGAAATTTTAAGGCATCTCTATTAAATAAATTCAAAGCTGGAACTAACCACCATTTTCCATTTCAATTGGCGTGTCTAATTCTGCTGACTCTGGGCTGGGATCTTCAAAAATACATTAATTTTTTTTAAATTTTGGTGAACCATACAAAACCATTAGATTTGAGGCTACCTGAAAATTGATCCTGAGTTAGAGTTTGATTTTCACTTGTTGAGTGTTCATTTTCTTCATCTGCACCGTCAACTTGATAAATTCCGTTCGCCTTCGTGAAAGTCTCTAGCTCGTTTGGGGGTGTTGCTAAGCCACCATCAACTTGCAAACTTTGCATTTCTGTTCCTTATTTTTGTATAAAAAAGCAAACATAAATTAAAAGCAATTATTAAAATATCCAGGAGTTTCCTTACCATCTCCACTTTCTGTGATTCCAACTTCTGCTACTATCTGTGCCAGGTCTTGGTTTCCTGAAAAGGGGGGGTAATAACTTATAGGCCAGCGACACCATTATCTGAATGAAATACCTGTCTCTGACACCGATGCCTGCTGTGGTATCTCCTGAATGTTGGAGGGCTGAGCTAATGAAATATCTTGTGGGACAACTGTTATAGTCTTTTGAGTCCCCCCTGGCAGCTGAACCGTGATGGGCTTTCCTCCTACAGTTAATCCACCTGGTGAAGGAACATAGGTTTCAAGAGGGGTGAGGGCTTTTTTACTTAACACGATTTACCTGCGAGAGTAAAAATTTGCCCAGAATTCAAAATTTGAGTTGTGCCTCCTATGGCCATCTTGCCCCCTGTGCCGAGTGCCACTGTCCTGGGAACATTAGCTCCAGCAGCCATGGTTACGGTTGTCGGTCTTGTGATAGATTGTCCCAAATTCGCCGAACTAACAACTATCATCTTGACACCTTGGCCACTGCCCTGATGAAGTATGTTTCCTGGAGACATCGTAGTACCAGCCTTAAAATTCCATAAATTTAATGCTTTTGAGTAACAAAATAAAGTTGGGCGTAAGTAGCACCTGAGAAAGCGTTTGGCCCGTTTTTTGAACGCCAGCAGACGATACCACAATAATTTGCTGAGCACAAATATTAAAAGTTAAGCTTTTTTTCAGGAATCTTTTGAAAGCAAATCATAATACCTGTCCCTGAGCATTTTTAAACGTAGTTTGCTTATTATTAAGGACAATAGTCTGAGGCTTCCCTGTCTGAAAACTGGCAGGGTTGGCGGTGACTTTCATGTTGGGATTTGCCATGGAAACGATATTACCTTTGATAAAAAAATTAAAATTTAAGAAATGAAATTTCTGACATGAAAAAAAGTGCCAGGCAAACCTTGAGAAACAGCGCCACTTGGAAGCACTTTGACAATCGTAGCACCAGATGGAATGCTTCTCCCAGTTTGAAGTAATTGGGTATTTGCAGCCACAGTTCTTACACCTTGTGGTGAACCAGCAGCATTAACAAGTGCACTTTTGGGCAGAGCAACTTGCACGCCTTGTGAAGTTTTTACCAAAGTGACAACCTATGAAAGAGGCACAGTTTTATCTTACTTGCTATAACAACAGAGAGGAAGCAGTGGCTGAATAAAAAATGTGCAATTTGAACCTGTCCAGCTCCACCCGGCTTTTGCAAAATTATCTGAGACTTCCCTAAGGTGGCTGCTTTAATGACGTTGGACTGAGAACCTGGAGATGCAGTAGCAATTCGAATAGGTTGACCCGATGCTAACGTTGTCTGCAAAGCATTTCCTCTCAAATCTTGTTGATTTACAATAGTACCGCCTGGGTGCTGAATTATTTTGATCGGTTGGCCTGACACCACAGTTGTAGCTCCCGGGGTGTTAATTTTTGAAGTTGCCGCTGCAGCAGCAGCAAGAGCTTGAATTCCAGACATTCCAGACTGAGTAACCACAGTTCCTTGTTTAATAACAGTGCCAGGATTTAAAACCTTAATTTGCTGAGCTACAAAAATAACAAGAGTTTCAAAGAGAAAGTTGCTATTTAACAGTCCTTTGATCTTAAGTTTACCAGGTCCTTGAACTCGTGTGATATTTCCCGTGGGCCTAACACTTCCTTGAGGGGTCTGACCAACAGTTTGTAATCTTACTATGGATTGTGTGCCTGGAGACGAAAATGTCAGCGGGTCGTTGGAAAGAGTCTTTGCGTGTGAGTTGGTTTGAGTTGCTACAGGTGATTGAACATTAACTGGACTTGAAGGGAAGCGAACTGCACCAACTTTAAATCAAAAGTTACACTCAAAAACAAATAAAGCACAAAGACTTGTAAATATGTTTTTACTTGCTGCAACAGGAGACCTTATTGAGGGCGCAGGCGTGGTTGTAGGTGAAGTTAATATAGCAGGGACATTACTTGACGGTTGTACTGGAGTTGCAGTAGGTGGTATTTCATATTTTTGAATCTTGAAGAAAATGAAAGGTGTTAATTTTTTCATCCTTAATGTAGTTCTTAAAAATCTCTATTATTTACTTGCAAAAGATAAACATCAGATGTAGGAGTTGCACCCCAGCAAACTTCAAGAGAGTTAGTGGACGCACGAACAAGCTGGACTCTTGCAGGTGCCGTTGGAACGTCAGTTTCCAGGTACCACAAATCTTTGCAGCAAACCTTCAATATTAAGTAAGTTTAAATTGTGTTGGTACTGTGCGTCATAATTTAGTTTTTAAGACCTGATTATTCCATGCTTTTCGATACCCATCTCTTCCCGACCATATCCAGAGTCGTGAGTGAATAGCAACAGCACAATGACCTCAAAATTTTAAAGCAATATAATTTAGAATTGTTCATTTCATTAAAATTTCCTCATTTTTATTGAACACATACCAGCTCTGGCTCTAGGTAATGAAGCTTCATCCGCAGAATCCATTTGTGGGCTCTCCCAGGACATTGACTCAAGATCGAGGCAAGCAAGATTAGTTGTACATTTCCACTCCTAAACAGAGTTTAAGTTCTTAAGGCCCTTTGCGAATTTCTGAAGTACTAAAATTACTCTTACTTTCTCTTGCAAGGAAATACTTTCATTAGTCAAAGATTCGTCCATAAGTAGAGGAACCCAGCCACCGTACACAAACATTTTTTTGCCTATGAGTGTGGCACTGTGGAGGGACCTGGGTAGAGGGGGACCTTTATTGGTTTTCGGCTTTGTCCATGTTAAACTGTCTGCTGGAAAAATATCCCTTGAGATACTCTTGTCATGATCTGTCTTAAATTTTTTTGCGCACCAATATTTAATATCCAAAGATCACCCAACCGGCAGCCACTCATTCCACCAAATATAATGAGACGAGGATTTGAACCATCTGGATCTGAATAAGCTACTGCTGAATGAGATTCCCTTGCAGGCGGAGATGCTCCGTAACATGAAGGTATTTCCCACTGTAACTGGGTTGGGTTAGGTCGGAGCTCAAGCATAAAAAGATCATTGAGATATCTGAAAGGGTATAATTGACAAATAGTAAAACAGTTGGTTCCCTTCTCATTAAATTTAAACTCTTAAATTTTGACAGATTAATGCAACACTAAACTATTTGGTTTTGAAAGTGGAAATGATTCAAATTGTAAAATCATTATTCTGAATCAACACAACAGATGAGATTAACAATTTTTCTTCCTTACCTAGGGATATTGTTCTTTGGGTCATCACTTTCATTGGCTAAACCACCAAAAAGATACGCTTTGTTTCCAACTAGTGTGAAGCTATGGCCTAAGCGTGGACAAGGTGACATTCCTGTAAATTTAGAGTTATTACAAAATCTCCAAGTTAAAATGAAAGAAAGTAAAATTAGCCTTGCCAGATTTGGGAGGCTTGGGTTTCAACCGCTTCCATTCCCAACGACTTGCCTGAAAAAAACAATTTGTGCAACTTAGATTCGTTTCTTCGAGTAAAAAATCTTTTTATTAACACTTTTGAAAAGAGGTTTAATTCAGAATTTTCAATTTTATTTATTGTCACATTCATTATACATCAATGTATGAGTAAAGCTTTACAAAAGACATTCGTGGGCACTGGCAGCAAATTTTTTTTCCTTGTAAGGTAAAAGCAGAATATGAAAGCTAATACAGACGATTGATTGAATTCACTTACTTGTAACTCATAAAGTTCATTTGAGTATTTTCCATACTCAAGCATTCCTCCAAAAACTAGTATTCGGGTGCCCTCCACTACAAAACCATAAGCTGCACAACCAGGAGGAATGTCCCCTTTGACTGGAGGTACGAACCATTGGTTTGTGGCTGAAAGAAAAAGAAAAACTGCAAATTATTTCCCTGTAAACAGGCGTTGAAATCTCTGTTTAAGCGAGTTTTTTTGGGCTTTACAAAAAGTCATTGTAATTCTTATATTTTAACTCAATCTGAAATCAAATGCTATTTTCTTTATCTAGGTATCAACGTTAAAAAGGTCGCTGTAAAGGAAGTTCCTTTATTTTTTGCTCAAACTAACACAAGATAAGGGGAATATTAAATCAACTTAAATAATTACTAGTAAACTTTAGAAGATTACTAGTAAAATTTAGAAGGAAAAGAGAAGTGAGGAAAAGAAAGAAAAATGAAAATGGTTTAAGATAGAATGTTTCAAAGAATATGTTTTATTAAAAACAAAAACAGTTTTTTAAAAATATGTTACAAAAAAAAGAATTTTTGAGCATTTCGTTTAATTAGAATTTAGATCCATGACAATTTGAATTATTGAAATTCCTGAATATAGTTTTTAATAAAAGAGTGTTAAGCAATAAAAGTACAAAATAAAATTGTTTGAGGTTCAGCCATCACTCAACACTTGCTAAAGTAACGTCACTATATAAAAATCCTTTTTTTTTCTCTTGCAGGAATGCAAGACAAATCGGTTGGTCAGAATGCTGAAAAATATTGATGGTATCAATAGTTACTATTTTAACCAAACTCACCGGTATTATAAACATGAAGTTCGTCCACAATTCCTTCATTCCCACCGCCGAAAACCACCATTAGATCTTTAATGGCCACTGCTCGATGGCCATGTCTGGGTCGAGGACATGGTCCTGTTGCATTGCTTACTTTTTTCCATTTTAACATGGGAGATGCCATACTTTACATTTAGTTTACTTCGATAACCACAGTCAACTAACAAAACAAATATAAGTCTTCAAGTTCGGGTATAAATTGAACCAACAAAACAAAACAGCCAATAAAGCGAAAACGAAAACAATTCTGAAACGGCAACGCGCGCGCGCCGCACAAACTATAGCTATGAATCTTGCACCGACTTCTATAAATGGCCCAATGCCAAAGATATGAACTACTTTCGTCGCGTTCACGCAACCTAGATAAAGGAAAAAACCTCTCTCTCTTATCATTTAATTTAAAAATCTAATTAGATTTCTGCTTAAAAAATCCAGATGCTACTCATGGCTGAGAGGAAAAGGCATCTAATAAATAAAGCAATGCTGTGGATCAGGGGGGAGGAGTATTTCAAACTTATCAAGTCCCATCCCTATGACTGAAAACCAATTCCCTAAAACTGTTGCAAATTCATTCTACAGCACAGTATGCCTCCATTTGGTATAGAAATGGTAAAAAATCTTTTACAAAACACATAGACTCAATGTACTATCGTCTATTATGAACTGCCTTCAAAGATTTTAAGAATGAAATCTCAAAAAAAGAGCTAAAACAAAGATGCAAGCAAGCATCACCAAATAAATAGGTAAATTATCTAATGGTTTCAAGAGTTATGAAAATAATAAGAGATCAGTACCCATGTTTTCTTTTTTGTAAACTTGTGTCAAACTATTATGAGGAAACCAGACATGAAGGCAAAGGATTATTCTTTGACACCTCAAAGTCAAGGATTGGACAACAAAGCCTAGATAACAGACTAGACATATTCTAAGGACTTAAATACAACTGGAACAATGGACTCAATGATGACGAAATCAGAATCCCTCTGAAGAAGACATTTTTTAGTTATGTTGAAAACTAGCTTTATCCCAATTTTTGACTTCTTTTTTTAAATGTATTTAAACAAATTGATATTTTAAATGTAGTTGCACTTTTGGATTCTTGTAAAGTCAATACTTGTCACTTTGATTTTGTATTAGAATAATGAGTCCAGAATAAAAGTTCTTCTATTCTATTCTTCTATCACAGACATTCCTTAAAAAACTTTTTTGTGCATGAGTATCGAGATTTGTGAACAAAGCAATGTAAAGAATTTCATGTATTGATTGGTGAGATGACAAATTTATGTCCAGAACAGGATTTCTTGCACAACCAAATTCTAAAAAGTAGTTAAAATTTATTAGAACTATCAAATGTATGGTTGGATTGCCAACAACATACCCAATTCCAGCTCCAACAACTATTGACAAGAGGTTGGTGATCAAAATTGTGAGAAGGGCAGGATTAGAGAAGAGTGATTTAGAAGCAGAGTCATCAGCTTTCATTTGAGTATCAGCATCTTCTTTGCAGATCTAGATTTGGATATTGGTTGAGACTGAGCTACATTTCTAACTGTTTTTATCTTACATAGTTTTGATCTTGAAATTTCAAGGCAGTGCCTGAAGACTTTCTGCTTCTGACAATTTTACTGCCGGGGGTTCCAGTGCATGGCGAGTAGCGGCATTCTCTTTAGTTGTGTTTTACAATTACTTCAAAAATTTCATAAAACATTTATGATTAATATTTACTTGAAAGGAAGGTTTGGTTGTGAAGACCAATCCCAAAGAATATCAGACTCAACATTAGAATTTATTGTATTTATATAAACATCGCGGAGCTCCTCACAGATGTCTGACAATTCCGGATTGGGGCTATTAGGTGGCGACTTTGGTCTGGAACACATTAACTTTGTATTTTTTTTAGCCAATACAAAAAAATCTATTCATTTACGAGAGGCTGGGAGTGTTTCTACATGTTGATGACAATGACATAATTGCAGACCCTATGGGAGAGA
>Ga0194133_10010336_pt1 | contig 10522 bp, 8 predicted proteins | sample TA2KigOf40mmetaG_FD_155448 | JGI IMG/M metagenome (GOLD analysis project Ga0194133, IMG submission 155448) | Freshwater microbial communities from Lake Tanganyika, Tanzania - TA2015055 Kigoma Offshore 40m | ecosystem: Environmental > Aquatic > Freshwater > Lake | place: Tanzania: Lake Tanganyika... | reverse complement strand
CACGCCGGTCACGGGCGAGAAGGCGAAGCAGCTGGGACTGGCGGATGAGGTGGTCCAGGGCAGCTTGCTGGAGGGCGCGATCGCATTCGCGAAAAAGCTGGTCGCCGAGGGCAAGGGCCCGCGGCGCATCCGCGACCTGCCGGCGAAAGTCGAGGGCGACGTGAAGGCGTTCTTCGAGACGGCACGCGCCGAGGTGACGAAGGCCTCGCGCGGCTACCCGGCGCCGCTGGAGATCGTCGCCTGCTGCGAGGCGGCGGCCACCCAGCCCTTCGACGAGGGCCGCAGGTTCGAGCGCGCGCGCTTCATGCACCTCGTGGAGGGCGTCGAATCCAAGGCCATGCGGCACATGTTCTTCGCCGAACGGCAGACGGCGAAGATTCCGGATGTGCCCGAGGACACGCCGACGCGCCCGGTCGGGAAGGCGTCGGTCATCGGCGCGGGCACCATGGGCGGCGGCATCGCGATGAATTTCGCCAACGCCGGCATCCCCGTCACCCTCATGGACGTCACGCAGGACGCGGTCGACAAGGGCCTGGCGAAGATCAAGGCCAACTACGCCTCCACCGTGTCCAAGGGCCGCCTGAAGCAGGCGGACATGGACAAGCGCATGGCGCTGATCACCCCGGTCACCGACCTAGCCGCCGGCAAGGATGCCGACATCGTCATCGAGGCGGTGTTCGAGCGCATGGACGTCAAGCAGGACATGTTCAGGAAACTGGACGCGGTGATGAAACCCAGGGCCATCCTCGCCACCAACACCTCGACGCTGGACGTGGATGCCATCGCCGCGGTCACCAGGCGCCCGCAGGACGTGATCGGCACGCATTTCTTCTCGCCCGCGAACGTGATGCGGCTGCTGGAGGTGGTGCGCGGCAAGGCCACCGCCAAGGATGTGCTAGCTACCACCATGAAGCTGGGCAAGGCCCTCAGGAAAGTGCCGGTGGTCTCGGGCGTCTGCGACGGCTTCATCGGCAACCGCATGGTCGAGAAGTACGGCCAGCAATCGCTGTTCCTGCTGGATGAAGGCTGCTCTCCCGCGCAGGTGGACGCCGCCGCGTACAAGTGGGGCATGGCGATGGGGCCGCTTGCGATGGGCGACATGGCGGGCCTGGACATCGGTTGGGAAATCCGCAAGCGCCGCTACGTCGAGCGGCCGAACTTCGTCTATTCGAGAGTCGGCGACAAGGTGGCGGAACTGGGCCGCTTCGGCCAGAAGACCGGCAAGGGCTGGTACAAGTACAACCTCCCCGATCGCAAGCCTATCCCGGACCCGGAAGTCGACGCGATCATCGAGAAGCACCGCAAGGACAACAACATCCGGGCGCGCCAGATCTCCGACGAGGAAATCGTTGAACGGCTGATCTATGCGCTGGTGAACGAAGCGGCGTACATTCTCGAGGAAGGCATCGCGCTGCGGGCTTCGGACATCGACATGGTCTACCTCACCGGCTACGGTTTTCCGCCCTACCGTGGCGGGCCGATGTTCTATGCCGACACGGTCGGGTTGCCGAAAGTGCTGGCCTCGATCGAGCGGTTCAGCAAGGGTTACATGGGCGAGGTGTGGAAACCCGCGCCTCTACTGGTCAAACTCGCGAAGGAAGGGAGAACATTCAATGGGTAACTCGAAAACTGAGGCTGTCATTGTTTCCACCGCGCGCACCCCGCTGTGCAAGAGCTGGCGCGGCGCCCTCAACATGACCCACGGCGCCACCATGGGCGGCCATGTGGTGAAGGCCGCGCTTGAGCGCGCCAAGCTCGCGCCCCAGGAGGTCGAGGACGTGATCATGGGCTGCGCGACGCCCGAAGGCGCCACCGGAGGCAACATCGCGCGCCAGATCGCGCTGCGCGCCGGACTCCCGGTGACGGTGTCGGGCATGACCGTGAACCGGTTCTGCTCCTCCGGCCTGCAGACCGTGGCGCTTGCCGCGCAGCGCGTCCTCGCCGGCGAGGGCGGTATCTACGTCGCCGGCGGCGTGGAGTCCATCTCGCTGGTGCAGAACGAAGCCAACAAGCTCCACGGCAAGGAAGACTGGCTGAAGCAGAACAAGCCAGAGATCTACTGGAACATGCTGCAGACCGCCGAATACGTCTCGAAGAAGTACGCCATCCCGCGCGAGGCGCAGGACCGCTACGGCGTGCAGAGCCAGCTGCGCGCCGCCAAGAGCCGCGCTGAGGGAAAATTCAAGGACGAGATCGCCCCCATCACGACGAAGATGAAGGTGGTGGACAAGGCCACTGGCCAGGAAACGATGAAGGAAGTGACCGTCGAGCATGACGAGGGCATCCGCGCCGACACCACCTACGAAGGCGTCTCGCAGATCAAGCCGGCTATCGAAGGCGGGGTGATCGCCGCGGGCAACGCCAGCCAGTTCTCCGATGGGGCCGCGGCGCAGGTCATCATGAGCGACCAGGAGGCGGCCAAGCGCGGCCTGAAGCCCCTGGGCATCTTCCGCGGCTTCGCGGTCGCCGGTTGCGAGCCCAATGAAATGGGCATCGGACCGGTATTCGCGATCCCGAAGCTGCTGGAGCGCACCGGCCTGAAGGTCGCGGATATCGGGCTGTGGGAACTGAACGAGGCCTTCGCGGTGCAGGTGATCTACTGCCGCGACAAGCTGGGGATTCCCGACGAGCGGCTGAACGTGGACGGCGGCTCGATCGCGGTGGGCCATCCCTACGGCGTCACCGGCTCGCGCCTGGTCGGCCACGCGCTCATCGAGGGCAAGCGCCGCGGCGTCAAGCACGTCGTGGTCACGATGTGCATCGGCGGCGGCATGGGCGCAGCGGGCTTGTTCGAAGTCGCCTGAGTCGCGCGCGGGTGCGGACGAGCGGGCAAAGACAGGAGTATCCATAGCCATGGGCGCCATTCCGAGCATCGAGAAGTTCGCGCCGGAGATGACCGGCTGGCGTCGCGACATCCACGCGCATCCGGAACTCGGTTTCCAGGAACAGCGCACCGCGGACCTGGTCGCCACGCAGCTGGCGGCGTTCGGCATCGAAGTGCATCGCGGCATCGGCAAGACCGGCGTCGTGGGCGTGCTGCGTGCCGGCACCTCGAAGCGCACGCTGGGCCTGCGCGCCGACATGGACGCGCTGCCGATCCAGGAAGCCAATACCTTCGAGCATCGCTCCCGTCACGAAGGCCGCATGCACGCCTGCGGCCACGATGGCCACACCACCATGCTGCTGGGCGCGGCCAAGTACCTCGCCGCGACGCGCAACTTCGACGGCACGGTGCACTTCATCTTCCAGCCCGCGGAAGAAGGGATCGGCGGCGCCAAGGCCATGATCGACGACGGCCTGTTCAGGCGCTTTCCCTGCGAGGCGGTGTTCGGCATGCACAACCGGCCCGGGATGGCGCTAGGCCGTTTCGCGGTGAAGGCCGGCCCGATGATGGCAGGGGGCGCCTTCTTCCACATCGACATCGAGGGCCGCGGCGCGCACGGCGCACGCCCCGAGGCGGGCGTCGACCCGGTGCTGGCGGCTTCGCACGTCATCGCCGCGCTGCAGAGCATCGTGGCGCGCAACGTGCGCCCGGTGGACACCGCGGTGCTGTCAGTGACGCAGGTGCACGGCGGCGACGCCTACAACGTGATTCCGCAGCGCGTGCGCCTGTCCGGCACGGTGCGCGCGTTCTCCAACGAGGTCATGGAACTGGTCGGCCGCAACATGGCGCGCGTCGCCGAAGGCGTGGCCTCCGGATTCGGCGCCAAGGCGAAGACCGATTTCCGCGTCATCTTCCCACCCACCATCAACAATCCGGAACAGGCGGAACTTGCCGCGTCGATCTGCGTCGCCCTGGTGGGCGCGGAAAACGTCAACCGCAACCCGCCGCTCATCATGGCCTCCGAGGACTTCGCCTACATGCTCAACGAAGTTCCCGGCTGCTATATCAACATCGGCAATGGGGACGGCGATGGGGCCTGCGAAGTGCACAACCCGTCCTACGACTTCAACGACCGCGCCCCGCCCCTGGGCGCGAGCTTCTTCGCCCGCCTGGTCGAAACCCGCCTGCAAAAGTAGGCGAAAACAGGGACAGTCCACGATTTTCGCGATGGAAATCGTGGACCGTCCCTGATTTTCAGAAGACGATCACGCCGCGGGCGTTCTTGCCGGACTCCATGTCGGCGAAGGCCTGCGGCGCCTGGTCGATGGAATAGCGCTGGGTGATGAGCTCGTCCAGCTTCAGCTTGCCCGCCATGTAAAGCTGCAGCATGCGCGGAAAGTCAACGCGCGGGACGCAGGAGCCGAAGTAGCTGCCCTGCAAGGTCTTCTCCTCGAACACCATGCTCATCGGCTTGAAGGACGTCGCTTCGGTGGCGCGCGCCACGCCGACCACCACCGCCTTGCCGCCGCGCCGGATCGCCTTGTAGGCCAGTTCCGCCAGCGCGCCGGAGCCGACGCACTCGAAGGCGTAGTCCGGGCCGCCGCCGGTGAGCTTCTTGATCTCCTTGGTCGGATCCTGCCCCGGCACCGCGAGCAGGGTATCGGTGGCGCCGAATTTCCGCGCCATGTCGAGCTTGGACTGCATGGTATCGATGGCGAGGATCCGCTCGGCGCCGGCAATCGCGGCGCCCTGGACCGCGTTGAGGCCGACCCCGCCGCAGCCGAACACCGCCACCGTGGCGCCCGGCTCGACGCGCGCCGTGTTGAACACCGCGCCGACGCCGGTGGTGACCGCGCAACCGACCAGCGCCGCGCGGTCCAGCGGCATCTTCGGGTCGATCTTCACCACGTTGTCCACCGACAGCGTGGCGTACTCCGCCATCACGCCGCAGCCGGAGAAGATGTTGAGGGGCTTGCCATCCCTGTCCTTCACGCGCGGCGTGCCCTCGGGCGGGGTCAGCAGCGCCTTGCCCTGCTCCACGCACAACACCGGCCGGCCGCCGGAGCAGAAGCGGCACTTGCCGCACATGTAGATGAAGGAAGACACGACATGGTCGCCGACCGCGAACGCCGTCACGCCTTCGCCGACCTCGACAACCTCGCCCGCAGCCTCATGCCCGAGGACAAGCGGCGGCGGCAGAGCAATGGTGCCGTTGGTGGCGGAGAGGTCGGAGTGGCACACGCCACAGGCGGCGACCTTCACCGTCACCTCGCCGCGCCTGGGTCCGTCCACGGTGATGGTCTCGACCACCACCGGTTTGTTCAACTCGCGGCAGATCGCCGCCTTGCCTGTGCGCGCCATGCGCTGCGTTCTCCTCTGTTGGTTCGAGCGCAGTATAGCGTGCGGGTTTCAGCCCGGCGGCCCCAGCGGCTCCAGCTTCTCGCCCAGCATGCGCACCAGCAGCATGTCGCCCGAGGGTGCAACGCGAAACTCGCCGTAACGCGCGCGCTCATAGAACTTCGCATGACCTTCCTGGAAGAACTAGGCGTTGGTGGCGAACTTCACGCGCCCTTCGCGCACGCGATAGCGCATGCGCAGCTCGCCTGGCGCCAGCGGCCCGCCTGCATCGTGCCGCACATAGCGCGCGACGCCCTTGTCGTCCGGCTTCACCACGATGCGCCCGTCGTCCGCTTTGCGGGCGGTATCGCGCCGCACCACCTGGTTGGCAAGCTGGAAGCGCAACGCCATGTAATCGCCTTGCATCCGCGAGCGCGGATCGACCGGCGCCAGTTCCAATCGCGCCGCCGCGCCGGTCTCGATCAGCCGTTCCCGCTGGACGATGGTTCAGTTCACGGCGACGAGGACTGCGATTCCGGCCAGCACCGCAATGGTCTTACGCATGGTTCATCTCCCGGTTTGCCTGGTCCCTGATAGGCCACCAGCGATGCAGCGCGAGCCGCGCCGCAAGCAAGGCGATGCCCGCGCAGGCCATCAACGCCGATTTCTCCAGCAGCGTGGCGTGCAGCGCGTAGTGGTAATGCGACAGGTAACCGATGAGCGCCGCGATGCCCAGCCCGGCCGGGACGCGGTTGCCGTTGGCGTAGCCCACCACCAGGATCGCCACTGCCGGACCGACGCCGGGCGCCTTGATCGACGCGAGCGCAAGCACCGCCGCCGCGACGAGCGCGACCCTGCCGGGTCCTGAATCCAGCGCCACCTGCTCCCGGCGCAGGAGCAGCAGCACCGCCGCGACCAGCACCACGCCCGCCGCCACCGCGCCGGCCCAAGCCAGCGCGACGCTTCCGGAATGGGCCTGCCCGCCCATGGTGGCGAGCCAGGAATACCAGATTCCGCCATGCATCACCGCCGTCTGCACCGCAGCCAGCGCGAGGCCATAGCCGCCGGCACGCAGCAGTTCGCCCCTGGCCGGGCAGTCGAATTCCTTTAACCAGACGACGATGAATGCGGCGGTCACGGCGGCCGGGGCGAACACCTGCAGGCCGTGGTTGGCCATGGCGAAACTCATCGCATAGGCGCCGGTCCATGCCGTCCAGACGCGATGCACGAAGTTGGGCAGGAGTGGAACAGCAAAAGCGCAATCAAAGCCTTCCTGATAGTCATGACACTCCTTTCATATGGTTAAAACTTTGAACATGTCGCGCAAAAAAACGGGCGTTCATGCGTTCTCCCGTACGTAGTCCAGGACGTTCACCAGGGTGTCCTCGAGCAGCTTCCGGTTCACGCTCAGATACACCTCCTTGCCGACCTTCTCTGCCTCCAGCACGCCCGCCGAGCGCAGGATCTTGAGATGGTGCGAGACTGCGGGTCGGGACAGCGTGGAGACGTCCGAGATCTGCCCCACGGTCAAACGCTCGCCTCGCTCAAAGGTCAGCATGATTCGCTGCCGATGTTCGTCTCCAAGCGCGACCAGCACGCCTGCCATGGCGCGCCACTCCTTGGGGATGGCACGAGTGTAGTTCTTGTTCATATGACCATGATCTTAAACATATAGTCCTATGGTTGTCAACCCCCGGCTTCCGGCGACACCGCATTGCCCCATCCCGGACACCCCGGTAGAGTAGCGCTCCGCTTTGATTTCCAAGGACCTTTCCATGATCGCGAGCGACCAGCTTTTCATCGGCGGGCAGTGGGTATCCCCGGCCGCGAAAGACACCATCGATGTTCATAACGCCGGCACCGGCGAGGTCATGGGCAAGGTGCCCGCGGGCACGGAAAAGGACATCGAGACTGCTGTCGCGGCCGCCCGCGCCGCCTTCGACGGCTGGAGCACGACCGCGCCGGAGAAGCGCGCCGAGTACCTGCAGAAGATCTCCGAGGGCCTCAAGGCGCGCGCCGATGAGCTGGCGAAGACCATCGCCCAGGAAGTCGGCATGCCGGTGAAGATGTCGGCCCGCATCCAGGCCGGGCTGCCGATCGCCAACTTCGCCAACTACGCGAAGATCGCGAAAGAATTCAAGTTCGAGGAGCGCGTCGGCAACTCGGTGGTCTGCCGGGAACCGGTCGGCGTGGTGGGCGCGATCACGCCCTGGAACTACCCCCTGCACCAGATCGCCCTCAAGGTCGCGCCGGCGCTCGCCGCCGGCTGCACGGTGGTGCTCAAGCCCTCCGAGGTGGCCCCGTTCAACGCCTTTATCCTTGCCGAAGTTATCGAGGCCGCCGGCCTGCCCAGGGGCGTATTCAACCTGGTCACCGGCTTCGGCCCCAGCGTGGGCGAGGCGCTGGTGAAGCACCCGCAGGTGGACATGATTTCGTTCACCGGCTCGACGCGCGCCGGCAAGCGCATCTCGGAGGTCGCCGCGCAGACCGTGAAGCGCGTGGCGCTGGAACTGGGCGGCAAGTCCGCCTCGGTGATCCTCGATGACGCGGATCTCGCCGCCGCGGTGAAGGGCACGGTGAACGGCTGCTACCTCAACTCCGGCCAGACCTGCACCGCGCTCACGCGCATGCTGGTGCCGGAAGCGAAATACGAGCAAGCGGCGAAGCTCGCCGCCGAAGCGGCCAAGGGCTTCACGCTGGGCGATCCGCTGTCGGAAACCACGCGCCTCGGACCGTTGTCCTCGCAGATGCAGATGGACCGCGTGCGCGACTACATCAGGAAGGGCATCGCCGAAGGCGCCGAACTGGTCGCGGGCGGCGCGGACAAGCCCGAAGGCCTCGCGGCGGGCGGGTATTTCGTCAAGCCGACGGTGTTCGGCAAGGTAAAGAACAGCATGACCATCGCGCAGGAAGAAATCTTCGGGCCGGTGCTGTCCATCATTCCGTACCAGGACGATGAGGACGCGATCCGCATCGCGAACGATTCGCCCTACGGCCTGGCTGGTGCGGTGTGGTCGAAGGACGATGCGCGCGCGCAGAAGGTGGCGCGCCGGATCCGCGCCGGCCAGGTGGACGTGAATGGCGGCGCCTTCAACATGAACGCGCCCTTCGGCGGATTCAAGCAATCCGGCCACGGTCGCGAAGCCGGCGTCTACGGGCTGGAGGAGTTCCTGGAGTACAAGTCCCTGCAATTGAAAGGCTGAGGCAGCCCATGACAAGAACGCTCGCCGCCGTCCTGCTCGCACTTGCCGCGCCCGTGGCCCTGGCCCAGGCCTGGCCGTCGAAACCGGTCCGCGTCATGGTGCCCTTCCCGCCGGGGGGCTCGACCGACATCGTGGCGCGCATCGTGGCGCAGAAGCTGGGCGAGCGCCTTGGCCAGCCAATGGTGATCGAGAACCGCGGCGGCGCCGGTGGCGCGCTCGGCACCGCGCAGGTGGCGAAGGCAGCGCCTGACGGCTACAGCCTCACGGTCGCCACCACCAGCACGCACGTGGTGGCGCCCAGCGTCTACGCCAGGCTCGACTACGATCCGGTGAAGGATTTCACGCCGGTCGGCCTGATGGCAGTGACCTCCTATCTGCTGGTGATCCATCCTTCGGTGCCCGCGAAGAACCTGCAGGAGTTCGTCGCGCTGGCGAAGGCGAAGCCCGGCCAATTCAACTACGCCTCCGCAGGCGTGGGCTCCACCACGCACCTGTCGATGGAAATGCTGAAATCCGTATCCGGCACCTTCATGCTGCATATCCCGTACAACGGCAATGGCCCCGCCGGCGCCGCGACCGTGGGCGGCCAGGTCGAAGCCCTGTTCGGCAGCCTGCCGGCTCTCCTGGGCCACGCCAGGGGCGGCCGTGTGCGGCCGATCGCGGTGGGCACCCTCAAGCGCTCGCCCTCGCTGCCGGAGGTGCCAACGGTCGCCGAATCGGGCTATCCGGGCTTCGACGCGTCGCTGTGGCTCGCGCTCATGGGCCCGGCCGGATTGCCGCAGGCCGTGGTCGATCGCCTGAACCGGGATCTGGTGGCGGTGGTCACCGCGGCGGACACCCGGTCGGCGCTGGACAAGGCTGGCGCCGAGCCACTTACCGGCACGCCCGCCGAGCTGGCGGCGATGGTGCGCGACGGCGTGCCGAAGTACGCCAAGATCGTGAAGACGGCGGGGGTGAAGCCGGAGTAGCTAGGCCCGGCGCTTCGTGATCAGCGCGTCCACTGCGACGACGCGCTCGCCGGAACAGCGCAACGGGTTCACGTCCATTTCCGAGACCTCGCCCGCGAAATCGGCGGCGAATTCCGAGATACGCGCAACCGCATCCGCGAGGGCATCGACGTCCACCGCCTTCGCGCCGCGAAATCCCGCCAGCAACCGGTAGCCCTTCAACCGCTTCAGCATCCGCCGCGCGAGGAGCGGCGTCACCGGCGCCAGCGCCGCCACGCTGTCCTGCATCAGTTCCACAAGCACGCCGCCGGATCCCACCACCACCACCGGCCCGACTGCCGGATCCATCCGCGCGCCGACGATGACCTCCACGCCGCTCGCCATGGGCTGGACCAGCACACCGGCCAGTACGTGGCCGCGCGCCGCGGCGACGATCTCCGCATATTGTCTGCGCACGCCCGATTCATCTGCAACGTTCAGGCGAACGACCCCCAGCTCGGTTTTGTGCAGGATCGTCGGCGACTCGGCCTTGAGCACTACCGGATAACCCAGTGCCTGCGCCGCCGCCACAGCTTCGTCCGCATTGCGCGCCAGGCGCTCTTCGATCACCGGCACGCCATAGGCCGCCAGCACCTGCTTCGCTTCGCGCTCCACCAGCGTGTCTCCGGCCGCAGCCATCAGGATTCGCGCACGCGCGGCCGCGTCCCCGCCAGCAAGGCGCACCGGCGCCTGCCCGCTCACCTCGCGCGCATGGAACGCCTGCCACGCAGCGATGGTCTCGAAGCAACGGTCCAGCGACCGGAACAGCGTCACCTTTTCGTCCGCCTCATAGGCCTGCGAGCCCGGCCCCTCGAGCCATTCCGACACCCAGGCTACGGTCAGTGGCTTGTCCTGCTCGCGCGCCATATGCGCGATGGTGGTGGCGCGCGAGCTGCCCGTTTCCTTGGTGGCCACGCTCATCGCGCAGACCAGCACGCCGTACTGCGGATCCGCGAGCAGCGCGCGGCAGCACCGGCCGTAGGACTCGGGCACGCTGAGCACCTGCCCGGTGGGATCGCAGGGGTTGCGCGCCGCGCCAAACTCCGGCACCACGGCGCGCAATTCCGCGACCGTGGCCGGCTCGGGCTGCGGCATCGGCACGCCGTGGCGAGCGGCCATGTCTGCCGCGATGATGCCCGCGCCGCCTGAACCGGACACGACCGCGACACCAC
>Ga0194133_10010334_pt1 | contig 10523 bp, 2 predicted proteins | sample TA2KigOf40mmetaG_FD_155448 | JGI IMG/M metagenome (GOLD analysis project Ga0194133, IMG submission 155448) | Freshwater microbial communities from Lake Tanganyika, Tanzania - TA2015055 Kigoma Offshore 40m | ecosystem: Environmental > Aquatic > Freshwater > Lake | place: Tanzania: Lake Tanganyika... | reverse complement strand
TGTTTGACTATACTGTTAACTTACAAACTAAATACATCTATGAAAAAATTTGTATTTCTTACCTCCATGCTTACCCATTTTTTTCTGGTGGAAAATTTCATGGAAAACTTTCGGATGCTGTAATTAAGTGAAACTTTTTAATTTTGGTTTGAGCCTGAAGTAATGAGGTGAATTACATATTCTGAGAGTAGCTTTGAGGAAATAAAAAGTTTTTGAAAGCCTTAAAGCAAAATGGGGTTTTAAGCTCTTTAAAATATCCATTTCAGTTTTCGAAGAGCTTTTACAATTTTCTGTAAATTTCTTAGGGCAAAATTTTAGGCACCTTTTTTCTCATTTTTACACTTAAATTATCAATAAAATTTACCTCTTGTATTCATAATTCTTCTTTTACTCAAACACTGTACAAGCAATAAGAAAAAAGTCACTATTAAAAGCCCTTGTGGGTCCAAGGTCTGAGGTACAATGGGATTGATGATCTCAGTGGTTTTTGAATCATCACTGTCTTCAGGTTGGCCATCTTATGCCTAAGTTGTAAAAGTGTTCTGTTTAAAAGATTGCTTAACTCTTTCTCCACTTTCCAGGATAGACCTTCGGGTCAAAAATTATATCTTCGGGTCAAAGGCAGGTCAGCCTCTTATTTACTGATATTCAAATGTAAGCTCGGGTCGGGTCAGGGCCCATCTCTAAAATAATGTGAAAAAAGCAAATCTTTAAGGCTTTTGATTTTCTAATATTCTGCTATGACAAATTACTATTTCTATTTTTACATACTTATTTCTTGTCAAGTTTGATTTCAAAAATTTTGCCAACCTTAGATTTTGCAATAAAAAAAAGTGACCAGTTTTTAATGTTTTAATGAAACAAACAACAAAAGGATGAGTTGCAATGCAACAAAAGTTTTCGTCACAACGAACCTTTTAGTGGACAAACTCTTTTTCTTCCCTTGTTTTAATTAAGAGCAATGCAAACTGAGTGACATTGAGGAGGAAAAAAGCTCTGACAAATCAAGTAGTCAATGTCTTGCAGAAAAAATTCTTGGAATTTATCCATTCTATCAGAGGCAAAATGCGTTGCAGCAAAATGTTTGAACAAAGAGATTTTAACAGAATATGGAAGTCTTGCAAAAATGATAAATGAAAATCATTCATTAAAACTATTGAACTTCTTTGAAAAACGATTGTAAAATTTTTCAGGCCATTTTTTGCTGGGATTTTGGGCTCTCTTGATTTAAATACCAACCTGGGATCAAAGGTTGACGACCAAGGTTGAACCACCGACGGTTCAATCACTGAGATCTAATCCCAGCTGTGGCTGAGAGGTCATAGGCACCTGACTGAGAACAAAGATCTAAGGTTTTGGGTTTAATCCCCAGTAGCCCATGCCAGCATTTTTTCAACCCTGGATTGCAAAAAAATAAACCAGGCACCTTCAGTTAGGGTAATAGTAATCTGCAGTGGTCATAGACTTCTATGGCGGAACACTGATAAAGGTGTTGATTGCCCATCAACATCGCCTGAGTCTATAATTATTTTTCTCTTTTCAGTTATTAAATCAGTCAGGGTGGTCAGGTGGTAAGAATCTGGAATTCTATCCCAGCAACCCTTGTTTGACTCTCGCCTGTGTAAAACCTCAAAAAAAGATCAAAAACCACCAAATGCACCTTTAATGACCTCAAGTCACAAAGTGTACTTGATAAAAATCATGTTTTACTGTTCATGTAATCTGCACAACCATCAATCCTGACCAAGGGAACTATAATATTGTATGATTATTCTAAGACAAATCCTGGGTTAAAGATTTGTCCCGAGCGGGGATTGAACCCCAGTCTCTCAGTCCTCAGCCAGTTTATAGTTATGAGCTTCAAACAACAATAAAAACTATTTACTGGAATGAGAGACTTTTTATTCTTGAGGGACAAATCAAGGAATGTTGACCATTGAAGCAAGTATTGAAGAATGAGTCCCATAATAAGCACTGATTTGGTTGTCCTGATGAAAGCATGGGCTATTGTTTAAGGGGTGTGGGTGTGAAATACTTGTTGAAGCAACTGTTAAGGGAAATTTTTGAAAGGCTTGGAATCTTTAAATAATTTTTTATTATAATGAGTCATTTATGAAGATGTTACTGAAAAGCACATAAAAAAGAAAGGTAGTCTTAGAATTGTAGTGAGGCTTTAATGATTCACTATCTATGGAAAGGAATGTCAAGGGTAGTTTTTCCCTTAGAGCTATCCAAACAATTCTTGGTATTCCATAAAAGGAAAAATTTTGTGGACATCTGAGGATTCCAATGTTTTCCAACTATTTCGAAGAGGTGAAAGTATTACTGGAACTTATTTCATTAAGGCTTGAGTGGAATGTACAGCAAAGATATGCCAACAATTGCTCAATTAACTCCATCAACATAATTAACTCCAAGCTTCAAAAGCACTCTTAAGTTAATGAAATTTATCTTTCATGTAAAATGTTGAAAAAGTCCAAATGTATTTAATTGTAAGGTTTAGTGACCTGCTGACAAAAAGTTCCTTCAAAATCTTTGCTCAACTATCTTTTTCGCTCTGAGCTATCATTATGGAAGAGGATCATTATGATCTTCAATTTACAATTAATTGTTTTTACTATTTACAAATTAATAGAATATGAACCAAGGCTTAGGATTGGATGCAAGATTATTCATCAGATAGCCAGAGAAACTAAGTAGCAAGAGTTCTCTGTAGCCTTACGGTACGGTACTTGGCTGGGAATTTGATCTAAGAGATTGAATAGTCAGTGGTTTAATCCCAGGGCACCAACCTTTTACCCCATCTTGGTAAAAAAACATCAAAAATGGCCCGAATTCTTGCCAAAAAGGGCCTGTAATGCGCCTAATAAAAAGATGTACTGGCCTTCACTGATGTATAAATAGAGACTTGGGTTCAATCTGCAGCCTGGGCAGATCTTTGACCTATGAATTTGCCTTTATTATAGAAGTATTAGCTCAAATACCCCACTTTTTGCTTTACAATATTTTTCGCTTTTACTACTAAGTCTTTTCAAACAGTGTCTTTCCTTCCATATACTGTAATGTAAGTCATTCCAAACAGGCTGCTGTGTTTTCATTCTCGCGATTACTTTCCCGCTATTTCAGTTTTACCATTCTCCGAGAGGCCAGATATTTTCTGATCTGTTCCCTTATCAAGATATTTTCTTGATCCATTTCTTTATCTCCCTTTTGTATATAAAGCCCCTTGTTTCTATCTATATAAACAGTTCAGTACTGATTCTTTTCTTGATTGAGAAGGTCATCACTAGGATTTTTGCTCATCTCGTCATCTCCCGCAATTTCTGCCTTCGCTTCAACTCTTCCTGGCGCACTTGACTTGCTATTATAATCTTCAAAACATGATTTTTATCTCATACAGGATTAGAGATGGGCCCTGACCCGACCAGAGCATACTTTTGACCTGCAGTAAATAAGAGGCCAATCCGGCCTTGACCAGTGTACTTTTAGACCCAGCTCGATGAGATTTTTTTTGACACGAAGAGCAAAAATTTGGAAAATTTGGGATTTTTAGGGGGAAATTTTCCAAACCCAAACAAAAGATGGCTGACCCTACCCGACCCGACCAGAGCACCAAAATTTGACCCGGACCCATCACTAGACAGGATTGATAGAAACAAAAAATTTTATTTACAAAATGATTAAATTAAACTTGTCAGACAACTGAAGTTATGAATTTAGGACAACTAATTTATATGTATTTGTATAAGATACATCTGCATCAATTAAATTATAATAAATATTTTCAAGTGCAATACAAATTTATGAGTCTACTTTGAGCCTTATCTTGCATGACGATATTCTTTGTTCTGTTGCTGTATCCAATGTTTTGCCTTATCTCCTATGAAATTGGTGGTCCTCATTGTCCTGGGGATAGTATTTGGAGGGCCATCTAAGAATTGGTATATTGCATCCATTTATGAGGTGTATAACACCAAAAAGGCATCTGCATTAATTACCTTTTTCACTTCCTGACATTATAAACTTCTTTAAAGTTCAACTCATGGGTGCATTTTTGGAACAAGAAGGATGCAAATAAATAACCATGCTAAAGTTTATTGGTCTAGAAGGAAGTCAAAATGACCATTTTACAACAACTTCATAAAAGTTGTAGCCAGTGAGAAAAATGTGAAAAAGGGCTGGAAGATTATAAAGAATCTGAATTCTGGTCAGGTTTCAAATTCATATGGGAATAGGTCATTTTGCCATAAGATGTTTTGTCATTTAAGGCTTCATCATATGAGTCTTTTTGTCACATGTCACATACAGGTCTATTCGTCATTTGGCAGTTTGTCATAAGAGCCTTTTAGTCATATGACTGTTCGTCATGAGTCGGTTCATCATATACTCCTTTTCGTCAAAAGACTTTTCATCATATACTCCTTTTTGCCCCAAAGTCGTATTGTCATACACTCCTTTTTTGATAAAGTTCTCGATTATGTCAGGTTAGGTTAGGTCAGGTTAGCAATAAACTACTTTTTGGCTAGTTTGGGGGACAGGAGGTTATGGGGTTTGTTAGGTCAGGTTAGATTAGGCAGCTCGGTCAACATGGGTTGTTTGGGGTCAACATTGGCCCTTTGGGGTCAACAGTGGTTGTTCGGGGTCAGCAGGGGTAAATTGGGGTCAACAGTGGAAAATCAGGGTCAATTGGGACCATTTGGGGTCAACATGGGTTGTTTGGGTTAACAGAGGTTGTGTGTGTGTGAAACATTGTAGCTGATTTGTCATATGACAAAAATACCCATATGACGAACAGTCTTATGATGAAGTGACCTAAATGATGAAAGACCCATATAACGAAATGATTTTTGGGCAAACTGGATAATACGACGGAAAGACTGGTATGATGAAACGTCTATGACCAAATGTCATATGACAAAACGTCCTAAAGAAAATGACATGTTATCCAATTCATGCACCTTCATTTAATTACTTTTGAATGTTGGGAATTAATTTCTAAAAATCTTTTAATGAAGTCCAGAAAAGTTAAAGAGAATCAGAATTATACTATAAGGTTTTAGGAATATTTGAACCGGTTCTTGCATTAAGGAAAAAGGTTTGACCTACATTAAATATTTGACATTTTAAAGAATTTTTTCTTGTTAGACCCTTTATGGCTAGGAAGTTAGTTTTTGTATCAAATGCAAAAAAGAATCTTTTTCACCAACAAAACCTGTTTTTGTCGTCCTGCAATAGTTTGTACAAATTTAGCAGTACTTTCCCTAACACTTCTGTATGCTCTAAAAAAGTAGAGATGGGCCCTGACCTGACTCGAGCATACTTTTGACCCGGCTTGGACCCAACCCGATGAGATTTGTTTTGACCCAAAGGGCAAAAAGTTGAAAAATTTGGGATTTTAAGGGGAAATTTTCAATACCAAACCCAAACCAAAGATGTCTGACAAGACCTGACCCGGTTCAAAAAAATTTGACCCGGACCCTTCACCATAATAAACTCTAAATATTTTTTCATGAGTAACATTTATTACAAGAAGTTTTCAACAAACAAAGCAATTACATTCTTTTAGTAACAAATATATAAGTTATTGACCTTCCACAGGAGAATTTTTAGATTTGGTTTCTGGTGCTAGATATTCATTTGCTTGTTGACAGTTTTGGCAAATGTAAATGGTTGTACATGTTTCGACAGGTGATTGCTGACAGACCTCACGAGGCTCATCTTTACACTCCTCCTTGGGCACAGAGGTGCATTTCTGATCTTGGACCTAAACAAAAAAAGCCCAAAAATCATATCAAAGCTAGTGTCAAAGAATCTCAAGTCTGAAAAATTACCTTTGAGCAAGTTTCTTTTGGCTCTTGCTTACAGCTCTGTAAAATATGAAACATGATTTACATTATAGATACATAGTTTTATTTCAAAAATTGATATTTACTTCTTTTGGAACATCTTTGCATTCTTCTTTTGGGCATTTTGGCAAGATTCTTGAGGAATGGTACTGCAAGTTTCTTTAGGTGACTGGTTATTAAGAAAGGATTTTTCAAGCTCTAATGGTTTATTCATTTAATAGTGGTTAAAATAAAGAAAGACCTGGAAACATTCTTCTCTTGCTATTTGACGAGGAACAAATTTGCATTCTTGTCTAGGTGCATCAACACACTAAAAAATTAAGTAGACAGATATGTTTGTGCGGGAAAAAATTTTAACCCTCCCGAGCAGCCTGCCTACTTAACAAATTCATGGTTCCGTCAATTTTAAAACTAGAGAAAAGTTTATAATACAACATTTATGGTTAAATATTTGAACTTAAAATATTATTTTATAAATTTTTCTCTAGCTTTGAAATTATGGGAGCTATTTTAGGTATAAATATAAAACTTCGAACTTAAACATCTCAGCTCCTAGGCAAAATATCAAAAAACTGGACTTCAGCTTTTGAGCCATCTGTGTAAGGATTATGCATGCCAAGCTTTACTGGTGTGGAAGGAGAATGAGGTGACATCCGCAAGGGTGATGTCACTCCCCATCCCTATACAAAATTTCTAACTCCTCAGGAGCGAGCGAAGCAAGTGACGGAGGGATAACCAGGTTTTTTTGGTATTGTGATGGCAAATTTAAAATATAGCAATACTTGGTCTTGATTTTCTTCTCGGGGCACATTTTCACATTCTTGTCTTGCAACTGTTCTTGGAACCTTAAAAAATGAAATGATATGAAATCAAGCAGACTTTTTTTGAGAATCATAATTCACTTTTACCTGCTTACATTCCTCACGTGGAGTTTGCTTGCACTGTTTCCTTGGTACCTATAAAAAAATATTTTTCAAAAATCTTTTTTTGAATTAAGAAAGTGGGTATTTTTTTGTGTGGAAAAATACTCAACCCTCCAGAGCAACCTGCCTACTTTAAAAGTTCATGGCTCTATCAATTTTGAAGCTAAAGAAAAGTTTATAAACTACATTTTTTAGCTAAATGTTTGAACAAAGAAAATTTATTTCGCTAGCTTTAAAATTATGGGAGCTATTAAAGACGTATATATAAAACTTTAAACTTAAATATTTCGGCTTCTACACAAAATATCAAAAATCTGATTGGTAACTTTGGAACCATCCATGTAAGAATTATGCATGCCAATTTTCTAGTCTCCAGCTCCACTGGTGTGCGAGGAGAATGAGGTGACAGACCTACGGACACGGGACCCTCAAGCATTCTTAAACAGATTCCTATGCAAAATTTCTAAACTCCTCCCTCGCTTCCCTCAGGATGGATAAGGTATTCTATACCTTTTTAGGAACTTCTTTTGTTGTTTCTGAAAATTCTTGCTTTGGCACTTGCTTGGGTGTCTGCTTTGGTACCTGTTTACATTGCTTTCTGGGAACATTTTGACATTGCTGTAAATACCCATAGGTTCTTTTACATTGTCTTTCATAAACAGTCACGCATTGCTCTTCCTGAGTTGTCTCATAAACTGTCTGATCCTTGGTTGTACACTTCTTCTCAGTCACATTTTCATACCTTGTTTCTTCAATGGTCCTGCATTTCTTGTCATAAGCAATGTTGCAGACTCTATCAGTCACAGTGTCATTGACAATCTTGCATTTTAACTCATAGGTTGTGTAAGTGATTGTCTGGCATCTTTGCTCATTAATGATATCACATTCCTGAGGAAAACAGACTCCTAAAGGTTTGCAATTTTTATATATGTTACTTTTCAATATACCTGATCACTAACTGTGTCATTCCTAGTCTCACATTTGATTTCATACTCAGTGACACACTTTGTTTCATTTAATGTGGTACATTTTGGCTCATAGGCTGTTGTGCAGGATTGTTCATTCACTGTTTCACCTTTGATCAATTATATATTTTGAAATTAATGAGTACTGATTGAAAAAATATTGTAGCATAATAAATTACATTTTTTCTCATAGGTTGTTTCACAAACTTCCCTTTCAAAGGGATCACATTTTTCCTCATGGAAGGTGTTGCAGACTGAATCATTGACAGTGGTGCAAGTTTTTTCATAAGTAGTTTGGCATTCCTACAAAAGACTCTTTGAATTTGTACCAAGGGTAAAGAAAGTAGGGTTTGTAATACTTCAGTTTGGTAACAGTTTGGGCCATCGGGTTGAGCAACTCTTTCAGGTGAGCAGACTGGTAGGGAAGGTGGAAGTTCAGCATATGTTTGGGGTTGATGAACTTTACCTGGTGATTGAAAATCTAAAGATTCGGGCTGGATTGTTGCAGAGGGTTGTTCTGCTTCAATTTGGGGCTCAAGCACAGTTCTTGGTTGTTGAAAATCAAGACCAAGTGGCTGAACTGTTGGCTCTAAATTTTCTTCAGATAGTTGAGTAACTTCTTCTGGAGCTTTTTGAGTTTCTTCTCCTTTTGAAAAATCAGAATCAGATACAGTTTGTCCTAATCCTTCCTCTGGCTGATGAAGGGTTGGGGTTTCATCTTTTGTGCTTGAACCTCCTTCAGGCACAGCTTGGAAAACCTGGATGTTGCCTTGACTAGCTTGGGGAGATTCAGATGGAATATCAAAAGGACTTTTGCCAGGGACCTGTTGAATAACTGATTCTTTTCCCCCAAAGTATTGCCTGAAGTAAACCTGGGGTGCTGACAGAGCAGTGCCCAAAACACACACAAAAACCTGGAATAAATTCAAACAGTTTATTGGTTGGATATTACTTTGATGTTGAATGCAATTCTTACAAAAACTTTCAACCCTTCCATTTTCAGTTGGCCTTTCGAGGGGATCTTTCCTCTCGTGGTTCTAATCAACTAGTGCAACAAAATTTGGTTTGTTCTATAGAAGAAATGTAAAAAAGTGGCTCAAAACAAGTTTATATTTTTTAGGGGTGACGTTTGAAACAAACGGTCCAAGGAAGTAATTTATGCCACTCCTTTTTTATGACATAACATACAAGGTCAATTCAAAAGTTTAATGAGGTGTAACAAAGTAATTTTCAATATATTCATTAATCTTAACAATTGAAAGTTTATTGTAAAATTAGTAGTAACCAAATTTATTTTAACATTGGTGCTTTGAAGATTGACTTTTTTAACTTTTGACCGAATCCTGATTCATTGAATGTTATTTTGTACCGAATCATCAACTCAGTTAGGCCCAGAAGGTCAGGGTAGGTTAGGCAAGGTTAGCCTAGACTAGGTTAGGTTAGGTTAGGCTAGGCTAGGTTAGGTTAGGTTAAGTAGGCAATAAAATGATCTGGGCTTTTTTTATTTTTAAACTATCTTACTGCTAACCTAACCTTTAGGGCCTAAACATTTGGGCTTATCATTTGTACCTAATCAACCTGATTTTATTTAAAAAAATATGCGTTTCGCCTAATGCCAGTTTGCCTAACGGACATTTTGCCTTATGGAAGTTTTGCCTCATGACACTCCAAATCTGCTGCTGACGCCAATGCCCATGCTGACACTAATGCTGATGCCAACTTGGGCTTGGACTTGGGTATGGGCTAGGGTTTGGGTGAGGTATGGGCTTAGCCTGAACCCAAATCCAAGCCCAAACCCAACCTGAACCCAAGCCCAATCTCAACCCAAACCCAATTTCAAACCCAAACCGGCCTCCAACACTTCAGATGATGTCATCATGATGCTGACCAACAATAAGGCAAAACATCCATAAGATGAAACATCCGTTAGGCAAACTGACGTATGCAAAATGCCATTTGTCGAATCGACATATTTTCAACTTTTAAGACACTATTGGCATTAGAATACTTAGCCCATAACCTGGGATTAATTAGCTCTGCTCTTTTGTCTTATTCTGATCTTCTCTGCCTTTTTTTCCAATTGTTCTAAACAATCCTCAGCAGCTGAAAATGTATGGAATTCAGCCTTATGAAATCAGCCATGTGACTTCCCAGATCTATAGTAGATTAATCCATAAAACTGACTTGTTGTGGCTCTGAGGAGTGAGTTTTTTGAGACTCTTTTCCTTGTTATAAACAAACTTAAATACTGTTCAAGTCAGAAGACTCAATATTATAATTACAATGGAAGTTCAGATAATTCAATTGTTGAAGTGATTGAGCTTGTATAATAACAGGATTTTAACATTGTTTCTCATCTAAACATGTAGCAAATACCTCCCAATTATGAAAAATGCATCAAACTTAAAAAATATCGCATAATAAAAAATTGTTATCTTTTGAATGATCATTTGAAAAAGTTCTTTCCATCAGTTGGTTGGGCCATTTCTAAATGTAATTTCCAATAGAGTCTTTTTTTAAAAAATTCATTCTTCTTTTTCTAAGTTTCATTATTTTGGTAGTCATTCCATTTTACAATTCTAATTCATTGTGTATATGGATGAGTAATTTTGATCTACAACTAATTTGTGCAACACCTCCACACATTTTTACTTTTAAGTCATTAAATACACAGCCCACTGTTTGATTTGGAAGCTTACAAGTTGGCCAAAAATGATTAATTTGGTGTCCAAAATATGTTTCACAAAAAAAAAATCCACTCTGAAAAAGTTTTGATCATTAGACATCTT
>Ga0194133_10010331_pt1 | contig 10524 bp, 6 predicted proteins | sample TA2KigOf40mmetaG_FD_155448 | JGI IMG/M metagenome (GOLD analysis project Ga0194133, IMG submission 155448) | Freshwater microbial communities from Lake Tanganyika, Tanzania - TA2015055 Kigoma Offshore 40m | ecosystem: Environmental > Aquatic > Freshwater > Lake | place: Tanzania: Lake Tanganyika... | reverse complement strand
TTTCACTATGTTATTTTCGGTCGGGTTCTTGGACCATGGGTGGTTGAAAAAAGCTACCAATTGAAGCAGGTCAAGTTTTGAAACTTTTTTAATATTGAAAAAAAGTATTATCAAATGAAATTTTGAAATAAAATTTATTATTTTCCTCACATCCAATTTTAGGTTGTGTGGTCTAGTGGTTAGCAAACTAGACTTTTGTTCAGGAGATAAGGGTCCCAGTCAAGTCACAGTCTTTTTTATATTCAAATTTTAAAGCTCAAATTACAACTTGCTTGGCTTAGTTCAGTATAGATCTTTAAACTTAAATATCTCAGCTCCTAGACAAATTATCAAAATTTTGCTTGGTAGATTATGAGCCATTTATATAAGAATTAATCCTGCCAAATTTCAGCTCTCTAGCTTTAAAACTGTGTGAGGAGATAGAGATGACAGACAGACGGATGGACGTCACGCATAATCAATTTGATCCTTACACAAAATTTCTAAACATTTCTTCACTCGCTGTGGGATAAACTGAGTCCTGAGGTCGCTGTGACCTAATGGCTAGAGGATCTGACAGAGAACTGGGAGACAGTGGTTCGATCCCTGGTCTGGGGAAAATCTTTGACCCCTTGATTTGCCTTGATTAATCATTTCCAGTAGAGGATTATCTAAGTCACGATTGATTTTTGTGCAGAAACTTGATTAAAAATTAATTGTCTCTTAATTTTTGACTCTTAATTATCAAAAAAATACAATCAAGTGCCTGCGAAACACAACATTCAGTGACAGGAATAGTTGTAAAGTCAACACCACTAGGTGTTAGAATAATCAGTTCTATAACAAAAAGCTGTCAATCAATCAATCAATCCTCCCAATCTTTGTATCACCAAGTAGGTTAATCATTCCTTAAAGTACCTTTACTGTTTTTCAGTTACAATGTTGTCTACTTCATCTTGACTTACATTGTGCCAATTGTTGCAATGGGGATCTGCTATGGACAGATTGGAGCAGTTCTTTGGGGGAAAAGTATCATAAGAGAAAATGCTTGCAATGATTTGGCTCATGAGAGAAAATTAAGATCCAAGAGAAAGGTGACTAAATTGCTAAAATTAAATCTCGTTTGATAGTAATATTTCAGACACTTTACTTTTAGAGCATTTTTTATTATCTTGCTGAAAAATTCAAGAAACTTAAATAGGATTAAAAACTTTACTAGAACATTTTTGAATGCCAGAAAAGAGACAAGCTTTTCGTTTTTCTTTGAGAACTTCAAGTACACTGAAGAAAATAAAATTTTATTTTCCAAAATGTTAAATTTCAAAAGTTCAACCCAAAGTGGCAGATTGCCATGGCATCAGGCTGGGAATCTGAGGGTCCAGGGCTCAAACCCCGCCGGTTCCAGGCAATCTTTGACCCCGGGTTGCCAAAAGTAACAAAGTGATTCCCAGCCAAAAGCAGTGTGCCTATAATGAATAAAAACTTTGCGAGGCGCACTTTAATAGATAAAAAAAATTACAAGTGCCAATTCTCACTGAATTTCAAGTTGTATTTTTTACTGTAGTTATACTTTAAGAAGTACCTTTAAATGATGTGCTGGCAATAAACATACTAGTAAAGACAGTCTGAAAATATTGTAACTAGAAAAAAAAAATATCATATCAGCTATTGCAGTAACTTTATTATTTTACTATAAATATATGGTAGGTGTCAGACCAATGGAGCTTTTTCAAAAGATATTCCTGTGACATTTCATAAACTTTCTGGTACCATTCATTCTGATATATGGGAAATAAGATTTCCATCTTATCTTAAATCAACTGAAAATAAAAAATCTTTTGGAAAAGTGAGTTTAGTTAGAATTTCTCTGTTGGGTTATTCCAAAAAGATTTTTTATGAGAAACCTTTTTGATTCCCCAATTATCTAGAAATCTATGAAAATCTGCCAAATCACGATTGGCCAAAATATTGGTTTGTCAAAATCACCTTTTTTACAAAATTCACGATTCACCATATCACTTTTTTTACTGATTTTATTGCTAACCTAACCTAACCCAACCTTCTGGGCCTAAACCTGCATGGCCTCTTGCCTGGGCCTATAATCATAATAATAATCTTGTACAGTATAGACTCATCCGGTGTCAATGCACGATCAACTTCTTTATAAGAGTTCGCCATAAAAGTCTATGGTCACTGCAGATTACTATTACCTTGACTGAGGGTGCTTAGATGATTTTTTATACAATCGGGGTTGAAAAATTGCTGACATGGGTTGCTGGGGATTGAACCCACAACCTTAGATCTTTGTTTTCAGTCAGGTGCCTATGACCTCTCAGCCACGGCAACCTGCAGGCCTTACCCTGAGGGGTTCATCACATGGGGCTAAACCAGCAGGACTTAAAACCAAGGCCTAACCCTACAGGGCTTATCATTCGGCCATCTGGGCCTAACTGGCTTGAAGCTGATTCAAGCAATTTATGCCAATTCTAATTCCGAGGTCGCAGGGTTAGGCTCAGAAGATTGGGTTAGGTTAGGTGACTTAGGTCAGCATTAAAAAAAACCTTGAATCAGCTTAGTTGGTCTGATTCAAGCCATAAGCCATGCGAGATTTTTGTTAAAAAAGTCAGTTGACGAATGGTGAATTAGGTAAAAATGTCTTTTGACTAATCATGAATGCAAACCAATTTTTTGACGAATTAAGATTTGGTGGATTTTCATAGCACTACAATTTTGAATTTAAAAAAACCTGTTAAAACTATTGCTCTTCTGCAGGTTGTCAAGATGTTTATGGTCGTTGTTTTCATCTTCGCTGTGTGTTGGTTGCCTTATCATGTATACTTTATCTACACATATCATCACAAAGAAGTTGTCACAATGCCCTTCATTCAACATGTTTATTTGGTAAGAGAGAAAATTTCAAGCATGCTTGAAATCTTCAACATATTAGGTTCACTTGATTTTGTTTTAATTAGGGATTTTATTGGCTTGCAATGGCAAATTCAATGTTCAACCCTTTTGTTTATTATTGGATGAATGCAAGATTTCGAGGATACTTTAAATCCATCATTTCATCCATTCACATGCTTTGTTGCAATCCAGCAAAATTTCTCTTCAGGTAATTGAATTTAACAAAGCTTTTAGCTCTCAAGTTCAACATCTGGTACAACAAATTGAAATTAATTTGCATTTTGGAAAGGACTTAGAAACAGACAATGAAAAAAAATCATCAAAAAAAATAGTTCTGACAAAAAAATGCAAGGATTTTATAGGAAATCATGTTATTGAAGGTTTCCCAAAGGTTAAAGAAACCTTAAGTGGTAGAAGCTATAAAAGAATTCTAATTGCAGTGATTAGTAAATATTGAAAAAGTGATTGAGAAAATGAAATGAAAGGGAATTCCTTTGTGGTCAACTTGTCAAAAGAAAGAGATTTTCAAAAGAAATCCAAGAAATAATCCTTTTACTTTTTTTTGAAATTCATCAAAGTAAAAAATCAAAAGGAAAAGAAAAGATGAAAAGAGTAAAACAAAATGTAAAAATTCTATGAAGGCCGCTCAAACTAATCTAAAACTTTCCTTATTCAATTCAAAGCCTTTATTTTGGACTCATTATCACAAAAATAGTAAAATTACAATCTTTAGACTTTAGACTGTAATAATGCAAAAAGTCAAAAATAGTAGTCAAAATAATTCTCAGAGATCCAAGTTCAGTATATTGAGTGATTTGATTAATTCAATAAAAATTTCTTCAAATATATTTTAAATTCATCTCCGTTCGTCTTCGTCTTCCAATTGCTGTCCAAACGCTTAATTACGTTGTCAATCCTGTTGCCGATTGCCTGCTTGCCAAATCGTCATAGAAGCGGGTTTGTCCAGTTCGTCTGATGTTGTATTCATTCATTGTCATCATTTCGTGTAGTCTATGTGGGGATCTTCTGGCATGAATATTTATGAAGAAGAGAAAGCCGCCACAATGGTGGCAAATTGAGCTGGTTTTGACCTCCCTAGAAGGTCAAGCATTTCCCTTAAATGGAAACAGCCTGGCCCAGTCCTGTATCAGTATGTGTAGAAGCTTATCCTTTTATAATAAGATTGACAATATTGTAAGTCAAAGTTATAATTTTCCCTAAAAATGTTATTTTTACAATCATTTCAATGACTTTCTTAATGAGCTTTTAATCACCGCACACTTTTGTTGACCAACAACTTTTATCTGGCATCATCCTTCAACAAAACCACTTCCTGTTCCTTCCTGATACTAACCATGGGCCTTTCAATTAAGCTTAATCTGCCTACTCTGACCACCGGCAGAACTTCCAGACCACCAAATACACAAATCCATATAAAAGGTAAAAAACCCTACTCTTTCCAAATTGAACAATTAGTATCTCATTGGTCTTATTTCTTGCCATCCGATCTCCTCACCTCTATTTGCAATACTAATCCTAGGGAAAGAAAATTCAATAACTTATTTTATCAACTCTGCTTAAAAAAAAGATTTTGTTTGAGTATTTAAAATCACTTGTCAAAAATTCAGAAAACTCTTTTCCATTCAAACCAGAGTTGATAATTATTCCAATGTGAATTCCCCAAGACTGGATGAAAGCCTTATTTTTGCAATAAAAGTAACAAATGTAAAAAGGAAATCTTATTTGTGTGTTTAAGAGGTAAATTCCAGAGTCCAAGATGAATCCAATAAAATTTGAGGTGTTTATTTAACATAGTTTTTTGTTTGGATTGTGGAGAGTATTTGAAGAGTTGATTTGTTTGCTGTGGAATATGTTGAGGATCAGATTTGTTTGGTAGTAGAAATGAAGTGTTACAGTAAAATGTGTGTCTGATCTCAAATTTTGGCACAATTCAATCAAATGAGCCCTGAATTTTTGGACGGTATCACAAAATCTATTAGCACTTAAATGCAGTGTTGCGTGGAATGGAAATCATAGTGATGACCTTCCAAATAAAGAAAAGAATCAATGATGTGCTCTTTTTTTGATAGAACAGCAGTCCTTTATTTAGGGGAGGCTTGGATCAGAGATAAGACCAACGAGGGTGATCTGAGAGTTGGCACTTGCTGATTGGAGGAGCGAGTATAAATCTTGTGCAGAAATGCTATCTTGATTTAAAAAGGTGTTGTAATGAAAGATCGGGTGTCAACCCATCTTGAAATAAGTTTAACGGGAATTCGATAAAAATGTCATGAGACTCAAAATGAAAAATAACTCGAATTGAGCGCATTGTATAATACTAAAAAGCATTCTAAAAGAATAAGAGTTCACTCTTCTTATTAAAGAAGAAACAGCTGAAATTGTATAAATTTATAAGGGAATATTATTTTATTAAGGACCCATTCTGCATCTTCATTGGATATTGGCGTCGTTCCCATGGATCGCCGAAGAGGAGTTGTCCGGATGGAAATGCATCATTACCATAATCAAAATAGGAAAAGAGCCATGGGAATCAAAGGTACATTTATAAAACAATCTTTTAATGTCAAACTATCTGACTTTAAACTATTTCAGCTCAACTTATTCAAGATGCTCCTCCACGAAATGTTCGAACAGACAAGGACCTTGGTTTGCCAGTGGCACCAAACAAGATTGGGAATCCACATCTTTCTTTGGGACCAAATGTTGAAATCAGGTTTTATATTATTGCATATCTAAGAAACAAATAAAATAAATTATAACATATTTTGTTTTGGAAATGTCTTTTATAGATTAGCTTCCAACACAATAAAGAAAAATGATACTTTAGTGAAAAATTCAAAAGAATTGGGCGCAATTGGGGTTGTTTTGTGTAGTCCTCCAGGAAACAAGAGCTCATCTGAAAAAACATCTAGGAATTCATTGATGAATGGAGGATCCATGAATTTGGACATAAAAAATGATGCCAGTGCTTACTCAAATGGAGCATCTCCCATCACTGAAGCATCCTCTTTGTTGGGTGGAAATCATCCCCATTCAAGATCCACTGTGATGAAAACACCAACAAAAAGTATAAATGCTTCAGGATCAGAAACTGGTTTAACTCGACATGAAAAAGTGAAAAGCAAATCTTCTGAGTTTTATTCATTTGTCAATAAATCCAATTCATTTGATGAACCTGTTTTAAGGTTTTCTGTTCCATTTCGAAATAACCCTCTTTTAAAAGAACTCAAGTAAGCTTGTATAACCATAATTATATTTTCATTAAACTGGTGTTGTTGTAAATGTTATTCTAATGCATTTAAAGACCGAAAAAGTGTCACACAGTAAGGACAAAAATTACACAATTGTCGTATATAAGTAAAACGTTATTGAATTTTCAATAAAAAAAATGGTATTTTTAAAAATCAACTCATAATTTTTGTCAAAATGTCCTACCCATCAATCCCACAATTTTATAATACTGCTATTTACTTTCTGTAAGAAAACAGTTTAAGTTTGGTGGGTACCTGTTAAATAACCTAATTGCAATTTCGATGAAAATCCCAAGCCAGATGCAATGACCATTAGGCCACAGCAACCCTTTGACAGCTTTAGATCTGATTTATAAAGCAAGTATGTTGCATTAATTTGGAGTCTAGTGATGGGTCCGGGTCAAAAAATTTTGTCGGGTAAATTTTTGTGGCTGGGGTCAGGTTATCCATTTATGGTTTGGATTTGAATTTGGAAAATTTCCCCTAAAAATGTCAAATTTTTCAATTTTTTCCCTTAAGGTCAAAAAAAAATTTTTCAGGTTGGGTTGAAAAGTACATGGGTCAAAGGCGGGTCAGCCTCTTATTTACTGTGGGTCAAAAGTAAGCTCGGGTAAGGACCCATCTCTAATTTCTGGACAGGGTGTGTGCATGTAGCTAAAACCCAATTGTGACTTTCCCAACCGAGAAAAGAATCAAATCTGAAGTGTTTATTGATGGAATGGCAGCCCTTTACATAGGGGAACCAACTTGGATCAGAAATAGGACTGAAAGGGGATCGGAGAGACAGAGTTCTCTGGTTGGAGTAGAATAAATCATTTATTTACTCGCATGTAAATTCAAGATCTATTTCCCATTATTTATTTTATTGTATCATTTATTTTCTATGGATCCCATTAGTTTATTGTCCCATTTTACGGACCTGCAATAATCCCTAATTGCCTGCTGACATCCTGACCTGTGGGAAGCGGTCACACTGATGACATGTTACCCGTTCCTCTTTCTTCCTGACTAGCTATCAGGAAGAAGCATCCTCAGGCTTGCACTTACAATCTTTTGTATATAAACCGATGTGTTTGATGGAATAAATCAGCAATAGCCTTTAACGGACTTATCCTTTGGTACCGGCGTATCCATAGATCTATTAAAGGAGGAATGCATATACCTTGGGCAGAACTGATGTGTATATTTCTACCATTATCACTCAAAACACTGTGCAAAAAAGTTATTTATAGGTTATGGTGTTAGACATAAATTGAAAATGATTTTTACTAAAAAAACCCAAGCTACTCAAACAGCATATGGTGAAAACATCATAGCATCCATTGCCATTAATGGCACAGAATCATCAGACATAAACTGGGATATATCCCTTGTGCTCCATATAAAATTCTTTCTACAAGTAAGAGCTGTCTTGTTTTGTAAGTCAAAGATCATCATTTCACAGCGCTGATGATCAAACATTGTTGCTACATGACCAATCACATTGGGCATGGGGTTTGGCAGTTTCACATTGCTCACACTCCAGTAGGAATATCTATTAGACAAGTCTAGAAGCTCAATAGTGGTAATGGGTGCTGCTCCATTAGAACCTCCATAAACAATCAGAAAATTTTTGTTTTCTCGAATGACATTTGCACAACCGTGATTGGAGCGCGGTGTCCTGAGCCCTGGAAGGCCCTTCCAGATCCTGCTCAATCAAAAAAACTTAACTGTTTGATTGCAAATTTTCAGTGTTCATTTTTACAAACCCTGATACTGTACTGAAGCTTCCAGTAGCAGACTGTGTTCTGAAAATAATTTGTAATCTTCTTCAGTAAGTAGTAATATTCTGGTACCAAAACAGGAGTCCGCTTGAACGATTACTGCATATTTTATTCCTTCAAATACACATGTTTATAAAGGTTTACAGTTTATATCAAATGGGCTGGCAGATAAACATTTCTTAGGTTGCTAAGCCAAGAGGCAGGATATGGGTGGAACACGTAAGACCAGTAAGTCCATACACTAACCAGTCAATTGATGTCGTTGATTGTGAAATATTATGTAAACGTCAAAGGGGATAGTCATAAATCAAATTGATGAGGAATAAGCACAGATATATGTATACAAAAGGGAAGTATTACTTTAATTTGATGTTGAGGTTTTGTGTCTTACTTGTTAGCAATCAATCCTCCGGTCACAATAAATGCTTTCTCTTCGTTCATTGGAATTGCGCATGAGAAGATAAGCCCCCTCAGCTCAGGTGGTGGCAAGTCTTGAATGACCTGGGTTACTGTGACATTAGCACTATCAATAACCTCAACAGCATCCTTAATGAATCAACAAAAAAGTTTACTTAGATTGTGGAAATCTAATGTTTTACAGCTAAAATTTAAAGTAATAGAATCTTGTCATGGCCAAGTGGTCAAAGGTGCCTGACTGAGAACTAAGATTGTGGGTTCAATTCCCAGCCGTGCCAGCAATTTTTCATCCCAAACCAATTGTGCAAGATTATTAGGCCCTAGTTTCAAGTCTAGCATGAAAGCTTTAGCCCTTTATATTTCAGTCAAGTACTTTGAGCATTTCCTCAGACTTTTATTTCATAAGTTTACCAACGTAAGTGGCATGCGTGATTATAATGGGTCAATGGTGTTACATTTACGAGATCGCATGAGTTTTGATCCTTTAGGGATAGTCTACATTTATCTATGAATACCTGTGCTGGGTTGGCTACTAGTCCTCCATAAATGTAAGTCTAAGAATAAAATCATGAAATAAAATAAAGCAGACTCAATCTCAATTCAGTTTAAGAGATTACCTTGAAACCAGATGCTACCATTCCAGGATATTCTCTTGGTTGCTTCAAATGATAAGGTCCAACAAAAACATTTGTGGTTGTATCATTTGTATTCAAAGTCCAACAGTTTGCATAAATATTGAGACTGTATATGTCCTAAAACTTAGACTTTTTAGTCAAAACTTCTCTGTTATGATTAGATAAACAAAGTTAGGTGATTTGAAGATGCGACAAGTTTTTCCAAAAGCAGTTTTCCCAGGGCCATTAGCAGCTTATTGTTTAGTTCTAGTTAGACTTGTTTTTGATTTTCTGAAACACCAAATACGGGTCTACAACAAGTTTAAACAAATAATTTTTTTGTCTGGAACTATTTGAATTCAATTACACAGTTTTAATTATTATTTGCAATTATTTCACTACTAGCTGAGGTACCCAGTGCTGCCCGGGTCAATTTGCAACCTGCTGAACATCTTTTGTTTTGTAAACAGTATTAAAAAATGTGTCCTTCAGCTTTTAGCATTTTAATCCCCCCTAGGCTCAGGGGAGGAGGGGGTGGGGGTCAAACCTGCACCAAAACTTTCCTTGGACATGTGGAGATGTGCTTGCAAAATTCATTAGGATCTGTGCATGGGTTTGGATTTCCATTAGCCCTCCAAATACCAACAGACAGACAGACAAACATCTGTACGCCTATTTTTATATATATAGATAGGTATTGACTCTGTGTCTCTCTTTGTCAAAGCTTTATCCATTGAGTTTATAGGTTTCTGTTTGTTACTTTTTCCTCTGAAGAGCCAATTCTAGCACCCACTGACAGATGACATTTAAAGCCTTGAAAATTTTATGATTCCATACCTCTTGAGTGTGCTGAGACAATTTGGAAATGGTATTCCACCACTTTTAATTTTACCAAACTTTATTTCTCCATTGAGATAAGACTTTTAAGTCTCTCTAGACAATTATTTCCTTCCTTGGAAAAGAGACATATGAGGATGGAAAGATTAAGAAGGATGGAACCAAATAAATTTAAGAGGGAATTTAAATGGGATGAAAGTAATTGGAGTAACTTCTTAAAAAGTATTTTTAATAACTTCAAGCGATACCGGACTAGTGATGGGTCGGGTAATTTTTTTGTTGCTTGAGTCGGGTCAGGTCAGCCACCTCTGGGGTTGGAAAATTTCCCCTTAAAAATCCCAAATTTTTATTTTTTTTCGATCGGGTCAAAAAAAATCTCATCGGGTCGGGCCAAAAAATACCCGGGTCAAAGACGAGTCAGCCTCTTATCAAATGATCAAAAGTATGCTTGAGTCGGAATGGGTCAGGGCCCATTTCTATACCTGACAAAGTTTGAATTTTTTCCCCTTTTGGTCTGTATAATATGTCAAAAACATTGGTTATAGTAGTGGGAACATAGAATGTCCCTAAAGATTGAGGATGTGGTATTCCGTTCAAAAGAAACCATAAAAGGTGTTGGTTTAGATCAAACATTAAATTGAGAACCTTAATAATCAGCAAAATTTGATCATTAACATTGCAGCAAAATCACATGCGCCCCACCCTGACCTGACCCGTTAATACTTTTGACTCGCT
>Ga0194133_10010325_pt1 | contig 10525 bp, 16 predicted proteins | sample TA2KigOf40mmetaG_FD_155448 | JGI IMG/M metagenome (GOLD analysis project Ga0194133, IMG submission 155448) | Freshwater microbial communities from Lake Tanganyika, Tanzania - TA2015055 Kigoma Offshore 40m | ecosystem: Environmental > Aquatic > Freshwater > Lake | place: Tanzania: Lake... | reverse complement strand
AATTATGTGTTTTAAGTAATTTCAAACTTATGATTGTTCTGATATTAACCCCCCCTCCAATGAGGGGGGGCACAGCTCTTATAAAGTTCTACGTCATGTTATGTAAAGCGCCTGAGCTTAATAAAGGAATAAGAATAAGAATGCTAGCTTTAGTGCCTCTTTCCTTAATTATGACCGATGCAAAAAGATGGATCTTACAGAAAGCAAATTAAAGAAGAAAAGATTTAGTGAGTAACTCATTCAGTATCTTTTGAACTGATCAAAAAATAAAACTATTTTTTACTTTCAGTCTATATTTGGAGTAAATCGATATAAGCACAGGGTACCAAGTCCTGCGTATTTACGTGTAGTTTTTCCATAAGATTGTTTGCAATTACTTCACCTTCCTCGGGGGTCTGCAAGCATCACATAGTATTACAGTAAATTATAACTTCGCAGTTAATGTGTGCCTTGCCTGAGCGTCCTCCAGGACGACCTCAAGTTCGACAAACTCCCCCAGACCTTTCACTCGATCGCAATGAATTCGAGTTTGACCCACCATGTAGAGTATCCTCTCTTTCACGACCTAAAATGGAAAAGACTGAACTTCCCCATCTTTTCTAAAATACATGTCTGGACAACCTCTCCTCTTATTCCGATAGCACTTCCTAGAGTTTCGATCAGTTGATCGGGGTATGGAACTCGTGTGATGCTATAATCAGACAACTTGGGACCCTCCTAAATATTAAGAAAATGTATGACAGTCAGATTTGGAGTGGATTGTAACCAATACGTTCACCTGATCAGAGCGAGCATAATATATTAGCTGAGAATCTGTTCCTTTAAGACATCTTAGTTTTAGCCTCCCTTGTAGAAAATTAAGAGTCTTTTTAACGTTTTATTACAATCTACTGAATATTGATGTAATTTTACCTTTTTGAGCGTTAAAGAAGACATCTCGCTGTTCTATGACTTCCCCTTCTGTGCCACTCAGCTCTCTGGCAACCTTCTGAACCTCATCGAGGTCTTTTACTCGGGCTTTTATTTCAACATTTCGAGGCATCTTCGGGTTTAGCTCTAGCTGCTTGCAATATGCTAAACATTAAAGTATCAGAAACCTGAATTTTAGCAAAAAATACCCAGGCAATTTTGAACTTTTTTTATTCGTACAATTGACGCATCATAAGAACTCGGAAGATATCGTTTAAACTCGACTTCTGCCAATAGCTATTAAAGGACTTTTTCGTAACAAGACAAAACATTGAACCAATTCTACTTTATTTTGGAACATATATATGTGGTTTAATGAAACAAAATGGGCAGAACAATAAAACTAGTGAGTTTAATTGAACTCAAAAAAAAGTTATGAAGTTAATGAAAGTTTAAAATGGTTTCTTGATAGTTTTTGATCACTGATCTTGAAAAATGGGTATTTCTTAAATAAAAAATTAAAGTGAGTCGCTTGCAGTTGGGTCTAGAAGAAGCTCCCATCTGAAAAAAAATTGCTAAAAATGAAAATCTTTGATTCGAAAACAATTTTCGTATTTTCAACCTGATTTCTGAGTTGTAAACTTCCATTTCTAGCCACTTTTCGTAGTGTGCTTTAAATTCATCTGTCAGCTCCACTTCTTGATTCAAAACTGAATTGATGCAATTGTCAACTGGCTCGTAATCATACTCCTTTACAATTATACATGTGAGAGGAAGATTCGAATATTTTTTGACGTTAAAGCAACTCACAAATTTTTCTGAAGCATTAGCAGATTGATTTTGATCGTTAGCATTCCCATTGGAAGGATTTGGGACAGCAATGGCGGGTCTCCCATAACGACGGTGGTTAAAGCGATCAACTGCACCGCGTAGCAAGCACTCTTCTGCTTGGAAGTCCCAAGGTCTACTTTCAACATCTAAATTAAAAAAAACCCGGTCAATAATGTAGACTATAGACTATCAAAATCAAAACTCAATTCTCAATACACTGGGCTTTGATAAATAATCTGAAAAAGTTTTTTCACCAATTTACTCACCGTTCCCGTATGCCCAATCATCATTAAGCCTATGTCTGACCTTGGTATAGATTGCACTCATTGTTTTCATATTTGACTTTCGCCATTGCCTGCCTAAATACTTGGTTTGCATCTTCAATAATTTCAATACGTAAAGCTGCATTGTTGCATGTTTAACTTTTAAAGTTCTTTTTAAAATCGGGGCAGATTTAAATACCACAAGCATCTGAAAGAAAGGTTAAAAAATATAATTACAAGATTAAGGAAAGCCAATCAAAATTTCAGCAGAATACCATGATTCTTGAATGCTTCCACTTTGTCAGTTTATTGAGAACCCTGAGCAAATTGATGCAGCTAAAGCAATTTCTCCAACAATTCAAACTGGTATCACCAATTTCTAGCGTTTCTGGTGTCATTTCGGGTTGTTCCCCAATCACACAGGATGGAAAGTCGAGGAGAGCGATGCTGTAAGACATTTCCGTCTCGTCAAAAAAAAATCCAACAAAAAAAATAAGCTGTTACTTGTTCTTTGATGCAATATATGCCATGATGTTTTGATTGAAAAACTTGAGGACTAGAGGTATACAATTGGCAAATACTAAGTGTTGAGACATGAACTCAAACTGATAGATGTGGTTGATCTAAACAAAAAGTATGAAGAAATTACAATCCACATTCTAACACCAAACGGCGAGAGATGTACCTTGAAATGCTTCAGTAAAAGTAATAAAATCGCTGAAACTGACTTAACAATAATTTCTTTGTGTCTGTTAACATCGATTCCTAACTTCATAGACTCCACCACAGGAATTCTAAAAATAATAATACACTGTTAAAATAAAAGAGAAAAAAAATAAACATTGAGATTTTTGCTTACGGCATTTCTTCTGGCAGTACATCTGTGATGATATTGATTGACTCAGTTTTCGCCTTGGAGGTGGGTGCAGCTGCAAGAAGTATTTTAAGTAACGCAATCATGTACTGCGGAAGAGATGGTAGCATCGTTGCGTATAAGATCTCAGAAGGAGTCGCAAGAACAGGGCCTTCAGGTTTTGACAAGGGGTTGTTTGATATATCTTCCTCAGCCTAAAAAGTCATCAATTTATTAAGAATTGTTGCAACATGAAGATTTTTTGGTTGTTGTAAAATTGTCAATTTTATTTATTGTACAATGTTTGAACCTTTAAAGAGTTAATAATAATAATAATAATAATGAATTGAGTAATCTTACTCGCCTCGATTTGCAAATCAGCCAACGACCTGTACATGTGATTTTTAAGGATTTTAACTCCTTCGTGAATCGGAGGTGGTAAGCCAGCAAGGGTTGTTCTATCATTTTTCAAGACAAATCCAACAAACTTCATTCTTCATGAAACATAATTTTAACATTTTTACTTAACCATAAGCTTTAAGTAAAGTCATCTTGCCTTAATCATTAATAGAGTTACCTTGTTTGGTCCAGAAATGCATCCAAGTCTCGCATGTGGACCTTTGGAGTCCATGGAAGATTCCTTGGTTGAGCAGGCTCTGAAACATGTATTGGGTCAGTTTTTGATCAATTAACAAGATAACTTTCTCACCTTTTGCAGGCATAGGTGATCCAGGTCTGGGAGAATCCCTGCCAAAATCATCTACTGTCCCCTCGCTCGAGGACTCATTATTGCTGTCCTCGAAATCGTCATCCTAAAATTTTTTACTTTAATGTTTTACGTATCAGATCAGTCAAAGTAGGCCTTTATTTTGCGTAATATCTATCTAAAGCCATGTTAAATAAAAAGTTGTTTCAAACAATCATATATCTTTAAAAATTGACAAGTAAAAATTAATATAAGAGTACAACTAGAAATTACCTGATCATCTCCTTCAAGCTCTAGACCAACGTCATCGAGAGAATTTTGCTTCGCCATCATACTTCGCTTTATACCTACAAAAACCATCTAATTTAAATTTTACAAACAAAGAGCTTGAAAGGTTTATCAAGGATCAAGGTCGTAATTTCTGATCTAAGTTACCGTTAAAACTGCAAAAATTTCAACCATCAAAGACTTCAAGTTACTTACCTGGTCTATTGTATTTACGATTGCCTGACGAGGCTTCGAGGGCTTCCGCAGCACTTGCAGGTGGTGATGCAGCACGCATCGTCCTTGCAACAGTTAATGTATCCTCTAAAATCTATTTGAGGAAGAGTTTTTTAAGCAGTTTTAAATCTGATGAAAATCCTCGGGCACTTACATCTGAGAGATTAGCCTCTTTCCTGTACTTTGCCTTTAGTTCTTTTAATGCCTCCATACCCCCGAGTGATGTAAGCAAAACTTTCCACAATAAAAGTAAGACTTTTTTCATCGGAAAATGTGGGGCCGATCCAGAGCAGAATCTAGTGACCATAGTAAGAAGTCTTATGGCAAAAAGCTCATCAGATTCCATGGGTGTGTCTGAACGGATAAAAATTATTTCAATGGAATGGCTCCTTCATCTATCAAAAAATTCTTACTTAGTTCTTGGACAAAATTTTCTCTCAATAGGTTGTCTGAATGAAGCCTCATTACTATTGTAATCGTGTAGAGTAAACTTAAAATAACTCTGAGATCAACAGAGTCTCCAAGGTTAACTGCCAGTTTTCTACTGGCATTCATTGCTGCAACACCGTTTCTGATGCATGAAAGGATAACTTTAACAAAACAGTTTAAAATGGGAAACTTAAGAAAAATCATACTCTATCTCTAGGTTAAGGAGTTCTATGAATGCTCCAAAAACACCATTTTTGTAGAGCTGAAAGGAAGGTAAATATTTTTATTGGAGTAAAAGTCAAAAGGACTGGTTCAGAAGTTCAAAAAATGATAAAACTCACCAAAGTAACATTTTGTCTACACTGATCGTAACATTCTGAATCGCACTGACACTCGAGCCAACAACCTGTTTTTATATGGATCATATAAAAACTATTTGATGAGTTTTTAAGGCTTTTTACCTTGCCCAATGTACAATAAAGCTCTTGAGGCAGTTAGCCTTTCGTGCCTACAAGACACATCTACAAGATCGAGCAGCAATTGTATAAAGCAGTTTTTTTGCTCGAGACTCATCCCACCCCACGTGAGGGGCAATTTAAACCTCTTTGCAGAGTCTTCGAAAGCTTTGTGAGCAAGCCCAAACTCTGGCATTTCAGTGTAAGAATAAAGCTCTAAATTGGAGTTAAATAATCATGAAAACTCTTGACAATAAAGTCATTTTAAAAATGCATGCAAATTTACCAGCAATCTCACTTGAAAAGTCATCTTCATCAGCATAAGTAAAATCAATGTCAGGAGAATCTTCGTCCTAAATTAAAAATTGAAAGCCATAACCCAAAGAGATTTTCGTTTTCAAGGGCTTTAAGTAAACAATACAACAGAGGCACGAGTCTAACTTTTTTTTGACATAAAATATTTTTTGGTTGGAACCGGGTACTGTGACGATTAGGCCACAAAAGATTTGACTAAAAAGTGATTTACCTCAGAATCTTGTTTTTGTCTTCTCAATATTTCTCTCAATTTTGGCAGCCCCCGCTTCCCGATACCCCCGTTGGCATTCCCATTTCCATTTGAATGTCCATTATTATATTGATAATTAGTCGGTCTATCAGTTTCGTCATTCCGAATGTTGTAAGAGGGCAAAGAAAATACTTCTTCGGGTGTGGGCATCCCGTCAGCATCGCCGAAATTAGACATTTTGAAAAAACTAAAAAAAGCATAAAGGTTAGCAAATAATCCACCTTATAGTAAATAAAATTACCTCAAACGGAATCAAGCAAAAACTCCCTGTTACTCTAAACTTTCAACAATGTTGGAAATATTGATGAAAAACACAAATTGTAGACAAAAATGGACATTACGCTCTCTTCAATTTCGATTCTCTTTCATCCGTCACAAATAATAATAAACGTTTTAGGCATATTCAAGTCTGTGGAACAATCAGAGCAGAGGCGCAGCTTTAGGCTGTACCAGTTTGTAGTGTACACCGTAAAACTTTTTTTCTCCACCGAAACTGCCGGCATTCTGCACAGATGGAAAACCAAATATCGCAATAAAGCAATCACGTCTTTTTTCAGTGGCGCAGCTGTTTTCATCCAAAGATACCTATGAGACTTATTGCCGCAGCTCACAGCTGTTGTACGTTTATAGCGCAGCTGCACCAATCACCGTCCTGTATGTTATTAAGGTAGAAGAAGCAGATCCTACTGTAAGGAAAGATTCTTAAAAATTATTCAGTTTTCTGAGTGGAGAAGGAAATATTTGTTTAATATATTACTTGTCATGTCTGAACAAACAGCTGAGACTATTTTTCTCTGAAAAGAGGACTTCATTCTCATTTCTCCACACCAAACGCCCAATTTTCATCTCGAATAGATGCTAGAAAAGATAGGCAACACAGAACTTCAAATACCTATAAATAAAGACGAGACCCAGTCTAATAATAGGTAAACAAATTGTTCAGATACGACCATTCGATTTTGGAGTTCAGATGAGTAATAATGTTTTAAATCATTCTGATTAGAGCGTTTGAGTGCAATGTGCAACAGACTGTTATGGGTTCAAGAAAGTATGAGAAAGCTGCCCAGAACCCAATATCTGTCCCGTTCAGAGGAGGAGATATGGGTACCAACGGAGGGTTCTGGAAAAAAAATTCCATAGCTATACCTGGTCGGCCAAATCCTTCCAAAGTTTCTGCTACTTTTCAAGACTTTGAACAGAGTGTGTCCGACGTGTGGGACATTAACGAGGATAATGATGCGACGGGGAGACCAGTCACACCACCAGAGAATTCTAAGAGAGGAGCCTTTATATCCTCTGGTCTTTCAAGTGGAGGACCAGTTGAAAAAGTGACTTCTGTGTCTGACCTTGCAGCAACTTTTGGTACGAGGAGACCATCTGAACTGTCGTCTCAGTTGGAACAAATGGCCATCAGGTGAGAAATTAACGATTCCACGTGCTAAATTACATCGTTCGAAATGGTACACCATAATTGAACCTTGAAACTTTTGTTTACGAATTCTTATCCATTCATTAAACCAAATGTTTTCCAACAGATCGTCTGACAAGACACCTTCAACCTATTCGTCGTGTAAGAAGTCTGCCAAGCTTGAAGCCATGTTTGATAAACCCACTGTAGAATTAGATGAACTACGTAAACTCGCTTGGTCAGGGATTTCACAACGTTGCAGAGCAAAAGCTTGGAAGATTTTGTGCGGCTACCTACCTGGAAATAGCTCTAGACAACAAGAGGTTATGCAAAGAAAAAAAGAAGAGTATTTTCATTGTGTTGAGCAATACTTTTTGACAAAAGATGAAGACATTCACCAGGTAACAAAACCATTTCAGAATAGTCCATCCTAAACTTGCAAAGTAACAACCTTTAAGTAAAAAATTTGTCATTCAGATTTCTCTATGCAAAGATTCTTTTCAGGACACTTATCGTCAAATTCACATCGACATTCCAAGGATGAGTCCTGTTGTCGGCTTATTTCAACAAAGGTGTGTGCAAGAAATTTTTGAAAGAATATTGTACATTTGGGCAATACGGCACCCTGCATCGGGCTATGTGCAGGGGATCAATGATCTGGTGACACCATTCTTCCTTGTGTTTCTGCAAGACTTCTGCAACCAGAAGAAGCAATTTGCCAATGTTCTAGACTTAACCGACTTGAATGTAGAGAAATTCTTCAGCAAAGAAGAGCGTGAAAGCGTTGAAGCAGATTCTTATTGGTGTCTCACCACCATTCTTGGTGGTATTCAAGATAACTACACGTTTGCTCAGCCAGGCATTCAGCTCAAGGTCAAACAACTTGAGGAACTCACTCAGCGCATCGACAAGCAGCTACACGACCACCTCGTTGAGCACGAAGTAGCCTATCTGCAGTTTGCCTTCAGATGGATGAACAATATTCTTATGAGGGAACTTCCCATTAAAGCTACCATCCGACTCTGGGACACTTACCTTGCACAAGCAGATGGATTTTCCCACTTCCATTTGTACGTCTGTGCAGCTTTCCTCGTCCACTGGAAATCAGAACTGCTAAAGAAGGTTGACTTTCACACCCTCCTCATGTTTCTTCAAAACTTACCCACTGCCAAATGGGGTGATCAAGAAATCGACCTTTTGGTGGCAGAAGCTTATAGGCTAAGCTACTTGTTCAAAGATGCTCCGAATCATTTGTCATCTCTACTGGTCAATGCTTCAGTTGCCAACTCGACCTGATTACAGGAATCCGTCATTCGTCCACACTGAAATCCCTCAACGGTTCAAAATGCATATTGAAAGCAAATTGTCATTCAATTGACCAAATCAGGGATCAAGAAGACTAATACATTGCACCCATCTGTGATACTTTGAATGGCAAATTATTGAGACCATGAACTACTGTGAGAAATCAACGAATTCCATAATTTATTACTGACTCAGATCCCATATCCCGGACTTTCAGTACCAGAAGTGGGTCATCCCCAAATAAAACAGATGGCTCAAGAGCCTGAAAGTGTTCCCTGTGTTCTGTAATTTTTATAGTTTGACAATTGTTTGTTTATTTGAAATTTAGGGCCAACTTTTGTCAGGTCTATTTTTGCAGCAAAAAGCAATCGGAATACATTTTAAAATTTTTTTGACTACATCTTAAGAAAGCCTATTTTCCAGAGAGACTGAGAGCCAAGCCTAAAAGAAGAATGAATGAATGAAAAAATCCTCAGCTTCGGCCCTTATTTTTTAGCCCTTGGGAATCGAGGTTTTCATGATCTTATTTTTAAAATGATTTCAATTTGGGTAATATTTTGGCTGTTCGAAACAGGAAAATCTTCCTCCAAAAAGCTAATTTCTAACGTTTACCCTGTCGGTCAAACAAATACCCGGGTTGACCCCTTATTTGTCATGATTATTAATTATGGAAAATTACTTGCAAAGATTCGCAACCATGATAACAGCATCTTTGGTAATCAAAACTCGATTGAATCAGGTTAATGGAAAAATTTGGTAAATTTTTCAAGATGTTTGGCATTAAAGGGACAGCAGAATCGGAGGTTGTGTTGCGAATGGGATCTGTTTGTCCATCAATGTCAACACTTACAACAATTACAAAACTACTGAATTTATCCTCATTTGATGTTTGTTTTAAAGTTAACATTGTTTGCAGTTTATTGAATCTCATAGACGTACAAAAATTGGCAAAGCAAAATGGAAACAAACATTGGACGCTAGAAAACAAAAAGCCCTTCAATAACTTACAAATCACAGAAAAAGAGATAAAAGGGCTCAAATTTTATCAAATGAAACAAGCAAAATTATCATAAACCAGGTTAAATAAAAAATTGGTAAAATAATGTTTGGTTGGACAACGAGGGAAGGCTGATCATCAGGACTCACAAAAATAATGATGATCAATTTTGAACATTCTTTTTTGCGAGGGTTGCGAACAGTTCATTCCTGAGAAAATAAATTTTTTGCATGAGATTAAGTCTATAAAAGGGGCATTCCATGGGTTCTCAAACCTGAGGTCCTCCTGCTGTTTGCCATCTGAAAGTGGTTGTACTGATCGAAGGCCATTGACGATATCTTTGGTTTTACCAAAATAAATTTCATAGAGTGTGTTCCTTGAAAAGTGTATTTATTCAACATTTCATCTTTTTCCACTTGAACAAGACAAAAATTCTAGGTTTTTTTACCTGATTTTGTTTTCCATATCTTCTACCAACTTTCCTATGTTTGCAATATGAGGTGATGCCTCACTCACCTGGAAAAATTAAAGAACGATAAATAATCATCTTCAGTTAAAAACTAAATAGACCCCATTTCTACTTGTGCATCTTGTTCAACTTGACGAGTTAATGATCCACCAAGGTTCATGGTCCCTGAACCCGGCTTTGTCGTTTGCAACCAAAGCATGGAGGTTGAGGTTAACTTGTAGCGGGCAGAACGACCGGAAGACTTTTCCTGAAGAACAAAGAAAGAATTGTTTAAAGGCCTCTTAATTCTGAAGAGCGACTTCTATGGTTAAGCATTACAGTTGCTTTGATACTGACTTTGGTCCCCACCAAATGCCGTTAGACCATGCAAACCCCTATGAAAAGCATTTTGGTGTACCTGAACTTCGACGACATGAATGGAATCCCAACAACCCTTGATGGTTTTTGACCCATCACCTAAAAGAAAAGTGTTTTCTTTGTAGTTATTCGGACATTGAAACTTATTTATATACCGGTCTTTTTTATAAGAATGACGCCTGCAAACCCAGTATCCAAATCCCACAGGTAGACTGAGGAAACTCCTCCTTCATAATAAAGCTCGCGGTACTAAATTTTTTAAAAACAAATAGAGACACAGTATACTTTGATTGGAGGTTTTGTTACTCACTTGGTCGAATGCAACGTTGGCCTCAGTCTCCAACTTCCGAAGACGCTCTGACGGCATTGCTCCATCTTCGAGAGGAGGGTCGTAGGTACTTGACCATGGAGATCTTAATTCATAACAATTCAGATTTTAATACAAGCTACGCCAATCATCAGGTTAAACATGAGTCA
>Ga0194133_10010322_pt1 | contig 10527 bp, 17 predicted proteins | sample TA2KigOf40mmetaG_FD_155448 | JGI IMG/M metagenome (GOLD analysis project Ga0194133, IMG submission 155448) | Freshwater microbial communities from Lake Tanganyika, Tanzania - TA2015055 Kigoma Offshore 40m | ecosystem: Environmental > Aquatic > Freshwater > Lake | place: Tanzania: Lake... | reverse complement strand
TTTCTTCGCAATTTTAATTGGGTTGGGTTAAGTTTTCTAAGATTACAATTCATAACAATTTAAAGTTAAAGGCATCTTTTCGATTTGCACTTCACACTGTTTAAAATGTTTTAAATAAAAAAAAAATACTTCAAAAAGACTCGGACAAACCTAAAATTGCTGTAAATATCCAGTTTGTATTGACTTCTAATAAGCATTCATACTAAATTTGCATTAAAACCAGATCGATCTTATCGGTTTTTGAAGGCTGATGATAACTCATTTTGACAGTTGGCGTAGCTTATTCCAAAACCAGCTCCTGTTCCAAAAACCAAAGGCCAAGATTTTCGCTTGAAAAGGACAAGTGATAAGATTGCACCAACTGTTAAGCCACTTGCAACCTAAAATTTGTTTTTTTTTCATTTTTAAGTTACAGCTGAAAAACATAAAATTCTTGATTGATCTTACTTTAATGGTAGAATCCAGCAAACACTTGTCCCATTTCTGGCATAAAGCATCCTCAGACTTAACTGCAGTTGACATTCTTTAAACAGAAGGACTATTATCAGCAGTTATCCCCTTTTGAGAATTAGTATTTTAAATGACCCCAATCAATTATAGTCCGAGAAAAAGTTACTGAAAATATCATAATCTGGAGCAGAAGACTCAGGTGACATTAATGTCTATTCAACACCCTTGTAAGAGTCCTCTCATAGCCATAAAATTGTGTCTTTGGTCACAGTAGATTTATATTTCCATGACTTAAGAAGCCTCAATGACTTTTTGCAATCTGGGGTTAAAAAAGTTCTAGAATGGCTGGGGATTAAACCCTCATCCCTAGATTCTAGTTCCCAAACAGGCACCTAATGACCACTCACCCAGGGTCATTTGAACTTGATAAGTGTCAATTACCTGACTTATTCTGAACTTTAGTTTAATTCAAATGGAACCAGGAATGATTTTGCTTTTGGTATATTTTGTCAAGATTCAAGTTTATTTACATCAGGCTTCCACCGACTTGGAACTATACGAGCAAAAAGAAAAATATATATATCAATAGACTCAAAAAAGCTACGTTGTCAAATCAAAGTTTGAAAATGGCTGACGTCTCTTAAAATGAGATGTTTAAAAAAGCTTTTTCACTTTAAATATTAACAGAATTGATTTGTTTCCAATTTTGAAGATTATTTAAAAGTTTTAGGTAATTTTAAAGCGAATTTCGTATTCAAAGCGTTTCAAACTATATTTTTTTTGTATACTGATGTTGGAGCTAGGGCTTTCAATCCAACCTTTTATTTGTAGTTTTTTCCAGTCAAATGACAACAAATTCTTCAAAAACAAAACTTGCCGAATCATTTACATCAGGCTTGAAAAGAAAATCATTGTCTAAGAGTTCTCTCTGTCGTTAAGGTTATCAAAGTATTAAAAAATGTCGCCCAAAACTGAAGCAGAGCCAACAGCGAGCAAAGCTCCGCCGAAAGATGAAAAACCAAAGGTGGATAAAGCAAAAGAATCCAAAGAGGAAGAATTGAGTGAAGATGACAAACTATTGAAAGAAGAATTAGATCTTTGTGTTACGAGACTTAAGGTTGGTTTTTGATCAGTCTCCAGTTAGATTTTAGAGACCTGAAGCTATTAGTTGCAAATTTTTTAATTGTTTTATAGGAGGATGACACTTCACTTTATCCTGCAGCACTTGAAAGCTTACGTAAGCTTATCAGGGCATCCACAACATCCATGACTTCTGTTCCGAAGCCCCTAAAGTTTATGATCGAGCACTATGATGCCATGAAGGGTGTCTACGAGAAAATTGATGGAAATAAAACCCCACAGGTAAAAATTCACGTTTATACCTTCTCTTAAAGTTGTATTGATTTGTCATGTTTTAATTGTGGTACAATCTTTTTTAGGTGAAAAGAGATTGTGCTGATATTGTTTCTGTTTTATCCATGACAATGGGGGAAAACAATGAGTGTCTAAAGTACAAGCTGCTTGGAGACACTTCTCTAGAGTCCCTTGAAGCTTGGGGCCATGAGTATGTGCGACATCTAGCTGGAGAGATTGTAAGCGAATGGAATGAGGAGGCACCCGAGGGAACTGACGAGGTAGATGCTTAAACAGACCTCTCATTTTTTAATACTGGAAAAGTTAGAATTACAATATTTAATTTAGCACATGACCGACGTCAGCAGAAAGGATCAACTCCTTAAACTCGTCATGCAAATCGTCCCATCACAAATGAAACACCACGCAGAGGCAGAAGCATGTGATTTGCTAATGGAAGTTGAAAAGCTCAATGTGCTTAAGGATTTTGTTGATCAGGTAGGTAATAATTGTCCAAAGGTTTACCAGATATGAAAAAATGTTATTGAAAGAAATAAAAACAGGCTGTGTTCCTTTGATCGAAATATTTCTAGAATTTAAATAATTGTGTAAGACAATTTTCATATTTTAGGCTGCTTACAACCGTGTTTGTTTGTACCTCACTAGTTGCGTCCCCTACGTCCCTGAGCCTGAGAACACCACACTTTTGAATACAGCGTTGGAAATTTTTCGCAAATTCGAAAAATATCCACAGGCCTTAAGGCTAGCCTTGCAACTTAATCAACCAAATCTTATATCTGAAATATTCTTAGAATGTCCAGATCCAATTTTGCAAAAGCAACTGGCATTTACCCTGGCTAGGCAACACGTCTTTTTACAGGTACTTTTTAAAAAATCTTTGTGAAAAAAAGTTATCTGATGAAATCTTTACGGAAGGATCTGGACGAGAACAAATACGATGAAGTCAACGAAATTATGTGCAACAGCCAATTAAACACATATTTCTTAAATCTTGCAAGGGAGCTGGATATTATGGAGCCGAAAACTCCAGAGGATGTATACAAGAGTCACTTAGAAAATGTCAGACCAGGTTGATATCATGCCATAGTCTTCACCAAATTATTGTGACTTGGAATTTAACAATTTATCTGTATATAGTTTTCGGGGGAAGCACAGTTGACTCGGCAAGACAGAACTTGGCTTCCTCGTTTGTTAATGGTTTTGTGAACTCTGGTTTTGGACAGGTAACTTTTCCCTTTTACATAAGTTCTCAGATATAATAATTTACACGAGTTTTGTTTGCTATGAGGCCTGAGGAAATTTAGGGTCTTTGTTTTAACAATCTTTCAACCTTTTTTCCTTGCTTTGCCACAAAAAAGTTCAAAAAGTTAATATTGTTTTAGACAAGACCCATTAAGTGTGTTTAATCGAATTTGCAAGACTGTAGCAGTTTCAAAAAATCAAATCAAAGATGATTGCATGCTTCGTTATCATTCCACTTTTTACTAACTGTTGTGACAAATGGTTTTCCAGGACAAACTTTTGATGGATGATGGTTCAAAATGGCTCTTCAAAAACAAAGAGCACGGAATGATGTCTGCAACTGCATCTATTGGTCTCATACTTTTATGGGACGTAGACGGAGGGCTTACACAGGCACGAAAAATTGTAAATATTTTCAAGTAACGTTAGTTTAACCTTCTCTCCATTTTTCTGAACAGATTGATAAGTACTTGTACTCTCCCGAAGACTACATTAAAGCAGGGGCACTACTTGCTTGTGGAATCGTTAATATAGGAATAAAAAATGGTACATTTGAAATAGGCTGACCTTAAAAGCTTTTTTGCAATGGTCTTACTCTAGAATGTGACCCGGCTTTGGCACTTCTCTCTGACTACGTAAATAATTCAAACATGGTTGTTCGCATCGGAGCAATTTTCGGACTTGGATTAGCATACGCTGGATCAAATCGTTCTGACATTATTCAACATCTATTAAATAGTGAGTAAAACGTTAAAAGTCTGTTAATTGATTTTAAAAACAGTACAGTTAGCAAAAGATGATATATTTTAGTGAAGCTTCATAAATTGAAAAAGGGAGTCAATGAACTACCCAATTTTGATCACTCAATGAAAAAAATGATCTTTTTCAGTTTATATGGACACAGCTATTAGCACCAACATGGAGGTTATGGGTGTAACTGCCCTCTCCCTTGGTCTGATTGGTGTTGGGTCTTGTAACGACGACATTTCTACAACTCTGCTTCAAGTTCTCATGGATAAGTCCGAGTTAGAACTAAAGGAACCATTTGCTAAATTCATTGCCCTTGGGATTGGACTTTGTTTTCTTGGAAAACAGGTCACTAAAGATGACTTTTCACAAAAATATTTTTTTTAAAGAAGAGTAACAATTTTAAATGATAATCAGTGAATGTAGAAATATAGTCTCAAATTCTTGCTTAGGAAGCGGCTGATGCGACCATGGCTGCTTTGGAGGTTCTACCTGACCCTTTCCGATCGATGGCATGCACACTGGTTGATATTTGTGCTTATGCAGGAACAGGAAATGTTCTAAAAATCCAAAGCCTTCTTCACATTCTGTCTGACCACTATGAGGCTTCAGAAAAGGAAGAGAAAAAAGAGCAGAGTAAAATGTTTCTTCATGTTTTTGTTGTACTTTTCTCAATACTTTCTTACATTTTCATCCCAGGCAAGAAGAAAGATGACAAAAAGAGTGACGACAAAAAGGCAGATGAAACCCCATTAGATTTATCTTCCCAACAATCGGTAGCTGTTCTTGGTTTGGCCCTTATCGCCATGGGAGAAGACATCGGCTCTGAAATGCTTTTTAGGTAACTTAGCTGTTTCTCTTTTCTTTCGCCTCCTTTAAAATTTTTAATTCCCAGACACTTTGGTCACTTGTTGCGCTATTGCGAGCCAGCCATTCGGAGAGCTGTACCTCTTGCTCTTGGTCTCATTTCAGTGTCGAATCCTCAGCTGAGTATTTTGGTAGCCAAAGATTTCTTAAATGTAATACTTTGATCATTTTATTTAACCAACAATTTTTTTAAAAAGGATACACTGAGTAAATTCTCACACGATTCTGATGCAGAAGTTGCACATAACTCGATCTTTGCGATGGGATTGATTGGAGCTGGAACAAACAATGCAAGGCTAGCAGGGCTGCTGCGACAGGTATGGTTTCTCATATGCTCATGCTTTTCTGTTTTGTGAACAATTTATGCAATGTTTGGAAAAATTGCATTCAGCTTGCCCAGTACCATGCCAAAGACTCCAATAACTTGTTCATGGTCAGGATTGCACAAGGTTTGGTTCATATGGGAAAAGGAACGATGACACTCAACCCCTTTCATAGTGACAATCAGGTATGAAGAAAAGTTTGTGAAGGAAGGTTTGAAATTATTTTGAATCGATTTTATGTAGCTCATGTCACCTGTTGCTGTCGCCGGAATTCTTTCGTGCATTTTGTCGTTTCTTGATGTTAAACAAACAATCCTTGGGAAGTCTCACTACCTCCTTTATTGCCTTGCACCTGCTATTCATCCGAGAATGCTGGTGAGTACCATAATCTTGCAGAGTTATGGAAACTAAAGTCCTAGAAAGCACTCTTTCTTTAGGTCACTTTTGATGAGAGTTTGAACCCTCTTCCTGTATCAGTCCGAGTAGGTCAAGCTGTTGACGTTGTGGGTCAAGCAGGAAAGCCCAAAACAATAACAGGATTCCAAACTCACACCACTCCAGTCCTATTGGCTCAAGGAGAACGAGCCGAGTTGGCCACAGACGAATACATCCCTTACACACCCATCATGGAAGGATTCGTGATTCTCAAGAAAAATCCAGACTATTGATTTTGTTTTTCATCAAAGTAATTTTTGTGCTCACCAATTAAAAAGTTATTCTTTTTTTGTGAATGATTAATACAAAGCATTCTAGATTCGGGTACTTCTCTCTCCAGGTTAACCAGATCGGGGCACTTCAGCGACATTTCAGCCGGGGTTGGACAGGGTTAATTTCTCATCCTCCATGTCTCGGACCCACTACTTTGCTCATTAAGTAGTACCCCATTGTTTAATTACTTCCTTCAAAATTTTTAAGGTCAACAAAGTTTATTGAAGGTGTGCTCAAACCTGAAAACTTGTGAAAAATATCGACATGAAAATGTAAAGTGCTTTATTTTCTGATTGAAAATAAGACCTTATCTCAACATTTGAATTAAAAAAAGACAACTGCATATGGATGGGTAAATCTAACGAAATCAACCAGGATGCGTACAGGAAAAATGCATTGCTTTGGGGTGTGAGAAGAGCTTGGCCGGAGGGACATGGGAGATGTTAAACTCTCTTAACGGAGCGAACAAAGCACAAAAGTAACCAAACAGGCAAAGGATGTAAAAAGGGCCTTTTTCTAGATTGAAAAAAGAGAGGAGAGCTTTTCATAGGTTAAACGGAAGCATCATATCTGTATGCCGAGAGAGTTACAGCGAGTATGTAACACAAAGGCCGAAAACTTGAATCGTCCCCAAGGTTTTAGACCAAAATATCTTTGCTTGGAAACAATAATCAAGCTTTTAGGCATGGTGTGAAATTTTACAGTATTTTATAGAAAGTAATTTAAATTATGAAAATAATTTGAATTTCACTTTAAAACCGGCTCTCTTCGAACTCTGCTTTTGGGAATTAGAAAAAAAGCGCATTAACATGTTCATTTCCTCGGTGTTAGTTGGACACTACCAAAGCAAGTTCGTTTTACAGCTCATCGTGGCCCTTATCATCGCTCTCGTCCGCAGCACCATCAACTCCACCTGATTCTAAGAACTTTGAAAATCCATCCAGGGTGCGTTCGCCATTGTAGTCGATGACCTTGTTATCTCCCTTGGAAAACAATTTGATGGTGGGAAAGCCCTGAAATAACAATCATGTTCAAGATGGTGGTCAAGTATGAAAGCCTCAGTGCGAACTTGCCTGAATTTTAATGTCCTCAAGCTCGTTGGCAGTTGAGTCCATCTTGGCAATGACGATGTCCTCAGAGTCTTGGAACTTCTCACCAAGTTTCTCCCAAATAGGAGTAAGCTGCTTGCAATGACCTTAAAAATTGAGCATAAATATTACATTTAATTGAAAATTTTGGTATAGAAGTTGATGGAATTGTTCGAACATTTACTTACCACACCATGGGGCATAGAACTCCACGAGAACGTGCTTGTCCTTGTTTTTGGCAACCTCCTCGAAATTCTTTCCTACCAATACCTTAACTGGTTTTGCATCCCAGTCTTCTGGCACTTCTTCAGAGCTTAAAATTAAGCGATGAGAATCTTTGAAATATTAAACCAAAGACCAAAATAATTTTTTTTCTTACAGAAGATGCTGCTTGAGTTTTCCGTCTAAGAAATCTGAAACAAATTTCCGAATGGTAGCCTCATCAACTCCAGCTGACTCGGGTCTAAACTTTGCCATGTCCTCTTCTAACTTGATCAACCTCATCCCTGGAAGCTCATCCTCCTTAATTCCAAAGAACTCAAGAATTCTCTTGTGGTCCTCCTCGTCGGTGTTAATGCTAACGAACAAGAGTTGGCCTTTGTACTCCTTGGCAATTGATGCTGCAGTATCATGTTGAGTTTGGAACTCAGCTGCCTTTTTCGACAGGAAAAGGAGGAGATGGTTTTTGATGACTCCTGCAAAAATTATCAAGGCTTGTTGAAATCCCTTAGAATACTTTCGGAGAGGCCCTTCACAAGTACGGGCCTTCAGCGATTCAGATTCTTAATCTCTTGACTCACCGCTGAATATTTTTTGAGCTGTTTCTTGATTGAATTCAACAACCTGAAATGAGAGTTTGAAAAGGTGTCAAAAATAAATTCGAGGTTGCCCATCTTCGAAAATGTTTTTAGTGTTACCAAAGAAAGGGAGTTGGCAGCAATGAACTTAGATAGACTGTCGCTGTCTGCAATTTCGCTTTCCACTGTAAGATCAGCTCTCCCTTCATCGAATTTCTTGAAGAGGACTACTGCAGCGTCAGTGGTAATGCCATATTCAGAAAATACTGCAGAGTCAGTTGTGATGCCAAACACCTTAGCGGAAAAGATCAGTTAAGTTGCAATCTTTTTAGTGCACCGCCTAATCTTATACCAACCTGGTCGTCTGTTTCACCAGCTACACTCTTGAAATTTTTCGCTGCAGCACTTTCAGCGTCCTTGAAAAATCCGACAATGGCAACTTTGTGGTCATCCACAAATTTTTTCGCCGAATCAACACTATCAACAGCTATTGCTGGTGGGGCTGAAATAGAGCGCCACGTGTTTGAATAGTTAATATCTTAAAATAAAAGGAGAAAGAGAAAAGACTTACAAGTCTTCTTCTCAACCCATTCTACAATTGTGTCAGCCGTGCGTCCACCTTTGTACTCAATTGGCTTTCCATTTCTGAAGAATTTAAGAGTGGGATAACCACGAACTTCATGCTTTTCAGCCAGTTTCGATTCCTCTGTCGCATCGACCTGTGAAAGAGAACATATTAATAGGGGCATAATTCCTTTCAAATTCAAATCGATACAAGATAGTCTATTGGAAATTCACCTTGGCAAGCTTGATGGGAGACTCCTTGTCGGCTAGAATTCCAGCTGCTTTGGCATATTCTGGAGCAAGGGCCTTGCAATGTCCACACCTGAACGCCAGATGATAAAGTTAGTAATAGTTTCGATGATCAAATAAGTGTGAAAATGAGGCTTACCATGGGGCATAGAACTCGACCAACACAAATTCATTGTCTGCAACAGCAGAATCAAAGTTCTTTTCCGTCAGAACGAGCACACCTTCTTCTTTTTTGATCTCGTCATCTGACCTAACATACCCGGACACGGAGAGGATCAAACACAAGGCTAAAAATTTCATGTTGAGTTTCCTGAAAAATAGATGAGAAATAAGTACTTTAAAAAAGCACCTTAGGGTGATAAGAAATTGACAAAGAATTCCACGTACTCAAGCTGTAACACTTGAAGAAGACTATCCCAATCAACACCAGATAGAGCACTAGATACTACTTATCAATCTTTTAAATCTAGTTGAACGTCTCATCCCAACTCATCAAAAGATAAGAATATTTTGGCTTGTCAACGTGTGAATTTCTTTTTGCTTTGACAAATGCCATCAACCTGACGCCACCCTTTCAGGCCTATGTTTTTTTTGGAAAATATGCCGAGTCACCACATTCAATTTGTGATTTTTTCTAAATCACCTTACCTTAAAATGAAAGTTAGTGTCTTCGATAAAAAAACTCAGAACCTTTGACAATGACCAAAGCAACTCCTCTTTCAGGCCCCAAGTGTTGAACGGATGAAGATGACGATCTCGCGACCCACCTGTCTGTGCGTGCAAGACGATCGAGTCGCTTGTCGTGACGTGTCGATCGACGTCTTCCCAAACTCCGCGAAGCTGCAAAGGCGATGCGAGAAACGAGTGGATCAACTAGATCGTAAATGGGAAATCTCAAACTAGAGATATGTCAAGTCACATATTAAAAGCTCATCAAAAATAAAAACTAAACCAAAAATTTATATTGACTTTATAGCTATCAGTTAAAAGTTAGTGTTTAAATTTTTCATAAAAATTTCATGGTTGTAAAATGTAAAATAGATGCTGAAAAGTTGTCAAGTCTCAGGATCATACCACATCTCTACAATTTAGCGGAGTGAAACGTACACGTAGCTGTTTTTTCCGCCGATGAAGCGATGCCGGCGAGATTTTCTACTTAAAAGGAAGGTGCTGATTGGTTGAAGTTGGGTCTCGTTGGCCCAAGCTTATTGGATATACGAATCACTCCGAGCGCGCGCCGATATGGCAACAATTTACTGCTGCCAAGTGCTTAAGTGGCAACTGGCAATGTGGCAGAGAGTGCGCGCAGGCAGAAGAAAGTAAAGTGGCGACACTTTGAAAATCTGATTTCAGCTGATGATGCTCTTTAACTTTCAAATAAGTCTTTTACTAAGTTCTAATGAAATTGATAAGAAATGTGCTATTAGTGACACACGATTAAATATTAAGTACTTTGAAAAAAAATTGAACAAAGGCTTATCAATTAAAAATCTGGAAAAAATAAGTAGACGGATATTTTTTGCCTGGGGGAAAAATATCGAACCCTCCCAAGCAACCTTCCCATACAACACCGTCAACCCCCCAAAAAGAAAATTTTTCAGGCTGCACGTGTCCCTGATGTTGTCAAGCAAAAATCCTCCGAGGTCAAATAATGGAAGGGCTTCGCAGGTTGAAAAAAACATCCCAGGGTCGCAGACGGCAGTGTCCCTGATGTTAAGCAAAAATCTGCTCTTCAGGGTGCTATGAAAATTCGTCGAATCGCCATTTTTATCGAAAATTCGTTCCATCGAATCTCCGTGTTTTTATCGAAAACTCGTTCCGTCGAAGTACCTAACCTAACCCTGCAAGGCTAACCTAACTTAGAGCTTCGTGTAGTTCGTAGTACTGGCTCTAAGGTTGGGGTCGGGGTCGTTCGGTTAGCCCCGCAGGGTTAAGTTAGGTTAGGCTAAGTTAGGTTAGGTTAGGTTAGGTTAGGTTAGGTTAGGTTAGGTTAGGTCAGGTCAGGTCAGGTCAGGTCAGGTCAGGTCAGGTTAGGTTAGGTTAGGTTAGGTTAGGTTAGGTTAGGTTAGGTTAGGTTAGCTCAGGTTAGGTCAGGTTAGGTTAGGTTAGGTTAAGTTA
>Ga0194133_10010318_pt1 | contig 10533 bp, 6 predicted proteins | sample TA2KigOf40mmetaG_FD_155448 | JGI IMG/M metagenome (GOLD analysis project Ga0194133, IMG submission 155448) | Freshwater microbial communities from Lake Tanganyika, Tanzania - TA2015055 Kigoma Offshore 40m | ecosystem: Environmental > Aquatic > Freshwater > Lake | place: Tanzania: Lake Tanganyika... | reverse complement strand
ATATCAAGATCCCAAAATCACCATGAAAGCTTTACTGTGACCATTTATTAAAAAACTATATTCTTTCTGTAAATATATGTTTTAATCTGCTTCTGATATTAAATGACTAAAATTTTACGAAATATAATTTAAAAAGTTCAATCAAGAATCTCTCAAATTATAACAAAATGAGTAAAAACTGAATTCCATTCGATTTAAATTAATGATAGAATTGATTTTTCATGACAAGTATCACATATATCCAGAGCCATTAAAAGACTAAGGTATGTTGTAAAAGAAATGGAGGATTTTTTTGCAAGTAAATATACATGTGTGTTAGTAAATAATGTGTAAACTAAATTGAGTTTACTCAAGCCATCTCAAACTGGAAAAGCTACCAAAAAAGTACAGAGGTTTAAAAGTACTTAAAGAAATATCAATCTACAAAGTGATTACAAATGTTGATTTTTTAGGTCCTTCAATGTCAAAGGAAGGAGACCCTCTTCCAGTGGGAACATTAGACCCTTCACTCATCATTCAACAATCTTTCCTCAACCTGGATGGAAGAGCCTGGAAATGAAACATTCATTGGAAGACCTGTCAGAAAATCGACTTTCTTTACAAACTAACCCAACATCATTCAAGTCAAAGTTTCATTCAAATTCTGACTTGTCAAATTTCCAACAACATTTTGTGAGAAGCAAACCTGATTTTAACATAAAACCAAATAGGCCAGTATCAGCAGTGGTTGTTTCTCAGTTTCATCCACCATTTAACAGTCCCCAAAGGGTAAATATAGGGTTGAGGCACACAAGAAATGAAAGGAGTCCAGCCCAAAAAGGTACAGAGGCAAAAAAGTACTCATCTATGCAGAATTTGAATGGTCATTTAGAAACCAACAACGGCCATGAACCTCAACAATTTCTTTCACAACACTCATTAGATCAGTTTGGGATGAGGTCTGCAACAAGCCTTGCAGAGAGAATTGATTCTTTCCTACAGGTAATCATTATGTACCTATAGTTGAAGTCACATCTTACTTAGAACTGAATCTAAGGTTGTGGTTTAAGTCTTTAGCCATACAATCAAAATCCACCAAAGCATCCACAGCCAGGGTGCAATGGCTCTAACAAAAATGATTTCTTTGAGATCACCTTAGCCTACTACATTTTAGTTGTGATTAATATTGTATCATGTGCTTTACTTCATTAATTTACATTTTATCATCTTCTATTATCTTTTTTTAAAGCATATGCCTTGCAAATTTGTTTTCAATATGAGTACACTGAGGCTGGGTATTTTTGTTTAGGCAAACTAGGTTCAAAGGTTGCCTGGAGGTGATGGGGTTTGAATCCACGACACTCTGATTCCCAGCCTGATGCCATGACTACTTGGCCACGGCAAACCGTTATGCAAACAATAATGTTCATTCCCCTTAAAATAGCTACTTTATTACTCAGGTTTATGCTGCCATTTCTTATTGAAAGCAATTTCTGCATTCCCAGGAGAGACTTTCAAGATGCAAATAAACTTTACATCATTTTTTCTTAGGCAGTGAAATTTGAAGAACTTAAAATCTCACCATCAGCTCGCCAGCAATATGTAACACACTTAAGGCCATCAGTTTCATCTAACTTATCATTTATGCCTGGGAATATTTCAAGCAGGAAATTGTCTGCCCTTTCAGTCTCATCATTTGCTTCAAAGTCAAAGGGAAGTCAACAAAGTAAGACTCAAATAAGAATAACCAGGCCAGCTATCCGTAGGAGTTTCACTCCCAAGAGACCATCAACAGCCCCTGTTGTTCCAAAATCCAATACAGTTGACCCAACCAGAGTGACATCTAAACTAGCCAATAATCGAAATTACCAAGCACCTAGAGGTAAAAGACAAAATCCTCAAAAAGTATTGGTTGAGTCAAAGAATCCAACCAACCTCAAGGCCAAACCAGCTCTTGGTGGTGAGGATTATGATGATGATTTTGAGCCCAATGAAGATGAGGAAGAAGAAGAAGAAGACAATAGTGAAAATGTTATCATGAGGCAAAAGCAAGAGTGGCTTTATGATCAATTTCAAAGGGTGAGAGCTAGACAAAGAGCTGCCTTGATTATCAAGAGGCAAGAAAATGGTGTGGAAAAAGCATCAAGTAAAGATTCAGCTTATGGGTTCTCTGGGGGAGAGACCAGCAGATTGCACACAAGAGAACCAACTCCAGACAACCACAATAATGTTGGCAATGGATTTTCCAAGCAGCTTTCCAGATACCAAATGAAAAATAGGCAACAACTTTTGGGTAAATCAAATGGGACAGGCTATTTACAAAGTAGAACAACTCAGCCAGCACCAATTGCCAAGCCAAGACAAGAAGCCAAACGTCTGAGAATAAATACCACTTACTTGAAAATAGTGTCTGAGGTGACTCAAGAAATTTTAAAAAGTAGCAGTTTCACAGAAAATTCAATCAAAAGAATTTTAGACCAACATTTGTCCAATTCAAAAGAGAAGCACAACTTGACAAAGTCTGAATTTGAAAATCTTTTTACAACTCTGAAATGTGAACTTGGACTGGAGACATCCAAAACAACACCAAAAGGCATTCAAGATCTTCTCATGCCAGATGGACAATCGAAATCCAACCCAATTCTACAAAATTCTTCTTTAAAAAATGATAATTTTAGTGCAGCTAGATTGAAGAAGAAAGTTTACAATCGTGGCCAATCCAGCTCAGATTCCAATCAATCCAACATTATTTTGCCAAGCAAACAAGAGGTTAGGAAAAGTGACAATACCATAAAAATCAATGTCTCCCAACCAACAGATGATTATGAAATTATGAAAATGTTAAGAGAAGAAATGGATCTTGATGACAGCATGGTGGAAGATATTCTCAAAGCATCCAATTCTTCACAGGTTCTTCGACGTCCAGCCTCAGCCCAAGCTCAGAAATCTGGATTGTTCAAAAATCTCAACATTTCCAATCTGGATGTCTCATTTAATGCATCTATGAAAGGGTCATTGAACAATTCTCGTAGGCGTGAAGAGTTGAACCAGGAAAAAGCAAAACTAATCAAGTCTTTTGCTCTGCAAGGTAAAGAGTGCAGTTTAAGGACCAAATATGAAGATTCTGCACCCAACCCCAAAGCTAAGGAAGTCAAAGTTCAAGAAACTCTAAAGACTGAAGAGAAAGATGTGAATGACAACACTCCAAGGTCTTCAATGTTGTATCAGACTGATGAAGAGTCCAAAGAGATGAGTGAGGCTATTGCTAATGATCCAGACTCAGACAATTTTGATGATGAATCTGTGGAAGAGGAAGATCATTTGAAAAATGTGTAACTTGAAAGCCAAACACTTTAGATTTTTTTGCACATGCTGAAACCAACAAGCTCAGAAAACCTTGTTTAACTCAAACTTGTATGCTGAATTGACTTAATTTGTGCCACTCATTTTCCTTGCTAGTGATTGATTGTGATTACAAAAACACTACTTTTCAATAATATTAACAATGTTTCTTCATAGATTCTCCCTTTCAGCTCCAAAGTTTTTCTACTTCCGTACCTGTTGTACAAAAAAAAGGAAACAACACTTTTAGTAACTTACACTTTCTAGTGCCAAGATCTGAAATTCTCATTTAAATTCCCAATAAATCTGTCTAAATTTCTGCCAATTAATTCTGAGTACTTGCTTATAAAACTAGCTTGATTTATCTAATGCTGACTATGTTGAGCCAAAATTTTAGATGAAATTTGAATAGCTATTTGTTTGTTCAATCAATTTTTTTCTCAAATTGTGACCCATTGTAATACTGTTACCTCTATTTGTGAGTTTATAGAATAAATGAAAACTGGTTTCAAACTTTTATGGAATAAAAAATACAACACTTCAACAAGCATTGTTTCAAATATAAAAGAAAACTGTTGGAATTGACATTTACTTTGTAGAATATGCAAAAGGCTTCATTTTCTGGTTGGTGAGGTTCTCCCACTTGGACAACTCTTCAGTATCAGCTGGACCAAAAAGTATGGTTGCTAAGTGCAAACCCTGTTCTGAAAATGATTTTGCTGTTTGGTAATCTTCAAGATCCAATGCTAAATCAACCACTGTTTTACAAGCATCAAGTTGGCTGGAAAACAAGTAAAATGAAATTGAACAAAACATCCTTTCCAAGGAAAAAAACCACATTTTGGAATCTTTAAGATTCTCCTTCAATACATAACCAATATAGGATATCAGCCCTTTTTTTACTTTTATCAATTAAGTATAATCTATCCCTCTCTTTCTTAGTATCATATCAATGGCTCTGATTCAATATTTTCACATCCCTTTATTCCAAGATATTTTTAATGCAAACATTCACATTCTCTCAGATTTAGCTTAAAAATCAATTCAAGCTAGTTTGCCAAGCTATCTTTCATTCCCACACTCAACTGCATGCAACAGAAATAACTCTCCTTCTTAACACGGTTCCTTCCAACGAGTGATCAAGAGATGCCATTTGTTTGATTCCGCCCTTTTTTGCTATCCCGCGCTTTTACTGTTCTCAGACCAATAAAAAGGCTCACATTACATCAATAAACAGTTCAAAGTATTGATTCTTTTCTTGATTGACTGGGTTATCCTTCATGCCTCTCAAGAGGTCAGCACGCTTGTCAGAGATTACGCTCTCCTTCTCTTGTCAGAGCACCACACTCATTATTACAGGCATTTTAAACACAATCTTTGTTTGAATCCTATCACAAAACTCACCTTATCACTTTAAATCCAAGTTGCTTCATTAAATCCAACCTTTTTATGGCAATTTTCAATGCAAGCTGGTAATCCTCCGTAGCTGATGGGCAGCATGAACCTATTTTTTAAAGACTTGTTAAAATTCTACTTTAATAGTCTCAAAAGAAGATTCTCCTTACCTTCATTGTCCTCAAACTCCTCATCAGAAACATCAATCCATTCATAAACTAAATCATCAAGCTTTTTGGCCATTTCAGCTATTGAGGCCCTTAAGCAATCATTTTCTTGGCAAGCATTCTCTAGAAATGAATCAAACATCAAATGTTCGATAGTTTAACAATCCCAGCTTCAGTGAAATAACCTTGCAAGGTACAATCCGGACAGGAACAGAGAAAGCCATAATTTTGTAAAAGATATTCTCTACGTTCAGCAGACGGTTTGACCTGAAGGTTGAAATTTTAAACCCCTTTTTTTGAGCATTATCAGCATATTTTTCAATGTATACCAAAATGCTTGCTGTGAAATAACACAGAGAAATCTCCTCCCCAGCATTGATGTTTCTAATAGCTCGAATTTCTTGCATTTGTCTTTGTGGATTCCAACGAAATTCCGCACTAGGAATGCAAGAGTGATTGAAGCGGGACAGTTTGGGAAAGATGCCGTTGCTACTTTTTGTACTGCTTCGACCTAGATAAAAAGTCAAATTGGCCTATTGGAAAAAGAAAATATTTTTTATGTGTGTTTTTAAAATGACCTCGGATACAGCCTTTAAAAAGTTGAGTAAAAACAGAATGAAACTAGTGAAAAATATGAGCAGATATTCAGATCTCTAAAATTAACTATTAATTCATTTCAGGCGAGTGACCACAGCTAGCGTGCGGAGTTTAGTATTTTTATATAGGGTTCAGACCCAATTATGGATGTATGGATGTCACTCATACCTCCTCCCTGAGTTTTTTTACTAGAAAGAAAAAATTAGTGCATTTGATAGAGTAATTCCTTGACAAGAATTTTGAGTATCAGATTTTTTTATCATTGTCTAGGAGCTAAGATATTTAAGTTCAAAGTTTCTCAGGTCGGCTTAAGCGTTTAAGCCTACGAAACGGTGTTGTAAGACAATCAATGCCATTCAAGTTTGTGTGCTTGTGGAAGTTATGTATTTTTCCCCCTGTTTACTTAATTTCTTTTCCTTGAAAAGATTCCTGAAGTAAATACTAGCAAATGATTATGAACAATGTTAATTACTGGAACTTTTATTTTTGGTATACACAAAAACATGTCAAGGCTAAATTTTAGATATTGATTGAAATGCAAAAGGATGGTAAATTCTGCAGTGAAAATATATATACTGGCAGTATCATTCAGAAGGGATCACTTAATGGTTAAGATTTCATGCTTTTATTGTTGATCCCTTAAAGGTAGAAAGACTGTTAAGTACTAACATCCTGAAATAACTATTAGCACTTATTACATCAAAAAGAATCTATGAATTCTAACTTAAAGTAACTTCAAAATCTGACCAATAAACAAGGTCAGGCTATGAAGTTATGAGAGGACTGAGAGCAAATTACCTTAGCCACTTTGATAGAAAAAACAGTTACGTGCTAAACTTCTACATCAAAATGATTTAAAAAAGATAGTTGTAATGTAATTAAAAACTGTAAATGCAAGAATTGTTGTGTGTATAGGGCAAAATTCAAGTAAAAAATAGATGTGATGATTATAATGGAACTGTTTGATCTGGATATAAATTAAGAGTTCATTAAACAGTAAACAAAGAATTGTAATGTCAATTACTTCAGCCCTCCTTTAGACATCTTGGCTCAGACACCACTTATTAGAGTATAACCATTGCTACACTTAACGTAAATAATCTCTTGATAGCTTAGGTTTCCATTCTATAGTTTATTAGGTGGATATTGCTATGTCACATCATCCTTGAGTTCCTTTTAGAGAAGTGCAACATGCCAGAACCCACAAATCCAAATGTGTGAGAGACTAGCGTGTGTAAATGTGTGGTCATAGTCAGAAATGAACTAGATTTGTCCAACCAAACACGTTTGGTTGACGGGATTTGCGATACACTGATGATCTTAGAGTACATGACTTCTCTGTTTAGCCATGGAAAAAACTGGATTCTTGCTTTAACTTATTTGAGAGTGCCAAAGTGTTCCCTGGATCTCTGAGGTCCATCAGTTATTAGTTATATGGTGTAACCTGCTTTTTCTTTCCAAGAGATAGATCCCAGAACTCTCTCATTCTTAACATGCATTTTGCTTGTGGCACTGATTGCTTCAGTTTAAGACAGGTAAGTTATAAAATGGATTTAGAACATGAATGCCTTTTCAGGGATTTGATTTTTGCAATTTTAGGAATTATTTACTAATGACCCTAACTAGAAATTTTGTTACCATGGAGTCTTAACCCTCATGCACCCTATTTTTTTAGAGGTGAAAACCTGGTTTTTGTGCACAATTTAGCTAACATTGACCTTACTCGCTCCACCAGGGGGAAAACCCTCCGATACCAGAAAGCTGGTAAAAGTGAAGGAGGCCTTATCGCTAACATGCTAACTAAAATTTGACAAACTCGATTGATTGTAATTTTATAAATTGTAAAAAGTCACGCTAATGAAGCTGGAGCTGGGTTTTAAGTTGGGTTTTAACATTTCAGGTGTTATTCCTACCCATCTGAAGGCCCATTGTAGTGTAAATTCTCTTACACGATTGTGTAAACTACGCTTTCCAAATCTTGACAGATATTCTAGTCAAGCCAGCTATTTTAAACTTAAGAGTGCAGAAAAAAACAAGAAAATTACTCTACAAAAGATGACTTTTCTCTAAAGAGCAATAAAATCAAAGAATTTACAACCACTATTTTAAATTATTACCCAATGCAAAGTTGTTTGTCTTCCAGATTCCCAACTCTGTTTTATCTTCTCCATCTTTACATTTGCAATCACTTAATTCATAAAAAGCATCTTCTTCATCATCAGTTAACTCATCCAAACATCGATCAATATATTTTGTAAGCTCTTTCCTAAATTTATCAAAACTTTAAAAATTAAATGTATACTAGCACGTTCAGGAGCGGCTAAGCCGCCACCCTTTTTTGTTTTTTCGCCACCCCTTCCCGCCCCCCCCGTGATGGGACAGACGTTAGGGTTTTATATAAATTAATGCCTATAATATAAGTCATCATACTTTGGGTAGGCTGAATGTCTGATCCACCAGGGAACTATAAACAATGGTTTCTCAGCAATAATCAATTCTCCTGCTATAATGTTCCTGAAGGCAATAACACCAAATCCTTTTCCTCGGATCTCTCTGATAACATAAATCCTGTCAGGTGGATCACTCATCCTTTACATCTGGAATCTTGGAGAATCCATCAAATATTTTCAGGGTTTTTTTTTCACCAAAAACAAACCTTGTTGCTGAATCACAAACTTCAACTGGACCACAATAAATTACTTTGGGTAAAAATGCTTCCCATTGTGAAAGTTATTTATTTTTTTCCTATTCTCACTTTGCCAGGGGGGAAAGAAATGTTTATACAAAATAGATGGGAAAGGAATGTTCGACTGTATTGACAACGAATACTACAGAACCTCCTCGATCACTCTTTCAGTACATTGAAATCAATGTGTTGAATTAAAAACTTCCTCTGTTTACATATTGGATAAACATCAAGTCTGAAATAAGTTTAAATAAAACTTGATAGTAAAAAATGTTCTTTATTTTTATGTAATGATTTATTTTCGATTCTGTCTTACATTTCTGCTGAGAAATAAGGATTGACTTTGAGCCAAATTTTAACAAATAAAAAAAGGTGTAAGTGAAAAAGACACGCTTAGTTGAATATCAGTCAGGGTTCATTCATGAATTTTGTCATCAAGGAAAAGAATTAACCTATATATTATGTGGAAAGAAGTTTTTTTCAAGAAGTACTCAATTAATGCTCAGATAAGATAATTTAGCAGTTGTCAAGGTGAAAACAGAAAAGTTGTGGGTCAAAAAGAGTTTTTGTTTTCATGGTCAGACAAATTTATGACCCAATAGCTTGTTTAAGAAGGTTACAATTTAAGTGCAATTTGCACATCTCTATAATGTAGAGGATGGGCAAATGAGGTTTCATGGTGAAGATGCTTCCCAATTAAGAAAATCATTAATAATGCACTGTTTATATTGAAGGCTAGGGAGCCCTTTTCATAAAATGTGTCTAAAGATCAGGGAAAGCACTTTTTATAAAGAGGCATAAAAAGCAAACCCAGAAGGTGGCAAACACAAATGGGAACACTACCTGTTCAGTCTACTGGCCCCATTAATTTGACTTTAAAAATGAGAGCCTTTAATGAATCAATATTTTGAATGAAACTTGGAATAAAGGTCCCTCAAATTTTGACAGCTAAAGGTTGTATTCCTTGTAAATAAATTACTTCATAAGCAAAAGTCTGAGTCAGGCCTATGAACTCAAAATCCAAAATCCATCCTTTTGTCTTCTCTTTTGCGGCTTTGCCTTTTGTGATGAAACCTACCCAGGACCTTTGCTGTATCAAATATAAACCTAAGTAAATATCTGTATTGAAAAGGCTCTTCTCTTAGTAAAGGGTGATTTCCTTCTATTAAAATATGATTTTTAATTCTTGGCCTCAACTCCTATTAATAAGGTGTTCTTGAAATTATCATCCAATCCCAATGTGAATAAATAAAGTTTCAATTCTTTTGAATTTTATGATAAGATTGATTGGAAAACATTGATAAATAAATGGCATGTTACAAAATTCACTTTCTCATGCTGTACCTAAGTTAGATAATTCTGCTTTCTGAATAAAAAGCAAAATAAAGTATCTTGTTTCCATGGAGGAAGCAACACAAACAAAAAATTTTCTTTTCCATCTAAAAAAAGCTTAAATTTGAAAATGCTTAGAAAGAAAACATTCAAGTGAAAATGAAATGAGTCCTTAAAAGTACTTTGTAAGTGTAAAAATTCAAGGGTTCTTGATAATATTCCTCATTTTTTTGTCTCCAGTCCATCACAATCGAGGATCTCAACTTTTTCATATTGAACCAATTTTTCTCTTAATTCTTCATTTTGCTTTTGAACTTGCATAAGGATTTCTCTGTAAAATATAACCTGCAATTATGAATAATTAGGAAAAATTGAAAAGAGCAACTTACACTAGATGACTGTATTGGATTTTGAGCAAAACTGTTTTAAGATGAGCCTCTGTTTGCCTTTGATACTTCTTTTTTCTAGCTTTTTGCCTTTCAGTGCTGATGCTTTCAATATTTTTATCCTCCTTCCCTTTTGGGATGATGGAATATGGAATTCGATACATTGAAATTTCTTGAATTGAAAAACACAATTGATTACTTCATCCATTAATATTTAATATCAATATTTTCTCAACTTTGAAAGAAAAAATCAGCCCATGTAGGGTACTCAAAAGTGAAAGCTTATGAAGAATGTAAGAGACTGTAGAAGCCCATTCTGAGCATATAAAAAGAATCATAGAGAGTTTCTACATGTCAAAAGGACCTGCACTGGGATTTGAAACTGGCTAGCTCAGGAGTCAGAGTGGTCAAGTAAGTTATAAACTGGATTTCCATCATGGTAAACTGGGTCAAATCTTGCCTGGGGTAATCAGAGCACTTCACTCCAACCCAAAAAATAGCACAATTCCAGTAAATATCAAATATGCTATCCTTTTCTTTTCAGAGGCAAAAAACAGCAATCCTCTTCAGTCCAATTTTTACAATTCTAAAGGCATCAAGCCCCTTTTTGGACTTAAGATACCTATCTGAGAGACCCTGCATGTGTAGG
>Ga0194133_10010315_pt1 | contig 10535 bp, 4 predicted proteins | sample TA2KigOf40mmetaG_FD_155448 | JGI IMG/M metagenome (GOLD analysis project Ga0194133, IMG submission 155448) | Freshwater microbial communities from Lake Tanganyika, Tanzania - TA2015055 Kigoma Offshore 40m | ecosystem: Environmental > Aquatic > Freshwater > Lake | place: Tanzania: Lake Tanganyika... | reverse complement strand
AGATTTCAAGAAGTAAAGAACCCCCTGACCTGTATGATTAATTAATATCATAACCCTTTGCTCTGAACCATGTAAACCTGACATTGGATATCTCTTTGATAATTCAAAATGCAAACCTGGAAAAAATTTTTAAAAATTGTTTAAAATTAATGAAAGAGCCTTGGCTGCTTAATCAAATTTTAACTGAAGATGAGATTCGAATTGAAATGAAGAAAATTTTCTTTAAATTTTAAAAAACAAAAACCAGGTTGATTTCTTAAAGAACTTTTGTAAAGGCATTACTTGCATGTAAATGTTTTAATAATTGCATAATGAGTTCTATATAAAAGCTATTTATCTATCTATAGCCTCAGGCTGTTCACTAAATTTAGCTCCCACCTATGATTATTTGAATTTGCAAATGAGTGTCAGATTTTGCCCTGTAGCATGGTCATTTTTACCTCACCATAAAAATCAGTATTTATGCAATAATTGCTTACTTGGAGACTTGAAGTTATTTGATTCAAGCCTTACTAATTTTTCCCTTCTTGGATGAGGACTGTAAATCCAAGGTAGTGTGAAGAGTTGACTTCTCTGGGTAGACCCTTCTGCTGGCTTTGGGCTTTGAGGGTCCACAGGACTTATTGTTGAAATATGCAAATTAAAAGTCAGGACTTAAATTATTTGGTAAATCTATCCACAATCTAATTCAATCCTGTATGAAATCCACCTCCTCCAATTCCCCAAATAATAGACTTGGCTTGCTGATGGACTTCTTGAATTTATTCTGAATGGAAACTTAAAAATTGAAGACTCTCTTACAATATGTGTAGAATTGTCAAAGGTCTGTTTCACAATAATTTCAAACCCTCAGCTCCTTTTCATGGTAAAAAACAATGAAGGGTTTCAGTTTACTTTGAAGAATTTTAACTTGAAACTTGAAACTTGAATAAAAATACATTTTCAACTAATTATGAAAATAAATTCTTAATGACTGCTTTTCAACAAGCAATCAACAAAAGTGTTTCAAATTCATGCTCTTCATTTTACACTGCCCCGCTGCCAGTACGAAATGAAAATATTATCCATCCCTTTGAACTTGAGTACTGGGAGTATTCTAGAGCTTGAGGATAAACAAAATAAATCCAAAAATAATTTTCTTTACATGATTTGGCATATGTTGAACTAAAACAATGGTTAGTTACAAAATTTTTGAAACATATACAAATTTGGAAATACTGTGTACATTATTCTAACTGTTAGAATGAAAAATTGAAACATACACAATGGCAAAAAACAAGACATAAATGCACTTGTATGAACCACCCACTAATTTTGGAGTGTATACTGGTCTATTTGATAGACTCAAAAAAAATGAAATATACACTGTGAAAGCTTAGTATGGAGGTGGGTTTACCCTTCGTAAAGGACCCATTTCCTCCTCTTCCAATCTCGGGGCTTGATTAAACATTCGTCCAATTCGCCTTCGAATGACTATCAAAACCTGATGATATCCCAAAAAAATGACAACACGTAGAAGCACCATGGTTATTACTGAAAGCCATAATGTCAACCAAAACGTAGTCAATCCACTGCCAGTGAAGCTTTCTTTAGCTTCCGCCAACAGTGCATCAATCCTGTCAATGTCGATTCTGTCTGGCAATTTAATGTCATAGGACTTATAGGTGTTTTTCAAATGCTTTAAAGCTTGGATTGGAATATCAAGTTCATCAAAGTTCAGCTTCTTTGGGAGATAAACCAGGTCTTCGTCTATCGAAAGGGACTCATGTGCCTTAAAGATATGGGCCGAGGTCACCATTTGACATTGCGATGGCACTAGCAACTTATTCATACCTACCACCAGCATATCCTCATTTTTATCAGGACATTTAAGGGTGATTTTTGATTCTACTTTCGTAAAATACACAAAGAGGTTCGGGGATATTTGGGCCGCAAATTCATCCTCGTCCTTGAAGTAGACTCTACAATGTTTCCGAATATCGGCCACATTGTATCTTCCACTGTGTAGGACTCCAAGGCATGTCTTTGTGACGTCTTTAGCCATCAAATTGGTTTGTGGGCAAAGATAAATGTATCCCAAGTGATTTTTCTTTGTGGGGCAACTTGCAAGCTGCACCATATCTACCTCAATTCCATTATTCGTGACTTCAGAAATGGCCAAAGCCGTATTCTGAGTATCAACGAACATTAAAGGAACCGATGACTGGTGGTGAGGCAAAATAATTGGAGCTTTCACGTATTCATAGAGGGCAAGGGGATCTGGTTCATACAAGGGGATGTGGACATAAACATGAATAGTTTTGTTATCAACCAGGTATGAAACATCAGCCTGAAAAAAACCAGAGGGTTCATTGTAGAACGGGACAAGTCCCTTTTTTGCAGCCTGCGTTGCTACTGATGAAAGAGCATCCACCACCCCTTGGTTCAAAACTAGGTATGGTTCAAGGTGTCCACTCAAAAGTAGTCGAAGAGCCTGGTAGAATAGAGCCATATCCATGTTGTAGGCAGCATACATGGCTGACAATCTGTTGTAAATTGTCAAGATCCTTGTATCCTTCTCCTGTCTAATCATCCTTTGGGCCAGATTTTTGAATTCTTCATGAAAACCTTCCATGTATTTGCTGATTTGATTAATTCGCGTGGCCTCGGTCTTCACCATTTCAATAATCTGGATGCGCTCATTTTTAGCCTTCTGCATCTCCTGATGCAGTTCCTTGATCTCATGCAAATTATATAGGCTGAGGCCCAAATCAATAAATGCACCCACCGCTCCAGCGATGGAGAGAGCCTGACGAGGAGTTCTTCTTTTCGCCTCATCTGGGGCATTGAAGAACATCATTTTGATGTTCTGGATCATGCGTACTGAGACCTCTGCAGAATTGTTGAGGCCCTCAAACATGAATCCAAATTGTTTCCTTCCTGTGCCGTCTGACTTAATGGTTTCAGACCAAGCATTTGAAACAGCCTGTGTAGTATGTTTGAAGGTATCCAGTACACTGTCCATATGAATAGGAAGGTGGATATGTGCATAAGTCAGTCCGGACGCAAGATAACCTGATGAAATATAACTTTCATTATTACATTTCAGCAATGAACCCATTGAATTACCCTTTTTCCTGAAGGCGATGGGCATTAATGCTTCATTGTCCTTTATTGGCGTAGCCATATCAGAATTTATAGGCGCGGTCAGCACCATGGCCACGGTGGCCATTGCCACAATTGTTGACAGCACTTCTACTTTTGTGTTCATGTCAATTTCTAAAATGAATACAGGATTTTAATTTCATAAGCAGGTTACTGAATTTAATTTCAAAAGTTGTTTTACTTAGTATAAAAAAAATAGAAATATTTAATCAAAACAAAAATATTGAAATTAAATGTGGATGCATATATCCACTGATTTCTTGCTGTACATAAATGTTATAAAAACAACCAAAAATTATAACACACTCAACCCTATGTACAAATAAGAACCCATGAAAAATTAAACTGAAAAAAACTTGTTAGTGTCTATCAATGTCACTTAATGTCTTTTTTATTGTAACACTTCAGCACTCCGTTGATCTCTATCCTTCTCTGTAGGGTCAATCCAAAATTGTACGCATCAGTTCCAGATTGTCAGCATCCTGTGATGGCGCTGTAGGGTCACCCAAGTTCCCTTCAAAGAAACAGGATTTTAATAATTTGCAAACTTGCATGAAGACCTTCTAAAAATTGCGTACCTTAGAATAGAATCCTTATGTTGTTCTACCCTTTAGTTGTCCTGACTTGGAGGTGAAGGTCTGAGGCATAGAGATCTGGGAAGGATTGCTTGCCTTATCAGCCCAATAAGGCAAGGCGCTGCAGGGGACGTCTGATAACTCCTGTTGCAGTTTTCAGATCCACTGCTCGCACGTAATCATCCTGTCGTCCTTTGTGGCACTTGATGATCCTTCCCAATTTCCATTCATTTTTCATGGCATTGTCATCATTGATGAGAACAATTTTTCCCATCAAATCGGTTTCCAATGGTTGATTCCACTTTTGTCTAACTGATAACGTCATTAAGTAGTCATTTCTCCATTTTTTCCAAAATGCAAGAACCAAATTTTTTCTCTTTTTCCACATTTCGGCAAAAGACATGTTTTCGGTGATCTTTGTTTGCATTGGTAGATCATCCAATCTTCTTCCAAACACCAATTCAGCAGGTGTAATGGGGATAAAGGATTCTTCGTTGATGACTGCAAGTGGCCTATTATTGATCATGGCTTCAATATCAGCCAAGAGCACTTGCAATTGTCTGAAGGTCAACTTGGCATTTCCTATTATAGTCCTCAACGGCTTCTTGGTTGACTGTACCATGCGTTCCACGATTCCAGTCTGCCAAGGGGCACTGGGAGCATTGAAAATCCATTCAATGTCTTTTGGGGCAGATTGCATGACTACCCTATCCCAGTTGACTGATTTATACAACTTTTGAAGCTCTTTGTCAGCCATTTGAAAATATTTACCTTTATCCGAGAAAATGACTTTTGGCGTTCCTTTTCTGGCGCACATCATTCTAAATGCATTTAGGAATTCTTCGATGGACATTCCTAACATGACTTCTAGATGTACTGCTCTTGATGTTAGACAAGTGAATATACAACCATACACTTTTTGTAGTTGTTCTTCTTCTTTGATGAAGGATTTGACATACAGAGGTCCAAATAAATCCACGGCAATGTTGTGAAAAGCGATGGGGTCATCTATCCTTTGTGGCGGTAGAGGAGCCATTATTTGTTGAAGTAATTTCGGTTTCACACATTTGTGTGTCTTGCACATATTGATGATGCGCTTTACTTCTCTTCTTCCCTTCAGTAGAAGAAATCGCTTTCGAATGATTGACAACATTGTATTTAGTCCGGCATGCAGATGAAGTTTGTGGATGTGGAGAACATATTTTTCGATGAGCGAATCATGGTCTGGAAGTATTATTGGATACTTAACATCATGCGCTAACAGCTTGCTTGATTCCAATCTTGATTTATGTCGAAGTAAATTGTCAATTATGAAGACTGTGAGGCCTTTGATTTTCGAGTCTCTTGGAAGTTCTACTCTTTCCTGCAAATGAGTTATTTCTTTCAGAAAATGTTGACGTTGGATCAATACAAAGATTGAATTTTCTGTTTTCCTAAACTCTTTTGCACCTACTATTTTTGTCTGGTATTTGACCGAACGATGAAGGAAACGTTGAACATATGCAAATACCCTGATTGTTTTTTCCCAAGATGAAAACTTTGTGAAAACATCTGGATATAGTATTTCTCTAATGGCAAAGATCTGTTTTATTTCCTTTTGCAGTTCCAGGTCCACCCATGAATCCTTTCCCTTGATAGGGCTTAATGTACACCACTCCTTGGGATCCATGGTCTGCAAAAACAGTGGTCCTTTCCACCACAATGTCTCTTCCATTAGATTTGAGATCTTTGAGATACCACGACTACCCAAGTCGGCTGGGTTCTGATCCGTTGGGACATGGTTCCATGAAGAAATACTGCTTAGTTCCAAGATTTCTCTCAGTCTTGCTGCAACCCAACATCCATAATTATTGAATCCTTTACGTAACCGACACAAATTTATCATACTATCACTGAAGAGGAATACGTTTGACAATGAAATTCTTTTCTCAATAGTCTCTCTCACGTATTTATTGAGTCTTGCGCCTATAAGCATTGCCAAAAGTTCAAGCCTTACAATTGTCATCTTGTCTTTTTTCTCAACTTTCTCAAGTAGTTTGACTGGAGCCACACGTGTCTTTGCTAACACTAATGAACATGAGGTTGTTCCATCATCGTACCTGGCAAGAAGATATGTACAGGCAGCATATGCTTTAAAACTAGAATCGCAAAACGTGGCTAAGTATGAAGTTTTTACCCTTTTATTGTCTGTAAGTGGTCTCGGAATTATTATTCTGCTAAGCTGAGGTAGCTGATGTTTGAATTGATTCCATGATTCTTGAAGTTCCTGCGGTAGAACATCGTCCCAATTGACTTTGAGAGCCCATAATTGCTGGAACAAGAGCTTGATTGAAAGTGTGAAGGGCGCTAACAACCCAATGGGATCAAAAATTGAAGCGCTACACTTCAAAAAGGTGCGCTTTGTATCCCACCCTCCCACCTCGGCAGCTTCAAGTTCGCAGAATTTGAAGAGAAGAGTATCATCAATGGTGTCCCAAGACTGCCCAAAAACCTTGATTTTTCCAGGAGTAGCCTTTCTTTTGTCCGAAAACTCCTTTAGGGTATCTGGGTTATTAGATGCCCATTTGTGCGTCACCATGCTTGCAGACTGAAAAAGAGAATCTACCTCTTTAACAGACCGTAAAGCTTCTGAAAGAGACGAACAGCTACTGGCCACATCATCCATGTAGAGATTTTCTGCAATCAACAACTGAGCCAATGGAAGGTTTGCGCCATTCCGAAGGGCATGTTCCTTGACACACCATATCGCTTGGAAGGGCGAACTGACAGCGCCAAAAACTAGAACTTTCATCCGATATTCACGAGGGGCAATGTTGGCACAAGCGTCCCTCCACAAAAACCGAAGAAAATCCATTTCTTCAGTGGTTGACAAACACACTTGAAGGAACATTTTTGAAATATCAGTTGTGAAAGCGTAGCAGTGCAACCGAAACTGTATCAAAATTTTAACATAATACGGAAGCAAAAGCGGGCCAGTATACAAAAGTTCATTGAGGCTAAAGCCTGTTTCAGTCTTGGAAGAACAATTCATTACCATTCTACATTTTGTACTTTCTCTGTCAAACCTGTACACTGCATGGCAAGGAATATAATGCAGAGTGCCTGCCAGTTTGTTTTTCTCTCTAGCGGTTGGAACAAGTTCGGCAAAATCATTATCAATGAGCTCTTTAAAAAAGTCATTAACCAAAGGAACAGTATCTCTCTTAACAGCACCACGTTCAACGGACGCGAGTACCGACAAACAGCGCTGATAGTTACATCCTAAATTGGAAGACTCTTTTTTCCAAAGTAGAGAAGTATACCACCTTTTTTCACTAGCACTGTAATAGGATACTTTTTTCATCATATCTAGAGCCATTTGTTCTTCGTAAGAAAATACATCGTCTTTGATTTGTTCAATGCCAATGTGCTCTAGATTCCAAAATTTTTGAAGTTGAGTTTGAACTGACTTCAGGGTTGACTTCTGGTGATTGATTGGTAGATCTAAAAGTTGTTTGACTGGTAGATCTTCTTTTTCATTGTTTGAGTCTAGCGCTAAAAGTGTTCCATGATTGTTCATAGAACTTCGACAATCATATTCCCATCTGGTACAGTATGGGAAAAGGTCCCCCCTAAAAAATTACCCAGAAGTGAGCCCCATGCAACGGGTTGTTTGTCTTGCCCTTGGTGCAAAGGACCAGTCACAATCTGGCTATAAATAGGTTCTCCTAATAAGATGTCGATTACAATGGACTTAGTTCGAGGAATTGGTAGAGAAAACTGCAATCCTCTCAAATGTGGAAAGTCGTTTGCAGTGAACTCTACTTTTTGGTGGCTAGTCATAATATCGGATACGGTGTATGCCTCTAGCAAGTTACTGAAGGAGTGGTCAATGCTCTCCAAGAGAAATTGGACAAGCTTTCCCTCCGTTTCACGATGAGTGCCTCCTATAGTGTGCACTTTTAGAGATTTCTTTATCCCAGGTAACTTGAGCCGGGCGGCTACATCTGAACGAATAACGTTCACTGTTGAACCGCTATCCAACAGAATATGTACGATCTCGCCGTTGACAATTCGTCTCACAATATGCAACAATGAGCCCTTATGTCTGACCATAAGCAACTCGTCAATGATGTCAAAGACATTGATGGTCATGGCTGGTGCCTTAAAAATGTGTAAGGTTCCATGGTGGCGTTTTTTGCAAGTTGGGCAAGTCCAATTTTTCTTACAGCCGTGGACACCGTGGGCACCCATGCAAAGAACACACAATTTCAACTCCCTTACTTTTTTCAGAGACAATTGTGGACCCCATTCTGTCAACTTATGACATTTATTTGGCCAATGTTTTCCAACCTGTTTACAAAATGGACAAGTCTTTTTTGCTTGCTGCTCCTTTTCAGATGGTTTTGACATCGCCGTTGTCAAGGCAAAGGAATGATCAATGGTAGCCGACTTCTTGGGTGTTGACGAAGTGTGTCTGGATTGGTGCCCTTGAGAAGGCTTCTCCCCAGATAGATACCTGATTTCCCTGTCAATAATTTCAAAAAGGTCCGTGTACGAGGCAGTGTGGCCCTTGGGGTTAGTGTCGTCCTTTTTCTTGTATTCCATTTTATTCCATTCCTGATAAAGTTTATCAGGCAGCGTGGAAGCAAGAATAGTTAGCGTAAGTATCTCACCCCAGTCTTTTCTAAGCTGCAAAGAATCAATGGAATTATGGATCTTGCTCATTTTTGCCTGTAATTCCATCAGATCAGCCTTGGAATTACCAACTTTCTTTAAGGCAAACAGAGAAGACACTAAGTTCTTGCATGCGGTAGTTTTGTTTGCATATCGCTGTTCAAGAATGAACAGTGCTTTTTCATAACTTGAATCGGTAACAGGGAGACCAGTGATGTTGGTCTTTGCTCCCCCTGCTAAGCAAGTTTCTAAGTTTTGGAGCTTTTCGTAAGGAGTACGTCCAAACTTTGTTAATGTTTTATCCACAATCTCCCATTGCTTCTTAAACTTAGGGAACATCTCGGGGTCCTTGCCGTCAAACATCATAACATGATCTGATGGGCGGTAATTGAATGCCATTGTTTGAACTAGCGCGCTAGTAGTCTCGCCAGAAGTGTCAGGAAAGGGAGCGCTGGGTGTCTGAGTTGGCGGATTTAGGAAAGGCCGCCGTAACAACCCGACTTGTGTCAACCTCCTTCTAAGATCCTCAAATGTGTTCAAACTACGTTCAATAGAATGTTCTGCTTCCTCTACTTCCTTTTGGGTCAAAGCATCCATTATAATCTCATTAGTTAATTCCTCAAGTTCTCCCTTGATCTTTTGTACATCTGCGTAATAATCTTGAATGTCCAGACTCAGATTGGTTGGTTGATCCGTGAGAGCAAGATTTCGCAATCCCTCATGAACCTTATTTACTTGACGTGTGAACCTGGACAACATGTACCTTCTTTTCTTTAATAAACCTGCGTAAGCGTTGGGCCTACAATCTTTTTGCGAGTCCTTTGGTCTCGCACCTGTTTCTTCAAGTGGGGGGTCTGCCGACTCTCCAAAACCACTTTTAGGATTCGACTGCCTCGAATCTGTTGAAGGGTCTCTACTGAAATCGCTTCTGCCTGTATTTCCACTTGGTGCAAAAATCAGATCCCCGATGTTGAGTTTTTTGGAGGGGGGTGGTGTGCGACTTGTCATTGTAGAGATCCTTTGTGGATAGTACTCTTTGAAGAGTAAACTTTCAACTATGTCCTACTCAATCAACTTCTTTTCGGAAACGAGATATCACCTTCCTTGCCCTTGATCCCAGTCACAGCCTTCAGCCTAAATTTGCCAACACCCTTGGTTGAAGAGAGTTGTACTCATACAACAAAACCACAGAGTGTATAGCTCTTACCCGGGGTGTCTCAAGACCCAGAAAATGTAAGAGCTAGCACACACACAGTCACTCTCACTCAAAGGTTACCACCTGTGATTGCAATCTCTTCACTGCAAGCCTGCTTGGTGCAGTGGAATCTTTGTGTAAGTTTCCTTTTAGATGAAGATGCAATACACAAGCAAGAGACAAGGCTTTTATTGTTAATAGTGATTGGGGAATTATTGAATTAAATTGTTAAAACAATTTAATATCACTAATACAATATATTCAATTTAAATTGAATAGTTTTTTCTTCACAGTCTTTTCCAACTTTTCGTTTTTCTCTCACAAACCTCTTATTCCCTGCCCCTTCTGTGTGAGAAGGAAGGGAGCGCTCAAAGAAGGAAGAGTGAGCACAAGAGTGGCAAACCGTCAATCACGAAGCAAAATGCCAATGAAAAAACGAAGTACATAAGCTTGGAAAAAACAAATGAAGTAGGCTGAAAAAAGTCTCTGAAACTAAAACAGCGATAACTTTTGCAAATGAAGTCGGATTTCAAAGATTTTTACGTCTTTGAATTCCTCTCTTCATGCCAAGTTTAAAAATGGGTAGCATCACCATATAAACTTAAATTTTTGTATCGCTGTTAAATTGTTGATTAACTTCAGAATGAACTGTGACCACAGCCTGGTATTTGAATGCAACAAAATTTTTGGGAAGTTGTAACAAAATACCAGGTTGTAAAAAATGATTGGGATCAATTGAAATTTGTGTTTGTTTCAAACTTTTATGGGGGAGAACAATTTTTGAACAGTTTATTGCTGTGAAAAAGAATCTTTTTCTATTCTCTTCCCCACTTAATGAACAAATCTTTTGAGCAAGAAGGAAAAAGAAATTGAACTTTTGACAGTCACAAAAATATCTCGTTCTCAAATTTTCACTTTGAATGGTGGGTATTTTATGATCTCGAGTCTCTGGCTCGAAGGACCAT
>Ga0194133_10010314_pt1 | contig 10536 bp, 5 predicted proteins | sample TA2KigOf40mmetaG_FD_155448 | JGI IMG/M metagenome (GOLD analysis project Ga0194133, IMG submission 155448) | Freshwater microbial communities from Lake Tanganyika, Tanzania - TA2015055 Kigoma Offshore 40m | ecosystem: Environmental > Aquatic > Freshwater > Lake | place: Tanzania: Lake Tanganyika... | reverse complement strand
AGGTACTTTTCTACCCGACTCAAAGAGATTTTTTGACCCTTGGAAAAAAATTGAAAAATTTGGGGGAAAATTTCCAAATTCAAACCCAAACCATAAATGGCTGACCCACAAAAAATTGACCTGACCCAACAAGGGTCAAAAATTTTTGACCCAGACCCATCACTACTGGTTCTTAGACACGAGATGTACAAGAATGGACTGCCAATCATTCTCCAAGAGTGACTAATGTGTCAAAACGCTTGGTATGGATGTAACCTCAAACCTGATACTCTTATGAGGAACCTGAAGTGCATCTTTTTTAAGTAATGGGGTCATTGTAGCTCATGGCAATGACAACTGGCTGAGGACTGGGAGACTGGGGTTCAATCCCCGGACAGGGAAAATATTTAACCCCAGGATTTGTCTTGAAATAATCACTAACATGATGATTAACCTCAGTCAGGATTGATGGCTGTGCAGATCACATAAATAAAAAAACATGATTTTATGAGATAGTTCAGATGACTGTAAAGACACAATAATAGCGTAGGGAATTGTTGTAAAGTCTAGTTCTTCGGTACCAGAAGAATCAGTTCCTCAACCGACTATAAGCTGTCAAAAAATCAATCATTTGAATAAACTAAGGACTAGGCATGTTTAACTATCGCAAAATGAATTAGAAAAGAATGAAAAGCCTGGTTTTCCACTCTCACTTTGACCTAGTAGCAAGACCTTACAAAGAAATAATAATATAATGTAATGCTTGCATCAATACTTTCAAAAAAATCAGAATTACCAGCAGTCCATATTTTTCTTCTCTTCAAAATTGCTTGAAATTGAGTACAGTAAAAATTCAAAAGCACAGATCAAAGAAGAAAAATGCTGCTAAAAAGTTCATTTACATAGTAAACTATGATTTTTTTTACTTGTTTCCCAACATGGTGTCTGAAAATGAGGTTAGCAAAAAATCATCTTTAGAAATCGAAAAAATATAGCAAAATCTTGGTTATTGTTTTATTGGTCTGAAGGTTTGTGAGATAGCTTTAAAGATTGCTTTTTTTGATAAAATTCATTGTTTTGCTCATTAAAAGCATATTAAAATATGTCATTTCTCGGTGTAGCTTACATAATGGAAAGATTGGAAAACAAACTTTCTCTAATAGGATAGCACTGTTTACTAAAAAATTGTGTTTCCCATGGTTGGGAGATTTGAGCTGTCATTCTACTCGAATTAATCTTAATAGAACTTTTTTCCCCTATTATGTCTGCAGCTAAGGGTCGGAGGTTTTTCCCCCTGGTGGAGCACCCTACATCACCCTAGCCCATTTTCCTCTTCCAACTCAGCAAAGCAAAATCCAGGTTTTCCTCCAATGACATTGGGCTCTGAGCTGAAGATTCCATGCGTTAAATCCTTGTCCCTTCCCTAAAACTTAAATAGTTCTCAAATATGTTGATGTGATATAGTTACAACTCTTAAAAAGTAAATGATTGTTATGTATAATTAATTTACGCAAGAGTAAAATAAACAATGTTGATGTCAGTATCACATTTTGGGTTTGTGCTAAAAGCAAAAAGTTTATCCGCAAAGTCTCAATGGATGCTTGCTTGCTTGCAAGTTTATATCCAACAAATCACCCTGAGAACTCACTTACTTTACTGAGATCTTTATCAATGGTTATGTCACGACCAGCATTATTGAGGATGATCGTTGATTAGTGTAAGAATATAAGTAGGAGAAAAACATTTGAAATAAAAATTGCTTCAATGACCTTCACAATAACTCCTTTAAGTCCCACTTATATATTCACTTGGTTTGTCCACCCATAAACAAACTGAAGGTCTAAATTGAATCTGAGCAACACACACAAATTATCCATTCCATTTTTAGGGTAAAACATTCAAACTCATCTCATGATTCTGTCATTTTTTTAGATAGTGTTGGGCGTGGTCCTATGTTCAGCCATTGCAGCAGTGGCCGAGTCAGACGCCAAATCAGATCCGGGTCAAACTTACTACGTGAATTCTGGCATTGGAAGACAATTTTCGGCAGGAAGGTATGGAAATTTTGCAGGTAATGTTCAAATCTTCATATACTTTATCTCCTCCATTAGCGAGCAAAGGGAGTGAGTGGAAAAGTTAGAATTTTTACTGTGGAATATGTTGTCTGTCTGTTTGTCTCCTCAAATTCCTACCTCAGTTTCAAAAATAGAGAGCTGAACTTTTGCATATATCCTCTTCGTATTAATTTCAGAAAAGTTACCAAGTGTATTTTTTAAATTTTGCTTAGGGGCTGATATATGGGGGCTTTTTTAGGTTAGGCTAGGTTATTTCGTAAAATGGCTGCCTTAGATGCTGTTGTCTGTACGTTCATTACTTATGCAGGGTTCTGCATTTTTCACAAAAAATAGCACATCTACTTAGTTCTTTTAATTTTTGCTCACCTCATTCAGACAATAGAAACACCTTGTGTGTTAAAGAGCAACATATGTTTACTACTCAAAAACTTTTGTCAGTAACGAGGAAATAAGACAAAAACATAATGACTATATTTATGGAACAGTTAGTAAGGGAAAGATGTGGGGAAAGGGATACATTAAATTCCTATAAGTAGAACCTTTGTAAAGTTGATAAAGGATCTACATCATTAGATTTATTATTTGAGCAGTCAGTCTTTAGGCAGTCTTCTTTTAAACTGTATTGCCCAAATTCCAGAACTTCCGGGCATAAAATGGACCCTGGAGACATGAGGCTAGAGTTGTTGTCACCAAAGCTTGATACAAAATATTGCTTGAGAATGGGGCTTGGACTGATACATTAGTTTTTTAATAAGGCTGCAATCATGTGACAGTACTTATACAAACAGTTTGTTTTTTATCTATATTAGTCATCACAAAATTAGATCCACTAATGACCAATTTAAATGATCCCAAAGAATGATAAAGGACTCAAAAAAGTTTCTCTTCGCATGTTTCAATTCACATTCTCAGTCAACCATTTACATTTTGGCTTTGATTTGGAGTGAAATGTGACAATTTGAAGGTTTGATCAAGTGAAAAAAAATTGTTCTGCCTGAAAGAAATAAAAGTTTGAGACACTGAACGCTCAAGATGAAATTAAACTGAATCTGATCCGGTGCTTCCTGAAGCCAAAATGTACTTAAAATGGGGAAATTTGTTAAATTACCTTAATTGGGAAAATACTTCCAACTTCTAAAGACGGATATCAAAGTGCAATTCAAAGATTGCCTTACTGTTTACACATCTGAGTGGCTTAGTTTAATAAACTGATGATAAATGTTTTCCAACAAACTGAGATGATTAAACCTGGTTAGAAGTTCATCATTTTTTATTGTTCAAATGTTGAACATTTCTACATCATCCAAAAAAATCAGATTATAAAAGCAGAAAGTATTCTGAGACCTGGCCATGGAAATTGTTCAACAAAGTGCAGAAAATGTTTTATTCAAAATTTAAACCTATTTCTGTCATCCTCTAACCTCGAATTTTGCAATATCAATAAAAGGGTATCTACAACAGCAAACCATTAGGCCTTAAATCATTGGAGTTGACCAAATGAAAGGCCACCACAGGGGTCATTGTATGACAACTGGCTGAGAAGGTATGATCCCTGACCTGGGCAAATCTTTGACCCCTATGTATATAATATTCAAAATAATAAAATAACAATAAAATCATGGTTTGATAACTAAAAGAGACCTCCAAAGATTGCTGTGGAACTGTTGTAAATTCAACACTACTTTCATTCACTAGTTTTAGTGTTAGAATATAATTGACATTGATTTATTTGGCCCTTTCATTATACTATAACTTTTAATAGTTGAAATAAACTTTTTAAGAATCATTCCCCTACTTGACTTTGAACTTTTAATGACTCATTCAACAATCATGTACAAAAAACATATATATAATATTTTAAGAGTTTATGGTTTCATTTGTTATTCCTTGTAATAAAAATCTTGATATTGAGCCTCAATAATTATGTTTATCAGAGCTAATGGAGATTAGTACCTATTTGAATTAAAAAAGTTTGATTGATTCTCATGGTAACTTTAAGAGAAGCTTTCAGATTGAGCCCACAGAGTATTTTTATTAAAAAAGATGATTCATATCTGCCAAGATTGAGATTATTGCAGATCAATTCTAAAACACAGAAGTTCAATCATGGATGAATTTAACTGAAGCAAGTGCTAAGATGTCAAGCAACAACATTAACTTTTGCTTTAGCCCTCATTAAAAGAATCCAAGACAATCATCTAATTAGTTTTGGTTTACATTGAAAATGTAGGTTTAATTAACATTTTGCTTTGGCCATCTTAAATTGTCAACCCTATATTGAATCTCTGACAATTTTCCAAATGGATTTTTCCAGAGTGGGTGGATCTTTTTTTGTGTGAAGCATGATGATGAATCAAACAAGAAATATTTTTCATGGCTAATTTTGCCTCTTCAGTTTCAAATTGCCCTACCAAAGTTGGCAATTCAATTTTTGTTTGGCAAATCATTAAAAAAAAAGGTTGAATTTAATTAAGAACAAAGAAAAATTTCACACTGTAAAATCAAATTATCAATTATTCACTTTAATATATCAAACTATTTTTTTCAAATTCAGCTCAATTAATTGAGTCTTGCTATAGTATAAAACAATTTAGTAGTGAATTGATTGTCTTTGTTGAAACAACAGAAATGACTTTGTTGGATTTATTTTTTGTGAAGATGAAGCAATTACTGGCTGAAAGTTACCAAATCATGATGCCTCCTCTTAGATCCAAATTACCACCGTGACGCTTTCCTATTGTTGTTAAACTGTAAATAGCATTTTTTCAATTAAATCATTTACAGAGTGAGAAATAGACTAGATCAAGAAGATTTTTTAAGCAATTGAATTGGAATTGTTTCAAATGCCAACAACGTCATTTTGAAAGTAAAAATGGGTGTTTTGTTAAAGGTTACATATGTTTAACCAATTTAAAAGTTTTGCTGATTGTCACTAATTTAGTTGATTTCTTAATTCCATTAAATCAGAGTCCAAAAAACAATGTGAAAAAGATACTTTTCTAAAATTAGCCAAATAGGCAGAATATATGAAGATTATCCTTTTTAGTTGATTTAACTGAACACATCAAACTCTTTACAGAATTAATGGTATACAAAATTTGAAACCTAAGTGGAAATTTGTTACATGAAACAAAGAAAGCCAGGACTAGCTTTCTTAATCAAAGGTGCCAAGAATAAGGCAGGACGAGTACAACGTCTTCAGTATCGCTTACCAAAGATGAAAGATATTATAATATCGTGGCACATGAAAAATCTTAACAATGACAAGATTAAAACTGAAATGAAAGAGATATTTTTTAAATTTGACGCTCTAGTTTGATAATTCATTTCATTATTGTCAAAAGACAAATTTTAAGATGCAATAATGATTGAAAACTTGTAAATTTATTGAACTTTTGTAAAGGCAGTATTAGTGACTTTAGTGTTGTAACATTAGCATAATGATTTCTTAATAAAAGCTAACTATCTATCTATAATGATGGATAATTATTTCCTCCCAAGTATTGCAGAAAAGTGAAGTGTAAAGTAAAATTAAACTTACATCATAAACAAAAGTGGCTACCCTAATCTAAACTTACCATCCACATAGAACAAGACAACTTTTTGCACCTTTTACTCTTAAATCAGTTCAAGGGTCAATCATCATCATAAAAATAAAACTGCATGGCTTGCTAACTGAATAGACGATGCTGAGGGAGACACAAAATTATTGTATAGAAATACAGTGTAAAATATAAGATGTATTTTACTTTCATTTTAAAGATTGTAAATGCAGACTTTCCTTGTACTGAGATCACATACAAACAAACCTTATGCTGTCTCTCATTCGGGACAAGGTTGATCCTGTAAAATCAAACAGGCCTTTATGTGGTAATCTTATGGAGGTCAGAACAGTTGCTTAAAAAACTTAATTCTTATAAGCCCAAACAATCATAAAATGAACTTGCATACTAAATTTAAATATATGGCCTAATAATTCTATGCAATCTTATGAGTAAGAATATAGTGAAAAATAACTACTTGATATGTTTAGGCTTCCAAGCCTGTTTATTGACTTGGAAGGAAGGAGCTCAGTGATCCATTGCGCTCGAGAATCAAATGTGGATAGATAGGTTGTGTGAAAAATGTGAAAAGTACAGATATCCTACATGGGCTGTCAATATAAATGTGTATTATTTTGATAGTATACTGAACAATCAAATGTTTGAGGCATAACATTTAAACTAGATTTTACTTAGAAATGACAATCAAATCATTTTTGAGCTGAAATTCTTTAAAATATTTTAGCTGGAGATGTTAATGAGTATGGCTACAAGCACTACTATGGTGTGCCCAAAAAGTCTTATGCTTTCCGGTACAAGCAGCCAGTTCAGCAATTTTCCATAAACTTTCCAATTGCCGACGGCCAACCAAATCTTCTTCAGCAGCAGATAGGTCCCGTTCCTGTGCCAGAGGTTCAACCAGTGGTGGACCCTCACCAAACGGTGTTTGCTCAACATTCATATTTTCGGCAAGGAATTCCACACGCGGCGCCAAACTCGCAGTTTTTTATCCAATCGGATTTTAACCAGCCAGGTTTAAAACTTATTGCACTAATATATATTTTTTCATACAAAATCTACAAAGTCATTCCACAAAGCTGAAGCTGTTTCCCTTCCTCAACCAATTGCATCGTCGACCCATGCCCAAAACTTGATCCCCCTGGACCCTGTCACTCCCCTCCAGACTGTAACTCAACCCCAGCCTTTCCAAGAACAATCAGTACAATTTTCTCAACTTGAACCAGCTGATGGATTCCAACAATTTGTTCAACTACAACCAGTCACTCAACTGGATCAGGTCAATCCTCCTGCACCCATTGAGACTGTCACACCTTTGCCCTTTTTCAATCACGGCCAAAGTGTTTCGCCACTCCCTCTTCTCCATCAAGTGGCCCAGAATGCATTTGCTCAACCCACACATCGACCATTTGTAGCTTTCAGACAACCAACAAATACAGTGCCATCCTTTCAATTTTCCTTCCATGGTCAACAGGTAAGTAGAAATGATGAGAATTGGTCTATTAATACAACTATTGGAACTTCTTATTGCAACCCCATAAATGATCCTGAAATTTTAAGTTAACTCATATACAAGCTCAAAATCCATAGGAGAAAACTTCATTAGATACTAGCAGTATTTTCCAAAATTCATTTTCCAGAAAAAAATTATGGGTTAGGTTAGGTTAGGTTGACCCTGACCCCAATTTTTTTTGCATTTTTACAGTACGTTTTATCATCATCCTCTATCTCCTTCCTCAGTTTTGAAGCTAGAGGGCTGAAATTTTGCAAATAGACTCCTCAGTTTATTGGCAAAAAAAGTTACCAGCCAGAATATTTAAATTTTAACTAGAATTTTGAATTAAAGCAGAGATATGAGTTTTTCTTCTTGGCTAAGCTAGGCTAGACAATGTCGGCGCGCACTCGAGTCTGTGTGCTAAATTTCAACCCTCTTTCTTACGAACTGAGGGAGGAGACAGAGGTGACAGACAGACGGATGCTTGCAATACAAAAATTTACTGAATTTGTAAAAGATTCATTGCGCGTGCTCATATAGGGTATGCATTTTCCAACGTACAAAAATGCACATCTACTTTTTTATTTTACTAGAAATTATTGGCTAACCTGTATCCTACGGATAATGACCTTTGAGTCAGAGTCAAATTTTCTTTGGTTTTAAGTGAGGTTCATTATTTTTAGACCTTACTATGATCACCTTGATCTCAAACCCAGGGTTAGGTTAGTTTAGGATACCTTATTAGCCAATAGTTTTAAAGGAAATGTTAACAATTCGGGAAAAATACATAAAATTGTGGGAAAATCAGAAAATTGGGAAATTGTATTTGGGAAATCTTCGCTCATGATCATATATTTGTTTGAAAAATTTATTGCTGACATTCATCTTTTCAAGAATTCTGTGGCTGAGCAGCAACTTCTGATCGATACTTCAGCAGCGTCAGCTCCCTTTGAGGCAGGTCAAACTCAAGTGCAAGTAGATCCGAAATTCCAAGATGACAAAGATCTGTCAACAACTACTTCCACCTTCCCCGAACCAGAGGTCATCCCCACCACCCTTGCCGAATCCAATCCTTTTCCAGAAAGTGTTCTTGAAAGTGAACCCCCAGTGGTACCTGCTGCTGATGCACCCACCTTAACCCTGGTCCACGAAGAAAACGTTGAGCCACTATTTGTGACGCCTCCATCCTTTTTACCCCACTTGGGGTTGCCTCATCTGCCCACTGAAGAACACCCTTCCCACTTTGCAGACCCTACACTTTCTTCTGGTCTTAACAAAAGGCCAACTATAAGACTTCAAATACTGGAAGCAGTTCCAGGCACGAAAATCTGACTTTCACAACTCAAAGAAAACATACTTAACAACTTAACTTTGGCATATTTCTATCTAGGTTTAATGTCGGAGGACGACTTTGGGGCTAGACTGATGCCAAAACCTCCGCCACCGGGTCCGGAATTGACTGTCATCCAATTAGAGGGCAATCCTGACCCTGATCCAGTGACCCAGCCGCCCACAACACGATTTCCTCCGAGACTTTCTCCCGTGAGGCCTTTGCCCGCCTTCCCGGCAGTTCCCTAAAAGGACCCCAATTTGTTTCCTAAAATCTCATCTGTCAGCTTATCAAAGCTGACCTTACAAACTTATTTAATGTACATTTACTTTTTTTTATTTAATTTTTTGCAACAACTATGAGAAATACAAAATTTCAAAACTGTTAAATCAGGTACCTAAAACTTTGTATTTTCACAAAATTGGATTTGTACCAATCAGCCTCTCTACAAATCATACTGGCCCTGCCAGTTGAATAGGTAATTCATTACAGCTGGCCTCCCTCCGGAGGTTCGAAAAACCCTTGGACCTCTGGCAAACTTGGGCCCACTCTTGCCACAAAATACACAAAGAAGCAAATTGATTCTAAGCCTATGGATCAGATAAGTCTTTCACGCAATGCCTGGACCCTTCAACAAAATGAGCCAAATCTTCCCAACAAGGGATTAATATATGAGCAATAATCAGATTTGATTTTAGTTTCTCAAAGGTTTCCTGGTTAATCATTTTTTGGAGACCTTGAGTTAAGCTTAAAAAGGTTTCCTCAATTCCTAAATCGGGTCGCTGTGGCCTCAGGGTCACGGCATCTGGCTGGGAACGCGAGGGTTTGGGGTCCAATCCTGGGAGCTATGGAAACCTTTAGCTCCAGGTTGCCAGAAAAATTAATTAAAATTATTCCCGGTAAAAATTAGGCTAAGGCTAGCCAAACCTAGGCTTAATGACCAAGTGTCGCAAGGCCTAGTTATACGACTCCAGGTTTTAATTACTTTTATAGTTAGTGTTAGTGGTTGAATGACCCCCAACCCCCCATAAGCGAGTCGAGTCAAGGGGCAAAATATAACAGTGTATTGATTCTTTCAGGTTTGAAAAATGTTCATCAATGGTTTCGTTTGAACACGTGAATGCCCTACTTCGGTCAGGGGGGTCCGGAAAGGGCGGTTCATCATTTTACTAAGTTAAAAAAAGTCTTTCTCTCTTTTGGGGCTACCTCTTCTTCTTGGTGCCTGTCTGTTGGGGTTCATAAAACTGGGTGTGGCTGAGGCCGCACCAAATGACGCACTTGAAAAGCAGGTGGTCTCTCAGACGGCCGGTCTGATCTGCCAGGGGCAGGTCTGCCGGAGGACGCGTGGTGGGAGGAGGACCGTACGATGGACGGTAACGGGGTCGTTGACGGGGGACGAGGCGGAAGCGAGCCGGCCGGCGCCCAACAAAGGTCCTCAATGCGGCCGAAGGGGCACTCAGCTGAAAAGAAAGCGTCAAAAGTGTCGCCAAGGAGAAGGAAGATTCAGCCGGGAAGAGGCAGAACCTACCTGGTTGTCTCTCTGTCCTGCGGGCTCGGCAGGGGCACCGTAGCCAGAGGTTGGCACATCTGACGGGGGGGATGCGCTAAAAATCTACCATTGTCTTCAGATTAAAAAGTGTGCCTCGGCCGGTGGACGGTCAGCCGCTTACCTGATCCAATGATTGGATATCTCGGGGGTCGTCCACGTGAACGTGATAGTGGACGTGGTCCTCCCTCTGCAATCAATAGAATGACAGCCAAGAAGAAAGAAAGGCAGGTTCAAGACAACCTCACTTTCTATAGTTTCTTACCTGAGACGTGACATCTGCTCTCTGCGGAGACGAGGGCGGGGTATAGAGGGGCCTCGCAGCATCTGCCTGGGGCAAAGTCGAGATCTGCTGTGCGGGGCCAACGGAGTAAAGGGAGAGCGTCAGGCCCTGAGGCACAGTCTGCTGGAGGATGACCGGTGCGGCTGGGGCACGAGCGGGCTCGCTGGGTGGCGGGGCGGGCGGGGCAGGCGGAGCGGGTGCGGCATACTGGGGCCTAGGCGGTGCTGCGAGCGGTGGGGCCAGGGGAGCACCGTAACTAGACAGCGGG
>Ga0194133_10010310_pt1 | contig 10538 bp, 8 predicted proteins | sample TA2KigOf40mmetaG_FD_155448 | JGI IMG/M metagenome (GOLD analysis project Ga0194133, IMG submission 155448) | Freshwater microbial communities from Lake Tanganyika, Tanzania - TA2015055 Kigoma Offshore 40m | ecosystem: Environmental > Aquatic > Freshwater > Lake | place: Tanzania: Lake Tanganyika... | reverse complement strand
TTTTCAGAAACTTTTTTTTGATAAAGAAGGAAAAAGCTGTCAATCATTTTTTAATTTTTACTTGTTCTAATTGTAACTTCTGGCTCCTGTTCAGGATCTCCCTGTTCTATGTCTGTAAGCTCGAGTCTGACGTGGTTGTGTTGGCTTGAGGTTGAATAGCTGCTTAATCCACACATTTGACCATTTTGAGGACCTTCAGTCTATCACACATAAATATCAGAAAATTGAATATAAAATTTAATGAGCCTGATTTCAAAATTCGATTTTACTAAATCATTACAAAAAATAAAAAAGCAAAACTTCAAACCGCATTTCAAATCTATATGAAATCTAACTTGCCTGTGAAATTTGTTCTGCCAAAATGATTTGTTGTCCAATGCTTTGCTCGTCTTTGATTTTCACATCAGCCATACTGATAAAAATCCTTACTTTTAACTCTTTTTTGCGAACAGTCCTGTCGCAATTTTTGTCAGACAACGAGCCACAGTTAAAATTACCCACTGAATCTATCGTTTTGACGGCTTTTAAAGACCTATAGGTCTTCAAACCACTTTATTCCTACTGTAAATACGTCAAATCTAAATTTTAATATTCTTCTCACATCATTATTGTGGTCCTAAAAAGTTTGTTTGTGAAGCACACAAAAGAAAAGAGAATGTTTTTTCTCCAGGATCTTCTGCTTCCTGCAAAAAAAAAGTTTAATGATTTATCCACAAGAATTTTGAACAGATCAATTTATCTTGGAGCTTCTTAAATGTTCTGGATACTCTGTTTTTTTTAGATATCAGAATGAAAATCTTCACATTTAAGTCATTGGAATTTAAAACTGATTTTTATAATCTATTGGCTAACTGCCAACAAATTCTTTGCTTTTTTTCTAAAATCTGAGGCATTTCATCTAAGAGCATTTCAACCCTTAGGCACTAAAATGTCATTACCAGTCGGCAATGCTAACCCATGATTACTAACTTTGAATAGGAGATCTCAGGACCCATAACTAACCTTTACAATAACTCATACTTGATTGCAAGAAACGACAATTCCTTGTAGCTTTTTTGATGACAGGACCACTGATGGCACATTGCCATAGTGAATCGGCTTAATTCAATTTAAACAAGATTCTCCTACCTTTTTTTTGAATCCTGTTAACATTTTGACAGTATTATAAATTTCTAAATCACTCCAAAAGATAAAAATCCTCACTCAAAAATGTTTTTTCTTTCAATAATTCACTTTTGATGGTGTTGCACCAATAAATTCGCACAAAAGATTCATTTGTTAAAACATAAATCTTCATTCTTCATACTAGGATTTGCTTGAATAGATTTGTAGGTTTAAGTGATTCCAACGTTTACTCTTTCACGAGTAAAAGCTCGGTTATATACGAAAAAGAAAAACTTAGACGTCCGACGGGGCTTGAGAGAGAGAGAAGTGGGCCTTTTTCTACGATTGTTTCGTGAGAAGAAAAGGTTTTTAACATTTGCAAAAAGGCCTCTCTCTAACAGTATTCCAATGCTCTAAATCTAAGGTTTTTATGTAAGTCGACGTGAATAGCTATCTAGACGTTTACCACTTTTGTTTACTAGATCTAAGTTGACTCATTTTTCACTTTTATGGTGATTTTGTGTTGAAATTTTTTTCCGGTTCTTTGTTGTATGCCACATTTTAAATGACACTATTGCATGAGGGATTTTTTTACAATAGAAAACAAAGAATAAATGATTTTTTGAATTTCAGCCACAAGAAAAATGTGAGCAGGAACAAAAACTGTCATTTTTGTTCGAGACGAATGAAAAAACTGTGAAGACAAGTTTTTAAAATCCCAACATTTTTCCAGCACTTCAAGAGAAGATCTAGTTTTTCTTTATGATTCACCTTTGAACTTTTTTTATGTGTTTCAAATTTTGATTTCATCTTCAGAATTCGAGTATTACTGTCAGGTTACATCGAAAATCCCTTGATTTGCCTCAAAGCTATACTTTTTGAAAATTTATGGTCTCAGTAACTACATTCAGTAAGTAAAAAATATGGACAATCTATAAGCAGTCAAAAGGGTCAAGCTTTATAAAAGTAACTTAAAAACCTGTCTTTGAATAAGTTTTAATCAATTATATACGTTGTTATTTAGAAAAATGAAACAAGACTTACGAATAAGATTAATCCTCCGGGAGGATATTTTTTTTCTATAAACATTAAAAACTAATCTTGATTATTGATGGTGTTTTAATGTTTTTGTGGGTCAAAAAGCGACACTGGAGGCCTACAATCACTATATGTATCGATCCTTTGTCATTTTTCATTATTCTTATCATTGCAGTTTGGTCTTTCATTAATTATTGATTACTTTGTTTGAAAAAGTAACAACATCATGGGGTCGCCATGGCCTAATGGTTGTGGCATCTGACTGTGGACTGGGAGACTGGGGTTCAATCTTTGACCCCAGGATTTGTCTTTAAATAATCATCTAACATGATGGTTACCACAGTCAGGATGGATGGTTGTGCAGATCACATGAACAAAAAACCTTGTTTAATTATTAAAAACACAAAATAATTACATCAGAATTTCCAAAATTAACCAGGGATAGTTCAGGTGACTGCAAGACACAATAATAGTGTAAGGAATTGTTGTAAAGTCTAATACTTCGGTATTAGAAGAATCAGTTCCTCAACCAACTATAAGCTGTCAATCACTTAATCAATTGTAGATAGGTCTGTGGTGTCATTGAAAAATCCATTCAAGGCAATTTTGAAGAAAAAATTTTCATGGATGGCTCAATACATGGTTTTTATCCCATTCAATAGTTTATTTCTTTTTTTATAATGGTTCAGGGGCTTTTTTGTTTCAAAACACTCCTTTGCCCCATCTTCAAACAAAACAGTTCTTTTTTATGTAGATCTACTAGGAAACTAAATAGCTAAAATGAATCTATTCAGAATCTATTTTCTTTTTCCCCTGCAATGCGTAGTGACATTGGCAAATCGTATTTGGGTATAGAATATAGTTGCACCCAACTGAAAAATTTCAAAGCTATAAAAGCAGTTAAATTTAAGCCCCCTTTGAAACTAAATGTGTGAATTGATCTCCAAATCAAAACCGATTTTGACTGGCCTAAGCTGTGAAATCAACTCTCATTTTCTATTCTGTATCATTAAAATAATTAAATATATACATATTTGAGTCTTGTATGTGTTTTTAGGAAAAAAGTGATAAAAAGATCGATGTCTGTTCAAACTAAAACATCATTTCGTATTAGTGTGATCAGAAAACAAGGCCATCATACATCTGGTAGATGTTAAAGAGTCTAGATAAAACACTTTAGAGATAACAGAACTCCCACTTTTGTTTGAACAGCAATTAGTCTTAAATTTCTTTTATGGTCATAACAAACTATGGTAAGGTTTCACCTTCCACAAATGACATTAGAGTCACAAATGCGTTGGTGAATAAAGATTATACAAATTTGTACTGCTTATTCGGCAGTAACTTGTAAGAAAACTTTTGACCACTTCTAATTCTTCTTAGCGTGAAATTAAGATTTTTCAAGTTACTGCAAATAAATGAATGAATGATACATTTAGTCTGGTTTAATTAGTTATTTACAATTTTTTTGTGAAAAATATCCATGTTTGTCAAATTGCCTCTTAAATAACCAATTAAATGACTAATAATATGACATCTTGAAGTATCTTGTAAGGTTCACTATCAATATAAAGTCGCTCATGCCATCTGCCCAGTCAAAGGTGTCATCATTCACAAGGTGGCCTGCCCTGTTTGCAATGGCCTGCTTGCCAGTTCTGTAAGAAGAGTGTGTGTAGTGTTATGTTGTAGATTGTTTTTACTCATTATTTTTTCATTAAAATGGGCCTTTTTTGAGATATTCAAGCATATATTGAAAGCAAGTTATGACAAAAAATTTTCCTACTTAATAATTATATGAATAATGAAAAGGAATTTTTGATACACTAAAATTAAATTACCTCTTTTTGATGATAAGTTTCAGCACTATCTCAAAGTTACGTTATCTAATAAGTTAAATCATTCCAAAACGTTAAAAATATGCTGTTTAAAGAAAAAACCTCAAAGGAATAATCCTTAATATATTTCGAAAATTAGGCATAAGAAGATTCAGTTTGAAAATAGTTTAGTTGGCAAGGAGATGAACTTTGAAGAAAACCCTTTTGATCGAATAAGGGTCTCCATCAGTACTACAATAACTTTTATTTTGTCTGGAAATTCGATCACCAACTTTTTTATGGAGGCACTTTAGTCAACAGCTTTGGCTTTCAAAGAGTCTGACAAAATATTATATCAACAATCTTATGTAGTGCAGAAAACTTTTGGAATATCTTTCTCTTGGTTGCAAGGAACTTTTGATAAATGGGATGGAAAAGTTTGAAAGGAACAGAAGCTATAAAGCACAAAAAATATTGCATCTTTCAAATTAATGTTTTAACCTTTGTTGTCTCAGATATAACTGCTTGAATTAAAGGCCCCTCAAATAAGTTGGTGTTATCAAATATTATAACAATTTCATTCTTATTTTTTCTTATTTTTGGAATGGTACAATTCAACTTCTACACAGAGTTTTCTAGATTCACAAATTATCTAGACTTATTCAACACTTGATGTTTTTTTCTGTGCACTCTTCAGAATGGAATTTCAAAAAAGCTGTCAAGCAAAAAAAATGTAAGCCTTATTCAAATGATCTTTAAGGTACGCTCCAGTTCACTGCTAAGAAACAAAAAGCAGTCGTTATAAGTTACTAGCCAACCAGGGCCCGGCGCTGCCCGGGAAAAATTTAATGCATTTTTTGAAAAGCAAAGTTTTTCTCCAGTGACCTGTTTAGGATTTGGAGTTTGGGGTACCCTAAAGTCAGGGGGTCAGATTGGCAGGGTCATACTTGTGTTAAGACCCTTCCCTGAGTTGGTGTGAAGGTCTGTGCAAAATTTGGCAGAGATTGGTTTGGCGGTTCGAGGGTGAAAGAGGGACATACATGATGTTACATTAAACATTGCCCCTTCTCTTGTTTTATTTGATTTGTACATACTGAAGTTAATAAAAGTACTTTCATTACTTCATATATTATACCTCATTGGGAAAGGAGCTATCAACAGTCAATTGGTTCTCAAGGAGAGGATTCCCCATACCAGGTGAAATCTCTCTACATAAATATTGAAATTTCTTTGAAGCTAATTTTAACATTTCTTCTTTGATTTTGTCTTTAAAAAATTGCCCAGACCGTATGAAGCAAATTTTTCTTCAGAATGAATGAAATTTTTATGATTGAATAATTAAGAATGGAAAAACTTGCTCCTACTATATAACTGAAAGTTTTAAACCCTGGCCTTGGAAGTTCAAATAAAGACGAGTTCTATCTCTACTCTTTGTCAAAGGGAGATTCAAATAATGCTTTGAATTCTAGATAAGGGAAAGTAAAATGTCTCCAGTCAGTCAAATCTGATTTTCTATGAGACCTCAAATAGTGTTTCAATTATCCATCTCTCAAATATTCCTGTGGATTTGCAAAAATTTATGTTCCCTAGCCAATTAGTGAATAAACTTTGATTCTAAGCTAATAAGTCACTTTGATGAAATGAAATTGCAATGTCGAATTTGACTGAAAAATAATTGGACCCTTCAAATGCCTAATGGGAATTTGGTTCTGTTTTCGATCAGCTGGGATGTTTTGAATTGCAAGTATTTCAAAGTGTTCTTTTAAACTACAAAAGGTCTTCCTGAACCGCAAAAAATATAAATTTGTGCTGATCTTTTACTTTTATTGATATCTGATTGGTCTTCATTATAATTTGTTACTATAAACACATTTTCATTAACATTGTATCTCACTATTTAGGTTGGTGCTGATTGCAAAGCACGTTTTTGGATGATTAATCACTCATTGTCAATTGGGGGTCGCTGTGGCCCAACTATTACAGCAACTGACTGAGAATTGGGAGACTGAGGGTTCAAGCCCTTGCCTGGGCAATTATTTGACTCCTTGATTTGCTTTAATCATAATCATTTGGCCAGATGATTATCTCAGTTTGGATTGGCTTCTATTTTTATATTCATATTTTTCAAAGCTCCATCGAATAAAACACATGGTTTTCAAACTTTTTAAGAGCTATACGGCCCAGAGCTAAAGATAGCTCTGAGCCGTAGTGCTGTAAAATGTGCAACAATAAAATCAATCAAAAACAAATTCATGTCAGAAAAAACTATGGATGTGAAAATGAAAATGCAGGTACTGCTGGGTACCACTATCATTTATTGAAAAAACTCTTTTTGTATGCAACTCTCAATGCAAGCTTGTTTATTCCAGATGACCAACTGAATCGCACAGCTCTTATCAGTTTTAGTCTATTCCATATGGAGTTTTGCCCTATCCTCAGTAGAACCATCCATGAATGTTGCAAATCTTGGTGCATGGTCATTAATGTAGGCATTGTTTCTTATCTTCTGTGTGATTGGTGCCTGGTGGGCCAGATTCGTCGTTATACAGGGTGATTGCAACTTTTGTATTTGAATAATGCATCCAATGGGCTGGGCTAGCACTTCCTAGCAGGTTATTGATTGATTGATTGACAGATTATAGTTGGTTGAGGAACTGATTCTTCTAATACCGATAGTATTAGACTTTACAACAATTCCCTACACTATTATTGTGTCTTGTAGTCATCTGAACTATCCCTGGTTAAATTTTGGGAATGGTATTTTTCTGAAGTAATTATTTTGTGTTTTTAATAATTAAATAAGGTATTTTTGTTCATGTGATCTACACAACCATCAATCCTGACTGTGGTAACCATCATGTTAGATGATTATTTAAAGACAAATCCTGGGGTCGAAGATTTGCCCCAACTGGGGATTGAACCCCAGCCTCCCAGTCCACAGTCAGATGACATAACCATTAGGCCATGGCAAAAAGCATCTCTTGATATAGATTGTTGGACAAAAGATTTACAAAAAATATCTCTTAATTTTTTATTCAAAATTATAAATTACTATCAAAGACTGTGAGACACAACTTTCAGTGACAGGAGTGGTTATAAAGTATATGAGATTGGTGAAATAAAACAAAGAAAGTACGGTTTCCAGGTGTAATTTACAATAAATGTAAAACATACAATTTCAATAATAAAAATTTGACACACCTTTTTTAAAAAAATGCTTATCTGGTAATTTTTGGGAAAATTGTGAGTCTATTTTCCAGTCGGGAATCAATCCACCATCCTGCTTTTTGATTAATTATGATTGCCCTATCCTTGCCCTCTTGAGACCAAGCTAAACTAATCAAGAGAGGCATTTCCTCGCCTACCCATTTCAATAATTGGAAACCTTGATGTGGCCAAGCGTTCATGGTTTCAGACTGGGTCCCAGGTTCAAACCCCGGTGGATACCTCCAGACAACCTTTGACCACAGGTTGCCAAAAACTACAAATCCCAGGCAAAAAGTTTGCCTTTATTTGCAAGGGATACTTAAAAAGATTAAAAAATATATTTGGATTTATCAACAGACTTTAATATTATATAGAAAAAGTAAATCAGTCAGTATAGGACAGGATCTTTTCTTTGGTATAAGGAACCATCTTACTTTTAAAGTATTATGTTTTTCAACAAATTTTAGGATTATTTCCTAAGAATCATTCCATATTTTTTGCTTTTTTTGTTTTCTGGGGCTTGAACTTAGATTCTTAACTTGAATTGAATACAACACTCTATCAAAAAAAAGCTTGGTGATAATGTAGACCGATTAAAATTTTAATTTTTTAATATATACTGTCTTCAAAATTCAAAGGAATAAGAATTAATAACAACAAATTTTAATTATTAAACACTAAACAAACTTAGATGAGCGTAATTCATTTTTAGTTCACTATTTTGATCAACCATCAAAAACTTCTTCTCTCTTTTATTGTATGTATTTCTTCCCAATCTTTGCTTTCTTCTTGACTTTCTAACTCTTTCTGCTGAATCTTGATTCGAGATCCAGCATTGCGGTATACTTACACATGTGACACTAATTGTGTTCAGCAGGGCAGAAAAATACAATGACATAAAATTGATTGACTATGACTGCTCTCAATACAGTTTACATCCTTTTCTTATAGAGACAAAACTTTTTTTTGCACAAAGGGATGAAAAAGTAGACGAAAAAAATGGCAAAAATGATGCAGCAATTTTCTGTTTGTAAAATCTAATATTCTTTGCCTCAATACTTCACAAATACTTTGAAAACTAATTTCATTTTTTTGTTAAAATTATTGCTTTTAATTGTCTCCATTTCGTATACTTTTCACGTTTGAAGTTTATGGTCCGCCAACAAACCCGATGGCATTGATTGAAAAACATTTCTTCGTTTATACTGACAGCAGAGATTTAAATTTGACCTTCTGCATTCAAACTGAAACAAATCCTTGTCCATTTTCTTTCAGACAAAATAAATCTGACTCTTTGAAAAATGAACTCTTTTAGGGGGTTCCAGTACCGGGGCATTGGGAGTGGCTGGAATGTTCTGGGGCGGATTTTCCATCGTGGATGTGGGTTGTTCTGCATATCAATTGAGATAAAAAGAGAAGCGCTGCCCCCAATGCGAGTAAAGTGCGTCAGGAGGCATAGACCAACGGCAGAAATTGCGAGCGATGACGAGATGAGCAGGATGAGCGAAATATCCCAGAGATGACCATCCCGATCAACAAAGAATCAATACTGAACTGGGCTTTATATACAAAAGGGAGATAAAGCGAAACGGATCAAGAATATATCTGATCTCCTGTAAGAGGGTAAAACTGACACAGTGGGAAAAGTAAAGTGGGAATGAAAAAAATGGCAGCCTGTTTGGAATGACTTACGTTGCATGGAAGGGAAGGCAAACTAATGACAGCCTGTTTAAAAAGACTTTGAGCTTGAAAAGTGAAAAATATCATAGTTGGGAAAAATAGGGTGTTGGAGCAAATACTACAATATTACTACATCAAACTAAACTGTAAGAGGAGAAATGAAAGTGACTAATACAAATAGAGTTCTTTGCCATTTAATGACCAAATCAGAGATCTATTAAAGTCTACCTTCTACCCAGATGATTTATTTTCTCTTTAAGTTTTTAGTGGTTTTAGTTTTTTAACTTACTTGTAAAGATTGATTTCATTTTTTCAATTGCATTAGACTTGCTTGGATAAATCAGTAAAACGAAAAGTTTTAGAAATTAAAAATTTCGTTGTCTTTCAAATGAATTTTTACAGCCTTCATTAAATGCATCCTCATTATCTCTAATTATGTCTTAAGTTCGTTAGCAAGACCTTTTCAAACTTATGAATCAGCTGACTTTGCAGAATCAATCCACTTGTCAATATCTATTAGGTCTTGATTCAACATTAAGGTTATTCCCATCTTTATTCTTTTAATGCTTATCATGTTAAATCAAGAAGAAAAATGTTGAATTTTAAACTAATATCCCATTATAATTTTATATAAGTTTATTGATTTGAACCTTAGGATACTTTCTAGAGCTACCTCTGTTGGATACATTTTACAGAGACCGCCTAAAATATTGGAGCATTACTGAGAAGGATAAAATACTTAAAATTGAAATATTAAGTGAAAGCCTCAGTGGGTAACCAGATTTGGATTTGCTTAATATTGGGTTGCTGTGGCTTAGAGGTCACAGGCACCTGACCAAGAACAAAGATCTAAGATTGTGCGATTCTATTCCCAGCAGCCCATGCCAGCAATTTTTCAACCCTGGATCGCAAAAAAAATCAACTAGGCTCCCTCAATCAGGGTAATAGTATAATCTGCAGTGACCAAAGACTTAGACTTCTATGGCGGGACTCTTATAAAGGTGTTGATCACGCATTAACTCTGGATGAGTCTATACTGCACAGGATTTTATTACTATTATTGATGGAAAAGTCATGTTTAATACCAACAAGAAAAATGTGACAGTTGAATAAATCAGCAACAACTTTAAAGCTTCTCTGTCTTTGAGCTTTCTAGACAAGAAAATTTTATTACAAATTCGGAGAACAATATTAGAATTCAAATGGCATTTCAACTTTGCTACTCTACAAAAAAATCAAGTTCGGACAGAACTCTTGTTGAAAAAAGAAGATCAAGAAAGAGACACTGAGGAGAATTTCAGAATAGATAACAAAGTAAATTTCTACAAGTTTTACAGCTGCTCTAAAAGTTACGTTCTCTCTTACAGCTGCCTCCAAAATCCAAAAAAGATTGTAATAAAATTCAGTGGCGGTCAAAAAATGTCAACTTTTTCAAGAAAATCTCACATGATGAAGACCAGTTGTAATAAATGACATCACATTTGCAAGAGCAGCTCAGAAACAGCCCTATCCAGTTCAAACATTATCTGACATCTGGTAGACGTTTGAACTCCTCCTCTTTCAGCATAAAAATACTAGAGAAAAAAGTAGGCAAAAATAAGGATGTACATATTTTTCAGATAAACTTAATCTCATTCTGACTTTTTGAAATATGTCTATTTCATTTGATGATTTGAACACTTGGAGTTAAATTTG
>Ga0194133_10010309_pt1 | contig 10538 bp, 13 predicted proteins | sample TA2KigOf40mmetaG_FD_155448 | JGI IMG/M metagenome (GOLD analysis project Ga0194133, IMG submission 155448) | Freshwater microbial communities from Lake Tanganyika, Tanzania - TA2015055 Kigoma Offshore 40m | ecosystem: Environmental > Aquatic > Freshwater > Lake | place: Tanzania: Lake... | reverse complement strand
TTCACCTGGATTTTATTTCCAAGCCGGATTTGTGGGTGTGACGTCCGCATCTTTTGTCGGGGTCTTGCTGGGACTCGTCTTTCTACATTTTAGAATGAGATCTTTCAAATGGGTTCCATCGAAAAATAACAAGGTGAAGATGGTTATTTGCTAATGAAAGGTAAAATGAAAATGATTATTTCTCAGTCCAAAGACCGACATCCATTCAGCCCTCAACACATCAAGGATGCTTTGAAAGTTACCTTTAAAAAGAGGCCTTTTCCGAATCGAAAATATCTTCTGATCCTCATGGCCATGATGGTTATTCAAAGTGCTCCATTCTATGGGGAACATTCTATCGCCTTCCTCTTCGTGCGAACAAAATTTGACTGGGACTATAAAGAGTACAGCAAATATTCAAGCATTGTGTCTGCATTGAGCATTGCAGGTAGTCATTCATCAATTCTTATCATAAACAGAAAATAAAGGGATCATCTTTTAACTTTAGCCCAGGCAATAATGATTCCACTGTTAGCCATGCTAGACGTGAGAGACTCCCTGATTTGCATCCTCGTTTTGATAAGCAACCTTTTGAGGAACGTCATCAAAGGTTTGTCCCAAAAAGGATGGATGTTTTACCTTGGTAATACAGAACAGAAAGGAGATAAAAGTTTTGAGAAAATGAATGTTGAATGTTATTCTTGCAGCTGCCATCGTTGACCTGATGGGGTCCTACAGCTCGTCCCTTATCAGAGCCATGGTTACTTGCTGTGTCCCATTGTCAGAGTTTGGTAAAGTCTATTCAGTTGTTTCGGCTCTGGATAATCTTCTACCCTTGGGTTTGTCTCAGATGTATGCATCCCTGTGGAAGGTAAGTGAAAAGTTTGAAATATACAGGAAAAAAATATTTCAGTTAAAACACATTTTCAAGATCACATCGGGTACCTATCCTGGCGCAACCTTCCTGATTTCAGCATTTTTCACCTTCTTGACTCTCTGCCTAGCCATATATATTCACTTGAGCCTGCGAGGTAAAAAGTTCTCAGAGGTAGTGAAAACTGAAGAGCTTGAAAAAGGAGATGAAAATATCAAGTCAATCTTCGGTTTTCCACCATCTTATGAAGAGGCAATGAGAAGCTCCATTTAGCAAATTTATTTTTCCTCAATCAATACTTTATAAAAAATCTCAAAAAAAACCACTAAAATATAATTGGTCAATAGTATGAGTATATTCTTGAAAAAAGAATCATCTTTTTTGGTGCCTAATGGTAAAAATTTTACGGGATCCGTCGTGAACGAATCACCTTTTGACTTTCCATCTCCTGTTTGCTGTTGAATACTCCAGTGACAGAAACTATTTGATACTGACTTGACTTGACTGTGCACAAGGGTTTTCTCAGAATTCTCAAGACTGAAGTAGCTTCATTGAGTGTTACAGATCCGGCCAATTTTTGCATTTGAGATCTAAAAGTTCTCAAAAGTTTCGAAATGTAAACTCAAAGAAAATAATGCATCTCACTTTGAGTGACTTGGGTCAAATACCAAAAGTCTAGTTTTGGTGTCAGATTTTTTAAAAGTACTTTCAACGCCAACAATTGTTCTGCTGTGACCCTAAAGTTTAAAAAATTCAAGATTTTCTGGACAGAAGCTTGCAAAAGTGTAATGAAATAAACTACCTGGTGCTGGAAAAAAAGAGGTGGAGTGAACTGGTTTGAACCTAAAAGATTTTTTGATTTTATGACATGTATCTAAGGCTACTGTTTCTTGATGGAACAAGGATTCTCAGTTCCAACAAAGAAAAAATAACTGTATATCAGAATGTCTAATTTTTTTTACATAAACAATTATGAACGAGATATTTGAGGAGCCTCCATTTCTACCTTGGTGATCCTTAAAGTATCCTAAAACCCACTGAAAAAGTCTAGGGTGACACCCGTCACTAGACGTTGGAGCATGGAAGTCCAAAAGCTCTGTCCGAATACCTCTGGAGGTCAAAAATGCAACAATCTCTGTGGCACCTATCCACTTCTTGGTATTTTTTAGACGACCTTCCAATTGCTCACACCCTTGACTATCGAATCCCATTGCCCAAGCTTCCTCAATCTACAACATTTGAATGAACAAAAGCAAATTTGTAAAGGGTTAATGAACGGAAAGGCATTTACCGATTGTTGCAATTTCTCGATCGAAGGTATCACAATATTTTGAGTCCCCATCAAAGAAGAAAGACATTCTGCATACATGGGACAATGAATCAACGACGATAAAAGCATCTAAAAAGAAAGCGTTTTCGGAATCGCTTGGTATGATGATTATAAAGAAATTCCTATTTCAAACAAAAGTACCTGTAAATTTCTATATCCACACCCCCAACCTTTATCGCCAAAAGAAGAGGCAAAGTGGTCAACGTGGGTGCTTAGGAAGGCTCTTGAGTTACCAACAGGACATTTCAAAAAAGATTGTAACTTTGGAATGAGATTTTTTGTCGCAGAATGTCCTTCGTCGAATCCAAGGTTTGAGGCCTGTTTTGAGTCTTCCTAATAAAAAATTGGAGCACTACATACGTCTTGAAAAAGTTATTGTAATTGATGAGAAATACCTTTCGTTCATAGTAATCCTGAACCGATAGTCTTCCACTACACACTGCCCGTTGCATTCCCTCTAAGTTTTGTTGCTTATAATTCCCAGTATTGTCCATTCCGAATTGGGCCCTACAGTTATTGTTAAAATCGGACTAGAATAAAACTTTTTTTTAGTTTTTCTTACTTAAGTTTTTCGAATTCTTTTTGCCCTACACGATCTCTGATCTCTTTTTCTTCTTTGAATAATTTTTGAGCAAGCGAAAAGTCACTCTGAATGAAAAATATTTCCATCTTGTAATCTCCAATATAAGAAATTAGTCAACCATCTTTTAAAGCTTTTGAGTACCTCAACCTGGTCTTTGAAATTTCCAGAGGAAGAACTGTTGAAATTCTTTGCCTTTTTTGCAAGTGGATACTGACTTTGAACATCAAAGTGCTGTGGGTAAAAGTTTCAGTCACCTTTATGCATAAAAAACCAGAAAAAACATCTACCTCTTCAACGTGAATGGTCATTTCAGTTTGACTTCTTATGCCAGGCTTCTTACAGACAGGACACGTCAAATTTTCGTTTAAAACTTTGTTTGAAATATTGTCCTCAGAGGTAAATACACTTTCATGATGGATAGATTCAATATGAAGTTCCAGTTTGAAAAGCGATTCAAATGACTTTTGACAAAAGGGGCAAGAATATTCATCAATGCTTGTAGGGTTCCTTCACATAAATGTTTATTCTTTATTTACAACAATTAATAAATTGCAGGCCATTGGTAAAACTTTGTACCTATCGTTGTGTACTCTGTCTAAATGGTCTTGAACTGAGGATGAATTTGTTGAAGAAAACTCGCACAATGGACACTGAATAAGGGGTGAGATATCTTTTCCGTCTAAATATAAAAAAATTGTTTTTGGAAAGAAAATGACTGTAATTTCGGTTTCGATATTTCATGAACGTCATGGTTGGGGCTAAAATTAAAGCTCTACCGGAGTCTTGCTGAGTGAAGAATAGTGACTGGAAATAATGATTACAAGTTAGTTAACTTCTTTGAAAATAAGCTGAGATCGAGTTAGATCGTACCTTCTTAGGGGGTTGCTTTGAAGAACAGGACGGCATCTCGTAAACTGAGTCCACTAAGAGTGGGTTAAATTTTTCGTCTTGGTTTTCCAAGTCAGACTTTTTTTGCCCTTCTTTTCTTTTCAATGAGATTTTATTTGAGTTGACAGTTTAGATAAGTTTACATTTTGCATCTTACTTTTCCTTTTGAGGAGTAAGGTACTCTAGATGAGCAGAATTTACCTAAAATGCAATAATCCTGTAAGATTTAGTTCTGTTGGATAGAAATTTATGCTTTAGATATAAGCTTGCATGAATGTGAAGTTCTTCAGATGTAAGATTTATAGTGGACACATCACAGAACGGACAAACAACAGCTCCGTCGAGATGAGTGGTCTGAAAATGTTGCCTCAGCTCATCTTCGAGTAAATTCTCCTGATAATTTGAGGTCTTACGTTAAGCTCGTGTTTTCCTTTAGAAGGACATAGCATCTTTACCTGACCACATATTTCGCATGTGTGTAAAAAAGAAATGTCCTCCATTATTAATTTTATCAGAGCATTTCAAAAGTTAAATTTTCAATTCTAATTTTTAAATTTCAAGTCCAAAAATCCAAATGTTTACATCAGTTTGTTTTTTTGCGGAGGCCGATATTTCACACGGATGTTTGAAATCAAAATCTTGGTTTGACTTTTGCCAACAGCGTAAAAACTAATGGCTTACTTCGCGATCGAGGCTCTGACATCAGCAAGGAAAATTTTTATTAAATAGAACGGAGAAGTGAGGCAAGTGCAAGATTTTTTATTTTGGCTGTTGTACGTTACAAAAAATGAGTCATAGAGGCACATCATGACAAAGTGTTGATACAATTGAAACTCTTTTAATGGCCATGAACGAGATTGCAGATCTTCTTCAAACAATTTATGAATTTGTCGATGGGTAAATATATAATACAAAACTTCTAAAATGACCTTGACATTAAGGTGCTGCCTACTATTGTGATTAGTCTACTTGTCCTTCTTGGACTCGGAAGCTTCCTTTTCTTTCTTTTCCTGTTCTTTGATCTTTGCAGCAAACTTCTTATCTTTCTTGCATTCGGTGTAAAGGTTGTTGAGATCAAAAGTGTTCACAATATCTGGCTCGTTGAACACAAACTTTTGGACTTTTCCCGAGACAATAGCAGGAACCCGGCCCGATTCTTCTCCGTTTTCGAAGAGTATCAGTGTAGGTAATTGTCTAGTGAGGGCCGTGGTGTTGATGTGATATTTTGTTCCAACTTCAGGATAGCGACCAACATCAATTTTACCTGAAACAAAAGGCAAAACAATATTTAGATGCAGGACATCATAATTTTTTCTTCACTGCAAGGTATAGGGAGAAATGTGCCATAAAATTTTAGAGACAAATTCCTAAATTATTGAACAACATTAACTGAAGAGATTGTAAAAATAAAATGTCTCACCGAATTTGAGATTTGGAAGGTGGTACTTGGCCGAGAGTTTAGCAAAGGTCGGAGTGAATGTGATACACGAGGGGCTCCAGGGAGCAAAAAATGCAACTAGCCACGTCACATGGGGGTCGCGTTTAAGCTCTTCTTCAAGTCCATTGGCTCGAAAGTAGACCTGTTCAAATGTAGAATAGCAAAATGAAAACTTTGCTGTGATTGAAATCTATCTTTTTTTAGAACTGCTTAGCCGTCAAAATGAATAAAAAGTACCTAAATGGTTTTTTATTTTTGAAATCAATTATTTTCGTACCAAATTTTCGGGTCCCTGATAGGTGGGCTCTGGGAGAAGAACACCTTGCAAAATGAATAAAATGAGATACACCAGGCCCAGACGGGGATCCGCACGGAAAAAGAGAATCTGTCGGAAGACACAATCTTGAGAATAGTTTCTTCAAAAGCAAAAAGACAGACTTACCAAGTTAGCAACTTTAGCATAAACAAACCCAGAGGAGAAGTACGATATCATGCCAGTAGAGCCCGTCTTTCTGGACCGAATCATAACGACGACAAGGAGAAAAAAGAATATTTCACTCTCCCTCATGTCAAACTCGCATGCCTCCTACGTAAGACGAAATACAATTTATTAATACCTAAAGGTTGAGGGAGATTTTGAAAAGCTCTAAGGACATTTGTTCGTTACCTGTCCCAAATGGCTGAAGAGAATCTGACAAAAGGGATTCACCAACTTCAGGAAGATGAATGACATGCACAAAATAATGTTGACCAAGTAGTAAGGTCGAACCACTTGCCGAACCTCTTTCAATATCGAATTCAAGACCTGCTTCATTTTTAATATTGGTTGGCAAAGAAAATATCAAAATAATGGGTTGTTGATTTTCTTTCTTTTGAATGAGGTATAACTCGTTTCAGCCAGAAAAACGAGTCTCGGCGACAAGAAACCTTCGAGGGAACAAACACTTCAGAATTTTGTCATTTAAGACTAACCACTTTCGAGAGAAAAGTATAAGATGTTTTTCAATATGACTTTTTAAAAAATGTCGAAAATAAATAAAGCAGATTCCTTTTTTTGCAGCTTGGCAATTATTTTTGTTGGCAATGTTGTTTAGATCTTTGCTTTGCCTAGATCGGAACTAAATATGCAGCTACATTCCGCAAAAAAACATAATTTCAAGAACCCCTCAGTCCCTTGTACAAGAACTCTCCAAAAAGTCTTAGGCTTCTTTGTTTATAAAAAATACTATCTCTCTCCACATTTATTCCCCTTCCTTTGAAGTGAAACGAGATTACAGTTGTGGTGGGAGTGTGACTGACGTTGTTATTGTTTTTTTCACAATCATTTGTTGACATTCACGTCTGAAGCTGAACTTTTTTACTTCAGTTGCTCGACACGTTTTCAAATGTGTATTTTTTAACTCTTATCAGTTGAATTTATGGGTGAGTTTTATGTAAAAGTGGAAGGTATTTTAAGAAAGCATTGGACGTACGCGTCCAACTCACTCGGAACTAGTAAGTAATATTAAGACTTTTACTTCACACTTGGACTGATGTGTCACATTCGTATTTAGGCAATGGAAAGGCACAAGAGACCTGGGAAAAAACAAACGGTCAGCAAAAGCGATTCTAAGGACTGGGAACCCTTGAAGGTTGGAATCACACAATCTTCATCCAAAGAGTTCAATCTCGATGACGTTCTCGATGACGAGATAGATCATGATGTGATTGCCAAGAAGCTTGTAGATTGGACACCTTCAGATGTGAAAAGGTGGATGTATAATGAGGGATTCTCTTCATTTTGGCCATTCATTCAGCAGCACAATCCTACAGGAATCGATCTGATGATGTTAAATGAGGTAAAGTCTGTCACGTGTATTTGAATTGACTTTGATTCTTTAAATAAACTATACGAAACGATTTGGGAATTGCGCCTTCGATTAGGAATATTTTAGCCAGGCAATATCTGTCATAACTTGTTTGGGCAAATCGTAAACATTTACACATACAAGAATAAAAAAATTGGAATGTTTCAGTATGATTGGGCCAACTTGTTTCTAGAAGCTCACCTAGATAACCCGGTTCCCAGCGTTATTGTCACGAAGAGATTGATCTTTCGACTCAACCAAGTAAAGCTCGCCCAAGGTATGACATTCCTATCCAACTTATCTTGAAAATTATAACTTTTAATTGTGATAATATGTGTCTTTTTAAGATAAATAAATAAATAAAACCTTAGTTATTTGAAAATTGCCAAATCAAACGATTATGGAAATCAATAGCAACAAACAAAACCCAACAATTTATTTGATAGTCACTGAAAAATACGTTACTCTGGGATAAATTAAAATGTAACCACTTAATTAATGCAGGGTAATGCCCAAATAAACGAATTCGAATCATTCTGAAAAACTCATTAATAAAAATAGGTCGCTAGTTTAGTGATTTTATTGATTTTCTTAGTTTGATAACTTTTATCTGAGGTGAAACGTTCAGAAATGCTCATAAGATTCTGGCAAATTTTTAAATTTTTTTTAAAAGTTTTTAAATTTTTTGAAATTTTTTTTTTTCAGGATTGCACAAAACAGCTCCAAAACTAAGTTTTTGCTTGACTGGTAACTTTTCACCACAAAGTGACGGAGAGAGGGTACCTACAATTAAACATACCTTTGATTTAGGTGAGATGGAAACAATTTAGACCTCACAGATAAAAAGAATAATTTGGGACTAAATGCTTGCGCGTATGATTATTACAATAAAAGTGAAATTTTGTTGTCTTTAGTTGATGAATTAGATCGCGACTCGTTAAGAGAAGCTGAGCTTCATCGCCGCAGCCCAGTTTTCTCTTCCATGACAAAAGTTTCAAATGGAAACGCAAAGCGAGACCAAAGTGACTCTGACTTGGAAGAAGAGGAAATCGAAAACAGACAAAGCCAAAGAGAATGTACCCACTGCCACCATCAATTTATCAGGTATATTTATCATAAAATTAGATTATTTAAGATTTGAAAAACTGATCTACTCTAGAGAAAAGTCAGAAATACCTCGTGAGAGATGGAAAACTCTTCTTGCTTTTGGTTATTCTTTGGTCGTTTCTTGGGTTACTGCGTTTGTCATGGTTATTGTTCACGACAGAGTACCTGACATGCAAAAGTATCCGCCTCTCCCAGACATACTCCTAGGTAAATAACATTTCATCCTTTAGCGTAGTTTATAATCCTCAACTCACAATTTGGTTACTCAATTTAAGACAATATCCCTCATATACCGTGGGCATTTGAGATGTGCGAAATGGCTGGAATGATCCTTATGACTCTTTGGGGAATCGTTCTTCTTTTTCACAAGCACAGGTTTAAAAAAAAAATATTTGGATTTTTTCAATGAAAATGAAAAAATATTAACTTAACCGTAGATTTGTTCTGATGAGACGATTTTTCTCAATTTCTGGGACTATATTCCTTCTTCGTTGCGTTACCATGTTAATTACTTCATTGAGTGTTCCTGGAAGGCATCTGGATTGCCAACCAAGACCTTACGGAGATTTGTGGAACAAGCTATACAATGCATACGTAATATGGTAACTAAATGGCAAACTAACTGAATCAAAAATCTTCAAGGCTATGATTTCTCTTAGGACTGGGGCTGGAATGACAATAAAAGGAGTACGAACCTGTGGTGACTACATGTTCTCGGGACACACCGTAGCTCTCACGCTATTAAACTTCTTCATCACAGAGTACACCTCAAGGAAAATTTATTTCTTGCACACAGTTACCTGGTATGAATGAGTTTAAACAAGTAGAAAATTCATAAAATAAGACCTTTAATATAACTTTAGGGTCTGCAACGTTTTTGGAGTGTTTTTTATACTTGCTGCCCACGAACATTACTCTATCGATGTTTTTGTTGCTTTCTACATTACTTCCAGGTTTGTTGAAATAGACTCATCACAGTAGAGCTCTGTACCAAATTTCTTTTTATTTTTTTTCTTTAAAGGCTTTTCATGTATTACCACACACTTGCCAACCAACCAGCCAACATAAACTTTCAAAAAAAGTCCACTCCCACCATAGGTCATTTTTCTTACGACTCACACAGGGTAAGTTAAATATTTATGCTGAGAGAGTTTCTGGAACTCAAAGCATGTTTTTGATACAAAAAGACTCAACAATTAACCTATGATCATTTACAAGGTTTGGCTATGGTTCCCTCTATTTTCGTTTTTCGAGTCAAGCATCGATGGTAAGATACCCAATGAGTTTGAATGGCCCATCACAGTGAAAGAAGTTAAAACTAACTTTTACAACCTCACCAATGATATCCACGGAATACTGGCTAAAATGCTATTTTTGGTCAAAATCGACAACCACGAGTTGCTTAAAAATGAAAACAAAACGTAAGTCTTTTTCCAAAAATAGCTTTATGATAGGCTAAAAGTTATTCACTTTTTAGGCACGAAAGTAAAGATACCATAAAACCTAAGAAACGGAAGCAACACTTCAAAAGGGAATAACAATCCAGTTGTCTATCGATAAAATAATTCAGAAATCAATGTCAGATTTGACGAAATTTCGTCAAAAAAAGATTGGGAGGTTTTTTTTAAAGCTTTGTCTAGTTGAGTATTTATAATTTTATATATAAAAAATTAGAAAAACTGATTCAACATATATTTTCTTGTGGTTTTATCCTCCCATGAAGAATCTTACAGAAAAACAAAACGTTCCAAGCTTTTATTTCAACTATTTTTTTCTCTTTTTGGTTAAAGAAAGTAAAGCATCTGTTTGACTGCTCTGAAATTTCCTCTTAGTGTTCGTTCGCGTGTGATTACCAGAGAATCGTTTTCGATGTTTTCCATCTCCAGTGACTTTCTTTAGACCAGCAGGCACGATGTAATCCGGAACATTTTTGAGATGGGGCTGTCATAAGAGAAATACAAATTAATATTCGACCGTAGAGAGACTTCACAAAAATCATTGAACCTGATGTTTGACCGTGTGAAGAGCTTTATCATGCTTCAAGAGTTGTGCATCTCTTGGATTTTCAGTCAAGTGACTCTTCAGTTTTACTGAGTTCAACATTTCAGCCCTAATTTCCTTTAACCTAAAAGGTATTCCGGTGTCAATATTAATAATTTGCGTAAACGTTTTACACGTTTTTACCTTGCTTCTTTAATGGCAATTTTTGTCACTGATCTAAGTGCGTCGCTTGCTCTGTATTGAAAGCCTGCCAGTTCATTCATATTAAATTGGAAAGGTTTGAAGACATCTTCACCTGGGTTGTAAAGATAAAGAAAGCACTGTATAAATAACTTCCAAGTCGAATTTACCTTGCTTTTCTTTCAGCTCCTTTTCCACATTTTGTGAAAGTTCGATTTCTTTGCGAGAAATTAGGGAGAGTGCTGTACCTTTGTTGTTACCCCTAAAATGTAATTTCAAGGTAAGAATGAAACGATATGTTATTTATCAAG
>Ga0194133_10010308_pt1 | contig 10538 bp, 9 predicted proteins | sample TA2KigOf40mmetaG_FD_155448 | JGI IMG/M metagenome (GOLD analysis project Ga0194133, IMG submission 155448) | Freshwater microbial communities from Lake Tanganyika, Tanzania - TA2015055 Kigoma Offshore 40m | ecosystem: Environmental > Aquatic > Freshwater > Lake | place: Tanzania: Lake Tanganyika... | reverse complement strand
CAGGTAAAAGCCTTTGCCGCGGCCGAGAGCCGCCAGTTCGTCGAACTCGGCCGGCGTCCAGAAGCGATCGACCGGAGCGTGCTTGGGAGTCGGCTGCAGATATTGACCGATGGTCAGGAAATCCACGCGCGCGGCGCGCAGATCGTCCATCACCTGCAGGATTTCCTCACGGGTTTCACCGAGACCGACCATCAGTCCCGACTTGGTGAACGACGCTGGATCGATCTCCTTCACCCGATCGAGAAGCTGCAGCGAGGCGAAGTAGCGCGCACCGGGGCGGATCGCGGGATAGAGGCGCGGCACCGTCTCGAGATTGTGGTTGTAGACGTCGGGCCGCGCCGCCACGACCCGCTCGACGGCGCCCGGCTTGCGCAGGAAATCCGGCGTCAGCACCTCGATCGTGGTGGCGGGAACGCGCTCGCGAATGGCCGAGATCACGGCGGCGAAGTGCCCCGCTCCGCCGTCCTCCAGGTCGTCTCGATCGACCGAGGTCACCACGACGTGCGTAAGGCCGAGCTTGGCGACCGCATCCGCGATGTTCGCAGGCTCGTGCGGGTTCAGGCCGCCCGGCTTGCCGGTCGCCACGTTGCAGAAGGCGCACGCCCGCGTGCAGACCTCCCCCATAATCATGAAGGTCGCGTGCTTCTTCTTCCAGCACTCGCCGATATTGGGACAGGCCGCCTCCTCGCACACTGTGGCGAGGCCATATTCCCGCACCAACCGGCGGGTCTCCGCGTACTCCGGCGAATTGGGAGCCTTCACGCGGATCCAGTCGGGCTTGCGCTGGATCGGATTGTCCGGCCGGTGGGCCTTCTCCGGATGGCGCTCGGCGCGGCGGGCGACCATGTCGACGGGCGGGACGGTATCGGGCGGGCTCATGATTCGTGCAGATAGTTGGCGACCACCTGCAAAAGATGGTCCTCGATCGCCGCGATGTGAAGGTCGGTGAGCTCGACGCTATCCACAGCGCCCTTGGCGTCGGCCTGCCCCCGCCCGACGTCGCTGTAGTAGATCGCCATACCCTCGGGAAAGACTGCCTTGAACGAAACCGCGAGCGGCATCTCGATCTCGGGTCGGCTCACAATCGGCATTTGAAAGCGGCACATCATGTCGGTGGCGACCGACCCCGCGAGGTAGAACGCGCCGGTGTCGACGATCTCGGCCCTCAGGCTCGCGCGCGCGCAGAGCCCGACCATGCGCTCCATCGTCGGCAACACCAGCCGCGTCAGCACTGATCGAGCCGCCTGAAAGAAGACCTTCTTGTGGGCGAGCTCGTCGGCGGCCCGCTCGCTCTCGATCCGATGACGCTCGATCTTCTCCTGCCGCGCCCGCAGGATGTAGCCCAGAATCTCGTCGTCGCTGCGCATGGGCGACTCGCCGCTAGAGATGCAGCGTCCGGCCATAGGCCGCCAACACCGCCTCGTGCATCATTTCCGACAGCGTGGGGTGGGGGAACACGGTATGCATCAGCTCCGCCTCGGTGCTCTCCAGCGTCCGGGCAATGCCGTAACCCTGGATCAGCTCCGTCACTTCGGCGCCGATCATGTGCGCGCCCAGCAACTCGCCGGTGCGCGCGTCGAACACGGTCTTGATGAGACCTTCCGGTTCGCCAAGCGCGATCGCCTTGCCGTTCCCGATGAAGGGAAACTTGCCGACCTTCACCTCGTGTCCCTTCGCCCGCGCCGCCGCCTCGGTGTAGCCGACACTCGCTACCTGCGGCTGGCAATAGGTGCATCCCGGGATCTTGGTGACATCCATCGGATGCAGCCCCGGCACGCCCGCGATCTTCTCGACCACCAGCACACCCTCATGCATCGCCTTGTGCGCGAGCCAGGGCGGTCCCGCGACATCGCCGATGGCATAGACGCCCGGCTCGCCGGTGAAGCCCCACGCGTCGATGGCGATATGGGTCTTCTCCACCCGCACCTTGGTGCCATCGAGACCTAGGTTCTCGACGTTGCCCACGATCCCGACCGCGCTGATGACGCGCTCGACCGTGAGTTCGGTGACCTTGCCACCGGCTTCGATGGTCGCGGTGACCTGGTCCTTGCCCTTGGCCAACGCCTTTACCGTCGCACCAGTCAGGATCTTCATGCCCTGCTTCTCGAAGGCCTTGCGGGCCAATGCCGAAATGTCGGCATCCTCCACCGGCAAGATGCGGTCCATCACCTCGACCACCGTCACCTCGGCGCCCATCGTGCGATAGAAGCTCGCGAATTCGATCCCGATCGCGCCGGACCCGACCACGAGGAGCGACTTGGGAAACCGCTCCGGCACCATCGCTTCCTTGTAGCTCCAGACGAGCTTGCCGTCGGTCTCAAGCCCCGGCAGCTGGCGCGCGCGCGCGCCCGTCGCCAGAATCACGGTCTTGGCCGCGAGCGTCGCCTTGCTCTTGTCATTCAGAGCGACGGCGACCTTGCGCCGGCCCTGCGCATCCGTGCCCGCCAACGCCGCGTGCCCGTCGATCACCGCGATCTTGTTCTTCTTCATGAGGCCGCGCACGCCGCCGGAAAGCTGGGCCGCCACCTTGCGCGAACGTTCGACGACCTTCTTCGGGTCGAACGACACATCCTTCACCGATAGTCCGAACGCGTCGGCGTGCTTGATCAGGCCGAAGACTTCCGAGGTTCGCAGCAGCGCCTTGGTCGGGATGCAGCCCCAGTTGAGGCAGATGCCGCCCATGTGCTCGCGCTCGACGACGGCGGTTTTCATCCCGAGCTGGGCCGCCCGGATCGCGGCGACGTAGCCGCCCGGCCCGCCGCCCACGACGATCAGATCGAATTCGCTATCGGCCATGGCGCGTTCCTCAGACCAGCATCGCGGCGGGGCGTTCGATATAGGCCCGCAGCGTCTGCAGGAACTGTGCGCCCATCGCGCCGTCGACCACCCGGTGATCGACCGAAAGTGTGCAGCTCATCATGGTGCGGACCACGATCTGGCCGCCCCGCGCCACGGCGCGCTCCTCACCGGCGCCGACCGCGAGAATCATCGACTGCGGCGGGTTGATGATGCCGGCGAACTCCTTCACCCCGAACATGCCGAGGTTGGAGATGGTGAAGCTTCCGCCCTGGAACTCCTCAAGCTTCAGGCGGCCGGTGCGGGCACGCGCCGCCAGATCCTTCATCGCCAGCGCGATGTCGGCCAGCCCCTTGCCATCGGCATCGCGCACGATCGGCGTGATGAGGCCGCGATCCGTGGCCACCGCCACCGAGATATCGACCGCGCCATACTGGATCATCTCCTCCTCGGTCCAGGAGGCGTTGCACTCCGGATGGTCGCGCAGCGCCTTGGCGCAGGCCTTGATGACCATGTCGTTCACCGAAACCTTCACGCCACGCTTGGCTTCGGCAACCGTATTGATCGCCTGGCGTGCCGCCAGCAGCGCGTCGATCTCCAGTTCCACCGTCAGATAGAAATGCGGAACGTGCTGCTTGGACTCAAGCATGCGCCGCGCGATCACCTTGCGCACCGCGGTATGCGGCACCCGCGTGTCGCCGGCCGCCGCCGCGATCGGCGCTGCCTGCGGGCGCGGCGCGGGCGGAGCCGCCGGCGTCTGTGCGGCGGCGCCCGCGGCGCGCGGTGCCGGTGCCTTGTCGAGGTCGCCCTTCAGGATGCGCCCATGCGGTCCAGTGCCCCGGACCGTCGCGAGATCGATCCCCCGTTCGGTGGCGATGCGACGCGCAAGCGGCGTTGCGAACACGCGTGGCCCGCCGGCGGCGGGTGGCGGTGGCGCGGCCGCGGGCGCCGACTTGGGGGCGGCCGCCGGCGGCATTGGCGTCGAAGCGAGTTTGGGTGCCGGGGCGGCGGCGCGTGGTGCGGCGGTCTCGCCCTCCTCCAGCAGGACGGCGATCACCGCATTCACCTTCACGCCCTCGGCGCCTTCCGCCACGACCAGTCGGTCGATGCGACCCTCGTCGACCGCCTCGACCTCCATGGTCGCCTTGTCGGTCTCGATCTCGCAGATCACCTGCCCCGCCTTGACCGTGTCGCCGGGCTTCACGTGCCACTTGGCAAGCTTGCCCTCGGTCATGGTGGGCGAGAGCGCCGGCATCAGGATGTCGATGGCCATGGAGGAACGTCCTTCAGCGGTAGCAGACCGCGCGCGCGGCCTCGACGATGTTCTCGACCTGCGGCAGCGACAGCTTTTCGAGGTTGGCGGCGTAAGGCAGCGGCAGGTCGAGGCCGGCCACCCGCTTGACCGGGGCATCCAGCCAGTCGAAGGCCTCTTCCATCATTTGGGCGGCCAACTCGGACCCGATGCCGGCGAAAGGCCAGCCCTCCTCGACCGACACCAGGCGGTTCGTCTTCTGCACGGAGGCGACGATGGTCGCGGTGTCGAGCGGCCGGAGCGATCGCAGATTGATCACCTCGGCGTCGATGCCCTGCTTGGCGAGCTCCTCGGCCGCCTGCAGCGCCTTGCCGACCATGATCGAGAACGCGACGATCGTGACATCCTTGCCTGCGCGCTCGATCCGCGCCTTGCCGATCGGCAGCACGAACTCCGGATCGTCCGGCACGTCGAACGACTGGCCGTACATGATCTCGTGCTCGAGGAAGACCACCGGGTTGGGATCGCGGATCGCGGCCTTCAGGAGGCCCTTGGCATCGGCCGCGTTCCACGGCGCGAGAACCCGCAGACCGGGGCAGTGGGCGTACCAGCTCGCGTAGCACTGCGAATGCTGGGCGCCGACACGCGAGGCCGCGCCATTGGGGCCACGGAAGACGATCGGGCAGCCCATCTGGCCCCCCGACATGTAGAGCGTCTTGGCCGCCGAATTGATGATGTGGTCGATCGCCTGCATAGAGAAGTTGAAGGTCATGAACTCCACGATCGGCTTCAGGCCGCCGAACGCCGCGCCCACGCCCAAGCCGGCAAATCCGTACTCGGTGATCGGCGTATCGATCACGCGCTTGGCGCCGAACTCGTCGAGCAGGCCCTGGCTCACCTTGTAGGCGCCCTGGTACTGCGCGACCTCTTCGCCCATCAGGAACACCGACGGGTCGCGGCGCATTTCCTCCGCCATCGCGTCGCGCAGCGCCTCGCGGACGGTGACGCGCACGCTGCGGCCGGTCCATTCGGGCTCGGTCGAGGCCGGCGTCGCCACGAGCGCCGGCGCGGGCGGTGCGGCGACGGGCTTCGCGGCAGCGACAGGCACGGCGACGGCCGCCGGCGGCGGGACCGCGGCCGGTGCGCCCTCGCCCGCCAGCCGGCAGATCGGCGTGTTGACCTTCACGCCCTCCGCGCCCTCGGCGATGAGAATTTCGGTTACCGTGCCCTCATCGACGGCTTCCACTTCCATGGTCGCCTTGTCGGTCTCGATCTCGCAGATCGCCTGACCGGCCTTGACCTCGTCACCCACCTTCACGTGCCACTTGGCGAGCTTGCCCTCGGTCATCGTGGGCGACAGCGCGGGCATCAGGACATCGATGCTCATGCCCGGTCTCCCACCAGAATGTCGGTCCAGAGCTCGGACGGATCGGGCTCGGGGCTCTGCTGCGCGAATTCGGCGGCGTCGTTCACGATCCGGCGGATCTCGGCGTCGATCGCCTTGAGCCCGGGCTCGTCGATCGCCTTCGCGTCGATCAGCCGGCGGCGCACCTGCTCGATCGGATCGCGCTCGTTGCGGAACTTGTCGACCTCTTCCTTGGTCCGGTACTTCGCGGGATCGCTCATCGAATGGCCGCGATACCGGTAGGTCTGCATCTCGAGGATGTAGGGCCCCTTGCCCGCCCGCACATAGGCCACCGCCCGGTCGGCCGCGGCCTTGACCGCCAGCACGTCCATGCCATCGACCCGCTCGCCGGGGATGCCGAAGGCCTCGCCATGTCGGAACAGTTCGGTGATCGCCGAGGCGCGCTCGACCGACGTGCCCATGCCGTAGCGGTTGTTCTCGATCACGTAGATGACCGGCAGCTTCCAGAGCGCGGCCATGTTCATCGCCTCGTAGACCTGGCCCTGGTTGGCGCTGCCGTCGCCGAAGTAGGTCACCGAGAGCTGGCCAGTGCCGTTGTACTTGTGCGCGAAGCCCAGCCCGGTTCCGATCGGCACCTGCGCGCCGACGATGCCGTGGCCGCCATAGAAATTCTTCTCGCGGCTGAACATGTGCATCGAGCCGCCCTTGCCCTTGGAATAGCCGCCGATGCGGCCCGTGAGTTCGGCCATCACGCCGCGCGATTCCATTCCGCAGGCGAGCATGTGGCCATGGTCACGGTACGAGGTGATCACCGCATCCTTGGGCGTGATCGCGGCCTGCATGCCGACCACCACCGCTTCCTGGCCGATATAGAGATGGCAAAAGCCGCCAATGAGTCCCATGCCGTAGAGCTGGCCGGCGCGCTCCTCGAAGCGGCGGATCAGCAGCATGTCGCGGTAGTAGCGTGTCAGCTCGGGGCCGGTGACGCTGTTGTCGCCCGCAAGCGAGGCCTTGGCCTTCACCGGCGGAACGGGTTTCGACTTCGCAGCGGCCTTGGCCATCGCAAGCACCTCACTTGAGCCCGGCTCGCCTTATAGCATCGCGGTCGGGCAACGGTGCACGCACCAAGAATAGAGTGGATCGAACCGCCGGGCCTGCCGCGCTGTTCCGATTATTCCCGGCCGATGGGGCGCAGCCGCAAGTTTGTGTCGGGCGCTCAGCGAGTCGGGGTGAACACGATCACCTCGTCGCGCCGCGCATAGTGCAGCAGCGCCCGCGCGCGCTCGTCGAGCAGATCGGGATCGAGGCTGGCATTGCGAAGCCCCGAGACTCGCCGCTCCCAGATTTTGCGGATGGCCTCGGCCTCCGCAAAGTTCTGCTCGGCGACCAACACTTCGCGCTCAAGCTGGGCCATCGCCAGGAGACCACGATCGCCATTCACCAGGTGATAGCCGAGATAGCCAAACACCGTGGCGAAGAGGATCGGAGCGAGGATTTGTCGTGGTCTCAACCACATAGGCGGGGTTCCTGATGCACTATGGCAGCAGGAACCGGCCCTGAGTCAAGAAATTTCCTTGCCCCTCAGCCACTTAAGGGGTGCGGGCGCCTCGTTAGCGCAGGATCGAGCGACCGGCATAGAGCGCCTGGGTGCCCAACTCCTCCTCGATTCGCAGAAGCTGGTTGTACTTGGCCATGCGATCCGAGCGCGACAGCGAGCCGGTCTTGATCTGCCCGCAATTGGTGGCGACGGCGAGATCCGCGATGGTCGCGTCCTCGGTCTCACCGGAACGATGGGACATGACGGCGCCGTAGCGCGCGCGCTGCGCCAGAGAGACGGCCTCCATGGTCTCCGTGAGGGTGCCGATCTGGTTCACCTTCACCAGGATGGCGTTGGCGAGCCCGCCTTTGATGCCATCGGCCAGCCGCGCCGGGTTGGTCACGAAGAGGTCGTCGCCGACCAGCTGAACAGTGCCGCCCAGACGGCCGGTGAGCGCCTTCCAGCCGGCCATGTCGTCCTCGGCCATGCCGTCCTCGATCGAGACGATGGGATAGCGCGCGCAAAGTCCCGCCAGATAGTCGACCATCCCGCCGGCGTCGAGTGTCTTGCCCTCGCCCTCGAGTACGTACTTGCCCTTCTTGAAGAACTCGGTGGAGGCCGCGTCGAGCGCCAGCATCACGTCGTCGCCCGGCTTGTAGCCCGCCCGCTCGATCGCCTTCATGATGAAGCCGAGCGCTTCGTCGGCCGAGGCGAGGTTGGGCGCGAAGCCGCCCTCGTCCCCGACATTGGTATTGTGGCCGGCTTCCTTGAGCTGCGCCTTCAGGGCCTGGAAGACCTCGGCGCCCATGCGCAGCGCATCGGCGAACCGGTCCGCCTTCACCGGCATGATCATGAATTCCTGGATGTCGATCGGATTGTCCGCGTGCGCGCCGCCATTGATGATGTTCATCATCGGCACCGGCAGCGTGTTGGACTGGCTGCCGCCGACATAGCGGTAGAGCGGCAGGCCGCTCGACTGCGCGGCCGCCTTGGCGACGGCGAGCGAAACGCCCAGGATCGCGTTGGCGCCGAGCCGACCCTTGTTCGGCGTGCCGTCGAGGCCGATCATCGCCCGGTCGATCTTGATCTGATCCCGCGCATCGAGCCCGGACAGAAGATCCATGATCTCCGACGTGATGTTGCCGACTGCCTTCAGGACACCCTTGCCGCCGTAGCGCGCCGTGTGGCCGTCGCGCAGTTCCAGCGCCTCATGCGCGCCGGTCGAGGCGCCCGAGGGGACCGCCGCTCGACCGCTCGCGCCATCCTCCAGCTCGACCTCGACCTCCACTGTCGGATTGCCGCGGCTGTCCAGGATTTCCCGGGCTTGGATATCGACGATGGCGCTCATGGGTCCTCTCTTTCGGCGCGCTTCTGTAACCAGCGCGCCGCGCCCGGGCAAGCCATGCCGGCGGCCAAAGAAAAACCGGGGGTGGTTCCCCACCCCCGGTCTTGTCTCAAGCGCTTGTTCGCAAGGTCAGACGAAGTCGGCTCCCGACCAGTTGTAGCCGTTGCTGGCCACGATGGTGGTGAACTCGAAGAAGTTGTCGACCAGGATCACCGTGCTGGTGCCGAGGCCGGACGAGACAGCCTGACCGTCCTGCAGGTCGATGAAATCGCCGCTGGCGAAGTCGGTGATCGTGTCCGTGCCCTGGGCACCGTCAGCGTAGACGAAGGTGTCCGCCCCGAAAGCGCCGGTGAGGATGTCGTTGCCGGTACCGCCGTCGATCACATCCGCGTCGCCGCCACCGTCGATGGTGTCGTTCCCGGAACCACCGAACAGGGTGTCCACCCCGTTCTCACCCGCCAGCGTGTCGTTGTTCGCGTCGCCTTGGACGGTATCGTTACCGAGACCGCCGATCATGTTGTCGTTGCCGTTGCCGCCGAAGAGCGTGTCGTTGTCCGTGCCACCATGCATGCCGTCATCGTCGGCACCACCGAACAACGTGTCGTTGCCGTCCTGACCGGTCAGCGCGTCGTTGCCGTTGTCGCCGTGGAACAAATCGCCGGCTGCAGTCCCGGTCTCGATGCCCGTCAGCGCATCGTCACCGAGCCCGCCGAACGCAGTGCCCGCGGTCCCCAACACAAACGTGTCGTTGAACCCGCTGCCGCTGAGGACCTCGAAGCCCGAGATGATGTCGGTGCCGGTAGAGGTCTGGACAGTGCCTGCACCGGTGTGCGCTGAGACGCCGGCAGCTTCCTCGCTGAAGTCCAGCGTGTCGATGCCAGCGCCACCATCCATCGTATCGGTGCCCGCCTCTCCATGGACCCGGTCGTCGCCGTCACCGCCGAACAACGAGTCGTTGCCTGTGCTGCCGAAGAGGCGGTCATTGCCGGTCTCGCCGAAGGCGGTGTCGTTGTCGCCGCCGCCATATAGCGTGTCGTTCTCGGTACCGCCGGCCATCAAGTCGTTGCCGGCATCGCCGAACAACCGGTCATTGTCGGCGCCACCGCCCAGAATGTCGTTGTCGGCCTCGCCATTGAGCGTGTCGTTCCCGCCTTCACCGCTCAGCTGGTCGTTGCCGTCGCCGCCGAACATGACGTCGGCATCAGAAGGGGAGACCGCCGCACCGCCATAGGCGATGTCGTTGCCGGCCAGCAGCGTGAACGTGTCGGGGGCAGTATCACCCGTCAGCGCGTCATCCAGCGTTGTGCCGGTGATGTTGCCCGTCGGAGGGAGACCCACGAAGTCGGTGGCGTCGATGTCGGTGAGGCTGACGCCATTCAGCACCAGGGTGGTCTCGCCGGCGCCCATCACGAGGGTCGTCGTCAGGCCGCTGCCGGTGATCGCGATGTCGTTGAAGCGGGTGGAGAAGCCATCCAGCGCGATCTTGTCGGTGCCGTTCTCAAAGTCGCTCACCGTGTCGGTGCCGCCGTACGCCGACGCCACGAACGTGTCCGTGTTCGTACCGCCTGTGAGCGTGTCGTTGCCGGCCGCGCCCCTCAGCGTGTCGTTGCCCGACCCGCCGGACAAGGTGTCGTTGCCAGCATCGCCCCAGAGCGTGTCGTTGCCGCCTTCGCCGTTCAGCGCGTCGTTGCCCGACCCGCCGGACAAGGTGTCGTTGCCAGCATCGCCCCAGAGCGTGTCGTTGCCGCCTTCGCCGTTCAGCGCGTCGTTGCCCGACCCGCCGTTGCCGGAATCAGTATCGGCGGCGTTGTTGCTCGGTCCGCCGTAGAAGATGTCGCTGCCGGCGTCGCCGTTGAAGTTCTCGATCACGAGCGACCCGAACAACGCGTCGTTAAATCCGCTGCCGGTGATCGTCTAGATGTCGGTGCCGATCGAGTCCGCCCCGTTGCCAGTCGCCGTTCCCGCGGAGCGGTCGATGACCACCCCGGCACCCGCGTTGGCGTAGCTCAACTCGTCGGTGCCGGCGCCGCCGAAGAACGTGTCGTCGCCGCCGCCGTCGAGCAGCAGATCGTTGCCGAAGTCGCCGTTCAGTGTGTTCGAGCCCGAGCCGCCGTCCAACGTGTCGTTGTCACCGCCGCCCGAGACTGGTCCTCCCCCTGAAAAGTGGTCCGCCCTGAACTATGTCTTTTGACAAGAAGGAGGACTGCAATGCCGAAGAAGAGGCACAAGCCTGAAGAGATCG
>Ga0194133_10010306_pt1 | contig 10541 bp, 8 predicted proteins | sample TA2KigOf40mmetaG_FD_155448 | JGI IMG/M metagenome (GOLD analysis project Ga0194133, IMG submission 155448) | Freshwater microbial communities from Lake Tanganyika, Tanzania - TA2015055 Kigoma Offshore 40m | ecosystem: Environmental > Aquatic > Freshwater > Lake | place: Tanzania: Lake Tanganyika... | reverse complement strand
GGATATGACTGGTATTGAGCATCTTATCGATCAGGTAATAAATATTAACACCCAGAAGTTATCTAAGGAAAGCTTATAACTTATGTTTTCTTTAGGATGCTTTGGCTTATAATGAGAAACAGCGCCTTTTGATGTCTAAATAACTCTTCTTTTCCCAAATGTGATGCCTGCAACAACATAGTGTTTATTTTTTTATCTTTTTCTCAACACTAAAACTCAAGAGCCGGACCTCATATATCTTTTTAAAAGCCTCGTTTTAAAGCCTTCCGGTGAAATAGTGTTGAAATTTTACCTTCTGGTCACCTTTTCATGTTAAATTTTATTCAAACGTAATTTTTTTTAAATTTTGAATTAGGCAGATTGTTTGCAGCTTCAATTTAAAATGAAGTCCAAAACAGATGGTCGAAATTTTTATAATTCATCTTGCCTTGTTTACTTTACCTAGGGTCTTTTCTATGTCATCTGAATTTTTTTTCATAATTACCAATTCGTCTCACATCTGGACTCTTCAGTCAACTTTGCAGGATTTCCACCTGAATCCCAACTTGTGAGTCTATCTTAAAAGAGAATCAATGAATATTTTAACTTCAATTCTGCCTGTTCCTATAACAAATTTAAATATTATAAAAATCTTGTTTTGTTAAAATTATCCAATAACAAAATATAATTTAAAACAAGTTAAATCATGTGAATTAACTCTTAAGTAAATCATATGGCTCTATCACAAAGTCGAGTGAAAGTTAAGATGATAATAATCTTTATGTAAATAAGAATGTAACTCTGTCTGTCATCTGTAGGTGTGTTCGGGGCGAGGCAAAATGTTTAAAAATTAAAACAAACCTAGCTTAGACTAGGAAAAAACCCATATCTCAGCTCCTATACAAAATTTCTAAACTGCACTTGGTGCCTTTATTACAATATTTGAGGAGTCTACATGCAAAATTTCAGCTCTCTGGCTTTACAACTGAGGGAGGGGTCGAGGTGACAGACGATATTTTTCCCCTGATGCTGCCCTATGGTTCGGATAACCCTGACTGAGGGGCGAGGACTGCCTTGTTGATTTTTCAGCAGGGTAGAAAAATTGCTGGCACGGTTGGGGATTGAACCCACAACCTTAGATTTAAGCCATGGCTAAGTCATGATCTTGAAAAACATCTTTGGGTGAGATGATTTATTTTGAGCTATGGATTTCACTTCTGAATTAAGATTTCTTTATCACAATGGTGCCTCTCTTCTTGACCAGGAAAAATTGTAATCTTTATTCCTGTAAGCTAATGGAAAAATATTTATCAACAAAAAGTTGTTATTTTTTTTATCTGCTTGCTAAAGTCAAGTTGATAATCAATTTCTGATTCCTTTATTTAGCTTTAGTTGGATTCTGTTAAAAATTGAGGTAATTTTTCAGGAGCTTATCTAAAGTATTGGGTAACATAATTATTATGAGCAGCCAAAATGTTTTTATGACTTATCCAAACCTAGTCCAACCCATCATAGGGACCATCCACTAAAACCACATTATACACCAGGCCCTGGTTCAGGGTCAGTTTTATTTTATTGCAGGTAAAAGAATTAGTTTGGCACAGTTCCCTGGAAGGTTGGAGGGCAGAGTCAGTTCAGTACGATTGTAAAATGCAATTTTTCCTAAACAACAAGAATAAAAAAGGTACAAGTATGTGTTGTAGAAAACCAAGGTGGTTAAAAGCCCATCCTATGCAGTTCTTGCTACAATGACTCACTCTAAAATTCTTCAGATTCCTTAGAATTTAGGCTATGCAAACCTTTCTCTTTTTGCACAAACAAGTAACTCACTCCTATTATCTCAGCCAGCTCTTCATGTGTTCCTGTATTTTCTGTTGCCTGTTCTCTTGTTGTACTTGAATTGCACATACAAAAGGTAATTTGTCTTATATACTTCTACAAGCAGTCAATCTTAGATGGATTCCACATTTCTCTCGAAATCTCTATACATATATCTGTGCCACAAAGCAAAGAATTCAACCAAACAAATAATATACACTTGTCGTAAAATTCACTAAAAGTCATAAACATGGCTGTCAAAATCAGCTCTGGCTATATGTATGAAAAGTGATAAATATACTAAAAATGATTCTTGATTATATCGAGAGTTGCCTGTTAATTTTGATTGTGTCTTGCATTTTTATACTTCACCTGATTCTAGGTTGCTTTTACTTTTAAGCAAACAAAAAGACTGAGACACAATTTTTATCCTGAAAGTCTTCCTGCTGAGGACTTACCACGGCTAAAAACTACTCAGACAGGTAGATCTTCATCTAAAAATTTTGCAACTACCTCACATATTGACAAACTGGAATCAATGATACGTGGTAACTTACTTCAATATTGTGATAGAATGAGTCTTGTGCAAGATTAAATCTAAAAATTTATTTTAGTTTGGAAGACCTTCTCACAAGCAACTCTATAAAAGTTGAAATTTGGACCAACTTGGCTTCTCTAGTTGAGCTAATTGCATTGAAGAAGAAAGCAGATTCATTCTTGGTCTTTTTTCAAAAGATGAGAAGATGCTATGTGACTAGTTACTTAGTGAAACAACTAGCTCGAGAGCAAAAAATCTTTACACAATTCATTGTAGTTTAAAAATCTGAGACCGACTACTTATGCAAGATTTGCAGAAACTTTTGGTTGAACCTCATCGATTTCAATCATCAAATCTTCACCGTCTATTTTCTGTCCTTTTTTGACGTGAATCTTGGAAACAGTACCTCCACAAGTTGCCTAAAATGTGAGACGTTACATGTTTTCTTTAAATAAAGTATCTTTGACAACCCTTTCATACTTGCACAGACATTTCCATTTTCATGGCAGAAATGACTGCAACGACCTGGCCTTTAGCAACAGGGTCACCGACTGCGACTTTCACTTCGACGACTTCACCTTTCATCGGTGAACCAACGTTTCCGGGTAGGTTGGGATCAGCTTTTGGCTGATGGCTTGTCCAAGTCTTTGCAGTAGCCTTGTCTCGTATCATGACAGATCTTGAATTAGGATATAAAAATAAAGAACATTAGTCCTGGAGAAAAGTTTATTTACTTTACCTTAGCTGTCCATTTAGTTCGAAGAACACCTCCCTTTCTCCGGTGGAAGTCAGATCAGTTGAAGACGCAAGGGTCTTGAAATGTAGCGTCTTACCCTGTTAGGGATTTATGAATTAAAGCTATAGTTATCAATAAATTTTTGAATAATCTTAGTTCACCTTTTCAATAGTTACTTCAAACTCTTCGGCAATTTTCGGTCCGATCAAAAAGTGTCTGGTCTCTAACTTGCTGACAGGTCCATACTGACCCCTCAAACGGAAAAAATCATCTGCCACCTGAATGTGGTCAAATTTCATGATTTAAAACATAAAAAGTAAAATGGACAGCAATCACTACCTTTGGGTAAAGTGCTGCACTCACAACATCTTCTTCAGAAATGAATGTGGAGCCAAACTTGCTTTCAAGTTTTGCTTTAAGCCCGTCAAAGTCAAAAGGTGGCAACTCTTCGCCTATATATCAACTGATTTCTTTTGAGACTGAGCTGATGCAGTTTAAGAAATTATACTTTACCTGGACGTCCATCAACTCTTGGTAAATCTTTTAACACTTTAGACCTGAGAAAGAACAGTTTGCTAATGAAGTATAAATAGGATTTCATTTTTTGCAAAATCTGTTACTAAACCTGAGAGGCTCAGGAAATCCTCCATGAGGCTGTCCAATAAATCCTTGTAAGAATTCCACAACCGATGATGGGAAAGACAAGTCTGAAGCTTTGTCAAGCACATCAGCCTTCGAAAGTTTGTTTTGTACCATGAACTGGGCCAAGTCACCAACAACTTTTGAGCTTGGAGTGACCTAGGTTACAAATTTTTTGTCAGCTCTAGCACTAAAACATTTTTGGAAAAAACGTACAAGGTTTTCAGCTTTACCTTTACTATATCACCAAGCAATTCATTGGCATCCTTATATTTGGCTTTGACTGTCTCGAATTGGCTCCCAAGGCCGAGGCTGAAAGCTTGAAACTGAAGATTGGTGTACTGTTAAGAAAAACATTCGTGAAACTTTTGTACAGAAACAAAAACTTTTAGCTAGGTTTTTTCTTTACTTGTCCACCAGGAATTTCGTGTAGGTAGACATCAGCATTTCCTGACCTCATTGTTGTTGAACATTCGAAAGGCCCATAAAGAGTTCGAGTTTTTTCCCAGTAAGCAGAATATTGGCTTACTGCATCTAAATTGATACCTGTCTCGAGGTTTGCAACAATTGCACCCATAGAGGGCTGTGATGTCATTCCAGACATTGAGTCGACTGCAACCTGCCAAAATTAAGTTTAAAACAAATCTTACAGCAGGTAGTTTACTCTTACATCGACGATGTCAGCTCCGGCCTCTGAACATGCCAACATGGATGCAACACCTGCACCAGCAGTGTCATGAGTGTGGATATGAATGGGAAGATCTGGGTACTTTTGCCTAGACACATAAAAGTTGATATCAACTTTCGAAAACTATCAGACCTTTCATTTCATAACTGTTACATACCTGATGGCATCAATCAAAATGCGAGAAGATTTGGGCTTCAAAAGTCCTGCCATATCCTTTATACAGAGAACGTGTGTGCCAGCCTTAACCAACTCATCAGTTAGATTTAAGTAGTACTTTAAATCGTACTTTGTGCGAGCTGGGTCACCTTGATTTTTAATTTCATGTTGGTAAAAACTACTTCATTAGTTAAGTTACAATTCATTCGAATTTACCAACATCTCCTGTGTATGAGATAGCTCCTTCAATGATACCACCTGCCTTTCCAACAGCATCAATACCAACAATCAAATTTGGCAAGTAATTCAGTGAATCGAAGACTCGGAAAACGTCCATCCCGTTCTTCACTGCCAACTCGCAGAACCTTGTTTAAAGATGGATTTTTCAAAATCGTAAAGAAGATTAGAGCATTTGACTTACTTGAAAACCACATTATCCGGATAGGTCGTGTAGCCCACTGCATTGGCCCCTCTTAGAAGCATCTGAAATGGTATGTTGGGAACAAGCTGTCTCATCTCGCGAAGTCTCTCCCACGGACACTCTTGTAAAAACCTCATGGCAACATCAAAGGTGGCACCACCCCAGTTTTCTAATGAAAAGAAAGCATTGTAATGTCTTTGGTCAGTTTTTTAACAGACTATATGAAATGTATTGCATGCCTAGAGAGTAGAGGTTACTGAAATTATGGGCAACAAACGGGCTGACTTTCAAAAGGTCGTAAGTTCGGACCCTAAATTTATATAAAAATTTAACTTTTCAGTGAGAAAAATCATACTCATTGGATTAGTCTTTGTACCTTGTTGCCAACAGAGACTGATGTGCATCTCTGAAAGTTGTGTCTGTCAAAAGGACACCATTTGGTATCTTTTTGTTGCGAACTGCCTTTGCAAATGCCTCAGGCCCGTCCTTTAAGAAAATCGAACGTAAGCCCTCTGGTGGTGTTTTGTATTCTGAATGGAAAATTTTCGAATTTTCAGCAAAACATTATGAGCACAAAAAGTCATTTATAACCATGCTTGATAGGAGGAGCTTCCACTTGTATATCTGCTGGTGGTACATTTGTTACAATGGGGGTCTGAGGCCCATTCACCAATACCTTTTATAAAAAGAAAAAATACTTCACAAAATAGGATCCATAAAGTCAACAGAAAAGTCTCCTCTTACGTTTCCTAGATAATTCAACAGTTTTTGAGCTCTATTTTGTGTTGCTTTAAGATCAAAAAGTTGTGGGTTTTGATCAATGAAGCCAGTGTCGACAGAGGCGTTTAGAAATTTCTCATGCTCCAAAACGTTTAGGAGAAAAGGAATGTTTGTCTAGAATAAAATTATCTTTTAATCGTTTGAAATACGCCTTGCAAAATCAATCATTATAGTCACACTAAGGCTGGAAATATTTTGTTGTTTTAGGGGTTTGCCTGGACGTGCCTGGCTTTGAACCCCAAACCCCAGATTCCCAGCCATGACCACTCGGCCAAAGCAACTCCTGATGTAAAATGACGATTTTAGGTAATATGATTTCACCTTTACTCCTCTGATTCTAAATTCTTTTAAAGATCTCGAAAGTTTTGCTGCTGTGGATTCCAAAGTGTCAGCTCTAGAACAAAATTAGACAATGTGCTTTTACCAATCAAGAAAAGTTAAAAATCTCTTTACCTCGCAATAACTTTAACGAGAAGTGAATCATAATGGGGGCTAACGATGGCACCAGCAAATGCACTTGCAGAGTCAAGGCGAATACCCATGCCTTCTCCAGATCGAAAAACCTTAAGTATGATCAAGAGTTTGTCAAAGAGCTCATTTCAGTTTTTTCATCATGCAGAAACATACCTCAATTCTGCCAGTGTCCGGTTGGAAGCTCTTGGCTGGATCCTCAGTTGTGAGTCTGCATTGTATGGCATATCCTTTATACCCAATCTCCTCCTGAGTCATATTTAACTCGGGCAACGTTCGTCCTTCAGCGACCTTAATTTGCGTCTGAACCAAGTCAACCCTGAAAGCCAATCTCAAATCTTTCAAACAAAATCGATTTCAAGCAAAATTTCCCAATTTACCAAGTAATTTCCTCAGTTACGGTGTGCTCCACTTGCAATCTGGCATTCACCTCCATGAAATAGTGTTTTCCAGTCGATGGTTCAACCAAAAACTCAACCGTTCCAGCGTTCGAGTAACCGACACTTTTGCATAAATGAACTGCATCTTTGAGAATGGCTTCTCTAATCTACGTAAGAACGGCTAGAGATTTGGAGGAAACATTGAGAAACTTATTTCATTTATTACATTTGAGTCTAAGTTTGGTGCTGGAGCAATCTCGACGACTTTCTGATGCCTTCTTTGGACTGAGCAATCCCTTAAATATAAATCTAAAAATTGAAATATTCTAGAGAACCTTCCTTGCCTATATAACTCACCTTTCAAAAAGATGTATTACGTTTCCAGCTTTATCACCAATGATCTGAGCTTCAATGTGTCTGGGTTTTAAGACAAGCTTTTCAATGAAAATGGACCCATTGCCAAATGCCTTTTCAGCCTCTGATCTAAGGACCAACTTAAAGTTGTTTAACTAACTTTCCAAACTATTATGTTGATTCATTTTTCACCTGGCTCGCTCAAATTGCTCTGCAACCTCCTCCATTTTCATTACAACTCTCATGCCTCGACCTCCCCCACCGAAGGCGGCTTTAAACATTACTGGAACTCCATGATTTTGACAGAAAGCAACAGCTTCCTAAAAAAAACTTACTTACGGATGTTCACCCTTTTTGCACTTAGCTTTTTACCTCTGCTGTATTAATTGCAGTTTCTGTCCCTGGAATAATTGGCAAGCCGGCAGCTGTGGCAGCATGTCTGGAATTCGGTTTATGTGTCTTTTTTTGCTTCTTTTTCATTTTTTACAGTATTAGAGTTACCTGGCAGCTACTTTGTCACCCATTCGAGCCATAACAGATGAAGGTGGACCAATAAACTGGATTCCTGCTTCCTCACAAGCCTTTTTGCAAACATAAGCAGAATGATTTTAAGATTCTAAAACTTTCCTAAAAGTAATCATTTCTAAATAAACCTGGGCAAAATCTGACCTCTCTGATAGGAAACCATACCCCGGATGGATGGCATCAACATTATGAGCCTAGATAACATAAACAAGAGTCAACTTAACTTCATTTTACCTTTGTTAAGTTTGGAGCTTACCAAGGCAGTTTCAATTATTTCAGGGATGTTTAAATATGCTGCAACAGGTTCAAGTCCTTTTCCAATCAAGTACTTAAAAAGTGTCAATATAAAATTAATAAAAAATGAATCGATCTATTATTTTGTGGAGAGAAATCTTCATTTCAAGCTCTAGCTAACCTATAAAGCTATTAGCTATTTTTTAGTTTTCTTACAGCTTCGTCTGCCTTTTGTCTGTGCATATGCATTTTATCCTGCTCGGAATAAATGGCAACTGATCGGATACCAAGTTCAGTGCAAGCTCGAAAAACTCTAATTGCAATCTCGCCTAAAAATCAAATTTGATAACTTTCCTCCAATTAGAACTATTCGTATTACCACACTAACCTCTGTTGGCAACCAAAATGCTCTTTATGGGCTTCAAAGTGGTTACGTCTGATTTCAAAGTTCTCCTAGATCCAAAGTTGTTTTGGGCAAGCCCATTATTACATTGGAGAATCCAAGGCCTGGTTAGGACGCTGGCCCTAAAAAGAAAATGTTGCTTACTTATTACAGATTTGCTGGACGAAATGAATTCATTACCTGTAGACATTCAAAGATGAGGTCAATACTTGAGAAAACATTTTGATTGAAAATGAAAGCCTTGTTTGTGATTGTGAAAGCCTGAAAAAAATTGCATCAAGTATTCAGAAAAGAAATCATCAGAGGAATTATATTTTTTTCCCAAAAGTAACACAAAATTATTAATAAAAAATAAACTTTTTCATGGTTATACTGCTACATTTTCTCAAGTATCTTTTTATAAAAAAAATTCGACTTTTACAACAAGAAAATATATCAAGGAATCTAAATTAAACAGTTTTTTCTTAATAATTTTGAGTTGATTATAATTATGTTCTGGAATTCAGGCAATATCTTGTAAAACTAATCAAAGAACCGGAAATATAAAATTGAATCATTTTTCGTCTTGATTATTTTTTGGGATGATTGAAGCTCTTTGGCACTTCACCATCATTGCAAGGGAAAAACTGACTGATAGCAGAGCCTCACTGTTCCAGCATCTGTAACCTTTTCTTAGTAAAATCTGAGGCAGTTAAAAAGGGAGCCATGGTACCCGAAGGTTTAGGCCAACCAAAACCAAAGCATGTTTACAGAATTAGTTGATTGATTGTTTCTGATTGCCATTTCAAATGAGCTTAAAATTCATCATACTCTGGTCTGGCCATTGTACGTAGAAGGTTAAGTTTTTGAGCAAAAACATGGAAAAAGTGGAGTACATGAAAACCAATCCATCTCCTAGCTCATCCTCGAAAGGGTTTACAAAGAGCAGTTGACAAGATAAATATAGTTGACATAAAGGGACAAGTTTTTTTTTGACAACTTCTTTGTACTTTTCTTTTTTTTCAGATTCCCTACTCTGCACAAGCACACTATTAATGTCTTTTTTTGGAGTGATTATTCTTCAAGCTTTAAGTGAGGTGAACTTTCTGCTCTTCCCTGACTGCAACTTGAAACTCAAGTGAGGTGTCTGAGTGAATGTGTCAGGGTCTTTGGATCCCCATCACCACTGGATTGAGGAAGAGTCCACGCCATCTAAAGTAATTGCTCATAGTTTAGTTGGGTAGCTTTTCCTTCACATACAATTTTGTTCAGAAGGTCCTCTGTATTTCTATTCGGGATGGTCCATAGCTTGGCGCCTACTGAACTTGCGGGGGCTATTTTGATGATAGAAATATTGGGAAACTGAGATTTTTTATTACAGTTTGTCCCAAATCTTCAGAAAGTGCATCATCAACACACGATGATTGTTCGATTGGTTCTTCTTGGCGCATACTTTCTTCAAGACTAACCTTCATGAAATTACCTAAAAAAAATTTATTTTACATCTCACATCCTCCTTCCCCCATCAGCAAAATCAATCCTTTCACTAGGAGAGGCTTTTCCCCCTGTTTGGACGAGTTTTTTCTCCTAAAAGCTAAAGGTGTGACAGGCTAAGTCCTTTCCCTTTAAGTGAGTCTTATTGGGGAATTTCATTATGATCTAATAATGAATGAAAGTTCAAAATAAAATGCTTCTTGTGAGAAAGGTAGGCAGAAAAAAAGCAATTAATAACAATAGATTGACAAGAAGCCTTACCTTTTGGTTTAGCGAACTGTTTTATGCGTTATTGTCACTTGTCAGCGCCAACTGAAATCAACTGACAGCCTGAAACAAATTGTGAAAAAACGTCAGTCAAACTGGTTTTGGAATTCGATTCTTAACGCAATAAGGCTGTCGCTATGCCAATTGCCAGCAGAAAATACACGTTGGAGTAGAGACTTGAGTTTTGACCTCCTTGGCTCTCCTCGGTTCGGTCTCGCTCACCCTCCGCGCTTTGCTCGACATTTACATAAAAGGAAACTGAAACGTGAAAACAACGTGACCGAGCGTGCCTGAAAAGCAAAATGACGTCACTTACATCTCTTTTACTTCTCCATCTCATCCGATGGGGACCGTCCTTTTACACGCTCTTTCTCCAACTGTTCCAAGGGCCAATCGACGAAGTAAATTATAGACACATAATAATGAAATTCTGTTGCCTAACTTGACTTAAATTTTTGTCTAGCAAGGCCGCTAAGTCTAGTAAAGTTAGCTGTTTTAGCATTGCTTTTTTTAAGCTACGCCAACTCTACGTGTTGTATTTTCGAGTTTTTTAATGGAAATTGGCGCAATGATTTTCATTCTTCGGATAACTACACTTATTATTTTATTTCTACATACTTACATTGAAAAACTACATGAACTAAAATTCACACCAAAAAAGCCGATATCCGTTACTAAA